>BNJV01002907.1_pt1 | contig 375769 bp, 665 predicted proteins | sample 8540591 | NCBI WGS metagenome assembly BNJV01 (sample SAMD00202457, study PRJDB9452) | human saliva metagenome | host: Homo sapiens
TAGTGATTGTATTCTGTTAATTTAATGAAATTTTTGTACTTTTTGTTTCTTTTACAATTTATTGTCTTTTGTTGTACGTGAAAAATGCCATATAAAGTCTGATTTATAGGCATTTCAGACTATTAACAAAGTATATAAAATATTTTTGTTAAACAGTCTTTTATTTTTATTTATGATAATTAAATAAATTATTTTATAATTTTTATTATATTTAAAAACTGAGGGATTATCCCATATCTTTTCTATTGCTATATATATATTTTGTACAGCACAAATAAGCCATGTATAATTTTTGATTTTTCTCAATTCCTTTATACATCGCATATCTATATCCATGATTGTTTTTACTATCAGCAAAAACTTCTTTCAATTTTTTTCTTTTTATATAATTCTCTTCCTCTTTCTGATAGTCGTCTTTCTCTCATTTCTTCATTTAATTTCTTCACTATATGTCGTGTTATTGTTCGATATTCCTTTTTATTACAACATCCTGCTTTTTCTGGACAATTATTGCAATTTTCTTTACTACTATAATATTTATAACCGTTTCTATCAATTCTTCCTGTATATTCTAATATTACTCCTGTTTCTGGACATATATAACAATCGCTTTCCTTTATATATTTAAATCTATTTTTCGTACTGTTGTTTCTGATTTTTGCATATCTTCTATATGCTATTACTCCAAATATTTCATTATCATGCAAATATTTTTATATCTAATGTATCATATCCTGAATCTATTCCAACTTCTTTTATTTTAAAACCATATTTATTTTTATATATTCTAATCTATTTATATATGGCAATGAATCATGTACATTTTCCTTTGGTTATATGACAATCAACAATTATATTACATTTTGAATCTACCGTTCTATGAGTCTAAATACATAAAAACCTTTTCTTTATTATCTCTGTGATAATATCCACTTTCTTTATCTGTATTACTTACTTTTTATGTCTTTTTCTTCGATTTCATCAATATATAAAAATTCTTTTTATTTTGTTTTTCTTTCTTGATTTATTTCTTCTTCTAACCATTTTCGTCTTTTCTTTACTTCTTTTATTATTTCATTATGATATTTATTTTTTATTTGCATTTGCTTTTTATGTGTTGAATCTGTAAAAAGTTTCACCCTTTTACCAATCCATATACTATTGCTTGTTCTACTATTTTTTACAAATATTTCTTCGAATATATTACTTCCTGCAGATCTTCTTATATAATTTTGACTGAATGTTGAATAATGTGGTGTATCTTCTCTAACGAAATTCCTAAAACCATCTATATTCTAAATCTACTTTTATTTTCACATGTTTTTCTCATTGATTTTTAATCCGTCTATAGCTGAATGAATACTAATTTTAAATAATACTACTGGATCTACACTTTTTTCTTCCATTGTCTGCACAATATAAGTTTTTTAACTGAATCTATGTCAAGTTTTTGGACACAAAACCGTGTAATTTTTACGCTAAAATTTTTCTATGTCATAAGGTGTTTTTATAACCTATTGATGAATGTATTCTTTTTCTGTTGTACCAACTTTCAATAAACGTAAAAATTGCTAATTTTTGCTTCCTCAAATGTCTCATATTCTTTTTAAATTTACTTCTTCTTTCTTTAATATGGCATTGAAGCTTTCCATACATGCATTGTTATATGGATATCCTTTTTACTATATGAATGCTTTAACCCCCAATTCTTTTCAAGTATTTTTCAACTCTACTTGATGTGTATTGACTTCCTAAATCACTATGAAATATTGCATTCTTCTTAAATTTTCCTTTTTACTTCCGCATTTTTATAGCATGCATTACTAATTCTGCATCTATTGTTTTTCCATAACTATATCCTATTATTGATCTGCTACACAAATCTTCAACCGTTGCTAAATATGTCCAACCATAATTTTTACATAAATATATGTTATATCTGACACCATTTTGCTTCTCAATGTATTTGTTTTAAATTCTTGATTTAACAAGTTTTCTTTACCTTCTGTATTAACTTTTCTATTACTACTCGATGGTTTATATTTCTTAATTATACATGATTTTATTTTCAAAATTTCATCCTTTTTGCTACTCTTTTTGACTTACGTGTTTTCCTTCTGTTTCAAGAATTTTCTTTATTTTTGGTGCTCCATATCTATTTTTGCTCTCTTTATATATCAATATCTAATTTTTGATTCTCTTCTTTATATTTATTTGTTTGATGTTCTTTGTGATAATAATACTCTGAACGACTTATTTTTAATGCTTTTGCATAATTGTTTTTATTGTGTATTTATCTTTGTTTTCTTCTATGAACTTAAATTTATCTGCTATTTCTGCGTGAATATGGCAATGGCTTTTTAATATTTCATTTTCTATTTTTAAATCATTAATTTCCTTCTTCATATTTCTTTATTATTTGTTGTTTCGCCATCTGTTGTCTGTATTTTTCCATACAACCCAACCCATTTATATAATGTTGCACTTCCTATGCCATATTCACGTACAATGTTTGCCGCTGTTGTTGTTTTTGCTCTCATAAAGCTCTACTATCATCTTTTTAAAATCTTCATCATATACCTTATTTTTGCCATCTTGAACACTCCTTTCCCAACATATAAGACTATTCTAACATCTCTATGCTTTCGTGTCAAAAATCTATCTTAATACCAAACTTTATCATAAATAAAAAGTGAAATCAATGTATTTATCAATCTTTCTATAAAGACTTTCTTTCGGCACTAATTGCTCTAAAGTATACATTATGATTTCACTTTTGAATATTTTCTATTTTTATTTAACATATCTTTTCTCCTTTACAACAACCTACTTAAATTATACCATTAATAAAGAAAAATGCAGATTTCTCTAAGAAAAATCTGCATTTTCTAATCTTCAATTGTTGTTGTAAAGATTAATATTATTTTTAAACTATAATTTTAAAAAGAAAAGACTATTTAACAAAATATTTTATATACTTTGTCAACAGTCTGAAAAATGATATTGTATACAATATCATTTTTATTATGGAGCGATTGCGAAACAGATATACAAAAAATAACATACTCTGTTTCAAACTCAATTATATAATTCGATTTATTAATTATAATTTAATATAAAAAGAAAACTCCCCGTATTCCAGAGAGGCGAAGATATTTCTTTCAAGCTTGATGAGTTACGATTCACAAACTTTTGAGATTCGTAAACTTTTAACGTATCCAAATTCTCTGTTGTTCATTAGAACACCAAAAATAATCAGACGTATCACGTCGAATTTGCACAATTTTACCAATTCCTTCGTGATTGATACCTTCGGTTATATAACCCCTGCTGTCAGACGTTATCTTGGCAACATCATATAGCCAATACCGAATATTTCCGTTAATTTGAATTCCTACAGGAATGTCGAATTCATCGATGACAAGTTTATAATTGCTAAAAATTGTGTCTTCAAGCTTCATAATAACCTCCTTCGTAATAACGCGTTCAATGTTGTTTTTCTAATGATGAAAGCGAGGTAAAACAAAAAGTATCTCATCACTTATAATTATATTATATTTTTACAGTATGTGTCAACTAAATGTAGGCAAATTTCTTTTATCTATCGGTGTGGGTTTGTCAAAACATATGTCACACTTTATTGATACAACTAATGTTGGGATACATATTATGCTATTATTGAACTTTCATTTCTTATCTATTCTTTATATTTCATCATTTTGGACTAAGCCATTTTAGTGGCCTCATCGGAAAAATTATTATATTCTTTTATATAATATTTAGCTCTATTTACTAAATCTTCAAAACTACACTTTATTATAATAAAATCCTTTCTTGATCTTTTTATGACTTCTTTCTACTTTTCCGTTATGTCTTGGTGTATATGGCTTTTATTAATTTATGTTTTATATTTAATTCTTTTAACTTCTGTTCAAACATTGTTTTTGGCCTATTAGGGTCATTTTATGTATTGAAATCTTTTTGTGAATTCAAATCCATTATCTGTTTGTATTTCTTCTATTTTATACTTGAATTTTTATTATATGTCTATAAATTTACTTGATTCATATGTACTATGCTCTTTTGGCAAACCATATTACTCTTTGTCTTGTATATTCATCTATTGCCGTATGTTGATAATATCTTTCGTTTCTTTTTATCATTCTTTTGTCATACACGCTTTTGGTACATATTTTTACATCTACTTGTACTCTTTTTCCGGGATATCTCATTGGTCGATATAATTTGCTGGCTCATATTTTTCTTAGTTTTGATGGTACTTTTATTATATTCCCAATTTTATTAACATTCTATATAAACTTGTTATACTTCTTTTATATCCCGCTTGCATTAATTTAACCCATAATACTACTAATCGGTTTCTTTATTTTTCCTCTTATAAATTTCCTTATTAATTTGATTTCCGACTCTGTATGGGCATTTGAACTTGTATGTGGACGTCATGATTTATTTGCTAACGATGCTATTGTTCCATCATATTTATCAATCCATCTATATATTGTTTTTCTATGCTTTTATATACTATTGACGCTGCTGCTGACTCCATTTCTTAATGCATATTTAACTTATTGATTGCTTATACTTTAATTCTTGTGTTATACCATTCATATGAGAATACCTCTTTTATGATATTGTTTTTGTTCAAATCAATTTTTATAATAACTGGTATTCCTTTTTATTATTATTTTTATATCTTTTTATTACTGTGACATATCTATTGTAAACCTATCAAATAGACTATTTGATGTGTTTTAGGTTTTTGATTGTATTTTGTTACTTTATTGGATTTTTGTACTTTTTGTTGTTTTGCAATTTATTGTCTTTGTTGTACGTGAAAAATGCCATATAAAGTGCAATTTATATGGCATTTGGGTTTAATTCTATCTGTCTTCAATATCTATAGTATTATCTGTTTGTCCTTTTTGTATTTCTTCTTGTTCTTTTTTCTTTGATTTTTCTGTGTTTTCTTTCTTTTTCTTTAAAATCTACTTTACTAAAACTAATTTCACTAAATGGATTATAGTCTTCTTCTATTTCTTTTTAGATTTTCTATTGTTGATATATATCTTTCTCTATAATTGTCTTTCTTCTTTTTGAAAAATAATAAATTTAATAATACTTCCATTTTGTCATTTTCGCTTATATCTTTTTAGATATTCTTTTAAAGATAATAGTCTTTTTCTTCATTACTTTTTATTGGATTTTCTATTTCTGCTAATTTTTCTGCAATTTCTACTATTCTTCCATATAATCTGGCATTTTCAATCCAAGTGTCTGGATCTATTGTTCCGTTTGATATTCTGAATTCAATTGTGTCTTTTCCATTATTTATATTCCATAAATTTAGTCCACAATATCTGCTTCCTTGTGCTTTTTGGACTTTTTCTATAAATGAGTCCAAATCTTCTTCATTTTTCTAAATTTATGCTTCCTTTTTCTATTGCTTTATTTTATTCGTGGTGATATTGGTCTTGCATATTCTTGTAATGAAAATCTTGGTACAATATTTTTGCGTTACTCATTTTACATATAACTTCTTCAGCATTTCCCATATCTCAAATAAATTTATGAAGGCTTCTTTACTTTTTAAATAGTTTGCTCCTATATGTATATGTCCTCCACATCTTTCATTTGTTTTCATTTCCACATCTTTGCAACATTGAACATATATATAAAGATCTTCTATGTCTTCTTCATTGTCTGTTAATATTGGTGATACTACCTCAACGCCACGTTTTAAAGAAGCATCTGATTTTGTTTCCCATCCTATTTCTTCTTCGCCTTCTCTTCTTTTTAAAAGTTTCTTTATTCTTATTATTGGTCTACTCATTGCACCTTCAGATTCTATTTTCCATGCCTATTGTCATATTTTTGTCTAGCCCAATTTTTGAATACTTTTGCGATGGTCTTTTTGAAAAATTTCTTTTACTTTTTCCTCTATCGCTTAATGACATCTGTATTATAGTTGCATTTAAAATATCCTGTCTAATTGCTTTAGTTTTATTTCATCATCATTTTAATGTTGCTATTATTGTAGAAATATTTGTTTCATTTGTTAAAATTTGATTCTCTTAATTGTTTTAGTCTTTGTTCATCACTTTCTAATGTTAATATTACTTTGCATGTTAGTTCTTCATTATTTGAGTTATGTATATATTCTATTTTTCATTTTCATCTCTTATTGATCTTATTATTGCGTCTTGTATAAATGGACTTTTTATTTTTTTGATAAACAATTTAATCTATATTTTTCATCTAATGTTAATATTGCTCGTTTTTATAAGTTTCGTCTTTTTATTGATTCTATTGCTGTTATTTTTCCTTTTTATATTTTTCAATACCTTCAATAAGTACTGTTGCTAGCCTTTCATCATGGAGAATGTTTATTAATCTTAATCTCTGGTCATCAGTTTCTATTTTTAAATTCTTTAAAAACTTCTTCTTGATCTGTTGGAAATTTAAGAAATTCTACCGCTTCAATCTTTTTCTATTGATGAAATACTTTTCTACAACCTCTCTTTGACTAAAGTATGTTAAATATCTTTTCATTGCATCAATTTTTCATATCATCTGATTTCATTGTTACTATTATGTTTACTTTTATCAAATTCATTAAATAACCCTAATAATGCTACTTTTCAAATTATCTGTTTTGATGCTTTTGGCTATAATAAAATTATTATAATGATCTTCTCTATTATGTATTATGTAATTTAGCTTTAAATCATCTGATTTAATTGTCGCAATTATTTTTCCTCTATCTTCTTCGTGTATTTCTTCAATCATTTTTAATTTTAGCTCATCACTTTTTAAACTTTCAATAAGTATTCTGATGTAATAATAATTGGTTTCATTTTGTATTCTCTTTTATTTTTCTTCATCTGACAAATTTCTTAATCTTTCTTCAATTTCGTCCATTATATTTTTCCTTTTAATTATTTTCTAGATATTTTTGAATTATTTCATTTTGCAAATTTATTAACGATTATATAATTATCTGTTATATTTTTCCTTATTAATATATTTTTCCAAATATATTTGCATTTTATTTTTCTAATAGTATTATTTTATTAAATTTTAACATTGATAATATGTATGTAATTTCATCATATACAATAAATGCTTCTTTGTCGTAATTTTTGTGCTTTTTGATTCCATATTGTATATTTTTATATTATCCTGAATTGTATTTGCAATTGCTTTTTCAAGCTCATTTTTGTTCAGTTTCTGACATATTATAATATCTTTCGTTTTATAAATCCTTTTATTAGACTTTCTATGTCATTATATTTATATTTTTTTCTTTTCCTTCTATTACAATTAGATTTTTCCATTATTTGACCTCTATATATTTTTGGATATAAAAACTGTATATATTATTATTTTATACAGTCTTTTTGATTATTATGTATTATTTGTAGATATTTTTATTAACCTGTTTTTCTACATTATTTGATGATGTTATTGTTACTCTTTTTGTAAAATTATTTCCATCTCTCTTCCTGATTGATATTTTACTTTTTATAGTATTGCCTTTTGTGTCTTGTGCTGCAAATTTATTTTTTCAGTTTGTTCTATTCTTATATTATAGCCTGATAATTTACATTTTTCGACATATTCTATATATTCTTCTTTAGAAGTGTTTTCTACATACACATCAATTTCTCTTGAATTTGTTTTTATAAATACTGCCATATATTGATTTTGGCTTTGGCAACATTTGTACAATATCTGTGTTTGGCCATTTTATTTTCTTTAAAGTTTACTTGGTGTTGTTACTTCTATTTTTAACATTTTTTTCTTTTTCATTATATTCTAATTCTATTTTATTATTTTCTTTATCATAAGCTTCAAAGCTTTTTGTCTACTATTTTTCATCATAATTGAATATTTGTCTACATTGATTTATATATTCATTATAATTTTGTGGCGTCATATTTGTAATATATAATAACAATCTATTTTCAGTATTTGTTGCTACATATCCTTTATTGTTTCTTGGTAATTTATTTAAAATGTTACCTAATTTTTAGATTTTTAAGTTTATTGTTTGATTTTTCCTTTTTGCGTAGCTATTGTTGCTGTTGTTTTTAATGCATTTTTGGCATTATAAAAATTATTGCTACAATTAAATTTGATAATACAATTACAGTAATTAATACTGGGAAAAACCATTTTTTCTGAAATAATTGATTTTTCTACATTATTTTTCTTCCATATATTCTCCTATAAAATATAATTAAATTCTTTTAATATTTGATTAACTTCTTTTTCTTTACTTTTGTCTATTTTTAGTAATAATTACTGTTTTTCCATTTTTATAACTATATATATTTTGTTGTCTATTTCTGCTTTAAAGTAATTATATTGTTTGATTTTTATGTCTTTTTCAACTTTTTGTTTGATTCTTTTTCTATGCTTCTTTCTCTTTTAAAAATACATTTTTAATGCGTCTTCATCTGTTTCTGCTTCATAAAATTTTATGTCATATACCTGATCTTTTGATATTGCTGTATATGCAGATTTTTAAATATTTTTGGACTTTTGTTCTCCTATTATTGATGAAATATAGTATCCTTTATCACTCATTTTTTCTTAAATTGTTCTGCTGTGATTTCTTTTTGAATTTACATTTTTGACCATAATTGCTTTTTGCTGTAATTATTCCTACTACAATTATTCCTATTACAATTAGTGATATTAAGATTTTTGTAATAAATTGTTCTTCATTTGTATCTCCTTTTAAATTTCTTGATTATTTACATATTCAATGCATTTTTCTAGTATCAATTTTTAACCTATCATTTTGTTTTTGTTAAATATAAAAATCCTATTAATGCTTCAAAATGCTGTTGAATACATATATTCTTCTACTGAGGCATGTTTTTGGAAGATGATGACTTTGTGTGTTTCTTCCTCGACGGACAATGTCTTTTTTCGTCTTCTGTTAAAAACTTCTTCATTTAATTTTTGTAATAAGTTTGCTTGTGCACTTGCTTTTTACAAATTTAATTGAGTTTATGTGCATTTTATGTGGATTTAAGTTTGTACTATTTGCTAAATATGTTCTTATGTATTGTTCATATACACTGTCTCCAACATATGCCCCAAGTTAGTGGTGACATCATTAATATTTCTGTTTCATTTTTGTTATGTTTTTCTTCTTGAAAATCCAATATTTTATCTCCCTATTTTACTTTTTCAATTGTTATTCTACCTATTTTTACCTGTTTGAAATTCTCCTAATATTATATCTGCTACTTTTTGTTCATTAATTCTTCCACCTGATAATATTGCTCCTCTTTTTCTGGCAATTGCTTCTAATACTTGCATTGTACTATCAGTTTGTTCATATCCATAATAATCGTCATCTTCTGGTGCTTCTTGTTTTATTATATCATTAATTTGTATATCATAGCGTTTTTCTACATTTTCTTGATAATTTTCTATTAGATATTTTTAATAAATAATATGCTACTTCGACCTTATCTACTGCTGCTGATCCTATTGAGTTCATGAATGCTAAGTGCAATGTTACTTCTTGATCATTTAATTTTGGCCATAACATTCCTGGTGTATCCATTATTTCAATCTTGTCATTTACTTGTATCCATTGTTTCTTTCTGGTTAATCCTGGTCTATTTCCTACTATTGTTGATGCTTTGCCAGAGAACTTATTTATAAATGTTGATTTTCCTACGTTTGGAATTCCTAGTATCATTACTCTAATTTTATGACCTGTTCTTCCCTTTTTCTATATATTTTTGACTAATTTCGCTATATACCTCTGTTATTGCTGATGTTACATTACTCATTCCTCTTCCTGTTGTTGCTTCTACTGGTATTGCTTTTTATGCCTTTTTCTTTATAAAAATTTTACCCATTTATCTGTTTCTCTTTCATCTGCTACATCTGCTTTGTTTAAAGCGATTATTCTTTTACTTTTCTTGAATATTCTTTTACATCTAGTTTTGACTTGATAATGGTATTCTTGCATCTACTATTTCAACTATTATATCTATTATGTTTAAGTCTTCTTGTATTTGTCTTCTGGTTTTTGCCATATGACCCGGGATACCAGTTAATGTTAATTTTTGTTTCTTCCATATATATCACTTCCTCTTTTTATCTATAATCTAACTATATCATCTTCCTCAAAGTATTCATATTCATAAAATTGTTGTTTGAATATACATATACATTATGAAGATTATTTTTATACCAAACTGAATAATTATAATTATCTATTCCATAAATTTTTGTCTAATTGTTTTTTTATTTCTATATTTCGTTTATCATACATTTCTTCGTCAGTTGCTACTTCAAAAGTTTTTTTAATTTTTGATGATTAGTTAATCTTTTTAAGATTTTCCATCCGATTACTTCATTTATATTTAATGGTTCAAAACCTGCATCTAAATATAACAGCGGCTAGCCATGTTGTAGTTTGAGTATGAAGTATTATTTTATTATGTCCTAATTCATTAGCTAAACTAATTAATTTAGATATTAATGCTCTTGATAGTTTTTTTACCTTGATAATTTTTCTTTATTGCTAACCAGTCAACTGCCGCTTTGTATCCATATTCTTCATTTTTTTAAAAAGTGATATAGTTGCTGTTCCTATCTTTTCATTAGTATTGCTATCTACAATAAAAAGCACCTCTTATTTAGTTCATTTATAAATGAATCATAAAAAAATCATGAAAATACTGTAATCCTATTTCAAATGAAGTAAATTCGCCACTCGAAATATGTATATTGACCCATTCCATTTTCATCACCATTTTTATAAAAATTCATAATGATATCCTTCTGGAAGTTCATAATTCTCATATTTGGAGTATTATCATAAGTCATTAATAATTCATAATATTTAATTGTATTATCTATTGCTTTCATAATTGTCGAATCTCCATTTTTCGTTTTCTATACTTTTTCAATTTATTTATTAGTTATAATTCATATTTAATCAACAGAATTCTTTAATATTGTTACTATGCTATCATATATATTCATTTTTCTTGATTTTTATTATACTTTTTCCATCAATAAACAGACCATCTTCGTAATAATCATATTTTTCCTGATATATCACTATTTTTTAGTTCTTTTTACTAATTTTTAATTCGTTCATCTCACTTTTACTTAATATTCTATTTTTCTTTTTCCGTCTGTATAAATAAATCCACTTCTTTTTAGATATATTCTATACTCAGTGCATCATTCACACCATTGCTCCTTTGGGAGGAATATTATATTGATATGAAATCAATCATTTATATAATATTTATATATTGCCATTATACTTATAAATGCACTTATTATTATAATTATGATTATTGCTAATTTTTATTTTTGTTATTCAAGTTTATTTTTCATATCTTTTCAACTCTTTTTCATTAATATTTATATTTTATATTTTGATCTATCCAATCTAAAATTTTCTTTATTGGCTACTTTTCAATTCATAATATGAAATTTCTGCTACTTCATAATCATGAATTTGTTTGATTTCGTTTTCTATTGATGAAAATTCACTTTCTTTTTGTTCTAAAGTCTAGTTTATATTCATCGGTTTTTCAATTTTATTATTCCACCAGAGCTTGAATTTACTGTACTTATATGCGCTCCTGCAACAAACCTTTTTCTAATAAGTATTTATAATTTTATCTGCTATTTCTTTTTGTCACAATATGTTGTTACTACAATATATTTGTCCATAAAAATTCCTTTCATTTTATTATCTTTTTGACTTTGAATAAAAATATTTATTTAATTTTTGGATTTTTATTGTTTTTCTTATATATTCTAGTTTATATCCCATTTTTCATAAAATTTTTGGTGCTTGAAATTCATATGTTGTCAAATTATAATTGTCAAAATCTTCATTTTGAAATAATTCTTCAACTTTGTTCATAGAAGTGTTCCAATATGTTGATTACGATATTCCTCTAAGACAATAAAGTCTCCAATATGAACTTCATCATAATAGTAGTGTCCATTAATTATTCCAACTATTTTTGTTGTTATCTTTTTGCAATCTTCACTTCCTATCTATATTTCATAATAATATATGTTTTCAGGTAAATTTAATCTTTTTATATACTCCATCTTTAATGTATTTTTCCACCTATATGTTTATAAAAATCATTAGATGGGTTTTCTTTAAAGACAGGCTATAATCATTTTTATTACATCCTAATTGTTTTTATTTCTTTAATTGCTTCTTCTACTAATTTTCTTCCGAATCCATTACCTTTATATTTTTAGTATATATAAAGCAAAATTTCTCCACAATTTTTCAATTGCTCATCTTCAGATACTCCAAAATTTTACAAATCCAACAACTTCATTATCTATTTCTAAAAACAAATTGATGATTGTTATTTTACATCAAATTTCTCATAAGACCTTTTTAACTCTTTCATTTTTCATTATATTTTTAATTCTTCTAAGAACGAATCTGGAACAATACCTTTATAAGTTTCATTTCCAAGCTATTGTTACAACATGAGCTACATCTTTGCAATCTCTTTTTTCTTATTAGAATAATTCATCTAACTTCTCCTTTACTTGAATCTAACATATACTTATCCATTTCTCGTGGAGACAAATAAAAACTATTTTTCCTGCCTCATTTTCAAAGGTCTCGAATTCGATACCTTTGAAATTTGAGATGTCATCTGTTCCCATAGTCCTAAAAATGATACAACATTTTTGTTTCTCATCCATGTTTGTACTGGTATTTTAGGTTCTTCCGGGTTAGCATATCTGGCTAAATCAGTTAGTGACATATAATTACTTCCATTATATTATGATATTAACCTATTATTTTTACTATTAATTCTTCTTTCAAATATTTGCCTCCCTCTCAGGTTTATTAAATCACGAAAGATATCAATTTTGTTGTCTTTTTGGTTTTGAATAGAAATATTTATTTAATTTTGGATTTTTATTGTTTTTCTTATATATTCTAGTTTATATCCCATTTTTCATAAAATTTTGGTGCTTGAAATTCGTATGTTGTCAAATTGTAATTGTCAAAATCTTTATTTTTAAATAATTCTTCTACTTTTCTTATAGAAGTGTTCCTATATGTTGATGACGGTATTCCTCTATTACAATAAAAGTCTCCAATATGGACTTCATCATAATAATAATGTCCGTTAATTATTCCGACTATTTTTGTTGTTATCTTTTGCAATAAAATTAAAGTTTTTATAATTACACTCTAATCCATTTTTCTGCATATTTATTAAATTCATTATTAATAATTTCATCTATCTCTTCATTTGATTTTTCTAAATATTCTATTTGCAACATAATGCTCTCTATTCAATTATCAGTTAATATCATACCATATCCTAAATCTGCGTCTATTCTCTTTACAAACCCAAACTTTTTCATAAAACTTTTCTTTATTTTTGATGCTCCAAGATATACTCTTAAATCTGAATTTTCTATTTCCATTATTTTATCTAATAACTATGCATTACAAGTGTTCTATTTTTCTGTCCTTGATAGCTTGGTTTTTACCATTATGTCTTGTATGTACAGAAAACATATTGTATCTCCTATAATTCTTCCATATCCAACTATTTCATCGTTATCATATACGCTTATTGAATAAAATGTATTTTCTAATGCTCTTTTGGTTGTTTGATTATCATAAGCTCCCCAGCCTACTTCATCATATAGTTGATTAAATTCTTCAATATTTTTGTACATTTTCTTTTTATTTCTAACATTGGATCTCCTATTTATAAATTATATATAATTAGTTCATAGGCTTTTTGTAGTCTTTAAATTCTTCTAAATCTATTCCATAGCTTTTTAATTTCTTCATACATTTCTATTTTTTAATATTTCATCGTCGTTTATATCTGAAAAGTCGTTATTATTTTTCGTATTCTATTAATAATCCCATTTCTTCAACATCTTCTAAGATTAAAGTTATTTTTTTCCGTTTGTAAAATCATTAAAGTGTTGCTTTTTCTGATTAATTCTTTATCCCATTTTTACTAATATTCTCATCATACTATCGATGTCTTCTATTTGTGTTTTAATGATTTCTTCTTTTACGATTTCATTGTTTTTATATTTTCTTATCTTTGAATATTAAAAATTTTTCTTTCTGGTCTATATTCTCCATAGTGATGTCTTACTAATAATGATTTATTCAATATTTCTAGAATATTATTTTTTTATTCAATTTTTCTATTTCATTTTGAAAAATATATATCTGACCCATATTCGTCTGTTACTTGTTTAAAAGCCATGTTCTATTAATTTTTGTTTTACTGCTTCTTTTGAATCTCTTACTTTAACTGTTAGTTCTATTGTTTGCATTTTATTCCCCTTTTAATGCATAAATTTATTGAATTCATTTATATTATAACATATTTACACAATTTTTCATATAAAAATGAGGAGCTACTGAGCTCTCAGATCACATCTTCATCTGCTTTGTTATTCCTCCGGCTTTGCTTCAGCTACTGGGAATAATTTACTAGCTTCTTCTTGATTAAGTGGAATGATTTTCCACTTTTTCTGGTATGATGCACTCTATACTGAATGCGACAGTCTCCTCACCTTCTTTTATACAAATTGGTGAAAAAGAAATTGTTAACTTTCTGCCTGCTGCCCCTTTCTAGCTATGCTATAGTCTATGTCTTGGAAATATATAGCTAAAAAGTGGAGAAAATTCAGCGTATCTCACTTAGAGACAACCTGAATTTTCGTTATTGGAACATCACTTTTAAATGTGATTCCCTGGGGAGTCTATTGAGGTATCTCTGCTCTTTTTGCTTTCTTTAAGCATCTCGATATGAGAATCAATTCTCCACTTTTCGAGATTTGCTTCTTTTACCCGTTTTTCGGACTTTTTCGACCCCTTGTCCATGCAGTGTTTCCCATAATCTGTACTGCTTTTGTATCATGGGATGTCCATATCCCTTCGGGCGTGCATATACATTTTTGTGGAATTGCTAATGCAAAAAGAATAATATAACTACTAAAAATCCTATTTTTTCATGTTCTTCCTCCATGATGTCTGATGTGATTCTGAAAGCTCTAAGTATGAATATATTGTACTACTTTTTATACTTATTTGTAAATATTTATGTTAATATGTGCCTTATGTATTATAAATAAAAAGAGGATAGCCAGTGACTAATCCCTCATAAATGTCATATTCAGATTTGAAACGCCCACAAATTTGGGCACAATCACTTAGTCCTGCCATGCTTGGACTGTGATCATCTCCCATTCCTAATGGACATGAGGTACAGTTTCCTCTATAGCCTTGATTTTTTCATCAGGCTTAGAAGATTTAGTGTTCCGATGGTTTCAGTTCAACTGTTTCCTCTGGTTTTGGCTCAACCATTGGAACGATTGTATATTTAACTCTAAGGATTTCTCTTGTGCCATCTTCATCGGTATATAGGATTAAGGTCACTTCTCGACCTTCGAAATCCTTGAACCAATTCGCCAAATCTTCGTTATATACATACGAAAACTTCGGACTAAAATGGCTTATGATTTTACCATTATACGCCAAATTTACTCTTGCGATTTTTAGCTCAGATGACCATGCCAGTCCCATGTCATCTACTTTTTATTGCTTTCCGTGGAGATTTTTTGAAATATTTTCTATCCTCTCCATCTCTTTGCCTTTTGCTTCGGCAACTCTTGACTGCTTCGAAACATATCCACTTTTGGCATATGTTCCTACGTTTAAGAAAAGCATTGCTGCAATAAACACTATCACAACCATACACTTCAATGCTCTTTCATTTTTCCTCCTATATCTGAATATGACATTTTTAGAAAAACAAGCATTAAGCTTTGTAATATATATGTTACAATATTTTTACATATTTGTAAATATTTTTTTAATGTTTTTTCTACTGGTTTCTGAGAGTTTCTTCAATACTCTTGATTGTACTTCTAAATAATAACTTAATTCTTCTGAAGTTAAATCATGTGTATCATCATATTTATCAATTTATCTAATTTATTTTTCTTTTTTTCGTACTCATATATCTTTCCCCCTTTATTATATTTTATATGAAGCTTCTTAAACCTTATTTTTAATATATATCAATATATTTTTTTAATTAATTATTATTTCGTCAAAAACTTCCACGAGGCGGAAGTTTAATAATTATTTATTTAATTTTTTAACAAATTCTATTAATGCTTGTTTATGATATGGTAATTTTAATTGATTCTTTGCTTCATTTATTGACATTTTTACTAATTTTGATTCTAACTCTAATGGCTCTATAATTTTGTCTGAAATTTCTATTTGATATATGTGTCAATGATTCCATATCTCTATTATCTCTAGTTTTTCCAGTAACAATCGATATCACAAATTTTATTCATGGCTATTATTTCTAGTCCGGCTTCTTCTAAAAGCTTCTCTTTTTAGCGTTGTTTCTTCAGTTTCATTTGATTCTATACCACCACCAATTAATGATATATCTTCTCCTTTTTTTGGTTAAGTATAATTCTTCATTTTTTTAAATATATTCCGAAAACAGTTTCGCGAAAAATAGTATTTTTTTATTTGCATCTTTTTCACCAATTAATATCATTTTAATTTCTTCTTTCTTATTTATAAATCTGTATAATATAGAATTTCTTTGTTTAGTTTTTTTGGCATAATTTATTTCTAGTAATGTGCTTTCTCCGATATAGTTTTCTATATTTAATACTAATATTGAGTCTGACATTTCAATTCTTTTAAAATGTTCGTTTTTTTAGTAATTCTTTTTGTTGTTTTGTTTATTATAATGTTTTTCAGTTACTTGGTATATTGGTGTTAGTATACAGTATCCTCTTAATGCAAATTTTTCTGCAACTTTCATCATCTCTTTTTATATCTCATGCTGCCACAAATTGTTATTACCTTCATGATTATCTCCAATTTTGTTATTAATCTTTTATTTTTATCATTGTTCCATTCACTCTTTTTATATTTTCTATTTTTATTTATTTCAATTTTTATTAATAATTTCTTCTTCTAAATTTTTTTGCCTAATATTTCTGATATTCCTAAAAGATATATTGCTATATCTGCTAATTCTTCTCCTAAATCATCTTTTTATTTTTTTCTGTAAGCATCATATGCTTCTGATACTTCTCCATATAATAGGCAAAATTCTTTATTTATGTCTGTTGTATTAAATCCTTTATTGATTTTTATTTTTGCAAAAATTTTCTTTTTGCATTTCTTTTTAAATTCATACATGTCTCCTTTATTTACTTATTTCAAAAATTCCAAATATTTAGTTTGCCCTTTGCATCAATTTTTGGATTTATTAATTCTGTATTTTCTAATATCCAGGCATATCTTCCAATTTGGTAATCTCCACACATATATTCTTGTTTGTTTTGTTTTATTTCGTTTATAAATTTTTTTCGTCCATATATATGCAATCTACTAATTGGCATTTTGCAAATTATTTTGCCATAATTCATTTCTGTTGATGGTAGTAGTTTTAATAATTCTTGAATTTTTTTATGTCTTTTGGCTTTTTATGTGCTTTTTGCTTGCATGATATATAGCTCTCCTCTGTATGATGTTTTCCAGCTACGTGTTTCAATGTATTTTTGTTTTTGATGCAATTAATGTTGCCCATGGTTTATTATACTTAAAACTTTCATTATTCCTCTTTAACTTAAATATTTTTCTTTATACCATTTTTGCAAATTGGTCTTTTGGCATCTCCCCAATATGTGGCTTCTTTTTCATAATCTATTTCCCTTAATTCGCTTAATGTTTTTGTTTCTCCATCTGGTATGTAAAATTTATCATGCCATCTTCCTCGTGTTCCTCTTGCTTCATATGATATTGTTCCTGTTCCTCCTCCAGAAAATACTACTGGTTCTTCTCCTGGTTCACAATATGCAAAAGCAATGCTCTAATCTTACTTTTCTATTTGTTTCATTTTTGAATAGTTCTAAAATTTTTCTACACCGATTTGTTTATCAAAATAATGATTATATGGACCTGGCAATCCTCCTAATGCTTCTATATATATGCCACTATCTGATTTTTAAAATTGGAACATTTAATTTATCTGCCGCATATTTTTGCACTAAATGCTACTACTTTTTGCAATCATCTGCTTGGATTTCCAATATTTCAAAATCTGGGTCTATGATTTCTATATTGAATCCATATTTCTTTCCAAAAATTCATTTGCTTCTTCTACTTTATGTTTGTTAGTTGTTGCGTAATATAATTTTCTTTCCATATTTACTCCTTAAAACTAAATTTTCCATTCTTTTTAAAATTTTATCTTCTATTTTTCATATTTCCTTTGCCTATGCCTAATTGTCTGTCTATATATTTATCTCCATGACAATCACTACCTCCTGACATTAAAATATTGTTGTCTATGCAGTATTTTAGTAATTTTTCTGACTGTTCATTTTGTAAATGATGAATGATATACTTCTATTCCATCTATTATTTTTATTTTTAGCTAATTTATCTAAAAAAATTCTTTATTATCTTTTTAAATTATATCTATATAAATGTGCTAAAAAATAGTTTTCCTCCTGCTTCTTTTACAACTTTTCTAATTTCTTCTGCTCGTGGATAGTGCATTCCAAAATCTATATATGCTGGAAATTCTTTATTTGTTATGCATGAATAAAAATTTACGCTCATCATTCCATTCTTCTTCATTAAATAATATTTTTATTTTTCTGAATGTTCTTTTAGATTTTCATAAATATGTTTTACTGGCCAACCATTATTTATATCAAATTCTATTTTATCTAATTTTACTCCATTTTTTTGATACAATTATCATACATCATTTTAAATTCTAAATCATGTCTGGCTTGTTTTTGATGATATCTTTTTCTAAAAATCTTCTAATTTTTGTATAGTCAAAATCATATGCTAGCATGTGTACGGCTACTCCATCATATGATGTACTAAATTCAACTCCTGGAATTATATTTCCTGTAAATATTGATTTGTAAGCATCATTTTCTGCTAATTCTCGATGTGCTGCAACTGAGTCATGATCAGTGATTGATATGGTATTTAATCCTATCTTTTGTGCTTTTCTTAGTGTTTCTTCCACGCTCCATGTTCCATCGAGTATTTTTGTATGCATATGTAAATCTATCATCTTATTTCCCTATTTTTATTTATTTTGTCAATTCTTGTTTGTTAGATACATATTATTGCGATTTGGTTGTTTTGTCAATAAGCAGCATTTTATTGCGTTACTTTACCTTTTAAAAAAATAACCTCATAATAGCAATGCTACTACTAGGTTATTGATTTCGTTATAGTGCTTCTTTTTCTGATTCTCATTCACTAATATTACTATTTATTTTGCCCATACTCTTCTCTATATTCTTCCTCTAATGCAAATCTTCCTTGTCCTACTGAAATAGGAAGATATTTGCAGTCCATAATAAATCCTACATTCTTATTTTTTTCATCTTTAAATTGAATTGTATAACCATCAAAATATGGATTCCATTCAATTCCAACATATTCAAACTGTTTTTAGGAAAATTACTTTTTAAATAATTTGTTGCAACAGTTCTTGCTATGGCTTTTTGGAATAATACCTCCAATCCAAAAGTCCTATGACTATTAATAGTATTATACAACTTATACTAATAATAATTTTTCTTATTCATAACTTTCTCAATACAAATTATTATTTCATAATTATTATAACATAATTATTTATCTTTTCAAATTTTAATATTTAATACAACAAAAAGAGCCTGATAATTCAGACTCTTGTTATAGCTCCTCGTGTTGGGCTTGAACCAACGACCTATCGGTTAACAGCCGAGCGCTCTACCAACTGAGCTAACGAGGAATATAAACCTGGCAACAACCTATCTTCCAGGAGGAACCCTCGAGTATTGTCGGCACATTTGAGCTTGACTTCCGTGTTCAGGATGGGTACGGGTATTTCCTCAATGTTATCGTTACCAGAAATGTTTTGTGTACTGTTAGCACACTCAAAAATACATAGTTAACAAGTTTCTCTATTCTCTGTTCCCACAATGTTTAGTTATCTTTTCTTCTCTTAATCATATTTTTATGGTTAAGCCCTCGATTTATTAGTATTGGTCAGCTCAGTGAATCGCTTCACTTACACCCTCCCAACCTATCAACCACGTAGTCTTCATGGAATCTTACTACCTTAACGGTATGGGATATCTTATCTTGGAGTTGGCTTCACACTTAGATGCTCTCAGCGTTTATCCATTCCGAACTTGGCTACACAGCTATGCTCTTGGTAGAACAACTGTTGCACCATCTGTTCGTCCACCCTGGTCCTCTCGTACTAGGGGCAGATCTCCTCAAATATCCTGCGCCTGCGACAGATAAGGACCGAACTGTCTCACGACGTTCTGAACCCAGCTCGCGTACCGCTTTAATGGGCGAACAGCCCTAACCCCTGCAGAACGTACTTCCGCTCCAGGATGCGATGAGCCGACTATCGAGAAGTGCCAAAACCTCCCCGTCGATGTGAACTCTTGGGGAGATAAGCCTGTTATCCCCAGGGTAACTTTTGTCCGTTGAGCGATGGCATTTCCATTCATAATCCACCGGATCACTAAGTCCTACTTTCGTATCTGCTCGACTTGTAAGTCTCCCAGTTAAAGCTCCCTTCTGCCTTTACACTCTATTGCGCGATTTCTGTCCGCGCTGAGGGAACCTTTGAACGCCTCCGTTACTCTTTAGGGAGGCGACCGCCCTCAATCAAACTGCCCGTCTGACATTGTCCTCTGACCGGATTACGATCACGAGTTAGATTCAAACTAATTTAAGGTTAGTATCCCAACGTTGGCTCTTCTTAAGCTGGCGCTTAAGCCTCAAAAGCCTCCTAACTATCCTGTACATAAATTAGCCTGACTCAGTATCAAACTGCAGTAAAAAGCTCCATGGGGTCTTTTCTGTCTTGTCGCAGGTAACTAGCATCTTCACTAGTACTATAATTTCGCCGGGGACATTGTCGAGACAGCTCCCAAATCATTACGCCTTTCGTGCGGGTCAGAACTTACCTGACAAGGAATTTCCTACCTTTAGGGACCGTTATAGTTACGGCCGCCGTTCACTGGGGCTTCAGTTCGGTGCTTCATATTACTATTAACACGTTCCCTTAACGCTTCCAGCACTGGGCAGGCGTCAGCTCCTATACTTCATCTTTCGATTTAGCAGAAACCTATGTTTTTGTTAAACAGTTGCTAGGACTATTCACTGCGACTGGCTGTTACACCAGTACCCCTTCTTCCAAAGTTACAGGGTCAATTTGCCGAGTTCCTAACAATGCTTCTCCCGATCGTCTTAGGATCACTCTCCTCATCTACCTGTGTCGGTTTGCGGTACAAGTATATAATACAAGATCTACAACCTTTTTCTCGTCCAGCGTGCTTCTTGGTGCTTCGTTACTTTTATTTTCCCCCCTTGCGGAACAAGTTTTTCCATTTCCTTGCTCACCTTCCACTTCTGCGTCAGTTGCATCTTTTAAGTATTATATGGTGCAGGAATATCAACCTGCTATCCATCAGATACGCCTTTCGGCCTCTCCTAGGGTCTGACTAACCCTGGGCGGACGAACCTTCCCCAGGAAACCTTAGACTTTCGACGGCGAGGATTCTCACCCTGCTCTCGCTACTTATTCCAGCATTCTCTCTTCTATCTCGTCCACCAGTGCTCACGCTCTGACTTCATCCTACAATAGAATGCTCCTCTACCACTTGTAATAAATTACAAATCACGCAATTTCGGTTGATAACTTAGCCCCGGTAATTTTTTCCGCGCAACTTCACTCGACCAGTGAGCTATTACGCACTCTTTTTAATGAATGGCTGCTTCTGAGCCAACATCCTGGTTGTTTACGCAAAATCACATCGTTTTCCACTAGCTATCCATTTGGGGATAATTGACGATCTGGACTCTTTTCCTTTTGACCACGGAACTTAGCTCCCGTAGTCTGACTCCTGGATATTAACGAATGGCATTCGGGTTTGATAGAGTTCGGTAACCTGGTTGAGCCCCTCACCTCATTCAGTGCTCTACCTCCATTCGTCTTCCTCAAGGCTAGCCCTAAAAGCTGTTTCGAGGAGAACCAGCTATCTCCGAGTTCGATTGGAATTTCTCCGCTATCCACAGTTCATCCGGTGCTTTTAACGACAATCAGTTCGGACCTCCACAGATTTTACTCTTGCTTCATCCTGACCATGGATAGGTCACCCGGTTTCGGGTCTATAACGCATGACTTAATTCGCCCTTTTTCAGACTCGCTTTCGCTTCGGCTCCGTTCCTTACTTAAAAACTTAACCTTGCCATACACTATAACTCGCTGGACCGTTCTACAAAAAGTACGACATCGCGCCTTAAATCGCTCTGTCTGCTTGTAAACATAGGGTTTCAGATTCTATTTCCTCCCCTCCCGGGGTTCTTTTTCACCTTTCCCTCACGGTACTAGTTCGCTATCGGTCGCAATTAGTATTTAGCCTTACGGGATGGTCCGCTCATTCATACAGATTTTCTCGTGTCTCGCACTACTCTGGATACAGCCATGTAAACTTGAATTTCGCATACAGGGACTTTTCACCCTTTATAGTCTGCTTTTTCCAAAACAGTTTTGCTATCCTCGTTTAATCAATTATGCTGTCCGAACCCCAGTATCATTACTGATTCTGGTTTTGGGCTCTATCGATTTCGCTCGCCACTACTTTCGATATCGATTTTTCTTTCTTTTTTCCTGTGGGTACTAAGATGTTTCAGTTCTCCACGTTCCCTTCTCACACTACTTTACTCATGTGTGGATAACTGGGCTCTTTTCCCAGCTGAGTTCCCTCATTCAGAAATCCTGGATCAAAGGATATGTGCTCCTCCCCAAAGGCTTATCGCAGCTTGTCACGTCTTTCATCGGCTTTTAGTGCTCAGGCATTCACCCTATGCTCTTAGTAGCTTAACCTATGTACAATTTCTTGTACTGTTTCTATCTTTTTCTTGATTCTAAGACATTATGGTTTAACATTTTTGGCATATAATTGTATTCTTTTTGAATACTCTAGTTTACCTGGTAATATAATTTCGCAATTATATTACACTTTTTATAAGAATATTTGATTTTTCTTATTAACTATATATTTTTCAATGTGCTATGACTAGATTAACTGGTCTATGGTGGAGCTGAGGAGAGTCGAACTCCTGACCTCCTGCTTGCAAGGCAGGCGCTCTAGCCAACTGAGCTACGTCCCCATATAACTATTTTAAAAAGAATGTACTATTAGAAGTACATTGAAAAATAAACAATGAACGGTTGGTTTTCTCCATATGAGGTTTTGCAACCTCTCATACCTTTTTGTCGACCTATCTTTCTCCTTAGAAAGGAGGTGATCCAGCCACAGGTTCTCCTACGGCTACCTTGTTACGACTTCACCCCAATCATTAGCTCTGCCTTCGACTGCTGCCTCAATATTAAACTGTTAGCTCACAGGGCTTCGGGTATTTCTAACTCTCATGGTGTGACGGGCGGTGTGTACAAGGCCCGGGAACGTATTCACGGCGGTATTCTGACCTGCCATTACTAGCAATTCCGACTTCGTGTAGGCGAATTTCAGCCTACAGTCCGAACTGAGACCGCTTTTTGAGTTTTGCTCCACATCACTGTATTGCTTCTCTCTGTAACGGCCATTGTAGTACGTGTGTTGCCCAAGACATAAAGGGCATGATGATTTGACGTCGTCCCCACCTTCCTCCGATTTATCACCGGCAGTCTTTCTAGAGTTCCCACCATTACGTGCTGGCAACTAGAAATGGGGTTGCGCTCGTTGCAGGACTTAACCTAACATCTCACGACACGAGCTGACGACAACCATGCACCACCTGTATAGAGACTCGAAGAGCTAAATAGTTTTCCTACTTGTTCCCTCATATGTCAAGCCTTGGTGAGGTTCTTCGCGTATCTTCGAATTAAACCACATACTCCACTGCTTGTGCGGGCACGTCAATTCCTTTGAGTTTCAACCTTGCGGTCGTACTCCCAGGTGGGATACTTATTGCGTTAGCGCCAGCACCGACAATTATTCATTGCCAACACCTAGTATCCATCGTTTACGGTGTGGACTACCAGGGTATCTAATCCTGTTTGCTCCCACACTTTCGTGCCTCAACGTCAGTTATCGTCCAGTTTGTCGCCTTCGCCACCGGTGTTCTTCCTAATATCTACGCATTTCACCGCTACTAGGAATTCCACAAACCCTCCGATACTCAGAAATATAGTTTTTAGTTGCAGTTCCTCAGTTAAGCCGAGGTATTTCACAACTAACTTGCATTTCCGTCTACGCACCCTTTACACCCAATAAATCCGGATAACGCTCGCTCCCTACGTATTACCGCGGCTGCTGGCACGTAGTTAGCCGGAGCTTATTCAACAGATGTACAGTCATTTTTCTCTTTCCTGTTAAAAGCAGTTTACAATTCGAAAACCTTCTTCCTGCACGCGGCGTCACTGCGTCAGAGTTTCCTCCATTGCGCAATATTCCCGACTGCTGCCTCCCGTAGGAGTCTGGGCCGTATCTCAGTCCCAATGTGGCCGTTCAACCTCTCCAGTCCGGCTACTGATCATCGTCTTGGTAGGCCGTTACCCCACCAACTAACTAATCAGACGCAAGCCCATCTATTAGCGGATTGCTCCTTTCCTGCTTGTATCATGCGATACTCACAGCATATGCGGTATTAGCAACGATTTCTCGCTGTTATTCCCCTCTAATAGGCAGGTTGCTTACGTGTTACTCACCAGTCCGCCACTAACCGCTTTGAGAGCAAGCTCTCAATTAAGTTCGTTCGACTTGCATGTCTTATGTGCGCCGCCAGCGTTTATCCTGAGCCAGGATCAAACTCTCAAATTAATATCTTATTCCTATGAGGAATTGAATTCTAATTTTTGAACTTGTAGCTCAATATAAAAAGTGTTTTTTGTTTATGGTAGTACAATTCAACTACCGCAATTTATTTGGTTTCTCAAAAGATTCATTGTTTACTTTTCAATGTACTTCAGAATGTTTTTGTGTCCATTCTGTGTTCCGCTTGGAACGATTTAGATTATATAATGTATTGTTTACTTTGTCAACACTTTTTTTGAAATATTTTTTTAACTTTTTAGTGTAAAAATATTGACTAAAGCTTTGCCTGTTTTTGGCTCTCCTTAGTACTTTTTTAGTATAACATGATGTCATTTTTAAGTCAACAACTTTTTCGAAAATTGTTATAAAAATTTTATATTGATAATTATTTTGTAGATTTTTGTCCTATTTTTGTGCTATAATTGCTTTAGTTTAAAGGTTAGGAGTAATTTTGAAGATAACATCTGATAATGAGACATTGGCTGAACACAAAGTTTTGATTCTTTGTGTTTTTAAGCAATGTTAATAAATCTATTACTAATGATGCATTATATAGTATTGTGAGTTCTGCAGTTGATATTAATTATTTTCATTTTTCAACAGTTTTTACTGATTTGATAAATGCTAAATTTGTTCGTTGTTATGATAAAAAGAAATTCAAAGTGTTTATGAAATTACTGAGCTTGGACTTTCTACTCTTGAATTAACTGGATATTTTGCCTGGTATTGTTAAACTTCAAATTGATAATAATTTTAAAGATCGTGTTGAAGAGTTTAGCAATATGGAGTCTATTGTTGCTGAGTTTACACCTGTTAATGAGAATCAATATATTGTTGAGTGTAAAATCATTGAAAATGAGTGAAGTTCAGTTTGAGATTCAAACTAATGCTTATTCTCGTGAACAAGCTCAAAATATCGTTCAAAACTGGAAGAATAATGCTAACTTTTTATATCCTGAGTTGTTGAAAATTTTTGACTGAGACTCCAAAAGATTAAAGACTATGTTTCAATTTTGTTCAAACATAGTCTTTTTATTATTTCATTAAATTTTTTTAATATATTCTATTTCATCTGCTTCTACTAATCTCATAAAGATTGGTTCACCTTTTTTCGATTACTTTTTGTTGTTGGCATTTTTCAAATTCTAGTAATGTATCCCAACTTATTTCTTCATTATTTCCTATTTGTCTTAATATCTCTTTTGCTGTTTCTCCTAATAGTGGGTTGATTAGTACGGCGATATGTCTTAAGCCTGCTATTAAATGATAGATTACTGATTTTTAATTCATCTTTTCTTGATTCATCTTTTGCTAATTCCCATGGCTTTGTTTCATCTATATATTTATTTGATCTTGAAATGAAGTTCCAGATGATTTGTAGTGCATCAGCAAATTCACAATTTTCAATTTTTGCATCAAAATCTATTATTGTTTGTTTTTGCTTCGTCTCTGTATTCTTCGTCTACATCATTTTTATTACCATTAAATTCTGGTACGTTTCCATCAAAGTATTTATTTGCCATCGATACTGTTCTATTTAATAAATTGCTTAAGTCATTTACTAGGTCATTATTATATCTTTTTACAAATTCTTCTGGTGTAAATATTCCATCAGATGATGTCGGCATTTGTCTTATTAAGTAGTATTTTTGTTGCATCTAATCCATATCTTTCAATTAAACTTTCTGGATATATTACATTTCCAACTGATTTGCTCATTTTGCCATTTTTCATTGTGATCCAATTGTGTACTAATATTTGTTTTTGGTAATGGTAAATTTAATGCCATTAAGAATATTGGCCAATATATCAAATGGAATCTTGCAATGTCTTTTTCCTACTATATGTAAATCTGCTGGCCATAATTCATTAAATTGTTTTTGTATTATCTGAGCCATATCCTATTGCTGTTATATAGTTTGTTAGTGCATCAAAGCCATACATATATTACATGTTTTTGGATCTGATTTTACTGGTACTCCCCATGAAAATGATGTCCTTGTTACATAAATCTTCTAATCCTGGTTTGATGAAATTATTTATCATTTCTGTTTTTCTATAATCTGGTTTTATAAATTCTTCATGTGTGTTGTAATATTCTAATAATCGATCTGCATATTTCTTCATATTAAAGAAGTATGCTTCTTCTTTCATTTTCTTTACTTCTCTTCCACAGTCTGGGCATTTTTCCATCTACTAATTGTAAGTCTGTGAAATATGATTCACATGGCTCGCAATACCATCCTTCATAATATCCTTTATATATATCGCCTTGTGCTAATAATTTTTCGAATATATCTTGTACTACTTTTTACATGTTCTTCATCAGTTGTTCTCATAAATTTGTTATAATCTATTTTCATAGTTTTTCCAAAGCTTTATTGCCGCTTCTGCTTGTTTATCAACATATTCTTGCGGAGTCATGTTTGCTGCGATGGCCTTGTTTTCTATTTTTGACCATGTTCATCCAAAACCTGTTAACATGAATGTATTATATCCTTTTAGCTTATGATATTTTGTTAACATATCTGCTAACACCTCTGTATATGCTGTTCCAATATGAAATTTGCCACTTGGATAGTATATTGGTGTTGTTATATAATATTTTTTTCATCGTTTTTCCTCCTTTTTCACTTTAATACATGTTATGATACTACTTTTTATACTAAAATCAATAGAAAAAAAGGCCTCAATTACTTTGAAGTGAACCCAAAATGTTAGACAGCATAAATTAGGCTACTATTAAGGAATGTTTTCGATATTGAATCGGAGACATTCCTTTTTAATTTGCTCTTAATTCTACTATTATTATAATATTCTATATATTCTTTTATATCTTTTTCTAATTCTTCTATATTCTTATATTCTTTTTCTTTTTGGATAGAATAATTCTGATTTTTAATATTCCAAAGAAATTTTCTGCACATGAATTATCTAAACAATTGCCTTTTCTTGACATGCTTTGTTTTATTCCTTTTTCTTTAAGCATATTTTGATATATTTTTCATTTGATACTGCCATCCTTGATCTGAATGAAGTATTAAATTTGTATTATTTTTATTTTTATAAATGCTTTTTCTAACATATCTGTAATTTGTTGAAATGTTGGGTGTTTTGATAAATTATAACTAATTATTTCACCATTAAATAAATCTATAATTGGCGATAAATAAAGTTTTTCTATCATGTACTTTAAATTCGGTTACATCTGTAACCCATTTTTGATTTGGTTTATCAGCTTTAAAAATCTCTTTTTAATAAATTATTAGCAATTTTTCCAATGCTTCCTTGATATGAATTATATCGTCTTTTTGGGCCTTTGAATACTTTTTATTCCTAATATGTTCATAAGTTTCGAAACTGTTTTTATGATTAATATTAAAGCCTCTATTTTTTTAGTTCTAATGTTATTCTTCTATATCCATAACGACCCTTATTTTCATTAAATATATTAAATATTTCTTTTTGATTTTTATGATATTTATCGTGATTACTTTTTATATTTTTAAGTAATAATAAAATGTACTTCTAGCCATTTCTGCTAATTTTTAATAATTCTCTCAAGCTATATTTATGCCTTAATTCATCAACAACAATTACTTTTTCTTGTTCTCTCGCTTGATTCTTTTCCTGAACTAAGGCATTTTAATAAATATTCATTCTCCATACGAAGACGCTGATTTTCTGCAATTAAGTCTTCTTCTATATCTTTATTTAATTTCTTTTTATCTTCTTTTAATTTCATTTTTGGTCTACCACGTCGTTCTTCATACAAACTTTGTGGTCCTTCTTCATAATATATGCGTTCCCATTTTAATACAACATTTTGTAGCTCCTAATTTAAAATGATTTGCTGTTTGTGTTGCTGATAAATGGTTTGCATGCATATATTCTATAACATTTTGTTTAAAATTACCATCATAACTGCTTTTAATCTCTTAGATATTCCTTGTACGCCGTGTAATTCGTATTTTTATCCACATCAAAATTGATTTATTACTTGGAATATTAAACTTTTTACAACATTCTGAATAACTATGATGTTCTTCAAGATAATATTTAATAACTTTTAATTTTTAATTCATTTGAATATTTGGACATAAAATGAACCCTCCTTGTTAAACTATATATTTTTGTCTAACATTTTGGGTTCACTTCAAATAAGATGGATTTTTTCAAAACCTCTTGACTATGACCACTTAATTGAAGAAATAAGAGAAATAAAAAAGAAGAAAAATCTAAAACCAGATTTAGAGCAAGATTTAGATAGATTATTTACTGGTTTAGATATTAAACCCTATACAAAAGGTTCAAGATATTTAAAACTGCTATAAATACTGCATATTATGATACTGATAGAGATACGGATATTAATATTTCTAACATTATTAAACATATTTCATATAATTATAAAAATCCTCATTTAGATAGCATTCAATCCGCTATGGACAAAACCATAAATACATTATATTTGAAAAAGTAGAAGATGAAAAATAAAGAAAGCATTTTCTGGTAATTATAAAATAACAACTAAAGGTTTATTATTAAAAGCTTTATCATATATAGATAGTATTTAAAAGGAATAGCAACTCTCTATTCCTTTTTACTACCATACTTTAATTCTTTTTCTTTTATACATATTATCTGATTCTTAAATTTACTCTTGCACTTTTTGTTTTTCCCTCTTGAATCTGTTGAATTTCTTGTTCATCTCTTTGCATAATTCTTTGTGCATTATCCTTTTTCAGTAGAAACATTAATTGTAGCTTTTCCAATTTCTGCACCTAAGAAAGCATTTTCTTCTAAATTCAAAATTGAATTTTTACATACTCTTTCCTAGCTTCTCTTAATTCTGCCAATAATATATCATATTTTTTCTCTATCCGCTTCTCCTAATTCTCCTAATAGTTCCATATCTTCAAATTGTTCTATTTGTTCGGATATAGCTGTTACTCTTTCTATATCCATTATTTTTCCTTTAACCATTGCATTTGCATTATTGGCTCTATAATCACTACTTATATTTGCCAAAGCATCTTCTGATAACTTTATTAATCCTTTTCTATACATTTTCAAACATTGGAAAATAATTTCCATAATCATTATGTTCTAAATAGCCCTTAATGTATCACTTCCTATTAAAACAAAATCTTGAATATGTTTTGCAATTTCATCGCTACTTAATTGTGAAAAGTCTAAATCTTCAATTGCATAATATTCCTTTTCTATTGGATTTCTAATTTGTTCATAGATTTCATCAATAATTTCATTTAAACTTTCAATTGATTCTTTATCTTCTACTCTATCTAATAATTCACTTATTATTGAAATTCGTCCTTTTAATTGACTACATCATTATCAACACTAAAATCACTTTTTATCATATCCAATATTTCATGAAGCATTGAACCTTGTAATTGTTCTGTATTTTTTTAATTGATATAATATTTCATTTATTGTTTTTCTGTTATATATACCACTTTCAATAATTCTATCACTATTAGAATGCTCATTTTCATTATAATAAGTATCTGTTCCACCAAGATAAAATGCACCTTTTTAAATATTCTCTTGGAATAACTGTATCTAACTTTTGTACTCCTCTATATGCTGTTTCAATTTCAAAAACCTCATCACTTTTTCAAAACAACCTAGTAATATGTTCTAAATCTCCAAAACACGAGTCTGGTATTTCTAATATTAATAATGTATTTAATTCCTCTCTGTTTGCTAATACACCCTAATAGAGTATTTCCTTTACTTGTATTCATTCCAAATCCAACTTTATTTAATGTTTCCATTAATCTTTTTCTTTGTTCTTCAATTGATAGTTTTGTATGCAAATTTCCATCTTCTAAAGAAGTAGCTGTTCTATCTAAACTTGTTTCAACAGCATATAAACCTTTCTCAAAAAGCACTTATTTCTTCTTTAAAAATTTCTTTCAACTATCTTTTTATATTCTTCTTCTGAAATAGTCCAACATGCACCAACATCTAAAACATGATTTTTCTCTTAATTGCCTTGCCTCCAAATCATCAATCGGATATAAAAAAATTCATCTACATATTCATAACCTTTTTCACCAGATTTGTACATCTCAACATACTCTTTATTTGTATATAGCTACCATTTGAAACATCATAAAAACAGGCGAAATTGCAGTTCTATGAATAAAATACTTTTTATTTGTATCATTACTCAATATAGTGTTAACTATACTTTCAATTTGTTCATGTGTCATTATTTATTTCTCCTTATTTTTTAAAAAGTTTTTTTATAAATTTTATTAATTTTTTCATAAAATTTTTTTCTTTTTTTAACCTCAATAGGTAAATTACTACTATTACTCTCTTCTTGTATGTATTCTTCTTTTCTTTATTTATTTCTTTTTCTTAAATATTTCATCTGGATTATATTGTGCCCTTTTTCTTCTTCTACCTTTTGTCTATCGTATTTTTCTTTTTGCTTTTAATTATCTCTTTTTTGATAAGGTGTAGTCCCAATAATCTCTAAATATATTAGCTAAAATTGCATTTGTTTCATCTAATAATTGTTGTTCTTCAAAACTCTTATTTATATCCACTTTAAAATCATAATTTACATCCATTTTAGCCTTAAATGTATCAAGCATTGTTTGTGGTATTTTATCAACACTTTCTTGAGGTACATATTTTAATATTTCTATAACTTCTTTATATGCTTTTGAATAATTATCTTTCATTTGTTTTTCCCTTTTTAATCTTTTTTTATTAAATAGATTTCTAAACCATTCTTTTAATTTACTAAATATTGTTTCTTTATATTCAACCATTGCAACATTATCTGTTTGTTCTTCTGTAGATTGTTCTTCTCTATATTTCTTGTCTTTAAACAAGTTATCTGTATTGTATTTTTCTCTTAATTCTTCTTGATATTTTTCATTATCATCAAATATTGCATTTAATCTTTCTTTTTCATTTTCATCTTCACACCAATAATTCAAATGTAACAATGCAATCATTGCAATAGCTTCATCAGATATTTCTTGTTCCTCTATAGGAATCTCAAAAGTATATGATGGTGTATATTCTTTTCTCTTTCTTCTTCAATCATCTCTTTTTAATTTTTAGGTATTTTTATTTCTATCTTCTTCTGAAACAATATTTAAAAAGCATATACTTCTGAATAAACTTTTTTGTTTTATCACTCATCATACTCTTGTCCTCCCTTTGTCAATCTCTGGATTTTCTCTATTTCTATTTGTTTCACGAACACTTCTATTGGCATCTTGGATTTGTCCTCTTCTTGTTTTTCTTCTTGAATACGCTCCATCTAATACAGTACCTATTGCTTGTGTTACATTATCTATAATATTTTTTATTTTTCATTTAGCCTCTCTCATCTTTTTCTCTCTTCCTTCATATCCTTGTTCTAAAATCTCTGTCAAATTACTATCAGAAATTTCGCCTACTGGTACTCTAATATCTGTACTTTCATCTTCACCTCTTACCAAATATTTTTCCTTCTATCTCATATATACAGGCAATACCACATTCTTTTTCACTTTCCTTTACCAAATTAATTAGTTTAGGTTTTAGCTTTTTAGATAATCTTTAATTGCAAGGAAAATAAAATCTTTAGCTTCTTCAAATCCAATTTTTATTTGTCCATCATCAAAATACTGTTTTAATCTTTCATAAACAATTGTCATAATTGTAGTATCACTTATATTATTTGCATCTTCTCCGAAATATTGTACTTAAAAATTATTAGATAGTTTTTGTTTCTTTTTAACCCTTTCTCTGCACATTTAGTATATTCCTCAATATGACATATTCCAGGCATAATGTCGGCAATTTCTGCTTCTCCTATTTTTGATTCTTGCTAATGCCGATTCTATTAAATAATCTTGTGCATACTCCTGTTCTTCTATTTTAAATGCAGTATAATAATGTTCTGCCTCATCTACACTTACTTCATGTGTTAACCCTTTTATTGCAACTCCAACTGCTTGTGCCGATATTCCTAATTTGTTTAATATATTTGCATAAATTTCTGCCATTCCTTTACAAATTTGCGAATATCTTGATGAATCCGTAGATTCTTGAAGCATATTCTTATCTCTTGCTTTAGAAATTTTTAGTTTCATTTCCTTCATCATCTTTTTTTACTGAATAATTATTGTCATAGTATATCGTTTTTCCTAATTCTATATGTACAAATTGAGCTAATTCATAACCAGTAAGTTTTGAGTCGTGTGCCTTTTTAATTATTTGCTGTATTGTATCTTCCATTTTTATTAATTACTCCTGTTTTTGTTACTTCTTTTCACTACTCATCATGCTCTTGTCCTTTTTATCCATTTCAGGTTTTCTCTTTTTCCAAAAGTTTCGCGAATATTTATATTAGATTCTTGGACTTGTCCTCTTCTTGTTTTTCTTCTTGAATACGCTCCTCTAATGCAGTACCTAGTTTTGCACCTGCTCTAGCTCCTGCAAGCATATTGAATAGCTTTTTAAAATCTCCTGTTACAATTCCAATTCCTCTTATTTTTGTTTCTTCTTCTGTTGCCTTAATCCCATTTTCAGATATTTCCATTTCTTTTTACTTTTTGTTATTATTTCATCTGCATCTAAATATTTCATATTATCTTTATTTTTCTTTTTGCTGTTTCTATTGCAATTCTAATAAAAGTCATCATAGCTAATATTTTGGGTTTATCTGCCTCGCCAACAAAAACATTCCTGCTACTTGACAAATTGTGAAACTATTACCACAAAGACTACCATTATATTTATATACTTATTCACCATCATCATTAATATAAGAACTCGTCCTTGCTGTAACTGGTATTAACATATTTTCACTAAATAACTTATTAATATCTGTTCCTCTATCAGCAAATGCATCTATTGTATGCTGTATAAATTCATCTCACACTAGCTCATGACCATCATTACTTCTTCCCCATGTAAAGTTCTTCATGAATATATCTGAATTAATAAAAGCACATCCAAGTTTTTCTAATTCTTCTAATGTATGTTCATTTATACCTGTTTTTGCTGATATAGATATTATATCTGGTATAGTAAATCCTTTTTCTCTATTTTCATCAATAAATTTTAATACAAAATCTTGAGCTTCTTGATTTCCAATACCATCAATATGAAATAACACCACATTTGATTTTGAAGCTACACCACATTCTTTTCCTGCACTTAGCTAGCTATAGTATTTCCGTGATATCCATTTTCCAATCCATCTCCTTCTACTGAGGCATCTTTTTAGATAAATAGCCTCTTCATTAGATTTTACCTCTTCAACTCCATCTTCTGACACTCTATATACCGTAATTGTTCTTCCTTCGAATTGTTTTTCTGAAAACATCTGAAAATCTATCAATTATTGCAATAGTAGTTCCACTACCATCAATTTTAGATTCTTTTATATTACCAAATTATTTTTCCTTGTTACATAATAATATCAAAAGGATGAAATTTTTTTCTACTTGTTCTTGCGAAAAAGTAGTTTTAGTATCAAACGTTAGTCTTTTAAACATCTCTATTGACAAATTACTCATATCTATTTCAGATACATCTCTCCACATAATCCACGAAGGCAAAAATCCTGTGTTTTCGCCTTTTCCACTAACAAAGCTTCAGCTTCTTTTTAATTCTTCTTCTACATATTTATTATCAAGCACTCGCTTGCCATTAATAATAGGTAAATCATCTAAATACATAAAAATTTCTCCTTTTTACTCTATTTTGCTGTGACATTTTTCTTGTTTTATCATTATCAACAGTATTGCTAAATATATGTTCTTCAGATAAAATAAATTTTTCTATAAATTCTCTTTTATACGTTTTTCATTTGAATTATATATATTTTTAAATGATTAAATATTATCATATTAAATCTTTTTACAATATTTTGTAAATATTTTTATACAGGAACTGCCTGTCATTTTGATATTAGCTTTTTATTATAAAATTATTAAAAATAGAAATAATATTTTTAGGGTGGTTAATATGGGTGCTAGAGCTAAACGATAAACTAAATATATTATCTGCAAATATTAGAAAATATAGATTACAAAGAGCTTTTCTCAATCTGATATATGTAGAGAACTCGCTCTTATAGGTGTTACGATGTATACTGCAGATATTTATGATATTGAATATAATCAAAAACTATAAAAGATTATGAAGTATTCGCTTTTTCAAAAGTATTAAAAAGTATCATTAGATGAGCTTTTATAAAGGAACAGAAAAAGAATTTAATTTATAAAAACTCCACTTAAACATTGTACTGAACCCAAAATGTTAGACAGTATAAATTAGGCTACTATTAAGGAATGTTTTTCGATATTGAATCGGAGACATTCCTTTTAATTTGCTCTTAATTCTACTATTATTATAATATTCTATATATTCTTTTATATCTTTTTCTAATTCTTCTATATTTTTATATTCTTTTTCTTTTGGATAGAATAATTCTGATTTTTAATATTCAAAGAAATTTTTCTGCATGAATTATCTAAACAATTGCCTTTTCTTGACATGCTTTGTTTTATTCCTTTTTCTTTTAAGCATATTTTTGATATATTTTTCATTTGATATTGCCATCCTTAATCTAAATGAAATATTAAATTTGTATTATTTTTATTTTTATAAATGCTTTTTTCTAACATATCTATAATTAGTTGAATATTGGATGTTTTGATAAATATAACTAATTATTTCACCATTAAATAAATCTATAATTAGCGATAAATAAAATTTTTCTATCATGTACTTTAAATTCAGTTACATCTATAACCCATTTTTAATTTGGTTTATCTACTTTAAAATCTCTGTTTAAAAAAATATTAACGATTGCTTCCTTGATATGAATTATATCGTCTTTTGGTCTTTGAATACTTTTTATTCCTAATATATTCATAAGTTTTTGAAACTGTTTTTATAATTAATATTAAAAGCCTCTATTTTTAGTTCTAATGTTATTCTTCTATATCCATAACGACTCTTATTTTTCATTAAATATATTAAATATGATTTTTATGATATTTATCGTAATTACTTTTATATTTTTAAATAATAATAAAATGTACTTCTAACCATTTCTGCTAATTTTAATAATTCTCTCAAGATATATTTATGCCTTAATTCATCAACAACAATTACTTTTTCTTGTTCTCTCGCTTGATTCTTTCCTGAACTAAGGCATTTAATTTTTAAATATTCATTCTCCATACGAAGACGTTGATTTTCTGCAATTAAGTCTTGTTCAATATTTTTTGTTAATTTCTTTTTATCTTCTTTTTAATTTCATGGTCTACCACGTCGTTCTTCACTTTCAAACCTTATGGTCCTTCTTCATAATATATGCGTTCCCATTTTTAATACAACATTTGTAGCTCCTAATTTAAAATGATTTGCTGTTTGTGTTGCTGATAAATGGTTTGTATGCATATATTCTATAACATTTTGTTTGAAATTACCATCATAACTTCTTTTTAATCTTTTAAATATTCCTTGTACGCCATGTAATTCGTATATCCACATCAAAATTGATTTATTACTTGGAATATTAAACTTTTTACAACATTCTGAATAACTATGATGTTCTTCAAGATAATATTTAATAACTTTTTAATTTTAATTCATTTGAATATTTAGACATAAAAATGTAGACCCTCCTTGTTAAACTATATATTTTTGTCTAACATTTTGGGTTCAGTACACTTTTTATAATTGAGGGCCTTTATTATTATCTATTTTTAATTTTATCATTTTTGCTAACATTACTATAGCTTTAGCATGCAGCTCAATTGTTATTACTGCTCCCATTGGAATATCTCCTGTTTGAGGTAATCTCTTTGGTTGATCTTTTTTCAAGACCGGCATTAATGCTTCCTGAGTTAATAGCTTTTGCATTTTTGTTTTGTTGTGTTTTTGTGCTTGTGCACTATTATTAATATTTGATGATCTAGTTGTATTGTTTTGATTGCTTTGCAGATTTGATGAATTGTCTATCAAGCTATTGTATTTTTGGAACTTCTGTATTGTTATTTACTGCATTTGGTACTGTTGGCTCTGTATTTGTATTTTAGTATTATCTGTTTTTAGGTTTGTTTGTTGTTTCTGTAATGTTTGAGTTATTATTTTGATTGTTTATATTCTCTACAGGCTTATTTGTTGTTTCTGTTGGTTTTGAATTGTTATTTTTGATTATTTTGTATTTTTCTGTTGGTTTTGTTCGTTGTTTCTTCTGAATTCTGATTATTATTTGTGTTATTATCTATTTTAGGATTGTTTTTGAAGTTCGTTGTTTGTTCTGTAGTATTTGAATTATTATTTTGATTGTTTGTATTTTTCTACAGTGTTATTTGTTGGTTGTGTTGTATTTGAATTGTTATTTTGATTATTTGTATTTTTCTGTTGAGTTTTTGATTGTTATTTGGTTCTGGTTGTCTTACTTCTGTTACTGTTACTTCAACCAATACCTTTGTTCTTCCATCATTACTAATACCATTTAATGTTGTTGTTCCTGGATTTTTACCTATTATTTTTCCATTTGTAATTTCTGCAATGTCTGGATTTTCTACATTCCAAGTAAAAATCATTTTGGATTGTGATTTTTCCATTATTAAGTCGTATTGTCTTCCTTGTTGCAATTCTAATGTATATTTTTAGGCTTTACTTCTGCTGGTGCTTTTCTAAATTAAATGGATACATTGTTGCTTCATAATATGCATTTGAATTTTCATCTAGTAATTTTTACCCATACTGTTACTATTCTTTCTCTTCCATCATTATTACTTGGTATGATAAATGTTCCATTTGATTCTGCCCATTTTGAATCATCATACAATGGTATGCATGATTTTAGAGTTTCGTCTGTTAATCTATCATAAGCGTCCATTTCATTTTAGCTTTTTGTTTGATATGGTTGCATTGCTTTGTCTGATTCTCTTTTGCTGCTTCAAATGCTGCTTTTGCTTATTCTCTTTGTTCATTTGATGCAGATATGTTGAATTTAGAGCTGAATATACTTTTATATTTTGCTTCAGCTTCTGCTTGTGCTGCTTCTACTGCTTTTAATTGATTTTTTTCATTAACTAATTGTGCTTTTTGCATTTGACTCATCAATAAATGCTACATACTTTTATAATTTTCTGTTGGTGTTTCTACTAATTGATATGCTAATCTATAATTTTTGTATATTGTTGTTATTGTCTCTGCTTTATTTGTTTTTATTGACATTGGCATTGTAATATAATTATTTGGATCTTGACCAACATTGTTGCGAATACTGTTGTTTGTGCAGTATTATTCCTAATATTACAATTAGAGATATTATTTTACTTATAGTTTTATTCATATTTTCTCCTTTTTATTCACTATAGTTTATTTTAGCATCGTTTTTGTTTAATTAGTCAACATAATTTTTGTGAATTTTTATTATAACTTGTGGGTTTGTCAAACATATGTCACACTTTCTTGATACAATTATATGTCTTTTTAGTAATCTCGTTAAGTACTGCTGTCCCAAGCGTACCCGAAGTTCCTGTCATTACTGTTATTTCTTCTATTTGTTTTACTCTTCTAACTCTCCATCTATTAGCAAATCTTTGAACTTTACTGATATAAGTGGATTACTTTCTGGAATACTTTCATAAACATGTACTCCACTAGGTTTAATAATTCTTTGTTTAAAATATTCTTTGTTTTCTATTTGTTCTAAGTGATGAACTCTACGCAATGAAATGTGACTTAAAAATCCTGTTTTTAAAGAACTCCATCTCTTGCATCTTTTTCAAGCTCTTCTCTATATTGTAGTAATTCTTTTTGTAGGTGCTACTTCCATAGCTATATACTCTTTTGTGCATCAAAACCCAATAATACAAGTTTTTCCATTTAATTTAAAATTAATATCTTCAATTTTTTTCATTTTGTAATATTGGTCTTAATTTTTCAATATCACTATCTCTAGTCCATCCTAAAAATTGTAATGTCATATGCATGTAAGCCGGATTTGCCATGCAATATTATCATTGTATTGTGATAACTTATCTTTTTAATTCCAAAAAGTAATTTTTGAAACTCTTCTTCTTCAAATCGAATGCAATGTATGAAGCCCAATGTCCATATTACTCCTCCTACATATCTCTTTATCTTACATTTTCTTCATTGTTTTTAGATTCAAATTTCTTTGAGTATGCTAAATTTACTTCTGGAGGATTTGAGTTAAATTTCCACCATTCTTCTATCCATTGTTTTTCTCCGAACCTTTTTCAATTCATCCTTTAATAAAGCTCTTAATAATTTTGCATTTTTATTATATCTTCTAGAGTTGCACTCTTTAAGCATTCCTCTCCATAGTCAACGCATTCTTTTGCTTTGTCTCCAAAGCATTGAAACTTGTTTTTGCTAACCATTTATTATAAGCATAAGGAGAACCTTTTTGCTAATACTCATGTTTGTAGTGCTGCCTTAACCATTTCTGTATTTGATATTCTTGCTCCTACTTCTATTCCTCTTTTCGCAGCTGATACTGCATCTATTCTTCTTACTGCATATGTTACAAAATGATATTTTGCAAGTTCTTCTTGGTTATTGTTGAATAAATCTTTATTTGCATCAATCATTTCTTGAATATTTTGTGGATCTTGAATATTTACACAATTACTGTAAATCCATGTATATAGACATTCTCCTTTTTCTATGTAACTTAAACGTTCTTTTTAGCCATTGTTTGTTACGTATTTGTCCAAATACCTTTGGTTCATGTTCTTGATCATCTATAACGTGATCTTTTTCCATAAACTTTCACGAATTTTTCGTAGTCTTCATCTGATAAAAATTAAATGTAAATCCCAATCAGCTTCTGAGGTCAAATCCTTCTGTGATTCATCCTGTTGAACCACTTAAAAATACTGATACTCTATCTTTTTAATATATTTGGAAATACATCACCGTTTAATTCTCTTATGTATTCTTGGATTTGAGCTCTTAACTTTTCTGTTTTTCGTTTTTCATTTTTAATCTCCCTAAGTTATTCTCAGCTTTATTCAACTAAAATCCCTTCTAATTGTTAACATTTCATCAATATAGAGGCTTTTATTTTTACTGAAATTTATAGGTTTTTGTTAGAACTTGAATAAGTTTAATCCTATATCTTTGCTAACTCTCTATCCACTTTTCCTTCTATAACATGTATGAACATTTCACATGTTGCACTTACTATCGCTTTGTTTAAATGTCCTCCAAATACATTTCCTTTTTCATCACCTGCTGACATATGGATATGTGTGTAGAATTCATCATTCATTGTGTTTATAGAGCCTGTTAATGATACTATTTCAAAATCCCTTGGAATGAATTTGAATAATATTTTTCTCTTCAGTTTTGAAAATACTCCTACTGTAAAATTCGTTTGTGTGTCTCCAATGCTGTTACTGTAGCTAATTTTATATTTTTCTTTTATTGCTTTCACTTCTTTTTATTTTTCTAGGATTTCTTCTCATTATCGATTCTTACTACAATATCTTTATCAAATCTTTTGTATTCCATATTATCTCCTTATTATTACATTTTGCTATATAATTCGCCTTCTTCTATATAGCTGATTATTATTTTACCTTTTTCCATAGTGTTTCTCTGGTAAGTTGTTTTCAACCCACTTTAATTCTTCACATTTATCTACTTCCATTATTCTTGGTTCCAAATCAAAATTTTTCTGTTTCTAAAATAAAATTCATTCTTTTTGCCTGTATAATGATGCATGATATGTACAATTTTAAATTTTCCCTCTTTAAAAGATATACCAAGTTCCTCTTTTTGCTTCTCTTATCATTGCTTCATATAAATCTTCATTTTCTTCTAAATGTCCACCTGGTAGTTCATATTCACCATCTTTATATCCAGTGTTCTTCCTTTTTGATAATAAAAATTTGCTTTTTACCATTTTTCTTGTTTTAGTCATTAATAAGTCTCGCTACAATTGCATTTGAAATCTCTTTCATAGTTTTCTCCTTATTTTATATAATTAACTAAAATTTATTCTCTTTGATTATATCATATCTTTTCTATTTATTCCACTTTTTATATCTTTTTATTACTGTGACATGATCTATTGTAAACTCTATAATCGCCCTCATTATATTTATCTTGATATTTAAAAATTAATTTCAATTTTATTATCATTATATACTAAATATACTCTTCAAATTCATCAATACCCTCTTTGTGAGATTTTGATTTTTCTAATTGTTGAGTATTTTTCATTCCATTTATACTTCTTTTTCTTGACGCTCTTTGATTTCTAATTCTTTCTGTCATACTCTACATATTCTTACCTTTCTAAAATTATTCTATTTTTCTCAAGTGATTATAAAAATGCAGTACATCTGAAAAAAATTAAATGTACTGTTTTATTTTTCAAAGACATTAAACATTATAACATCATACTTTTTGAAATATGCACCAATTTCTGCTAGAATTTTTATTAAATGTTAGAGGTGCATAAATGTTTTTAAAGCTAGTAAGTCAAAGAATACTTGAATTATGTGACAAGTATAATTATACGCCTAATAAACTAGCAGAACTATTTTGTAATAGCACCATCTACTTTAAGAGAATTACTCGCTAACAAAGTAGAAAATCCAAGTTCAACTATTATATTTAAAATATGTAAAACATTGAAAATAGAACTTAAAGAGTTTTCATAACTCTAAATTATTTGATATGAATAAACTAGAATATTAAAGACTATTCGTCATTGAATAGCCTTTTTATTTTTACTTTAATATCTTTTATTTCTTTTGGTTTAATCATTTTGATAATGAAATTTGGGTTTCTCCATTTGGAACAAAATCCTAATCTTTCATATAATTTTTCCTACCGGATTTTTTGTTTAAAGAATTGGATTTTTAATATCTTGTTCTTTTATGTTCTTCCAATTTTTCTTTTTAGTATCATTGTGCCAAGCCCTTGTCCTTGAAATTCTGGTTTTAATACATATATTGCCAACTTCATAACTTCCATCTTCTAATTGTTCATCATTATAAAATCCAATATCTTGATTATTTAATCTAATTATATAAGCACTATTTTTTTGTATGCTTCAATAAACTTTTAAAAATATTCTCTTTGTGCTTCTTCGTCCCATTTCTCCCCAACATTCTTCAACATATTTTTATAAGCGTTCTTTTTCACTTCATAAACAAAAGTCATAGTATTCATCGTTATATGGAACTAATTGAAATGTATTATTCATTGTCATCACTCCCTCTCTAAACTCATAATAAGGTCTGCTACCAAAAATTCAATTTTATCATCATCAATATATATTGTATCTTCTTCTGGAATAGCATAAATAGGTTTTGTTTTTAGATAATTCTAATAAATACTTTTTACTTAATTCTGTTCTTTCTTCATCTCTGCTTGTATAATGGCATAATAAAGAATACCCATTTATTAAATCAAACCCAGAATTATCAACTAATCCAACTTCATTATCATCATCAGTATTGCAAGAATCTAAATCTTTACCAAATATAATTGCTCCTGCACTTCCTCCATAAACTATTCCATCTTCATTAATTAAATAATTCTTAATTTTTCAAATGCACCACTACTTTTTTTAATTCACTTAATAACTATAAGTATTTCCTCCACCTATATAAATACAAGCATAATCATTTTAAGTTTTTGTTTATTATTTTCTTCTGCACTTGTTATCATTTCAATACCTGCTGAATTAACATCACTTAATTCATTAGTCATAAATTCTAAACAACCACTAAAAGTCGGATCAACCCAAGCAAGTGGTATATATAATATTTTTATTATGGTCTATTAAACTATTTAATAGTTTTCTGACACTTTCTACTTGTTTGCCATCTCCTCCACCATTTAATATTAGTTTCATTATCTATTCCTTTCCTTTCCTTATTTATCTTGATAAAGACTTTTTATATATTTCAATTAAATCTGGGTCATTTTGATTTACAGGAAGATTATCTAAATCAAAAATCTCATATCTTTTGATTCACTATCCCACTTTAATTCTCCAGAATAGTTTTTAACACATATATAATGCTGTGTTATTTATAACAACATCTCCATTAGGGTATTCATTTCTTCTACTATTACCAGAAACTATTGCTATTAATTCAAGATTTTTCCTCTGATACATCAAGATTAGTTTCTTCCCTTTACTTCTATTATAACTGTATCTTCAAATCTTTCTCCTAATTCTTGGCAACCTCCCGGTAATCCCCATCTATCATTATCTGCTCTTGATTGCAATAGTATTTGTCCTTTATCGTTAACTATAATCGCAGACACCATCTTGTAATAAAAACAAATTTATGTTTTATTACACCCATCATAATCTTGTAAATACAGGATAACCTATGATGTTGCTCAATTCAATAATTTCATTAGGTGATAATTGATTTATAATCTCAATTAATTTTTCATAATCTATATTTCTTTTTCTTGATTTGATAGTTTTTATTTCTTCTAATATTTACCTATTTGTCATAAATTAATCTCCTTTATCTCATCGTTTTTATTGTCTATATTGAAAACTTCTTCTGAGCTTATATTCAGAATACTCAAAATGATTTTTCATAGCATATTCTAAATAATTATCTACTATATTATTCATTATAATAGGTATATTTGTTAAAAAGTATTTAATTGTCCCTCAGTGCGATTCTTCTTTCAGTAGTTTCATTCTCATTTGTTGGAAAAATCACTTATTCCCTTTTTATAATTACACACTCAACATTATTTGCTTTACAAATATAAGCAATTGCTGCAGATTCAGTATCTGCTATTGTAATAATATTATCTTTTAGTTTCCAAATAATCTTTCCACATTACAACAGGTTTATCTGCTGTTCCTAGTGTTCCTGTATTTAATCTACTGTCATTTATATCTATTGCAATAGTAAATGAATCTTTTAATTAAAGGCTAGTTTCTTTAACTGTACAATCGTATTGAACTAATTTATTTGGAAAAATATATCTAAATTTTTATATGTATCATCTATACCTGCACAAGTTCCAGCAACTATAATTTTTACTTAAACCAAAATGATCTATCATATATTGTGTAGCAAACAGAACAATTCATTTTTCTTACTCCACATCTATAAAAACAACATCTTCTCCATATAAATTATATTTAAATATTCTCCAAATGGAAATTTACTACAATTTTTCAATACTTATATTCATTCTTTTCAATGCTGCTTCCCATTCTTTCTTAGCAGCAATACTAATTCCTATCATAATTTTTCTTCATTCCTTTCAATTTTAATACTTTATTTGTAATTATAAGTTATTGCTTTTTCAATATCTACATTATTATTTTGAAAGTATATTTTCCAACTTCATATTTTTTTCACAGTCATTCCTCATGATTCATAAAAAGTTCAACGCCAATTTGTTAAACGCCCACTACATTAAGTTCTATTGAATTTTTATTATAACTTAAATAAGTTTAATCATATATCTTTATTTAATTTTCTTTTAAATCATTTTTAATTTTTATTTATAGTATTTATAATTTAACTATTTTCCTGTAATTTTAATCTAATCTACATTCGTTATCTGATAATTCAATTGATTATTCTTATCTTCTATAATTAAATTATATTCTCCACCAATTTCTAATGGTAATGGATTCATTGATATTGTTATTCCATTTTTAATATGATTTTTATACTATTAAAATAATCTCCTCCTGCTGGAATAGTTATTATATCATTCCATCTTCCATCATAAATCCATTTTACTATATTCAGAATTAAATCCATTTACTTGAATGTCGTCTATGGCATCATATTTTTCCCGCTTAATTTGACGATTTTTCTAACTCTCAAACTGCCTTCAATTCTATGTCTGTTTTCATCAAAAATCCCATCCATCAACTTCACTATAATTATTAAAATAATCTATCTCTTCATTATATATAGTATTTATAAATTGATTTCTTTCTTCATCAGTTAATTTTCTATATTCTATATAAATCTTTGAATAATATATAAAATTAATTATTAAACAATAATCGTCATTAAATAAAAATATATAATGGGTCAATTAATGCTTTATATACTATTTCATTATCTATTTTTGCTGGTATTTCTGGATAAAATGAAAAATCCTTTTAATCTCTAAACAACTGATTTTTTCTTTTTAATACACCAATTATATATTCAATTCTGTTTTTGTTTGGATATTTTTCCCACTTTAACATATTATCACCTCCTTCAAAAATATATTAAATATTGACTTGCTTTTTATAAAATATCGATTCAATATCCTCTATCACATTATCATTACTATTTATAGACAACTCATTTTTCTTATCATTGTCTAAGTATAGTTCAAATTTATCAAATAATGCCATTTCTAAAATGTTTGATAAATCAATTCCTTCTTCTTCAGCTCTTCTTGCATATTGTTTTAATATCTTAACTTTTTCTTGTTACTCTTCTTTTTGTCCCATCTTTTTCTAATAATGTTGTATTCTACTGTGATATAAGATTTAAATCTACTTTCATATTCCCAGTCATCTAATTCCTTCTCGAATTCTTCATCATATTTTATATCTTTTATTTTACTTGCTTTTTGGTATTTGAGTTTTTATTTTCAATACAATCTAATATTAATGTTGTTATTAAATCTTGTGTCATATAAATTGCATCATTTAAATCTTCCCCACATGTTGCTGAATTGTTGAAAATCTGGCGAAATACTGAATATCCTTCTCCTTCTTTCTCTTCGTAAAAATTGCTGGATATGTTACAATCATAATTTCCCCTTTTTAATTTGTTTTTTATAATACAAAAAGCACGTGAGCAAAAGCTCCCGTACTTTTTAATTGGTTGGGCTACTAGATTCGAACTAGCGCATGTTAGAGTCAAAGTCTAATGCCTTACCGCTTGGCTATAGCCCAATATTTTAAATTTTTATAAATGGGTGGAATAAGGATTCGAACCCTTGATCTCCAGTGCCACAAAACTGGCGCGTTAACCAGCTACGCTAAATCCACCATAATAATTATTTGTACTCGTAAGTACTGTTTTAGTATATATGATATATTTTTCATTGTCAATATTTTTAAATGATTTTTTTATAAAAATTATATAGAGATAGATAATCTATCTCTATAAAAATCTATAAATTAATATAATCTATATATATTATTCTTTTTCTCTTGCCCATATAATTAATCTTTTTGGACGTCTGTACATGTTTTGTAATAAGATTTCTCTTTTTCCTGCTGTATCTCTGTTTGCATAATCAAAATCATCTGGTCCTGTTGTGTATATATTATATACTTTTATATTCTACTCTATTTCCTGATGTATCTGTTATAAAAATAGAATCTCCATTTGCTAATTGATGTAATTTTGAGAAAAAAATAGTCTATTTCTGTAGTTATGTCCCATGATTACATTGTTTCCAACTTCATTTAAACCTGGTCCATATGCTAAAGCTGATACTGATAATTCCATTGCTGATGCAGATGCTCTTGCTAGGACTGGATAGCTTATATTGATTTTTGGAATTTCAATCTTTCCAGCTACTACGAATCCTTTGTATGTTGTTAGTTGCTATTTTTACCTTTTTATTATTCTTATTTGCTGTTGGTTGTTCTGTTTTTAATTCGCCTAAATTGAATAGAGCCTCCGTTTGTATTTGTTTCTCCTTGATCTTGAGGTTTCTACAGGAGTTGGTGTGTTCTTTTGTTCAGTTACTTTATCAAACTCATCTATTGCTGTTTGGGCAGCACTTTCTCTTGGCCATATTCTTTGAATGTTTGATATCCATAAAAACCTAATACTCAATTATTGCTACTACTACTACCATTAATACAGCTGTTAAAATATTGTTATATTTTCTATCTACCATTTCTTTATACAATTATTTGGTAATTGTATACTCTCTTTAAATTAAAGATTTTCTGAAAACTTATCTCCACCTAATATGTGAAAAATGTAAATGTTTTTACTGTTTGTCAGCATCTTCTCCAGTGTTTGTTACTAGTCTCAAATCCTTGCTTAGCTAAGTTTTGTTCTTTTACAATTTCTTTTGATTGCTTTTATGTATCTTTGTCAATAAACCTTCATCATTTAGCTCAAAGTATATTCTCAATGTGTTTCTTTGGTATCACTATAATGTGTACTGGTGCTTGTGGATTGATATCTTTGAACGCTAGTACATCATCATCTTCATAAACTTTGCTTGATGGTATTTCGTTTTTGATTATTTTTACAAAAATACAAGTTTTCCATAATATAACTTACCTCAATTTTGATTATAACATATATTTTTAATTATTCAAGTACTGCTTTTATTCTTCTTACACCACTACTACTTGCTTCTTCTTTTTTGATTTTGAAGTGTCCTAGTTCACTTGTTTGGTTTTACATGTGGTCCTCCACATAATTCTTTTGATACATTTCCAATTGAGTATACAGTTACTTCATCTGGATATTTTTCAATGAACATACATTCTGCTCCTGATTTTTATTGCATCTTCTTTTTCATTGTTTCTACTGTTACTTTATAATCTGCTTTTTATCCATTCATTTACTAGATCTTCTAATTTTTGTTTTCTTCTTCTGTTAATTTGTGATCACATGTAAAAATCAAATCTCATTCTTTCTGGTGTAATGTTTGATCCTTTTTGGTGACAATCTGGACTTACTACTACTTTTAGTGCTGCATTTTAATAAGTGTGTTGCTGTATGATATTTTACTTCGATTTCACTGTTTCCTGCTAAGCCACCTTTAAACTTTTTGTTCACTTCCTTGTTGTGATTTCTTTTGATGTTCTTTTGAATAGGTCATCTAAGCCTTTATCATCATATTTAAAATTATTTTTCTAATGTTAGGTCTTTTTTGTTACTTCTGGTGGGAATCCATACGTTTCATATAAATTAAATATTTCTTTGCTATCTAATATATCTTTATTTGCATTTTTAATCTGTTTATTAATTTATTGAATTCAGTTCTCCATTTACTAATGTTTTCATGAATTTATCTTTTTCTTCTAGCATTACATTTTGAATTTCATCTATGTTTTTAATAATTCTGGATACATTTCTTTTAGATTTTTCTGCATTTAATTTTATTAATGTTGATAATTCTGATTGGTCTATTCTAATTTGTTCATGTGACGTACCATTCTACAATTAATTTTTCTTAATACATATCCTCTGTCTAGATTACTTGGCCTTGCGCCATCTGATATTAACATCATTGTTGCTCTTAAATGTTCTGCTATAATTCTTTCACTTGTTTCGTTTGGTTTTTGTGGCTAATTCTGCTAATTTTTCCATTATTGGAACAAATAATTCTGTTTCAAATGGTGATGTTTTTTCCTTGTAGTAAGAAGTTTTATTCTTTCTAATCCCATTCCTGTATCAACATTGTGTTGTTTTAATTTTTGTTAAACTTCCATCTTCATGTTTATAAAATTCCATGAATACGTTGTTCCATATTTCAACATATTTTTCCACAATCACATGATGGATCACAGTGATCTGAACATGTGTTCTTTTTCCTGTGTCATAGAACATTTCTGTGTCTGATCCACATGGTCTGTTTCTCCTGCTATCCACCAGTTGTCTTCTAAGAAATAGATTCTTTCTCTTGGAATTCCTGCTTCTTCCCATAGTTTTGCTGTTTCTTCGTCTCTTGGGCAGTCTTCGTTTCCTTTGAATACTGTTACTGAAATTTTTGTCTACTGGTGATTTCTAATTCTTTTTGTTAGAAATTCATAACTCATTTTTACTGCTTCTTCTTTGAAGTAATCTCCTAATGACCAGTTTCCTAACATTTCGAAGAATGTTAAATGGCGATTGTCTCCTACTTCGTCAATGTCGTTTGTTCTTGAGACATTTTTGATAATCTGTTAATCTATGTCCTTCTGGATGTTTTTCTCCCAATAAATATGGTACTAATGGTTTGCATTCCTGCTGTTGTAAATAATACTGATGGATCGTTTTTCTGGTATTAGTGATGCACTTGGTATTACTTTGTGTCCATGTGATTTAAAATAGTTTAAATATTTATTTCTTATATCTATTGCTTTTCATTCTATTTTCTTCTTTCATTTTATTGTTATACTAGAGTTCCTATTAATTCTAGTTTTTCTAGTTTTTCTATCTTTACTTTTTAAAAGTTTATCTGTTAAAATCTTTGTCTGTCTTAACTTTTTACTGCTAAGTAGTTTTCCTGTATGGCCTTTGAAATATCCTTTTTCCGCTTCTTCCAAATAATACTGTTACTGTTTTGTTATATATGTTTCATTATATTCTATTTCATTTTTTGTCTGATAGTTCTAGTAATATTTTTACTTCTTTCGTCTTTGATTTTGAGTCTATTTGATTTTTGAATTTTATTGCGGCTGTTCCTCTTTTTGGAGAATATTTGAATATGTGCATTTTGTACATTTTTTATTTCTTTTAAAAAAATTCATATGTTTGCTTGAATTCTTCTTCTGTTTCTCTGAAATCCTACTATTATGTCTGTTGTGAAGATTACATCTTTATATGCTGCTCTTAATATTTTTACAAATTGCTCTAAAATCTTCTGTTGTGTATCTTCTATTCATTCTTTTTAATGTTTCGTTACACCCACTTTGCAATGATAAATGGAAATGATGACAAATTTTTTTCTAATTTAGATAATCTTGATACGAATTCTTCTGTTATTAGCTTTGGCTCTATTGAGCCTAATCTAATTCTTTCTATTCCATCTACTTTGTTAATTTGTTCTAACAATTCTATTAGTCTAAATCCTCCACTTGCTAAATCATCATTTGGTGTATATTTTTATATTCTTCACTATAATTATATTGTTTTCTATATTCTTTGGATTTTCGTCTGTGAAGTCTTTTTCCATATGATGCTAAGTAATTCCTGTTAATACAACTTCTTTTTATTCCTTGTTTTGCAATATTTTGTATTTCCTCAATTATCTTTATAGGGATTCCTGCTTCTTATATGTCCTCTTGCATAAGGTATTGTCAATATGCAAAATCTATCGCATCCATCTTGAATCTTTACTACTGCTCTATTTAATTCTGTCATTGTTGTTGATTCAAAGTCTTGATATTCACTTTCATTCATGATATCTGAAATTAGTATTTCTTTTGATTTTTTATTTTTAAATATTCTTCAATTATTTCTACTATTTGATCTTTACTACCTATTATCAAATCTACTTCATCTATTTGTGCTATTTGATCTTTTTGCTACTTGCATAACATCCACAGGCGACTATAGTTGCTTTTTGGATTTAGTTCTTTGCTTGTCTCATCATTTGACGTGATTTTCGCTCTGCTATATTTGTTACACTACATGTATTTATTATATAAATGTCAGCTTTTCTTCTTTGTCTTTTACTATTTCGTAGCCCCTTTTTATGAATAGATTGTCCCATTGCACTTGATTCATAAGTATTTGTTTTTACATCCCTAATGTGAAAAATGAACTTTCATTTAACCTCTCTCTTTGATTTTTTATATATGTCATACCAGTTGTAACATCTGATAATATTTTTATTTTTCTTTTATATCTTTATTATACTTGGCATCAAAACAATATACTGGCATTATTTTTGATATTTCCTCAATATTTGCTTTTTGCTCTATCATCATGTCTAATTTTTAGTTTCTTACATGCATTGTTGTTTTTATCTTCTGGGCTAAAATATATTTCATTATATTTTATATTATTTTCTTTTAACCATTTCTTTATTCCATCTTGCATTGTTCATCAGTCATTTTAGTGAATTCTTTTTCAATGCATCTGGCTGTGATTATATATATTTTATTGCCTTCTTCTGATAATTTATTTACTACTTCACTTACATGCCTCTGCTGGTTCTTTCATATATTCTTCATATGATTCAAACCACCATTTTTGATCCTTGCTCTTTTTGTTACACCATATGTTTCCTTGTATCGTATCCTGAAGCATTTATTATACCTTTGTTGTATTTCTCATACATATATTTTGCTGCTGATTCATTCTGCCAAGATTCTATGTTTGTTAATACTCCGTCTATATCTATTCAATGTTCATATGTGTCTCCTAATTTATATTTTGTCTCATAAAACTTTGGTCTACAGCATCTGCTACTTCTTTTGTTAGGTCACCCCATTTTACCATTTCTCCCAAAACCTTTTTGTCTTTGTTTACATAGCGTTTTGTTTGATTTTTGGTGAATATACACTTGGTGCATTTGGTATTCCTGCTAACATTGATGCTAGTGCTAAATCCATTTTCTCTGGTTGCCACCTAAATATCCTTGGCATCTTCTCTGATTCCATAATATCCATTTCGAAATATATTGAATTTATATACACTTTCTAATATTTCGTCTTTTTGAATATAATTTTTCAAATTCGTATGATAGAAAAATTTCTCTAATTTTTCTATTTTATTACATTTTTCTCTCTTATAAAAATACAATTGTTTTTACTGTTTGCTGTGTTGATTGTGCTTCCACCTTCTGCTATTTTTACTTTTTAAATTTGAAAAATGCTCTTATTATACATGGGTCGATTGCTCCCGTGTTTCTTAAATCTATGATCTTCTACATCTATTACTGCATCTATATAGTGTTTTTGGTAATTTATCTCATCTTTATATAATCTGGATCTTCTTAAATTTTCTACAATCTCTGCTATTGGCTTATCTTTTATCGTTTTCCTATATATATATATCCATATCCTAAAATTACTAATATCATTACAAAATTATAACTATTAATATCATTATTAATTTTTCATGGAATGCCTCCCTTGTTTCTTAGACATTAGCTATTTTATTATACAGTATTTTTATTAATTAATAAGGTTTGTGAACAAAAAGAGCTACAGATGTACTTGTCATCTGCAGCGTCTCTCGGGTTGTTGACGGGTTACTTTGTTACTTTTTTTCTCCAGGTGCGACTCCTATCTCTACAGCTTCTTTGGCTGAAGCCGTCAGCATGCCATATTTGAGCACGGAGGAACTATCTCCTCCTTGTTACCAGATGGACTTGTCTGGACTTTCTTGAAGGTCACATGTTGTGCTCCATAGCACTTTGCCTTCTTTGTCAAGGGAATTCAAGTTGTGCTTTCCCCTTCCAGGAAGCTTTCCATCTGACCACATTGACAGATCACTCATCCATGTATATCCCATGTAGCTTGGCATCCATTCAAAATGGATTTTCCCAGATGTCACTCTGACCTTTGCCACATCTTGGCCTTTACCTGATTTCGAAAGGCAAGTCCAGTCTCGTCTACTACTACTGAATTGTCTTTCAGCGTAGAATTTGTTTTGGATTCGCTTTTCTTCTGCGATTCCAAATTCTTTACCAACATCTATTGCTTCAACCACTTTCTTCTGCATACTCTTCGGATACTTGTTCGCAACAGTCGTTTCGACTGCTGTATCTGCCTTACCCTTAGATTGTACATTTCCTGCAGCCATTGCCGGTGTTGTCAATAAAGCCATCATCAATGCCACCATAATCATAATCATGATATTCTTGTTCATATTGCTCATAATACCTCCCTAGTATTAGAACCCGAGACGACGCAATCTGTAACATACTTATATAATACAACTTATGTTACTTTTTGTAAAGTGTTTTTGAAATATTTTTTTGTAATATTTTTGTAATTTTATATTTTTATTTAATATCTACTCTTTTAAATTCCCATACTTCATCTTTTATTCTTAATATTGCTTTTGGTATTGTCATTTTCTATGATTATTGCGTTTTAAAAAGCTTTCATTGTTTGCTTCTTCATCATTTTGTGGAAATTTCTCCTTCATATACTAATGATTTAATTGTTCCTATTACTGTCTTATTTGTGTTTATAAAATTGTCTAACTTTTTGAGATTTTTGATAGATTTTGTCTCCTTTTTATTAAATCCTTTTTATTTTCATCAATTTTTATCTTCTTCTATTCTTGTGGTTTCGCCTGTTTCTTTTGATTGCTATGTCTCTGTGATTATTTTATTATTTTCTTCTCTTTTAAATGTTACTATTGAGATCATCCTGTTTTTGGTGTTGATTTTATATGTTTTTACTCTTGAAGTGTTTTTAAAATAATTATTATGCATATGCTATAATGATTATTATTAGTATGATTAGTATTATTTGCTTTTTCATTTGTTTGCTCTCCTTTGGTTTTTGATTATTATATATTTAGATATATTTTTTCAAAATAGTAACTCTTATAATTTTATCATTGAAAATTTATAAAATATGTGATATAACTACTTTTATAAATTGGGGAGTATAGTCAAGCGGTAAGGCAGATGGCTCGACCCATCGATGCATAGTGTTCGAATCACATTACCCCAACCAATTATATAATTTAAAAGCAGACTGATTATAACTTTCAGCCTGCTTTTTATTTATTTTATTCTGATTTGTCCATCATAGAATATTATCTGCTCTTTCACTATTATTGGTCTCATTGTTTGCAATTTCTTGATAGTTTTTCTATCATATTTCTTTCTTCATTTGTTAAATATGCTTCATCCATTTTAAATTTTTATAACACCATATTAAATGTCGTTGTTCTGGTGTATATCGCTTATCGTTTAAATTATTGAAATGATATTCTAAAATAAAGAAATTCTCGTCAATATTTATCGTTATGTTGCTCCATTTTTGCCTGATATTGCATAGAGTTTTTGAATTTTTTTCTATAAAAATATGATAATGATTGATTATATTGTTCTTCATTTATTCCATATTTTTTGCACAATTTCATAGCAATTTACTGCATTGCGTTTTAAGATTCCTTTTGGGTAATAGTAAAAACATCTCACCTTTTATTAGGAAAAATTTATACTTGCATATAAATGTACACTATTCCATTTTTCTGGAATTAGCTTTACTAATGAATCTAATATTTCTCTATATAATTGTTTTGAATTCATTTTGCAAAGTTGTTACCTCCAGTATGAGACATTATTTCCTAATTAATAGACTTTCTCCTGTCATTTCTTTTGGTTTTTGCTCTTCCATTATATCTAACATTGTTGGTGCTAAGTCACATAGTCTTCCATCTTTTAATTCTACATTTTTCCATTCCTACTAAAATTAATGGTACTAAGTTTGTTGTATGTGATGTTAATGGTTCTCCTGTTTTGTAGTCTATCATTTGTTCTGCATTTCCATGATCTGCTGTTATTAATAATACGCCATTTTGCTTTTGAACTGCTTCTACAATTTCTCCTACATTTGTCTACTGCTTCTACTGCTTTTTATTGCTGCATCAATATTTTCCTGTGTGTCCCTACCATATCTGTGTTTGCGAAATTTAATATGATGCTATCATATTTTTGAATTTATTGCTTCCACAACTTTTCTGTTACTTCATATGCACTCATTTCTGGTTGTAAAATCATATGTTTGCAACTTTTGGTGAATTACTAAAATTCTGTCTTCTCCTGGATATGGCTCTTCTCTTCCTCCATTAAAGAAAAGAATGTTACATGGGCATATTTTTTTCAGTTTCAGCAATTCTTAATTGTTTCTTTTCCTAATTGCTTCACGACTTCTCAAATGTATTTTACTAATTCTTCTGACTTAAATGCTACTTTTTACATTTTGGCATTGTATCATCATATTCTGTCATACATACAAAAATCTATATCTAATTTATCTGTTTTGAATCCGTCAAATTTATTATCTACTATTGCTCTTGTTAATTGTCTTGCTCTATCTGGTCTGAAATTAAAGAATATTACTGAATCTCCATTTTCTACTTTTTGCTAATGGTTTTATCGTTTGCATCTGTAATTACTGTTGGTACAACAAATTCATCAAATACTTCTTTTTGATATGATTCTTCTATTGCTTGGATTGGATCTTTTGCTAAGACGCCTTCGCCTCTTACTATTGCATTATATGCTTTTTCAACTCTATCCCATCTTTTATCTCTGTCCATTGCATAATATCTTCCAGCTATTGTTGCAATTTTTCCGACACCTTTTTCTTGCATCTTTTCTTGTAATTCTTGGATATATCCTTCTCCTGATGCTGGTAATGTATCTCTTCCATCCATAAATGCATGTATGAATACATTATTGTCTAAACCTTTTCTTCTAGCTAATTCTAGTAATCCATATAAATGTCTTTGATGTGAATGTACTCCACCATCTGATAATAATCCCATTATGTGCAATTTTTGAGTGTTTTTTTCTTAACATTTTCTATTGCTTCTGTGAATTCTGGTATACTGAAAAATCTCCATCTTCAATTGATTTTTGTGATTTTTGTTAATTTTTGATATACGATTCTTCCTGCACCGATGTTTGTATGTCCCTACTTCTGAATTTCCCATTTGTCCATCTGGTAATCCCTACTGCTGCACCACTTGCGTCAATATGTGCTACTGGACATATTTTTCTTAGTTTGTCTAAATTTGGTTTTTGCTAAATTTACTGCATTTCCTTCATCATTTGAATTTTCTCCAAATCCATCTAATATCATTAACATTGTTAATCTTTTATCCATTTTTCTACCTTCTAACTATCTTTATTTATCAAAATTTACTATTTCTGCGAATGATTTAGCTTCTAGTGATGCTCCACCTACTAAACCTCCATCAATGTCTTTCATTGCAAATAATTCTTTTGGCATTTGAACCTTTGACACTGCCACCATATAAAATTGATATATCATCTGTGTTGAATAATGATTTTATTTTTCTCTTATTGCTTTGATTGCATTTTGTGCATCTTCTGATGTGGCTGTTTTTCCTGTTCCTATTGCCCATATTGGTTCATAAGCAATTACAATTTTATCTAAATCACTTGCTTTTTAAATCAACTAAACCTTTTTCAATTTGACTGTGATAATTTCAATTGTTTTTTCCTGCTTCTTTTTCTTCTAGTGTTTCGCCTACGCAAACAATTGAGTTAGTCCATATTCTAATGCTTTTTAACTTTTTATTTACTGTTTCATCTGTTTTCATTAAAAATATTGTCTTCTTTCTGAGTGTCCCTATTATTACATATTTACAATTTACACTTTTTAGCATTGGTGCTGATATTTCTCCTGTATATGCTCCTTTGTCTTCATAGTGCATATTTTGTACACCTACTTGGATGTTTTGTTCCTTGTGCCATATTATTTGCATAAAAGAAATCTATAAATGGTACACATATAATTACTTCATTTTTTGTATCTTTTACCATTGGCTCTATTTCTTCTATAAAACTAATTGCTTCGTTTGGAAGCATATTCATTTTCCAGTTTCCTGCTATTATATTTCTTCTCATTTTTATCTCCTGTTATTATTTATTTGCAATACATTCAATTCCTGGTAATGTTTTTCCTTCAATAAATTCTAATGATGCTCCACCACCTGTTGAAATGTGTGTCATCTTATCTGCTAAGCCGGCTTTTGTTACTGCTGCTCCTGAATCTCCTCCACCAATAATTGTTATAGCATCTTTTAGACTTGCTAATTTATTAGCTATTGCGTTTGTTCCTATTGCAAATTGATCAAATTCAAATAATCCCTACTGGTCCATTCCATAATACTGTTTTTGCTGTGTCAAGTTCTTTTTCATAAATTGCAATTGTTTCTGGTCCGATATCAAATCCTTCCCATCCATCTGGAATTTCTTTATATGATACTATTTTACTTTCTGTTGTTGGTGAGAATTCTTTTCCTACTTTTTGTGTCAACAGGTAATAACATTTTTACACCTTTATCTTTTGCTTTTTACTAATTCTCTTGCTAAGTCTAGTTTATCTTCTTCACATATTGAATTTCCTACTGAATATCCTTCTGCTTTTGAAGAATGTGTATGCCATTGCTCCACCTATTAATAATGTGTCTACTTTGTCTAATAATGCATTTATTACGCCTATTTTGTCAGATACTTTCTTTCCACCTAAGATTCCTACAAAAGGTCTTACTGGATTGTTTTAAAAGTATCTCCTAAAATTTTTTAATTCTTTTTCTATTAAGAATCCACATGCTGATGGTAAAAAGCTTGCTACTCCTGCTGTTGATGAGTGTGCTCTATGGCATGTTCCAAATGCATCATTTACATATAAATCTGCTAAACTTGCTAATTCTTTTGATAGTGTTTCATCATTTTTCTTCTCTTGGATCAAATCTAACGTTTTTCTAATAAAACTACTTCTCCTGGTTTTATTTCTGATGCTAATTTTTGCATCTTCACCAACCACGTCTTTGAGCTAACTTTACTTCTAATCCTAATTGTTTTTGATAATTCTTTTTGCTACTGGTGCTAATGAGAATTCTGGTTTTACTTCTCCCTTTGGTCTTCCTAAATGTGAGCATAGAATTACTGCTGCATTGTTTTCTAATAAGTATTTAATTGTTTCTAATGATGCTACTATTCTTGAATTATCTGTAATATTTAATTCTGCATCTAGTGGTACATTGAAGTCACATCTTACTAATACTTTTTTTCCATTTACATCTAAATCTCTAACTGTTACTTTATTCATTTTTTTACCTCTTATTTTTATTATATTGCAAAAAGACGGTCCTTTTTAGAACCGTCTTTTTATAATTATTTTGCTAATTCTGCAAAAATATTTGATTGTTCTAACCATTTGACATGTATATGAATTTTTCATTGTCATACCATGATACTACTTGTACTGTGAATTCTCCATTTCCATTATCTAGAACCATAGTTTGTGTAGCATCGAATAATGAGCCATATTTCATACCAATTACATCTGATGATACGATTTCTTCTTCTGTATATCCAAATGATTCATTTTGAAGCTGCTTTCATTGCTGCGTTGATTGATTCTTTTGTAATATTTTCTCCTTTAACAACTGCTGTTAAAATTGTTGTTGAGCCTGTTGCTACTGGAACTCTTTGTGCTGCTCCAATTAATTTTTCCATTTAATTCTGGAATTACTAATCCGATTGCTTTTTGCTGCACCCTGATGATGCTGGTACAATATTAATTGCTGCTGCTCTTGATCTTCTTAAATCACCTTTTCTATGTGGTCCATCTAATAACATTTGATCACCTGTATAAGCATGTATTGTGCTCATTATTCCTGATTGAATTGGTGCTAATTCATTCAATGCTTTTGCCATTGGTGCTAAGCAGTTTGTTGTGCATGATGCTGCTGAAATAATTGTATCATCTGCTGTTAATACATTGTGATTTACATTGAACACAACTGTTGGTAAATCTTTTCCAGCTGGTGCTGATATAACAACTCTTTTTGCTCCTGCATTAATGTGTGCTTGTGCCTTATCTTTTGATGTATAGAATCCTGTACATTCTAATACAACATCTACATCTAATTCACCCCATGGTAAATTGTTTGCATCTTTTTCAGCATAGATTCTGATTGTTTTTCCATCTACAGTAATTGAATTTTCTCCTGCTACTACTGTTTCTGCTTTATCATATCTTTTTTGTGCTGAATCATATTTTAATAAATATGCTAACATTTCTGGGCTTGTTAAATCGTTGATTGCTACAACTTCATAACCTTCTGCTCCAAACATTTGTCTAAATGCTAGTCTTCCTATTCTTCCAAATCCATTAATTGCTACTTTTACTGACATAATTTTTTCCTCCTCATCATGTTTTTTTATTAATTATATCGTGTTTATTGTATTATATTAGATATCAAATTTCAATGTTTTTATGATATTATTTTGAATTATTCAATATATTTTTTAATATGTAATTTACCTTATTATTCTGTGTATTGGATTATTGATTTTTATATATTTTTTTATGTGTTTTTGTATATTGTTTTTAATTGCTTTTTAATATCTTTTGATGATATTCTTTAATTAGGTTTTTAATTATGTTTAATTTATTTTCAAAGTTTTTATTTATTGTTTATAATAATTATTTTAGTAACTGTATTTTTTTACATCTATTTTAAGTGCATCTAATCTTTCTTTACAAAATGGTGATACTGTAGGTTCTTATGATTTTTGATTTGAATGCTGATTTTGTTTGGCCAATTCCTCGGTTATACTTATATTAGTTCTCCTTTTGGCCCTAGAGTTTCTCCCTACTGCAGGTGCTTCTAGTTTTCATTCTGGAATTGATATTCCTGCTCCAGAAGGTACAAATATTTATGCAATTTGTGATTTACAAGTTTATTTTTCTGGTTGGGGTGCTGGCCGGTGGATATACTATTTCTGCTAAAATCAATGATTTTTTAAAAGTTTCTTATTGTCATATACATCCGAACTATTTACCTGCAAATGGCAGCTCTTTTAAAAAGGAGAATTAATTACAAAAAGTTGGACCTAAAAATGTATATGGCATTCATAACAATCCTTATAAAAGATTCTAATGGTAATCCTACAAATGGTGCTATGACCGGGTGTCATCTACATCTTACTTTAAAAGAAAATGATAAAGCTGTTGACCCTCTTAAATATCTTAAAAAAACAATAAAAAGAGAAGCTGATGCGCTCCTCCAATTTATCTTTTAATATTAAACTCTTTCCATGTATTCGCCTGTTCTTGTATCTACTCTTATAACATCTCCTATGTTGATAAACATTGGTACAGATATCTCTAATCCATTTTTCTAATGTTGCTGGCTTTTCCTGATGTTGTTGTTGTATTTCCAGCAAATCCTGGTTCTGTATATTACTTCTAATTCAACTGAAATTGGTAATTCAATTGAGAATACATTACCTTTATATGATAATAATTTTGCATTCATATTTTTCTTTTTAAGAATTTAATATTATCTCCAATTTGTTCTTTATTTAATGGAATTTGTTCATATGTTTCATTATCCATGAAATAATATAAACCATCTGTTTCATATAAATATTGCATTTCTTTCTTTTCAATTTCTGCTGCTGGAATTTTTCAGATGGATTGAATGTTTTTCTAAAAACACTTCCTGTTATAACATTCTTGATTTTTGTTCTAACAAATGCTGAACCTTTTTCCTGGTTTTACGTGTTGGAATTCAACGATTCTGTAAACGTTTCCATCCATTTCAAATGTTGTTCCGTTTCTGAAATCTCCTGCTGAATATACTGATGCCATATTATGTGCCCCTTTCTAACTTTTTATATTCTTCTTTTTCAATAGGTATATTATACAATAGAACTGACTTTATTTCAAGACTTTGAGTTAATCTGACTCCTTTATATTTCCCAAGTTTTAGACTTTTTTTATAATTAATTGTAAAATAAAACTTTCTATATATTAAAAATTATATTCTTATATTCATTTATACTTCCGTATTTTCTAAATCTTGACTAAATCTTAGTAAATATCCATTTTGGATCTTGTACCCAAAAATTCTCTGCATCCCATTAAAATATTGTCTTTTTCTATACCAATGATCTTCCATTTCTACAAATATTTTGTAATCTGAATTTTTTAATCTATTATATATTTCATCTATATTTGTTACATCTATTTGAAAATTTATTCCTATACCAAGAGGATATTCTAATTTTCCAGTTTCCCATTTATTGTTTTCTCTATCTATCTCTTGTATCATAATCTGTACATCTTCAAATTGTAAAAACAAATTTGTCTTCTTCTCTATTATATACAATCTTAAAACCTATTATATTTGTATAAAAATGCAAGCTTTCTGCTAAATTAAAAACATCTAGCTCTGGTATCATTTGATTCCACTTCATTTATTTATGTTCCTCTTTTCTATATTTTTTTATTTATTTATCTTTTCTTATAATACGATAAAAAAATCAGGGATGAACTCTGATTTTTCTTTATTTTTATTAATATATCCTTCTAAGATATAGACTGCAGCGATTGTGTCCACTATTCCACGTTTTTTATGATTATTTATATTTAAATAATTCATTGTTTTTATGTGCTTCAACTGTTGTTAATCTTTCATCAATTTTTTTACTACTGGTATTGTATTAAATCTTGATTTTAGTTTGTGTATAAATTCATCTGTTTGTTTTGAACGTTCACTTTCTGTGCCATTCATATTTATTGGTTTCCAATTACAAATGTGTCTACTTCATATTCTTCAACAATTTCTGCTAATCTTCGTAAAATTACTTTATCGCTACCATTATTATTTATTGTTTCTAGACCTTGTGCTGTTATTCCAAGTAAATCTGTTATTGCTATTCCTGTTCTTGTTAAGCCATAGTCTATTCCTAATTTTCTACCCATATTCTTCCTATCAATTATTTAATATAAGATTTTTACTAATTTTTCTAAAAGCTCGTCTCTCTCAATATTTCTTATTAAGTTACGTGCACCTTTATGACTTGTGATATATGTTGGGTCTCCTGATAGGATATATCCTACTATTTGATTTATTGGATTATATCCCTTTTCTTGTAATGCATCATATACTTGTTTTTAATATTTCCTTTTGTTTCTTCGTTTCTCTCTCTTTCAAAATTAAAACTGACTGTTTCATCTGTTACCATACTTTTACCTCCATTGATTTTTACAATATAGTTATTGAATTGTCATCTGATTGATCTATAAATTCTTCCATACGCTTTAATACTCCGTCTAATGATGTTCCTTTATAATAACGTGATATTACAAATCTTATTCTTGGACTTACTGTTACTTTAGGCATATTTTTCTGAATTTTCTGGTACATTCATTATTTTAAAAATCATCTGCTTGGTATTATTAATTTTTCTAATTGTGGTTTTTATGTTTTTACATAATCTGATACACCATCTTTATCTACCCCTGAAAATGCAATTACAAATTTTGGTCCCATATATCTTACAAATAAATATTCTTTTTGCTAATCCTTTTTGAACTTCTTTTTGAAACTACTGTAATTACTTCATTTCCTGTTTTACGGCTTACTTGTAAATTTATTTGTGGTAAATTTACTAGTTTGAACATTACTATTGCTGATGAACCATATTGATCTATTGTTTTTACCAACTCCACTATACAAATATTCTACACTTTTTTAGTCCTGAAAATTCATCATCTCTTATTATATTTTCAAGAGTTGCTTGATTTTTCTATAGTTTTTTTAGCATCGTTACAATATTGTTTCTTACTACTTCCAATATTGTTGTGTCTATTTTGTCAAATTCATGTGGTATGCTTCCTTCAATTATCCAATATCCTATATATACATTATTTACGTATAATGGAAAGAACATTGCACATTTAGCTCTTCCAAATTCACTTTTTTTGATATGGTAATTTTTCCATATCGTTTTCAACTGTTATATATTTAGATGTCGCTGTTTTAATACTATCTGCAAATATTGGAAAACTTTGTAGGTCTCTTAAAACATCCCAGTGCTTTTTATCTACATTTGATGCCTTTTACAACATATTTTGATCCGTCAAATATTACTATTGTTGAATATTTAATCATATATTTACTTATTAATATGTCATTAATGGCTTCTAATTTTTTTCATTTACTGAAAAGTTGTTCACCTAGAGTGTTCATAAATTCTTGTAGAATACTTAAACTTGTTACTCTTTGATTTAAATTAGTATATGTATCTATTTTTATGTATCGAATAATTATAAACTAATAGTCCTAATACTATTGCTACCAAGAATATTATCACTCCTAATGTCATAAGATTCACCTCACTTTTTATTATTTTCTTTTGTTAATAGTTCTTTTTCATTTTTATTTAATGTATCATTCATTTTCGTTTGAATATAAATTATTGTTCATTAAATATTGATTTTGGATTGAATTCATTGTATTGTGGTTGTACATTTTTCTTGTTTGTGCTGGTTCTTCTTTTGTCTTTTTCCATTTAATTTACCCTGCAAAAAAGCTCACGTTTTTACTTTTATTTTTTGATGTTGAATTTATTTTTTGCTAACTCTGGAGCAGTTCCATATATAATTGAAGCTAATTTGTCTAAGCTATTTAAGAACACGGTTGGATATCCATTTAATGTCATTTGGCATGTTGCTATAACATCCATATATCTTGTGTATGCTTGCATGTCAAATGGTATTAATATTGCTGGTACTCTTTTACTATCAAATAGTTCCTTTTGCAATGTCATTGTTGGTTCATTATATCTTGTTAATCCTTCAATTACTATTTCTGCTGGTAGTCTCTTCATATTCATATATTTATTAATTATAATTCTTAATTTTTTCTTCTTGTAATAAACCTTTATCTTTTTAACTCACTTAAGAATTTTTGTTATTGGCTGTATTGTTAATGCATCCATTGATTGAACAACATATATTTCACTTGCATACGCAAAGAACTTTTCGTTTGTTTCAAAGTCTGAGTCTACTAAAATTATATCATAATTATGTGTTAATGTTGAGACGATTGCTTCAACGTCTTCTGTCTTATTTTTCTAGGCCACCATCTGGTATATTTGTATAAACTGTTAAGTATCTGCTTACATCTAATCCTTTTTGCTACGCCATTCTCTAGATTTTTAATTGATGATACTGCTTTATTTATTAATGGTTCATCATTGTTTGTGTATATATAGAATGAATTTCTATTTTTGTGTTTCATCCAATATTGCTACTTTAACATTTGATTGTATTAACATTTGTGCTAAATTATTTACTATAAATGATACTCCATTTTTACTTGTTCCTGTAAATACACATAGCTTGCCATTACCCATATTTAAAATTGATTGTTGTTCTGTTTGTGAATATTCTTCTTGATTATATAACTGTGGATTTTTGAAAAATTATTTGGCATATATGTATCTTCATAATTCTCTTGTTGATTTACTAAATTAGCATATGTTCCTAAATCATTATTTACATTCATATCATTTTCAAATGGTGATGGAATGTTATATAGTGCTAAATCCTCCATCATTTTCTTGTTGCTCCATTTCTGTGCTTTTGCATTTGATTTTTGATTTTCAACTGGTCTTTGAATATTTCCTAAAAATGTCATTAATATTTGTTGGCTGTTGAACTTCGTTTTCAAATGGTGATTTTATATTTTTGAATTTGATATGTTTCTTCTGGTTTTATATTGTTATTTTTGTTCATTATTATATGTATTTGTTTCTAGAGCACTATTAGTGTTATCTATAGGCTGATTTATGTTTGTTGAAATTGGTGCTATTTCTTCACCAAAAATTGAATCTACTGATGTATCATAGTTTGGTATATTTTGTTCTTGAGTTGTTTGCGTTTCTGATTGATTATCATTAAATACTGATGTATCAAAATACACTTTTTGATTCCTCATAATTTGGATTTTTAATAGGTTCATCTGCAACTTCTCCAAACATACTTGGTAATTGATATGTGTCATCTGTCTTTTCAATCATTGAATTTTGATTTTCTGAACCATAGTTATTATCATAATTTATTGTTGGAATTGTAATTGTTTGTGGCTCAACATTTTTGAACTACTGGCTTATATTCTTCCTGCTTTGGTTCAACACTTTGAACTACTGGCTTATACTCTTCTTGTTTTGGTTCAATGTTTTTGAACAATTGGTTTATAGTGTCTTCCACTGGTTCAAGATTTTTGAACGTCTGATTTATATGTTGCTTGCGTTGGTTCTGTGTTGTGAATAAGTGGATTGAAATTTTTCTTGTGTTGGTTCAAATCCTAAAGCTTGGCATTGTATTTAATTCTTCATGGTTTGTATTGTTCCATGTTTGTTGTATATCAATTGGATTGTATACTTGTATTGGCTCAACACTATTAACTATTCGGCTTTGATTTGGTTGTTCAAATATCTGCATTGGTTTTGGTTGCTCAGGCTGTTTGAACTGGTTGTGGTTGTTCAAATGTTTGAACTACTGGTGTTTGTCTAATCTCTTTAAGTGGATTATATTGTTGGATTGTATTAATTGATGAATCAGGGATTATCAATTTTTGATTGTCTGAGTCTGATTCTCTAGATTAAGATTACTTTGTGGATCTTTTTGATTCTTCTATTTTTATAAAGTGGTTCAAATGTCTTCACCTGTGAAGGTAATTGTTCTTGAGTCTGTGTTAATTCCATTGGCTCAATCATTGTTTGAGTTTGTTCTAATTCATCCTCTGGCTTTTATTTTACGAGGTCTTCCCTTCCTCTTTTAGGTTTGTCTTCAACTTCTTCAATCGGTGTTTTACGAGGTCTGCCTCTTCCTCTTTTAACTTCTTGCTCTACTTTTTCCTCATTTTCTTGATCCTCTTGATCCTCTAAATCACCCTATATTGCCAGTATTATCTTCAATTACATCTTTTTGTATTCTTCACCATTCAAAAGCATCTGATGATTGTTGTAGATTGTTCCAATTATCTGATACTTTAATTTCATCATTTACTCTGTCCATTTTGATTTGATTCAATTAGATTGGAATTCTGCTGATTTTTGATCTAGTATTCCTTCATTTCCTTTTGCTTCTTGGATTTTCTGGATTTTCTAGAGTTGTTTCATCTAAATGAAAATTCTGGTACTTCTTGTGTTGGAATTGGTTCTGGATCAGGAATTACTGGTGTATCGAAAACTGATGCTATGTCTTGATAATTATTTTCTAGATTATTTTGTTCATTTTTAGGTTCTGTATTAATCTCTAGATGTTCTTCAGAATCCATATTTATATTTTTGTGATTCTGAATTTTGTTGATTAAACTCTTGAATATTCTCTCCCTAAATGTTGCCCATTAACATCTTGTGTTTTATCACTATATTGTATATTTGCAAATTGACTGTTTTTGTTGTACTTGATTCATTTGAGTACTTTTATTTTTGTACATTTGCAAATTGATTATACTGATTTTGCATATTATTTACTTGATTATTTTGTGGAATATTTGTAAATTGCAAATTTTTGGCTTTGAACATTATTATGTTGTATTTGTCCCATTTGATTTTTGCATATGTCTTGAGTCTATACCTTGTTGCATGTTTGATTGTCCACTTTGTTGCATATTTGGTTGCATTTGTGGCCTCATACTTGGTTGCATTCCCTTGTTGCATCTGGTGTGCATTTGGTTGCATTGGTTGTTGCATATTGGGACGTCCATTTTGCTGCATTTGTTGTTGCATGTTTGGATGCATTTGTTGATTATTAATCATATTAGGATTTCTTTGCATTTGATTATTTTGTTCAAAACCTTGTTGCATTGGCCTTTGAGCTTGATAAGGATTTTTGGACATTGTTATATGGATTTCCTTGGTTATATTGATTCATGTAAGGATTTCCTTGCATTGGTCTTTGCATTTGATTCATTTGTCCATAATTCATATATGGATTATTCATAACTTGTCCATTTATTCCATTGTTATTTATATATGCTCCTGTGTTATTAAATTCAGTAACTGGATGTGATAATGTAGCTGGTATTACAACTGGTTGGTCCAATTTTTGCCCATTACTAATATCTACTGTTAATAATTCTGAGTTTGCCTTTTTTCTCATCTTTATTGACTTTTTCCATTTAATAAAAATAATTGTTGATATCTCGTTGAGTATTTTTTTCTAAAATTGACTTTACACTCATTGGAAGAAAATTAACAATTATTTTTTTAATTGTTTTTGGATTATATTGTGATGCTATTATATTAAAAGCTTTCTACACATTTTTGCTCATTTCCAGCAATTTTTGTGTAGTGATTTAATATACTTTGTATTCTGATTCACTAACATCTTCTCCTGTTATTGGATCATATTCTTCTGTTCTATTCATGTTATAATATGCTTTTTGCTTCTTTTTCCACGTGGTTTTGATATTAATTCGCATACTTGTTCAATTGTTCTATCACTACCTGTTATTGCATTGTATATTGACATACTGAATAGTTTTTGCTAAAATCGGATCATTTCTTGTTCTTCTATCAGAACATATTAATATTATTGGAATATCTGATCCTGATTGTTGTGATGCTTCATCACTTACTTCATCCATTTTCTCTAAGATAAATCTATCTATTCTATCATAATTATTGTCAGCAATTGGTTTCCAAATCTTCGCCAATTACAATCGCATCATAATCTCTTTCATTTTGTAGCTCTTTTTAAAATTGCATTGAAATAATATACGCTTTTTGCTTGTTATTATTTCTTTATACTTTGTTGATATCTACTTGTTATTTCTGATACGATGTTTTCATCATTTATCGCAAATAATACTTTTCATTTATTTCTAGCCCCTCCAGCCTCTTACAATAATAGCAAATATTAAAGGTAATAGTTGACATACGACTAATGCAGTTACAACTGCTATCATTGAATTAAATCCTTTTGTCTAGTGCTTCCATATGTCTTGTTCCTAGAACATATTCATAAATTGCACTTACCGCTATTCCTAATATAGCAAGAGGTATACTGTAAATTCTTACTTTGTCTAATATGTAGCAACTACTCCAAAAGCAGGATTTCCATATTGCTTTTGATAATCTTCAATACTTTTTAATTCCTTTGTTCTTATTTCAATTAGTTGTCCTTTTGTGTGTTCTGATATTAAGCCTTCATCTTTTTTATTTTGTTGCTTGTGCAATTGCGTCTGATTTATTTTGTGAATACACTACTTGTTGTTGATTTGTATTTGCACTTGTGTTTTTGCATAACTCTTGTGCAGTTTCTCCATTTTCATTAACTTGTTGTGTTGTTGCTTGCGCTTGTTGTTGTGAATATTGTACTTGACCATTATTTATCTGTTGCTCTGCTTGTGTTTGATATACACTTGCTGCATTTGTATTTGATTTAATTAAAAGAATTGACAATATAATTCCAAAAATTATAATTGTTTTTCATAAAATCCTCCCCCATGAATGTGCTTCATTCTACTAAACTTCAACAATATCATACACTAAAGTGGCGAAAATATCAACTAAATTTTACAATTTATTATAGAAATATGTCATCCATTTTATAGACTTTTTCTCCCCATCTTTTGTCACTTGCATAAGATGTGTTAACTCCTGTTACTGTTGCTCCGTGAAAATATGTTCCTTTGTGCTATTTCTCCATTATAAATTAGTGTTCCTTTTTGGATTTAAGTAATATTTAACTAATACTCTTGATACTAAGTCTATTCCTGATTCGTAAGCTCCAAATTGATTTGCATATGCTGATGGATCTCTGTCATAGCTCCATACCCAAATAAATTTTTTGTTCTTAATGATAGTGCAGATGTTCCCCACCCACTTTCATGTACTGCAATCGCTGCTACAAATAGTCCGTTTATATTGTATTGTTGTTCAACAAAGTAAAAGTATTGATAAATATTTTTTTAAATACATTTTGTTTGTCATTTGGATCATTTGCCAATATTTGTTTAAACTGTTCTAAAGTTAATCCACTTCTTCTATTTAATAACATACTTATTCCAAAAATTTTTGTGTTAATTGTTCTTTTTGTATATACTGGCATTCCTCCATCAGCATTTTCTGCTTCATTAACATATTCCATTTTAGATTTTGGAACCCATCCTGTTTGATTATCTATTTTGACATTGTACCAATCATTCTTTGCTTCTTTTAATTACTACTGTATCTGTTTTTGCAAGTTTTTTTATTGTATTTGATTCTTGATTTGCATCTGTTTTTAAATCAATTTCATTTTCAATTGGTTTTAATTTGTCACCTGCTATTGGAACGTAATTTGCAGAATATGCACCTGTTCCTACTTCAACTATTTTGTCTTTTGCTACTTTCTTAACTTCTACGGATATAGGCTGTGTAGCCACTAACACTCCATTCTTATAGGTACTTCTTACAATCTCATTTTGCTTTCCATCTTGGCCTTCTTGAATTGTTTGAATCTTGCCTTTGGCTAAGCTCGAATTATCACGATATTGTGTTGTGAACTCTATATCTGCTTCTTTTTTCAATTTTTTCAGTTATTTTTCTTTCTCATTGTTATTTTATAATTGTTTCTAAATTATAATCTTTTAATGGTGTTTCTGCCACTGATTGTCTTATTTCCTTTAGAATTTCTTCTGTAGGATATGTGCTTTCTGTTTCTGATTGTACTGTTTTTATTATTATTTTTATTTATAGCAAAAATAATAGCCAGAGCTAATGCTATCGCTATTATTATTGAAATTATTACTATTATTATGTTTTTCTTTTCTTCATTACAAAATTCCTATAAATTATTTTTCCATAATTTTATATTTATTTGTGGTTCTTTGTCAAATTATTTTTACTGGATCAAATTTTATAAAATCTGAACTTATTAATTTCAATTCTACATTATTTACAATGCCTTCTATTCTTTCTTCATGTGAGTGACCATGTAAATGTCCGTAAAAACATTTTTTTATATTATATTTGTTCATTAGTTCAATGAATTTGCTTGTTTCAAGGTTTCCTTTTACTACTGGTGGATAGTGCATTATACAAATCATTTCTTTTTCATTACCATATAGTTTTTTCCTGCTTGTATTGAATTTTTCTAATCTAATTAATTCTCTGGCTATTATTTTTATTATTTTTCTTCATTTTCTAAAAAGTCCAGCCTCTTGTTCCTACAATTATATATTCTTCACATTCTATTGCATTGTTATATAAAAATTCAATATCCTTCAATCCATTATCTGCTATGAATTTATTCATTTTCTTTAAAGTGGTCCACCAGTAATCATGGTTTCCCTTTAATAAAAATTTTTTTCTTCCTGGTAAATTGTTTATGAATTCAAAAATCTTTTAAAGATTCTTCTAAACTTATTCCCCATGAAAAAGTCTCCTGGTAATAATACTGAGTCTGTATCTTTTATTTTTGATATCCAATTGCGTTTTTAATTTTTCTTCATATTCTTCCCAAACATTTCCGAATATATTCATTGGTTTTATTTGTTCCATATGATAAATGTAAAATCTGCTATTGCATAAATAGACATATTGTTCCTTTCTAAGGAATTATAATTTTAAGTTTGGTATTGCGTTTAATGTTAAATCATCAATTTTATTATTTATAAAATTATAATATCCACTTGATGCTATCATTGCTGCATTATCAGTGCAAAGTTTTAAGTCAGGCATATATACTTTTACATTTTCTAATTTTTTCAAATTCACTTCTTATGTATGTGTTTGCTGATACTCCACCTGCTAAAACTATCTTATTTTTCTCCAGTAAATTCTATTGCTTTTTTATTGTATTTATTAATATTTCTGCAACTGTTTTTTTCAAAGCTTTTGCATAAATCTGCTTTATTTATTTCTGGATTTTTATGATGCAAATTTATTACTGCTGTTTTTATTCCACTAAAGCTGAAGTCCATATTATCAAAATGAGTTTTTTTGGCAATTCAATATTTGCTTCTCCTGTTTGTCCCATTTTATCCACTTTTGGTCCTCCTGGGTATCCTAGCCCTATTACTCTTGCAATTTTTGTCAAATGCTTCTCCTACTGCATCATCAACAGTTCTTCCTAACACTTCAAATTCAGTATAATTTTTGACATGGATTATTTGTGTATTTCCTCCTGACATCATCATGCATAAAAATGGTGGTTTAAATCTTTATGTGTTATATAGTTTGCTGCAATATGTCCTTCAATATGATTTACCCCATTTTAATGGCTTTTTTGTAGCATAGCTTAATCCTTTTTGCATAAGATAATCCAACTAATAGTGCTCCTACTAAACCCGGTCCGTTCGTTACTGCTATATTATCTATATCTTTTTAATTCAACATTTGCTTGTTTTTAAAGCTTCATGCATTACTGCAGAAATATTTAATATATGATTTCTGGATGCAATTTCTGGAACTACTCCACCATATAATGTATGTATATCAATTTGTGTATTTATGACGTTTGACAATATATCTCTACCATTTTTACAACTGATACTGATGTTTCATCACAACGAGTTCTATTCCTAATGTTAATATATCTTTCATTTCTTTCCTCTATATTAAAAATTTTTGCCAGCTATTGTATAAATTAAACTTAATAAGAATTTATTTATGCCTCAATTATTGGACTTATTAACATTGTTGCTATTGAGTTACCCAAACTATTATAAATACTATGTATAATAATCTTTCGTTATTTGTATACCATGCTCTTGCTTTTTCTGGTAATAGTGCTACTAAAATCTTTGATCCATCAAGTGGTGGTAATGGTATTAAGTTAAATACTCCTAGTCCAACATTTATTGCAATTATATATCTTATTATTAATGCTAGTGTATGTCCTACTGGGTTTGTTGTGCAAATATAAATCCAAATCTTAAATATAATGCTAATATTATTGAAAATATTATTGCTAATATAAAAATTCATTACAGGGCCAGCTAATGATACTAGTGCATTTCCTTTTTATAGATATTGTTCTTTTGAAATTGTTTTGGGTTTTCACTTTCTACTGGTTTACCCCCATCCAAATCCTACGAATAGTAATAATATCATTCCATAAACATCAATATGTTTTAAATGGGTTTAATGTTAATCTTCCTTGTCTTCTTGGTGTATCATCGCCTAATTTGTCTGCTACAAATGCATGTGCATATTCATGAAAAGCAATAGCTATTAATATTCCTGGTATTGCTGTTATTAATGCTATTATTTTTCCCTGGTGTATTTGCATATTGGATTAAATTACTTACCATTAATACGACTAATACAATCATCATTGTTGGGTTATTTAAAAATCCCTCAAAATACATTTTATTCCTCCCTAAGTGAGAGATATCTTAAAAATAGTGGCGCTACTAATTTTTAAGATATTATCTCTGAAAACCTCTTATATATGATTTCTTTATTTCTTCTTTTTATTAATTTAGATTTTTGCATTGTTTCTAAGTAATCTTTTTACTTTTTTTATTATACTTGACTTATAAAATATTGAATTATTCTCGAAATGCAAAAATAGACTTCTAAAATCTAAGTTTACTGTGCCTATTGCACATATTTTTATCATCGACTATCATTGCTTTACCATGTAAAAACCTGGTGTGTATGTATAAACTTCTATTCCTGATTCTACTAATGTTTTATAATAACTCTTTGTTATAGAATATGCAAATTTTTATCCGGAATTCCTGGCACGATTATTTTTATATCTACACCTCTTCTTGATGCATGTAATAATGCATTTTAAAATTGTTTCTCTAACATTAAATATGGTGTGTAAAAGTAAATATATTTTTGGCTTGTGAAATTATATCTACGTATATATTATAGCTTGTTGGCTCTATATCTGATGGAATATCGTAGTATGAAAATACGTACCCATCTTTTTGGATAATCTTTTTCTTCTAATTTTTAGGATATCATAATTATCAATCTTGTCTTTTGAAAAAGCATTCCAAAAATTCTATATACATTTGTACATAAGGCTTTGCTGCATTCCCTTTTAGCTTAAATCCTATATCTTTCCAATGTCCAAATCTTATTTTTCGTTTATATATTCATCTGCTAAATTTATCCCACCACTATATACTGTATTTCCATCTATTATCATCATTTTTCTGTGATCTCTATTATTTATTGCTCCACGGATAAATATTAATGGATTAAATGCTGTGACTTTTATTCCTTCTTTTCTTAGTTTTTGTGCATTTTTAAAACTATATGATCCTATACTTCAAAATCATCATACATTAATCTTACATCAATGCCTTCTTTGGCTTTTTCTGCAAATAAGTTCATTATATTATAATAGAATATACCTTTTTATTATAAAATATTCTAGATATATTGTTTTCTTTGCTTTTTATTTCTTCTAGCATATCTCTAAACATTTCTTCTCAATTGGAAAAATACTCTGCTTTTTCTACATATTCTATTGAGAATTTAGTTTTATTTTTCAAAAGAATTTGAATGTTTTGATACATTCTTTCGTCATCTTCTTTTAATTCATCAAATATTTTTTTGGATTTGTTATATTTTTGAATTTTATTTTTCGTGATTCATTTAGTCTCTTCTCTAATTTTTAGCGCTTTGACCTTTTCCAAAAAGAAGAAAAAAACCACGCTCCTAAGACAGGGAATGAGAATATTGTTATTATCCATAATATTTTATAAGTTGACTCTTCTCTTTCAAATATTAAATTTAACACCAATAATATTCCTATTACTTTTTATTATATTTAATGCTATATTATTGTCTTTTAATATTCTATAAACAACATAATACCAAAGAATTTGAAAGCAAAATCGCTGGTAATATTGCTATTAATCGTTCTATTATTTTTCTCAAAAATTTTCCTCCGATTAAATTTATTTTTATATAATTAATTATCTCATCTATTTTTACTTCTTCTTCTGTTCCTGTTGTCATATTTTTTGATTTTTACTGTATTTGATTCTACTTCTGTATCACTAATTGTTATTGTGTATTTTTGCCTTTTTCTTATCAGAATATTTTGAATTGTGCTTTTGTGCTTCTTTTCCATAATGTCTTTTCTGCTCTAAATCCGGCATTTCTGATTTCTCTAAGTAATTTTTATTGCATAGGTGTTTGCTTTTCTCCAATTGTTACAATAAATAAATCTAGATTATTTTCAAATATTTTACCTTGATTATTTTCATCAAAATACATTTAATAATCTTTCTTCTCCTATAGCAAAAACCTACTGCTGGTGTTGATGGTCCTCCTAATTCTTCAATCATTCCATCATATCTTCCACCACCTACAATTGTTAATCCGTCTGTTTTTGAAACTATTTCAAATACTGTTCTTGTATAATAGTCCAATCCTCTTACTATTCTTAGGGTCTATCTTATATTCAATTCCTAATGTATTTAATGCTGTTTTTTAATTTTTCAAAATGTTCTTTACAATCATCACATAAATAATCCAATATAGATGGTGCATTTTTCATTCATTTGCTTTATCTGCTTTTTCTTTACAGTCTAAGATTCTCATTGGATTTTTTCAAATCTTGATTTACATGTATCACAATATTTATCTAAGTTTGGTCTAATATAATTTCTTAATGCTTCTTGGTAGTTTTTCTACATTCTTTGCATCCTATTGAATTAATGTTTAATTCTACACTTGTTATATTTAATTTTTTTAATAAATCTAATGCCATTAGGATTACTTCTAAATCTGCTTCATAACTTGATGCCCCAAATAGTTCTACACCTATTTGATTGAATTCTCTTTGTCTTCCTTTTTGTACATTTTCATATCTGTACATTGGCATTATATATGATACTTTTCATTGGTGATGGTCTACTTGATAAACCATTTTCAATATATGCTCTCTACTACTCCTGCTGTGCCTTCAGGTCTTAATGCAATACTTCTTCCACCTTTGTCATCAAATATATACATTTCCTTTTGCACTACATCTGTTGTATCTCCAACACCTCTTAAAAATAATTCTGTACTTTCAATAACTGGTACTCTAATGTCATCAAATCCATAACTTGACATTACACTTCTTTGCTGTTTCTTCAACATATTTCCATTTTTCTATTTCTCCTGGTAATATGTCCCTTGTTCCTTTTAATTTTTGTATCATAGATATCTCCTTTATTATATTTCTACTTCATACCCTAGTTTTTTAATGATTTAACAGTTTCTATTGCATTATACACTGGTTCTGTATATGAATCTTCTCTTACTTCAACAGTTATTTCACAATCAGTATATTTTTCATAAGCTTTGCATAATTTCTGATAATTTTTAGGGTCATTTTCATCATTACTGTAAAATGGTACTCCGTGATCATCACCTAATCCATTATCATGTATATTATTTAAGTGCATCATGTTCATTTTTGACGCCATCATTTGCTTGTTTTAAATTGTTCATCCCAGTTTGTTATTTTAATTCCATTTGTTATTCTTGAATATGCTTCAATTGACATCATCATATGACATGTGTCCATTAATGTATATATTCTATTTTGGAATTATTTTGTTTAATACACTTACTGTATATGCTACATCTGACATATAAAAAACTGTTCTAAATCTATCTCCATCAAATGCTGATATGTTTTTCTAATACTAAATCAACATGTTGATTTTTATCTAATATTGCTTTTTAATTTTGGTCCTATTTTTCTATTAAAAATTATTTTTCCATCCAAATTTCTTTTTGAATATCTTTCGTGTATTACTACTTTTATTCTTTTTGTTTTCTATATTAGATATGAATTCTGCGTATTCTACTGTATCACATAACATTTTTATAATAAGAATCTTTCAGAATCTGATTCAATGATATTTCGATTTTTTTCCAGTATCTATTTGTACCAATGGTGTATGGACTACTGATATATCAATTTTTCCTTCTTCTATCATTTTTAGTTATATCATATTCTTCTTTTCCGCTATTTCCTTGTTTTATTAATTGTATTTCAATATTTTTTTGAAACCACTTTTTACTCTTGCCATTAATTGTATTTCTTCTGGCGCTGATTTAGCGTTTATTCTTATCATTTTATTTCTCCTATTTTTCTCTTTACATCATATACACTATCAATTTTTCCTAGTTCTCTTTGAATTTTATTAACTGCTTCAATATCTTTTTACTTCTAATGTTAATTCAACCATTACTATTTTTTCTTTATTAGATTTTTGCTTGTACACCTACGATTTTTGAATTATCTTGTTGTGCTGTTCTCATGATATCTCCTAATAATTCTTCTCTATCGTTTGCATATACAGTCATTTTCTACATTATATGATTTGTTAGTGCTTTCCTGTGCCCAATATACATCGATTATTCTTTCTTCTTCTTTAAATAAATCTTTTACATTGACACAGTCTTTTGTATGTACTGTTACACCTCTTCCTCTTGTTATATATCCTATTATTTCGTCACCTGGTACTGGATTACAACATTTTGATAATTTTTACTAAACAGTTGTCAATTCCTTTTACAATTATTCCTGTTTTTGATACATTTTCATTAATATTATGTCTTGTATGTAGTTCTTCGATTTTTCTTCTATTTCAGTGTTTGGCTTTTTGTTTTTCTGTATTCTTCTAATATTTTTGATAATACCTTTGTTGCTGTAATTGAGCCAAATCCAACTGCTGCATACATATCATCTATTGTTTTAAATGAATATTTTTGTAATGTTGATTCAATGTTTTTACTTGTTAATAGTTCGTCTGAGTTTTAATCTTATACGTTTTAATTCACGTGCTATTATTTCTTTTTCCACGTTCTATATTTAGATCTCTTTCATTTTTCTTAAACCATTGTTGGATTTTTGTTTTAGCTGATGAGCTTTTTACAAACTTTAACCAATCTCTACTTGGACCTTTACTGTTATCATTTGTCATTATATCAACTATATCACCATTGTGTAATGGTGTGATTATTAGCATCATTTTGCTATTTATCTTAGCTCCAACCATTTTTGTTTCCAATATCTGCATGTATTGAATATGCAAAATCAATTGGTGTTGATCCTTTTTGGTAATGTTTTGATTTGTCCTTTTGGAGTGAAAAACATATACTGAATCTTCTACTAATTCTGTTTTTTAATGTTGACATGAATTCATCTGGATTTTTGCATGTCTTTCTGCCATTCAAACTTTCTCTTAACCATGCTAATTTATCTTCTTTTGACTGTTACATTTTCCTTTTTACCATGTAGAAAACTTTGTTCTTTATATGCCCAGTGTGCTGCAATACCGAATTCTGCTATTCTATGCATGTTATATGTTCTTATTTGTACTTCAAATGGTGTACCGTTTGGTCCTAATAATGTTGTATGTAATAGATTGGTACATATTTGGTTTTGGTACTGCTATATAATCTTTGAATCTACCTGGCATTGGTGTATATAGTTCGTGTACAACTCCTAATGCTGCATAACAGTCTTTTTACTGAGTTTACTAATATTCTTAATGCGAATAAATCATATATTTGATCAAGAGTTTTATTATCCCTCTTCATTTTTCTATAAATTGAATATAAGTGTTTTGCTCTTCCTGTTATTTCACATACAATTTTTTCTTTTTAAATTTATTTTTATTTCATCTACTATTTGATCAATGAATTTTAATCTTTCTTCTCTTTTTAGCTATTCCTTCTACAATTTCTCTATATTCTTCTGGATATAAATATTTGAATGCTTGATCTTCTAATTCCCATTTCATTGAAAATACACCTAGTCTGTTTTGCTAGTGGTGCATATAAATCTATTGTTTCTTGTGCTATTGCTATTTGTCTATCTCTTTTTAAAAATTTTTAATGTTCTTATATTGTGTAGTCTATCTGCTAATTTGATTAAAATTACTCTAATATCTTTTCCCATGGCTAAGAACATTTTTCTATAATTTTCTACTTGTTGTTCTTCTGCACTTACATATTTAATTTTTTGCTAATTTTGTGACGCCATTAACCATCTCTGCTATTTCTGGTGAAAATTCACTTGAAATGTCATTTAAAGTTACTGCTGTATCTTCTGCTAAGTCATGCATTAATGCTGCACATATTGTTGCATCATCTAAACCTAATTCTGCTAATGTGTATGCTACTTGAATTGGATGTATTATATATGGTTCACCCTGATTTTCTTTTTTTGATCTCCATGATTTTCAAGAGCATATTTATATGCTCTCATTATAAAGCTTTTGAGTCACTTTTTTTCTGTTGTGCATTTTTGCTTGTTTTATTACATCTTCTATTGTTCTATCTATTAATTCTGACATATAATTGCTCCTTTACTTTTTATGCTTTTTCTTATATCTATTAATCTTATTTGAATTAAATCTTTACCATTAAATGAATTTATTTCAATATTTCCTACTATGTCTATTGTATCACCAATTTTTATATTTTTCTGCTAATTCTCCTAAATTAAATCCTATAGCGTCTATTATTTTTATCATTTTTCTTTAATGATAGTTTTAAATGCTTATTTTTCTGATAGTGTTCTAATCCCATTAATTTCAACATTTTCATACATTATTATCGGCTCTGGATTTTTCTTCGCCAAATGGTTCTAATGATTTTTAATTCTTTAATTTTTTTCTATATCTAAATCATCAATCGTTAAATTTTTCGTCTATATATATTTCTTTTTCTAATTTTTGATATATCTAGATTTTCATCAATATATTTAGTTATTTCTTTTTTTAAATTTTTTTCAAAAATTTTTCTACTGTTAGACTTAGCCCACATGCCATTGTGTGGCCACCAAATCTAATAGATACTCTTTTTGTACTTGATATTGCTTTATATAAATCAAATCCTGGCACACTTCTTCCTGAACCTTTAGCAATATTATTTTCAAAACATAATAATATACTTGGTTTGTTAAATTTTTCTGTAATTTTTGATGATACTATTCCTATTACTCCATAGTGTCAATCTTCTTTGCCTAAAATTATACAATTTTTCTTCATCTTTCAATTGTGATATTGCTTCTTCATATATTTTTGTTGCCTATCTTTTTGTCTTTCGATATTATATGAATTTAATACTTCTGATAATCTTTCCGCTTCTTTGACGTCTTCTGTAATAAATAAATTTAATGCGTCATATTGATTTCCTAATCTTCCTGCTGCATTTTATTCGTGGTGTTATTCCAAATGATATAGATGTTGAGTCAACTTCTTTTAATTGTGATTTTTAATAATAACTTTCTTAACCCTATATTCTTTGTTTGTTTTACTAGCATTAGTCCTAATTTTACTATTACTCTATTTTCATCAACCAATGGTACTAAATCTGATATTGTGCCTATTGATACAATATCTAAATTTTTCAAATACTTTGATGGATCTAATTTTTCTTTTTTTATTGATATTGCTTGTGTTAATTTAAATGCTATTCCACAACCTGCTAATTGATTGAATGGATATTGATTATTCTTGCGTTTTTGCATCTATTACTGCTACTGCTTTTTGGTATTTCATCACTTGGTTCATGATGATCTGTTATTATTACATCAAGCCCTAATTCATTTTGCATATTTTACTTGATCATTTGCAGTAATTCCTGTATCGACTGTTATTATTAAATCAATTCCTCTATTTTTTTATTTCTTCAAGTGCTTTATTCTTTATTCCATATCCTTCTTCTAATCTGTTTGGAATATATTTATCTACTTCTACACCTATTTCTTTAAAAATTTAATTAAAATTGTGGTGCTTGTTATTCCATCAGCGTCATAATCTCCGTAGATTAAAATTTTTTTCATTATTGTTAATTGCTTGTTCTATTCTCTCTATTGCTTGTTCCATATCGGGTAATAAAAATGGATCATAAAATCGTCCCTAGTTGGATTTAGAAATTTTTGATATCATCTTCTTGCATTTCTCTTCCTAATATATTTCTATTCGAAAGAATTTTTAGCGACTAAATTACTTAAGTTAAATTTTTCTTTTAATAATTCTACTTTTTCATTATTAATTTCTTTTTACAATCCATTGTTGTCATTTATCCACTCCAATATTAATCTACCATTTCTGCAACTTCGTCTGTTCTAACGCTTTGTTTTTGTTGGTATTGCTGTTATTTTTAAATTTAGATATTTGATTTCCAAATTTTATTTCTACAATATCATTTACTTTTATATCATAGCTTGGTTTTACTACTTTTTCCATTGACTGATATTCTTCCATTATCAGCCGCTTCATTTGCAATTGTTCTTCTTTTTATTATTCTAGATACTTTTAAGAATTTATCTATTCTCATTGTTCCTCCGTAATTTTTATTAGTTTGTTAAATTTTGTTGAATATATAAATTTATTAGTTACTTCTTTTTCATTGCTTTTTGATAAAGCTCTTGAATATAAATCTAATTGCATTTTATATTTTTCTATTAATTCTTCTTCTTTTTCTGCATAGTCTGTTTTATAATCAACTAAATTTATATTTCCATTAGAATCAATAAAATATAAATCTATTACACCTTAGTACTAATATTTTTATCTTCTTTATTTTTCTGAATCTATATACATAAAAAAATGGTGTTTCTCTATTTACCTCTTTTTGCTTGTTGTAATATTTTTGAATAAATCTGATTTTATATAGTTTTCAAATATTGATTTTTCTTTTTATTAATTCTTGTTTTTTTCTATTTTATTTAATTTGATATTTTCTAACATTTTTATCAATATCAATATCTTTTTAATTGTTGCATTGCTAAATGTACTAATGTTCCAATTTGTGCTGGTGTTAATTTGTCTGTTTTATCATCTGTTATTAATTTCTTTATTTCTATTTTTTTAGTATTATTATTTTTAATGCTGTTACAGATGTTTTTGTTATTTCATCTATTGATGATTTGTGTGGATATTGCCAATTTAACATTTTGTCTATTTCTTTATAATTTTTCTTCATTCGGTGTTTGGCTCTTTACATATTCCAATAAATCAAATGTTTCATCTTCTTCAATTTTTCATATTTTCATATTTTTCTGCTGGAACTATATATTCTTTTAATGGAATATTGTCATTATAAATTCTTGCTAATTCTATCCACTCGTACATTCTCTTATATTTTTGATACTAGATTTGAATTTAATTTATTGTTACTATGTTCATATTGATTTATAGCATCTGCTAAAAGATTCTTTAGTTTTTTTGGACATTTCTTTCAACACCCACTAATACCAATTTTTCTTTTGCTCTTGTTAATGCTACATATAAAATTCTCATCTCTTCTGCTAGCATTTCTTTGAAACTTTTTAGTTTTTAGAGCTTTTTTTACTTATTGTATCGTATTCTAATATTTCGTCTACATATTTGATACCAAATCCTAAATCTTGATCATATACAATTTTACTTCTATAATCTGATTCATTTTACTTTTTTTAGTTATTCCTGATATGAATACAATTGGAAATTCTAACCCCTTGCTTTTTATGAATACTCATGATTTTTACTACATCATCATTTTTCTCCAACTACTTTTTGCTGAGTCAAATTCATTGTTCGTTTTAGTGATTTTTTTCAATGAATAATATAAAATTAAATAACCCTTTAAAACTTATTTTTTTCATAATTTTTAGCTGTTTCAAATAGTTTTTAGATTTGCTTGTCTGGCTTTTTCCTCCTGGCATTAATCTTACATAATAAAAGTATCCTGTTTCCATATAAATTTTCCAAATTAATTCATCAAGTGGCATACTTAGTGAATCTTTTTGAATTTATTTAACATTTCTATAAATCTGATTGCTTTTTTCATTTTTTGATAATTCTAGTGCTTTTATAAAAATTTTTCTTTCTTTATCTAATAATCTGATTTCTAATAATTCATTATCATTTAATCCTATTATTGGTGATCTTAATACTGTAATTAATGGAATATCTTGTAATGGATTATCTATAACTTTTAAAAATGATAATATTGTGTTTATTTCTATTGAGTCAATATATTCACTTGCTGCGTCTGAATATACTGGTATTCCTCTTTCTGATAATTCTTTTTCATATACTGGTGCACTTGATTTAACACTTCTTAATAGAATTGCCATATCTCTATAATCATATCCTTTTTTATGGAATTCCTTTATTTTTCTCTGCTATTAGTCTTGCTTCATATGCACTATTTTCTATAATTTCTTTATCTTCATTATTTTTCTTCTTCAACTTCTACTTTTTCTTCGCTTGAGTCTACATTTTCTGTATTTTTTTATCTATTATATATAATTCTGAACTATAGTCTTCTAATTTGCCTTTTTCAAATTCTTTTTTTCCTGATTTAAATATTCTTCTTGATTATATTCAATTTCTCCAAATTCTTTTGCTCATTATACTTTTGAGATTATATTTGTTGTTTCAAGTACTTCTCCTCTACTTCTAAAGTTTTTTATATAATAAAAATTTTTTTGTACTTTCTTTTTAATTTTTCATTATTTTTTTGTGCTTTTTTTGATAATTAGTATATTTGTCAATAAAAATATTTGGTCTTGATTGTCTAAATCTATAAATACTTTGTTTTACATCACCTACCATAAATGTGTTTTTTTCCATTTGATACACTTGTTAATATCTTTTTCTTGTACTTCATTAATGTCTTGATATTCATCAATTAATACTTCGTCAAACTGGTATTTATTTGCTATTTCTGTTTTTTTATTATTCTCATCTACTAATAGTTGTAAAGATAGGTGTTCTAAATCTGAGTAATCTATTATATTTTTTTCTCGCTTTGCTTCTATATATCTCTTATCAAATTCTTCAATTATATCTGCTAAGTATTTCAATATTGGATACATTGCATTTAATTCTAATACTGCATCTTTTTGTGATAAAAATTCTATTCCTGTTAGTTTTTGATTTAATATTTTTTTCTAATATCTCCAAGTTCTGACTTTATTGCCTTTTTCGCCTTCTGATGCTTTGATATTTCCTACATATCTTGTCCACGTCTTATTTTTTTAGACCTGTTAACATTGTGTCCCATGTTGTTGTATCAATTTTTCTAAGCTTTTTAATATCTTCTTCATAAATATCATATACTTTTTCTAAAGCTTGAATTCCTTCTACTTTTAGCTTATTTTTCTTTAATTGTTCTATGCTGTCATTAATTGTATCTTTTTAAATCTTGGTATAGAATATCTGTCCATTTATTTGAATAATCTTCGTTTTTTTATCTTTTTCTTCAAAAATTAAAATCCTCGACTGATTCTCTAATCCACTTTTTAGGGTTTGGTGTACATCTGCTATATTCATAAATCTTGATTATCAAATCTTTTAAACTTTGATCATCACTATAATTTGTATATTTTTCTTATTAAATCCAAAAAGCCTTTATCATTGTTTTTCATATTTTTCTTCAAATATTTCTTCTATTACATCTTGTTTTTAATATTTCGATTTCTGCTGTATCGCCTATTCTAAAATTTGCTGGCATATCTAATAAATAAAAAAATTATTTTTTTATCATATTTAAACAAAAAGAGTGTATTGTTGATATATTTGCTCTATTTAATAATGAAATTTGCTTTTTGGAGGTATGGGTCATCTGGTGTTTCATCTATTTTTTTATATAGTGCTGTCAAAAGTCTTTGTTTCATTTCACTTGCTGCTGCACTAGTAAATGTGACAACTAGTATTTTATCTATATCTACTCTGTCTTCAATTACTTTTGTTATTATTCTTTCAATTAAAAACAGAGGTTTTACCACTTCCTGCTGCTGCAGACACAAGAATATTTGCACCTCTTTTGTTGATTGCTTGTAATTGTTCTTCTGTCCAGCTCATTGTAAAACCTCCATCTCTTTTATTTAATTAACTTTATTTGATATTATTTGTTTTCCGTTTAAAAATCCTTTATATTCATTTTCTTTGAATTTTTCTGGTTGTATTTCTAAAACTTCTATTGCATTCTCACCTGCTTTAATTATTAATTGTTTTTGTTTTTCTATAATTGTTCCTGGCTCAATATTATCATTGTTTAATATAACTTTAGTTTTTCCATATTTTTTTATTTTTTTATCATCTATGTGAGTGTATGCTCCCATTATAGGATTTAGCCCTCTTACTAAATTATGAATTTCGTTTGCTGATTTTTGTCCAATCTATTTTTGACATTTCTTTATCTAGCATTGGTGCTATTGTGAAATCTTCTGATTGTTTTTTTGTGCTCCAATCTTTTCTTTTTAATTCTTCTAGGTTGCTTACCTCATCTTTTTAATTCTTGAATCTTATTTATAGTTTTTACTAACAGTTGTGCACCAATTGTTGATAATTTGGTCCATAGTTCGCCTGTTGTTTCATTTTCTCCAATTTCAACTTTTTTCTTTAAGAATCATGTCTCCTGTGTCCATTCCTGCATCCATGAACATTGTCGTGATTCCTGTTGTTTTTATCTCCATTTAGTACTGACCATTGAATTGGTGCAGCTCCTCGATATTTTGGGTAATAGTGATCCATGTACATTTATTGCTCCATATTTTTCCTATTTCCAAAATTTTTTGTTGGAAGTATTTTTCCATATGCTACAACACATAGTACGTCTGGATTTAATGATTTCATCTCTTTATAAAATTCTTCATTATTTCTAATTTTTTTCTGGTTGAAATATCTTTTAATCCTTTTTCCAATGCATATTCTTTTTACTGGTGTATATAGCATTTTTCATACCCCTGCCTTTTGGCTTATCTACATTTGTTACTACACCGACGATTTTCAAATCCATTGTTATACAATGCTTCTAATGATTCTTTTGCGAAATCAGGTGTTCCCATGAATAATATCTTCAATATTTTACCTCTTATTTATGTTCTTTATTATCTATAATTTCATCAATTTCTTTAAAAATCTCTGATAATTCTCTGTTTGAATTAAAGTTAATTACTTTTATATTTTTTTGTTTTTTCTTCTATTTCTTTTGCTAATTCTTTATACATATTTTTGTTGTTTTACACTGTTTTTCAACATTGAATTTTTGCATATTTTATTTCTGCTTTGCCTTCTCTATTTAGTCTTTTTCAAATTCTGATTCATCATCTAAATATAAATTAAAATAATATATGTCAAAATCTAAGTTATCTAGTTTTTTTAGAAATTTGTTATAACTTTCTGTGAAGCTATATTCTTTTGAATCCAAGTCTGCAATATGCTTCTTCTGAAAAAAAGTCCTGTCAAATAATAAATTAATATTTATATTCTCTAGTTCTTTCATATAGTCTAGTAATGTTTCATAATATCTATTTACTTTTTCCAACCCGGATTTTTGTGCTGTCTGAAATTCCACTTAATCTATATAAATTAGTGTATGGTAATGTGTTTCTTAAATAATCTGTGATTGTTGTTTTTTTCCTGCACCTTGTGGACCTTCTACTATGATAATTTTTCTTTTTTTCATATATTACTCCTTTTTTTAATGAAATTTATTTTTTTGTTATTTGGATCTATATATTCCATTGTTCCTGGCTCCATTAAATCTACAAATAATATTCCATCTAAATGATTAATTTCATGGCATAGTGCTTGTGCCAATAGTTCTTTTGCTTTAATTTTTATTTCATCTCCATTTTCATTTAATGCTTTTTACTGTTACTTCTATTGGTCTATCTACTAATGCAAATTTATTTGGAAAACTTAAACATCCTTCTTCTACTAATCTATGTCCTTTTTACTTTAAGTATTTCTGGGTTTACTAATTTTTAATGGTTCTGTTCCATCATATAAGTCTATTACTATTACTCTTTTTAAGATTCCTACTTGAACTGCTGATAGTCCTACACCATTTTTCTGCGTGCATTGTTTCTACCATATCGTTCATTAATTCTCTAATTTTTATCATCTACTTCTTCTACTTTTCTTGATTTTTTTCTTAATATCTCATCCCCGTCATATCTTAATTGTCTTATTGCCATTTTGATTTTTCCTTTCTAGGCCATATTGTTTTGGATTTTTGCTTTATACTTAATCTTGTATTTGTTTTAAATTTATAAAATTCTTCTAATGTTTCTTTTAATAATTTATTCATTTTTTTCATCATATATGCATTTTATGATTATTCTCCATCTGTATCTGTCATTTATCTTTTTCCACAGGACATGGCAATGGTGAATATAATAATACTCGAAACTTTTCATTTATTATTCTGTTTTTTTAAATATTGATGTAGCTTTTTGTATCTCTTTGTATTTCTTGTCTACTTAATGATGAAAAAAATCTAGGACAATTATATCGCAAAATGGCGGATATTTCAATGTTTTCCTTATCTTGCTTTCTATTTGATAGAATTTCTTAAAAGTCTTGTTCTTTTGCACATTCAATTGCATAATGGTCTGGATTATATGTTTGAATTATTACTTTTCCATTCTGCTCCCCACGGCCTGCTCTTCCTGCTACTTGTGTTAATACCTGGAATGTTATTTCTGATGCTCTATAATCTCCTATATTTAAAAGCATTGTCAGCTGATATTACTCCTACTAATGTTACTTTTGGAAAATCATGTCCTTTTACAATCATTTTGTGTACCAATTAGGATATCTATTTTATCTTCTTTAAATTTTTGTTAGTATATCTTCATGTGAATGTTTCTTTGTTACAGTATCTATATCCATTCTAATTGTTGAGGCATTTGGAAATAATTTATGAACTTCTTCTTCTAGCTTCTGTGTTCCGACCCTGAATATTTCAATTCTTTACTTCCACAGTTTGGACATTTATTTGGAACATGTTCTTCTAATCCACAGTAATGGCATTTTAATTTATGCTCATCTTTGTGGTATGTCATTGATATATCACATCGCTTACATTTTATTACGTTTCCACATGTTTTTACACATTATAAAATTTGAAAAATCCTCTTCTGTTTAAAAAAATAAAATCGTTTGATTTTTTTATTTGCTAAATTCCTTTAATTTCATTTTTTTAATTTTTCGCTTATCATATTGTGATTTCCATTTGATAATTCATCTCTTAAATCAACAATTTCTACTTCCGGAAGTTTTTGCATTATTTGCTCTTTTTGTTAATTCTATTAATGCTACCTTTCCTTCTACTGCATTTTTTATATGTTCTTGTATCCGGTGTTGCACTCCTAAAAACTAATTTTATATTTTCTTCAATTGCAATCTTTCTTGCTATTTCTAATGCATCATATTGTGGTGTGCTTTCTGATTGATATGATGAATCATGTTCTTCATCTATTATTATTATTCCTAAATTTTTTTATTGGAGCAAATATTGCTGATCTTGCTCCTATTACTATTTGTGCTTTTTCCTTCTTTAATTTTTATTCCATTGATCAAATCTTTCTCCATTTGATAATTTGCTATGTAGTACTGCTATCTTTTCTTTTCCAAATCTTGATGTAAATCTTTCTATTGTTTGTGGTGTTAATGATATTTCTGGAACTAATACTATTGCTGTTTTTCCTTTTTCTAATTCTCTTTTTATTAGTTGTAAATATATTTCTGTTTTTCCTGATCCCGTTATTCCATACAATAGATATTCTCCTGGTTCATTAATTCTATAATATGCATCTTGTTGCTCTATATTTAATCTTAGTTCATTTGTTTTTTTGTATCTCTTTTTCAATAAATGGATCTCTTTCAATTTGTTTTTCTGATTGTTTTTAAATATCCCTTTTTCTACTAATGTTTTTACTGTTGTTGATGATGCTTTTGCCATGACTTCTATATCTTGTAAGCTCATACTTTGATTATCATATAGTAATCTTAGAACATCTATTTGTTTATTTCTCTAATTAATTTATTTTCAATATCTGTTTCTATTTCTGCAATCGTTTTTTGATAATGAATAAACATTTAATGTTTTTTTCTTTAATTCTTTTTGATTCTTCCTTGTTTCCTGTTCCTGGTGGTAGCATTAATTTTAGACATTCTGATAAATTGCAGAAATATCTATTTGACATCCATTGTGCTAATTTGATTCTATTTTCACTTATATTATCTTTTTGGATTTTTACTATATCTTTTTAACTTATATTCTGATTTGTCTTTAAATCCAATTATTATGCCTTCATCTAGCTTTTTTTGATTTCCGAAATGTACATATACTCTATCTCCTAATTTTGGTTCTAAATCATCTGGAACATTATAATCAAATGTTTTTATTAAGTGTTTTTTTACATTAGTGTTTATTATTATTTCAACAATCATTTTATACCTTTCTGTTTAATTCATACGCTCTTATTGTATTTTTTTAATAACATTGCTATTGTCATTGGTCCAACTCCTCCTGGAACTGGTGTAATATATGATGCTTTTTGATACTTCATAAAAATCTACATCTCCACATAATTTATTATTTTCATCTCTATTCATTCCAACATCAATTACTACTGCATTTTTCTTTTACCATTTCTGCTGTTATATATTTTGGAATTCAATTGCGCTTACTAATATATCTGCATTCCTAATGATTTCATGTAAATTCTTAGTTTTTGAATGACATATTGTTACTGTTGCATTATTTTTCTAATAACAATTGTCCCATTGGCTTTCCTACAATGTTACTTCTTCCAAGTACTACAGCATTTTTCCTTCTATTTCGATATTATAATATTTTTAACATCTCAATTATTCCTGCTGGTGTGCATGTTGCAAAATTTCTATTTTTCCAATATCTAATAGTCCTATATTGTATGGATTAAAACAATCTATGTCTTTATTCTTGTCAATTTTTTTCAAATGCTTCTTCTTTATTTAAATGTTTTTGGAATCGGGCATTGTAGTAATATTCCATCAATATTTTTTTATCTTTGTTTAATTTATCTATCTCATTTAATAATTGATCTTGTGAAATATCTTCTGGTAAATTACATTCGACAAAAATCCATTCCTATTTCTATACATGCTTTATTTTTTTATTTCTTACATAAACTTTTTGATGCATCATGATTTCCAACTAATATTACTGCTAGTGTTGGCTTTATATTTTTTCTAATAATTCATTTTTTAAATTTTCTCTTATTTCTTTTGCTATTTGTTTTTCCATCTATTATAATGCTCATATCAATCTCCTATTACTCTCATAAATTCATTTTTGTATATTATATAATGTTTTTATAATTTATAATAGTAAAAAGCTTAGAAATTTTTATTAAATTTCTAAGCTTCTATAATACTTTTTATTAATTTTTGATTTGATTTTTAAATCCAACTCCAATAGCTAATGCTAATCCGATCATTATACTTATTGTGTAAATTGTATAATTACCTGTTTGTGGTAATGGTTTGTTTGATACTATATCTAAAAGCAACTACTGGGCTTTTTGGTGTTTCTTTTTGGATCTTGTTTCTTACCGTTTTTCTTCATAATCAATTGTTACTTTTTTTGTTTGTTGGTAAGTTAATTCCAATTATTGATTTTTTCAATATTATCTTTTTAATTTTAATTTATATGTTAATGTTGCTTCTTCATTTGGTTTTAATTCTGGAATTGTCCATGTAATTGAATTATCTTTTTATCAATTTCTGATGTTGCTGTTCCTTTTTGTTGCTTTTTGTTATTTCTACATAATCAAAGTTTTTTACAATATTATCTGGAAAGTAATCTTTTATTACAATATTTGTTAATGTATATGATGTAATAATTGTTTTTCTCTGGTGCGATTTCTTTTTAAGATTTCTTCTGTTACTGTTTTTGTAATTCCTTTATCTTCAACATAGTATACTGGTCCTGCTACTGGATTTGTTGTTGTTCCAAAAATTTGCTCTGCTTTTTTTGTTTATATGTTGGTTTTTGGGTCTTCTTGTGATATTCTAATTGGCTCATCTGTCATATTTATTAACATTGAGATTACTTTTTGTTCCTTTTTGCTTTTAACTCTTTCAAGTTCTTTTCTTGTTGGAACTGCAGATTTATCTGAATATGTATCAAATGATACTCCTGATGCTGTATTTGGTATAGCGTCTGTTAATACTACAATTGCTTTTTTTAGTATTTTTATCTGTTGATGTGTCTAATAATTTATCTGCTTTTTGTAAACCTTCTTGAATATTTGTTCTTGGTCCCATTGAGTCTGTTCTAATTGTGTTAATAGCTTCTTTTACTTTTTCTTTATCTGTTTCTAATCCTGCTGTAATTTGTTTTGCATCATTTCCTTGTCCTTCTTCTTTAGGATTTGTTGTTGTTGCAAATTCCACTACTCAATTTTGATTTTTGGATTTCTTTCATATAAGCTGTCTACTAATTTTGTTGCTGCATCATATACTACTTCTGCTCTTGTTTTTCCATCAAGTTCTGCTACTTTATTAGCTTTCATACTGTTTGAACCATCTATTAAAAGTACTACTTCTCCAATTTCACCATCTTGGTGTTCAACTTCTACTTTTTGATTGTTTGTTACTTTTTAATGTAATGTCTATTGTTTTTTTCTCAGTATCAATTTTTTTGACATATATTTGTCAAATTTTCCATATTTTCCGAAATCAATATGACCTTTGTTGTCTTCTACTAATTTCATTGTTGTTTTTATCTTTACTTACCATTTCTGTTTTTTCTGGTTTTACATTAGCATTATTTGCATTAATTTTTTTCTTCTCTTTTTCTACAATTCCACCATTTTGTGTTGCAAATACAGATGATGTGAAAATTAATATTGCTAATATTATAGATAATGATTTTATTAATTTTTCATAAAAATCTCCTTTTAAACATTGAATGTTCTTAAACTGATAAAAAGTATATCACTTTGTATTTTAATTGTCTACATTATAGTATCTTTTTTCCATAAATCGGTATCTGAATTTTTGTATAATTTAAACATAAAAAAGGAGGAGCTCATCAGCTCACTCCTTTCGGTTGAGTCTTGGTTAATAAGTTACTTATCAATTACTTTTGTGGGTCTCCGATCCATTCCCCACGATTGTTAACATAGAATTCGCCGACCCATTCATCATGGGCCATTGATCCGTCAGATTTGAGGTAGTAATAATAATACTTGCCTCCTGATTTAAATCGAATCCATGTATTCGCATACATGAATCCCGACGGAGCGAAGCAGTACCACTTTCCGTCTATCTGGAGCCAGCCATTATAGGCCATCTGTCCCCCATAGTTGGGGTCCAGATAGTACCACTGGCCCTTGTATTTGGACCATCCATATACCAGACTTCCGTCTGGATTATGAGTAGGTCAGTAATTCTCTCCTGTTTTTGGACCATCCTGAGTAACTGAACTGCTTGAACTGGTGGAGCTGGAGCTGTTGGACATACGTGGCTGAACAGTCTTACGACTGCTTGTTCCAGAGATACCATCCTGATTGCCTGCCGTAACTTCCTTTGTTATCACCTCTCCGTCGGCCTTGAGAGTGATTTTGACAGAATCACCCTTCCTGATACCAGAGCCTGCTAGCAATTCGTCCCAGCTGAGCTGTTGCTGGTAGGATTTCACCTCTACCTTTGCTCTGCTACTTTCAAGAGTGAGAACATAGTTCTCCTGCTGGCTCTTCGTAATTGCAACGCCATCATTTTGTTACCTGCATTGTAGCTGCCTTTGCTGACATCGGCATAAGGATAATGCCTGTCAAAAACAAAGCTACAATTATTAAACTTCTTACTGCTTTCATGAGAATCCTCCTTCATGAACTGGCGACCAACCTAGCAATAAGTATTGCATATATATATTATAGTAATTTTTGTTCATTTTGTCAACATAATTAGTTTTGTTTTTATTTAATTCACTTGCTCTTTTTATGCTACTGAATCCATATTTATTTTTTTAAATTGTCTATTGTTTTGTCTATTTTGTTGTTTTTATATTTTCATTTAATGTGAATATACTGATTGTGATTCTTTTCCATCAACTAAATTGTCAACTCTTACGCCTAAAAAGCCTTACAGGATTATTTATAATTGTCTCTTCCAATAATTCTTTTACTACATTAAATATTATCTTAGTGCTTGAAGTTGCTTCTGCTATCATTTTTTTGATGTGTGTATACTTGAAATGTATTTGTCTTTTATTTGAATTCCAACTCTTTTTGCTAACATATTTTCTTTTCTTAGTCTATATGTTACTTCTTCTGTTATTGAAAAGTAATTCTGGTAGCATTTCTTCTTTTTGCAATGTCTTTTAATAATGTTCTTGAGTTACTTATCCCTTTGGCTTTTTGATTCATAATAGCTAGTTTTGTTATTATCTATACCATTGGCAGATTCATGTATCTCCTTGCCATATTTTCCAAATTTCTTTATCAAAATATCTTTATCATAATGTGCTAAATCGCCAATAGTGTTTTATTCCTATTTTTCTGAATTTTACTTCACTATTTCTTCCTACACCTATTAAGTTTCCAATTGGCTGATTCCACATCTTTGTTGGAATCTCGCTTTCCCATAAAGTATGCACTCTATCTGGCTTTTTAAATCTGATGCCATCTTGGCTAATAATCTATTTGTACTTATTCCTATATTTACTGTAAATCCATAGCTTTCTTTTTATTCTATTTTTCATTTTTTTCTGCAAATTCTACAATATCTTCATTTTTCATTATTGATTTTGTCATATCTAATGAGCATTCGTCTATTGAATATCTTGCAACATAATCTGTATAATTTATAAAATCTATAGAGTGAGTCGGAATATTTTCTATATGTGTCATAATCCCCTTGATATACTTCTAGTTGTGGACATTTCATCCTTGCTTGGTATATTGGCTCTCCTGTTTGAATTCCAAATTCTTTTGCTATTGGACTTTTAGCTAAAACTACTCCATGTCTTTTTGATTCATCACCACCTATTATTGATGGTATTGTCCTTATATCTATTTCATTTTTATCTCTTCTCATTAAATCAACTGCTGTCCATGATAAAAATGCATTATTTACATCTATATAAAATATTATTTTTCCATTTTTTCCTCACTTTAATCTATATATTGATTAATTTGTATATTTTCAAGTTGGATGTTTACATTATGTAAAGTTTATGCTATAATAATATTGCAGTTTATTGTTCTTTATTTATTTTAGTCATGGAGGATTTATCGTGAGTTAGTCTATTAAAGAATCGGCGAGAAGGTCGATTTCATTGCAACCTATGATGGGAAAGTGTCATATTTACCCGCTAATTGTTTTATTAATTTTAGTGTTGTTAAAAAACCAATTTTGTTGGGTTTCAACACACCAGAGCCAGTATTGCTGTAATTTCTTCAATAATATCGTTGATTAGATATTATTTTTGAGGTTATAGAAATTGCATAGGCAATTTACTAGCTCTTGGAAAATAAAAAGTCGCTACTGCGACTTTTGTGTTATATTCTGCAGCGTTTTTCTTCTGCTTTCTACCTTCAGCTACTGGAGCTACTGGAATTTCTTCCTTGATTACGATGTCTTCTTTATTTAAGTTTGCACCGATATCTTCTTTAGTTTTTAGCTGCTTTACCAACTCTATCTCTTAGATAATATAATTTTTGCTCTTCTGGATTTACCTACTCTAATTGTTTCCTACTTTTTCAACTGGTGGTGAGTGAATTAAGAATGTTTTTCTACACCTACTCCGTAAGAGATTCTTCTTACTGTAAATGTTGCGTTTAATCCGCCATTTTGTTTTTAATAATAATTCCTTCAAATACTTGAATTCTTTGTCTATTTCCTTCTTTTAATTCTTTGATGTACTCTTACTGTATCACCAATGTGTAAATCTGGAATAGTGTTTTTTAATTGTTCATGTTCAATTGATTTAATAATATCCATTATTATCTCCTTTCTTTATATTTTGATTCCATGATTCGAAATCGATTAATTTTTGTTCACTTGTTAGCTAACTCTGGTCGCTTTTTTATATGTGTTTATTAGTGACTGTTGTTTTCTCCATTCGTCTATTTTTCTGGTGATTTCCAGATATTAAAACGTCTGGTATTGTTCTTTCCATAAATTCATATGGTCTGGTGTATTGTGGATATTCTAATAGATTGTTTTTGAGAATGATTCTTCGTTTTGTTGAACCTTCTGATAAAACTCCTTCTACTATCTACTTACACTGTCTATCAATACCATTGCTGGTATTTCGCCACCTGTTAGTACTAATTTCCTATCGAAATTTTCTTCGTCAACAATTTCATCTAGTACTCTTTGGTCTATGCCTTCATAGTGCCCACATAAAATTGTTAATTCTTCGTTTTTGCTAATTCTAATACTGCTTTGGTCCAATACTTTTCCTTGTGGTGACATGTATATTACTTTTGCTTTTTATTTTCTAATAATTATATGCATTGTATACCATCTGGCTTTATAACCATTCCTGCACCACCACCATATGGTGTATCATCAACATGTTTGTGTTTTATCTTCTGAATAATCTCTAATGTTTATGATATTTGTTTGTATTATACCATTTTCCTTAGCTCTTTTTAAAATACTTTTGATTTAATGGTTTCAAACATTTCTGGAAAAAGAGTAAGTATATTAAATTTCATACTATATTAGCCCCTTTATTATATGTACTATTATTTGGCGCTTTTTGGATTGATTTCTTTTAATTACTTCTTCAATCCCAGGTAATAAAATTTTTCCTACTTGGTATATATCATTTTGCTCCAGTATTAAATATGTCTTCTAATTGTCCTAAATTTTTACCTTCATCTGTTATTACATCAAATCCAATTAAGTCTTCTTTGTAATATTCACCTTCAGGTGGCTCTGGTTTGTCTGACTCATTTATTGTTATCATTGAACCTTTTAGATTTTTCTATGTCGTTTTATATCATCAATTTCCTTTAATTTTACAATATAGACATTTTTATTTTCGTCTCATTTTTAGAGATTTTATATTCCTTGCCTCTTATTGTAAATTGTTTTAAATCTTCGAAATATTCAACATATGGAAATATCTTAATTTCGCCTTTTTATTCCAAATGTATTAACATATTTTCCTACTTCAATTTGAGCTTCTGACATTTTGCCTCCGTAATTTTATTTTTCAATAAATTCTATATCAACTTTTATGACCTTCTTTTTGCGCCTAATGATTTGATAATTGTTCTTATTGAACTAGCTATTCTTCCTTTTTCCGATTACTCTTCCAAATTGGTCTTTTTGGTAAAGTTACTGATAAACACCTCTTCCGTCTTTTATAACTTTTTCAATGTTTTATTTCTGTTCCTTCTTCTACTAATTCTTCAACTATTGTTTTTAATAGAGCTTCCATTTTAACTCCTTACTAAGCTTTTTATTAAAGCTTTTTACTGTATCTGTGGAGTTGTGCACCGTTTTTTGATCCATGTTTTGAACTTTATCTTGATCTAAAGATTATTTTTATCTGCTCTTGGATCGAATGAACCTATTCTTTCGATGATTCTTCCATCTCTTGGGCTTTTTGAATCAGCAACAACAATGTGATAATGTGGTTGTTTCTTTGCTCCTACTCTTTGTAATCTAATTTTTACCATGTTTGTTCACCTCCAAAATTATATTATCTATATTAAATTTAAAATTTAATAACTACTTTAATTTGTTTTCGAAATCTTCTAAATCTTTTTCTGATAATCCATCTAGATTCATTGATTTCATCATCTTTTTCATTAATGGTTTGGTTTTCCTCCACGCATTTGTTTCATCATTGTTTGCATTTGTTCAAATGTTTTTCATGAATTTGTTGATGAATTGCACTGATGTTCCACTTCCATTTGCTATTCTAATTCTTCTTGATGCATTTAGTATCTTTGGTTTGTTCTTTCTTCCTGTGTCATTGATTGAATTACTGCTGTGATTTTGTCTAATTCTTTATCACTTACTTGATCACTGTATTGTCCAAATCCAGGTATCTTTTTAATAATGATGATATTGATCCTAATTTTTACTTGTTTCATTTGCGCTAGATAATCGTTTAAATCAAAATCTTTATTTTTTTCTGAATTTTTTCTCTAGCTTTTCTGCTTCTTCTGCATCAAATTGTTCTTGTGCTTGTTCTATTAATGTTAGAACATCTCCCATTCCTAATATTCTTGATGCCATTCTATCTGGATGGAAATTCTTCAATTTCATTTTAATTTTTCACCTGTTCCAATATATTTTATTGGTTTTCCTGTTACTTTTTATTGAAATTGCTGCACCACCACGTGTGTCTCCATCTAGTTTTGTTAGGGATTACTCCATCAATACCTAAATCTTCATTGAATTTGCTTGCAATGTTTACTGATTCTTGACCTATCATACTATCTACTACAAGCATTATTTCGTGTGGTCTTAAGTTTGTTTTTAAGTCCTTTAATTCTTGCATTAGTGTTTCGTCTATTTTGTAATCTTCCTGCTGTATCTAAAAATTATTGTGTCGCATAGTTTCTTTATTGCTATTTCTTTTGATTGCTTAGCTATTTTTACTACGTCTTTTCACCTTCATTTTGAATACACTGGAATTCCTAATTGACTTCCCACTACCTCCAATTGTTTGATGGCTGCTGGTCTATAAACATCACATGCTACTAATAGCGGTTTTTGCCTTTTTTCTAAAAGTAAGTTTGCTAGCTTACCTGCTGTTGTTGTTTTTCCTGAACCTTGAAGTCCTACTAGCATTATTACTGTTGGTGGATTATTTGAAAATGCTATTTTGCTATCTGTTCCTCCTAGTAATTCTACTAATGCTTCATTTACTATTTTTACTACTTGTTGTCCAGGTGTTAATGATTTTTAAAACATCCTGCCCCAATGCTTTGTCGTGTATGTCGTTGATAAATTCTTTAACTACTTTATAATTAACGTCTGCTTCTAATAATGCTAACTTTACTTCTCTTAGCATTTCTGTTAGCTCTGTTTCATTAATTCTTGCTTTTCCTCTTAACCTTTTTGTAAAAGCTTGTAATTTTTTCTGACAATCCTTCAAAAGCCATTGTTGCCTCCTGTTTATTTTTTTCATTGGTTATTTGCTTTTTATACAATGCATTTTTAATTCTTTTTGTACATTTTTAATATTTTTATCAATTTTTTGTCTGTAGTTGTATCTACTATTTTACTTAATTGATTTAATATTACTTGAATCGTTTGCTCATTGTCTTGCGATTTTTTTCATGATTAACAGCTTTTCTTCATATTCAAAAAGCTTATTTTTCTCCTTTCTTAATTGCATCTACTACTGCTTGTCTTGTAGTTTTTACTACTTCTGCTATTTCTGATAGTGATAAATCTTGATTGTAATACATATCTAATATATTTGCTTGCTTTTTCTGTTAAAGTTTACCATATATATCTAGCAATATACTTACTTCGATATGTTTTAACATTTTCTTTATCTCCTTATTGATGCTATTAATTTTTAAAAATCTTATCTGTAAAGCATTATCACTTTACACCTTTTTGAGCGTTTTTGTCAAGTGGTTTTGTGGTTTTTACGAATTTAAATTTATTTTAATGATTAAAATGCAAAAATAATACTATAGAAATTATCAATGATATTAAACAATATTGTTGATATTGTTAATTTTCTTGTTTCTTGCTTATCTTCTGATTTTTAAGTTTTGGTTTTGCTATTATTGCTAATGTTATAATTGCAATATTGTTTCCCAAAAATGGTATTGGGCTTAAGAAGATTGATATTATTGATAATACTAATGGTGTTCCATTTCCTATTCTATAATTTTTGTTGTCTTCTAATAATTTAGCTTTTTCATTAGCAAATTCTTCTTCAGTTAAAAAGCTCCTCTATCTTTTAGTTCTTGTAATTTGATAATTTCGGTATATTTATCTTCTTCTATTCTTTTTACTGTATTTGTTTGTTCTGTTATTGACCAAATTAAACATAATATCCATCCTGCACATGTCCAGCCACAAAAGTAAATTTACTATTACTAATATTTCTTTATTTCTAATTTTTTTCTTTTTTTAATCCTATTATTGATGGTATAAAGTATGCTATTATCGCTAATACTGCTAATATCAATATAAAATACCAAAAATACATTTCACTTATTTCATCAAATGGTCTCATTTTTTTATTCCTTCCTTTATCTTAAATTTTATATATTATAATGTTTTTTTGTTACAAAATCAATTTTTATGTGATACAATCGTATTGATTGGAGGATTAATAATATGAATAATAATAAGGATAAAAAGTTTGCTTTTGATACTATGGAGATTTTTAATTAAATATTATCCTGATGCTAGATGTGTTTTGACTTTTTAATAACCCATTTCAAATGTTAGTTGCTGTTGTTTTATCTGCACAGTGTACTGATGAAAAGTTAATATGATTACTCCTGGACTTTTTTAAAAAAATATCCTGATGCTAAAGATTTTTGCTAATGCTGATATTTCTGATGTTGAAAATTTGATACATTCTTGTGGATTTTATAAAAAAATAAGGCAAAAATATTATTGCTGCTGGTAAAACTGTTACTGATAATTTTAATGGAAAAATTGCCACATGATTTAAATTTACTTATGAGCATTCCTGGTGTTGGCCGTAAAAGTGCTAATGCTATTATGCTTGAAGTTTTTTTGATGATGCGCAAGGTATTGCAGTTGATACTCATGTTAAACGTATTTCTAAAAAGATTGGTTTTACTGATGAAGATGTTCCTGTTAAAGTTGAACAAGATTTATTGAAATTGTTTCCTCGTGAACTTTGGAAAAAGTTAATCATGTTTTAATTTTTCATGGCAGAAATATTTGTACTTCTAAAAAAATCCTAAATGTAGTGAATGTCCTATTAAAGATAGATGTAGATACTATAAAAGAGACCTCTAGCAAAAACTAGAGGTTCTTTTTATTATGCTTTAGCATGATTATATTTTCGTCAAATATTACATCTTTTACTGGCGTTATTCCTTGTTCTTTACATAGTGATGTGTATTTATCATCCCATGATAATTTATATCTTTCTTCTATATTTAAGTTTAATTCTTTTTACCCATTGATTTATCACATCTTCACCTTTTTTTGTTTTTACTTTTTATTCTCAATTTCTAAAAGCAATTCCAAATGGGTATTTATCTACAACTATTTCTACGTCAGAATTGCAAAAATACATTTCTATATCTTTGATATGATTCAATTCTTTTCATTTTTAAAACTTGCTCTAATAATATTTGCAAAATTTTTATTTGATTTTCTTTTAATTCTACTTCAATTTCTTCTTCGATATTTATATTTCTGTTTTCATTATTTTTCTAGTCTTCTTTTCCAAGAAATTTTTGCTTTTTTCAATATTATTTTCTATATTTATAGATGATCTTAATCTAAATCTTCCATCAATTTTTATCATAAAAACTCATTTTCTTTATTTGGATGATCATATTGTATTGTTAATTCTAAATAACAGCCTTCATTTTTTTAATACTTTTATTGCTTTCAATTTTTTTCTAATAATTCTTCATATTTATCATAGCTAAAATAAAAATCTAATTTCTTCTTCCATGTTTCCTCCTAAAAAGAATCCTAATTGCTTAACAATTGGATTCTTTAAAATTATCTTTATGCATTGTATATATTACATAGTTCATGTCTACTGCATTTACTATTGCTGTTCCTGCAACTGCAATATCGACTCCTGAACTTGCGATTTCTTTTTATGTTTTTGTAGGTTTTACTCCACCATCAACTTCAATTTGTGTTTCTAAGTTTTGTGAATCCAAATATTCTTTTTAATTCTTTAACTTTTTTTATACATTCTGGTATTAGAGTTTGTCCACCTTGTCCTGGATTTACTGTCATTACTAGTACTTGATGTATTTTTGGTATGAATTCTTTTTATTGAATCGATTGAATCTTCTGGGTTTTAGAGCTAATCCTACTTGTATATTATTATCTTTAATGTATTCTATCATTTTAAAAACTTCTTCTGAATTTTTTTAATGCTTTTTGCATGAAAGATAATTTTTTTGTTGGATTATTTGGTATGAATATATCAATGTATTTTTTTACGTCTTTTACCATTAAATGGACTTCTATTGGTGTGTTTGTGATTCCACTTAATATATCTATATATTGTTGCATTTTTGTCAACAGTGTTATTTGATACAAATTTTCCGTCCATTACGTCTATATGAAAATAGTCTGTTTTTGCTGCTTCAATGTTATAAAATGTTTCTGTTATATTTTTCTTCTTTTTATATTTAAAAATCGAAGTTGATATCTCCATATTTTTCTCCATTAATCTATTATTACACTTTCACTAACATCTTCAATATTGAATGTTCTTGTTAATCTTGTTGTTCCATCTATTTTTAATTTTTCACGTCTTGTGATCCTGTACCTTTTAAAAGAAAATTCTACATTTTTCACCTTTGTCTTTTAGAATAGTCTGCTACTATTCTATTATTTACTATATTTGAACAGCTACTTTGTTTTGCTGTTGCTGTTGTGTTTGTTGTGTTTGTTGTTGCTGAGCTTGTTCCTGGAACTTTAAATTTTAATGTTACTGTTTTTTTCTTTTTTCTCAATCTTATTTATCTTTAATTCAATTGTTGTTCCTACTTTAACTTCTTTGTTTTGTTCAATACTTTTGTGATATTACTTTGCCATTTTCATGTGTATCATCATTTTCATAAGTTATATTTGTTTTTCAAATTTGCATTTTTGCTAATGTTGCTTTTTGCTGTTCCTTCGTCCATTCCTACAACTGTTGGTACTCTTGTTTTTCATATCCAGTACTTACTTTTTAATGTAATTTTTGTCTCCTGATTTAACCATTTTTCCTGCTGCTATATCTTGACTTATTACCAAATTTTCATTTACTTTATCACTTGATTCTTGTACTTCATTTTAAAACCAATCCCATTGTTTGTGCTGTTTTTTCTGACATCTTCAATGTTCTTTCCTTTAAAATCTGGTAACTCTGTTGTTTCTGGACCTTACTTATTATAAGTTGTATTAATGTTCCTTTTTACTTTTCCTGATGCTGGTGATGGTTCTTGTGATATTACCTTTCCAACTTCAACATCTTTACTTGCCGCTTCAACTGTTTTAAATTCTAATTTTGCGTTCACAATTGCTTTTTGTTGCTTCTTCTGATGTTTTTACCTACTACATTTGGTATTTCGACCTTTGCTGTAAATCCTCCATTTAGAACTATTTTTGTGATTCCAAACACTAAGAAGAATATTGCTACTAATCCTGCAATAAATAAAATACGCTTTTTATTATTTTTTGAGGTTGTTTTTTGGTTCTATTGTACGCATTACTCTTGTATATGCACCATCTTTATTTTGTATTATTACGAAAGTACCATTAGGATCTTTTAATGCTTTTCCTAAATCTGATATCATTTCTGTTGCTGTTTGATAACGATTTATTGGATCTTTTGCATTGCTTTCATTACAATTAATTTACTGCACTTGGTATTTCATCATTTATTTCAATTGGTTCTATTGGTTCTTCTTGCATGTGTTTTAATGCTACTGATACTGGTGTATCTGCATCAAATGGTACTTTAGCTGTTAACATTTCGTACATTACAACACCTAGTGAATATATCTGATTTTTGCATCAGTTACTCCACCTTTTGCTTGTTCTGGTGAAAAAAATAGTGTACTGATCAATTGTTGTTCCAAATGCTGTTATTGTTGAGTTTGATACTGCCTTTTGCAATACCAAAGTCTGTTACTTTAGCAACACCTTCTTCTGTAATAATTATATTATGTGGCTTTTATATCTCTATGAATGATATTTTTCTTTATGTGCTGCTTCTAATGCTGATGCTATTTGCATTGCTATGTTTACAGCCATTTCAAGATAATGCTCCATCATGTACAATTATTTCTTTTAATGTTTTTCCTTTTATTAATTCCATTACAATATAATAAATATTGTATTCTTCTTCATAGCCTACATCAAATACTGATACAATGTTTGGATGTGTAAGCCTTGCTGCTGATTGTGCTTCTGTATTAAATCTTTTTACAAATTCTTGATCTGTGGTAAATTCATCTTTTAATATTTTTTTATTGCTACTAATCTATTTAATATATTATCTTTTGCCTTATATACTGTGGCCATTCCGCCATTTCCTACTTCAGTTATTATTTCATAACGATTTCCAATGACTTTGCCTATTAAATCCATTATTTCAATCTCCTATCATCTTATAATTATAGCTGTGATGTTATCTCTGCCACCATTATCATTTGCTTTTTTTGTATTAAAGGTTTACTTGCATCTGTCGGATTTTCTTTTTATTATTTTATAAATTTCTTCTTCTGATACCATATTTGTTAATCCATCAGTACACATTAATATAATATCATCTTTTTAAATATCCTTTTACCATAGCGTCTGGCTCTATATATTCTGTAACACCAAGTGCCTTCATTAACATATTTCTATCTGGATGTGTTGCACTTTGTTCTTTAGTTATTTTTCCTTCATCTAATAACTGTTGAACATAGCTATGGTCTTTTGTTAATTTTTCTCATATATTCTTTTCTTATTCTATATATTCTACTGTCTCCAACATGGCCTATATATAATTTTCCTTGATTTATCAAACAAACATCAAGTGTTGTTCCCATTTTCTTTGCATCAGTTGTACTAATAGCCTTATCATGTACTATCATGTTTGCATATTGTACACTTGCTTTTACTAATTTTAACAGTGATTCTCTACTTTTATCAGTTTCTTCATAATTTGAAAGTATATAATTTCTTACGGATTGAACTGCTAGCTTGCTTGCTACTTCTCCTCCATTATATCCTCCCATACCATCTGCAATTATAAATAACTGTACTTCATCGCCTGGATAACTTACGGAAAAAGTAATCTTCATTGATTTCTCTAGTCATTCCAACATCTGAAGTTACATATGCTTGCATCTGATTTCCTCCTCATGATTTTTTATTATTTTTATACTTTTACCATATAATTAGTCAATTTTTTCTATAATTTTTAATATGGTTTTTCTTTAGTATTATTATCCGTTTTTTAAATTTTTTTCTTCTTAATTGTCCACATGCTGCTTCTATATCTGATCCTAATTCCCTACAGATTGTTGCTGTTATCCCTTTTGAATTTAGTAATCTCTAAATTTCATTATGCTTTCTATTGATGATTGATTATACACTCCATTTTCAATTTTATTTATTTGGAATTAAATTAACATGTACTAAATTTAAATGTCCTAAAGTTTTATGAAATAATTGTGATAAGTTTTCTGCATCTTCAATACTATCGTTATATCCTTTTTGATAATGCATATTCAAATGATATTCTTCTATTTGTTTTTCCATGTAATATTTACATGCTTTCATTAATTCTTCAATTGGATATGCTTTATTTACTGGCATCATGCTTGATCTAGTTTCATTATTAGGGCTATGTAATGATATTGCTAGTGTTGATTGTGCATTTCTGTCTGCAAATTCATATATTCTTGGAACAACTCCACTTGTTGAAAACGCTCATGTGTCTAGCGCCCTATAGCAAACCCTTTTGGATTGTTTTAATATTGCTATTGTTTTCATTATATTTTTCAAAATTGTCCATTGGTTCTCCTATGCCCATGAACACTATATTTGAAACTTTATTTCCTGTATCTTGCTCTATTGCTAAAATTTGTTCTACAATTTCTCCTGGTGTTAGACTCCTTACAAATGGTATTCCTGTTGAGGCACAAAATTTTGCAACCCATTTTACATCCTATTTGACACGATACACATACTGAATATCCATATTTGTATTTCATTAATACTGTTTCAACATTATTTATTCCATCTATATTGAATAAATATTTTATTGTTCCATCTTTTTGATACTAGCTTTCTTTCAATTTCAAAAATTGCATATATCGTAGTTTTTCTTCTAATTTTTGACGTAGTTCTTTTGAAATGTTTGTCATTTCTTCAAATTCTTTTACTTTTTCTACAAACAGCCACTTAAATATTTGTTCTGCTCTAAAATGGTTTTTCTCCTATACTTTTTAGTTCTTCTTTTTAAATCTTCTAGATCAAAACTTTTTATATTTCTCTTCATTTTTACCTTTCAATTTGTTTGAATTCTTGCAACAAAAATGGTGTTTCCTATAAATGAAAACACCATAATTTTTCAAATTATTCTGTTACTTTAATATGAACATCTTCTAGTTGTTTTTCTGTTACAACTGATGGTGCATTCATCATTAAATCTCTTGCTTTTTTATTTTTGGAAATGCTATTACTTCTCTTATATTTATTGTATCTGCTATTAACATTACCATTCTATCAAGTCCCGGTGCACATCCTGCATGTGGTGGTGTTCCGTATTGAAATGCTGTATATAATGCTCCAAATCTGTTTTTTACATCTTCTTCAGTATATCCAGCTATTTCAAATGCTTTTTACCATAACTTCAGGATTGTGATTTCTTACTGCTCCTGATGCTAATTCATATCCATTACATACTAAATCATATTGGTATGCTAATATATCTAATGGATTCATTGTGTTTAATGCTTCTAATTCTCCTTGTGGCATTGAGAATGGATTGTGGTTGAAGTCTATCTTATCTTCATCTTCATTATATTCATACATTGGGAAGTCTACTATCCAACAGAATTTAAATATTTTTTTCAATTAAGTCAAGTCTTTTTCCTAATTCTATTCTTACTAATCCTGCAATTTTTGCGCTTTTATGGAATTCATCTGCTATGAAGAATACTGCATCTCCTATTTTTTGCGCCTAATTCAGTTTTTATTTCATCTGTTAAGAATTTTTGCAATTCCACCTGTTAGGTTATTTTTCTTCATCTACTTTTTACCCATGCTAGACCTGCTGCATCTGCTTCTGTTTTTAGCGAATTCTCCCATTTCATCAAAAGATTTTCTTCCTTGTTTTGCTCCATCTGGTACTATAATATATTTTATTGTTTTGTCTTTAAATGCATTAAATTCAGTGTGTTTAAAACAGTGTGTTGCATCTTTGATTATTAATGGATTTCTTAAATCTGGTTTGTCTATTCCGTATTTTTCCATTGCTTCTGCATATGGAATTCTAATAAATAGTGTATCTACTACTTTCCAATTACTATTTTTTTCTGAATACTTCTGGGATTACTTCTTCAATTACTTTAAATACGTCTTCTTGTGTTGCAAAAGCTCATTTCCATATCTAATTGATAGAATTCTCCTGGTGCTCTATCTGCTCTTGGATCTTCATCTCTAAAAGCATGGTGCTATTTGATAATATTTGTCAAATCCTGATATCATTAATAATTGTTTGAATTGTTGTGGTGCTTGTGGTAATGCATAGAATTCACCTGGATGTAATCTACTTGGTACTATATAATCACGTGCTCCTTCTGGTGATGAGTTTGCTAAAGATTGGTGTTTGAATTTCTGAAATCCCAATTCCACCATTTTGTCTCTTAAGTCTTTTTATTATTTTTAGCTCTTAGTAATAAACTATTGTGAATTTTTGTCATTTCTTAAATCTAAATATCTATATTGTAATCTTAAATCTTCTCTTACATTTGAAATATCTGCTTTTTCTGAATTTATTTCAAATGGTAAAGACATTTTTCGACTTTTCCTAATATCTCTATTTTTTTCTGCTTTTGATTTCTATTTCACCTGTTGGTATTTTTAAATTTTTATTTGAACGTTCTAAGACCTTACCTGTTACTGATATAACAGATTCTTGATATACTTCATTCATTGCTGATTTCATATCTTCTGATATTACAATTTGAGTTATTCCAAATTGATCTCTTAAAGTCAACAAATTGCATTGAGCCTAGGTTTCTTATTGTTTGTACCCATCCAGCTAATTGTACTGTTTGTCCAACATCTTTTTATTGTTAATTCTCCACAATTATGGTCTCTATACATATTTTGCACTCCTTTTTATTAATGTTTATATTATACTTGGTTTTTGCTTATTTTTCAATCTTTTCTTTCACTCTTGGTTTTTAATTTATTATCATGCTTATAACTCCCATGATTAGTCCGTATATTGCTGACCCTATTATTAATAATATTACTGCTAGTTTATTCAATTTTTCCTCCTTTTTAAAAGAAAAATTATCTTTCTAAGATTATTGTTGTTGGTCCATCATTTATTAATGATACTTCCATGTGTGTTTGAAATACGCCTTTTTCTACTTTTATTTCTTTTGCGCATTGGTTACAAAAATATTTATATAATTCATTTGCTTGTTCTGGCCTTGCTGCTTCTATAAAAGATGGTCTATTTCCTTGTGTTGCGTCGCCATACAGTGTAAATTGTGATACTAGTAATAATTCTCCTCAACATCTTTTTATTGATAAATTCATTTTTTTCGTTTTCATCTTCAAAAATCCTTAAATTTATCAATTTTTTGCTAAATAATCTGCTTCGGCTTTTGTGTCAGTTGCTTTTTATTCCTACTAATACCATATAGCCTTTATTAATTTTTCCCTGTTATTATTCCTTCTGAAGTTACACTTGCATTTTTACTTTTTGTACTACTAGTTTCATTTTATCTCCTATGATTTTTGTATTTTTTGCCTTACATATTCATATATCATTATGCTTGCAGCTATTGACGCATTTAAAGCTTTTCAGTCTTTCCTAACATTGGTATTATTACTTTTTTATCTGCTGTTTGCAAAAATTTCTTGACTGACTCCATTTGCTTCATTTCCAATTACAACTACTGTTTTATTATTATAATTTATATCATATATACTTTGGGTTGCTTTTAAATCTGTTGTGATTATTTGGAATCCTTTTGATTGTATTTCTTTTTAATGTTGTTTTTCAAATCTTCTACTTCTATTATGTTTGTTCTATAAATTGCTCCCATTGTTGATCTTATTACTTTTTGGACTGTATGGATCAACTGTAGTTTTTATTAATTATTATTTGATTGATATTTGCGCTATCTGCTGTTCTTATTATTGTGCCCATATTTCCTGGGTCTTGTAGTGAATCTAGTGCTAATATGTAATTGCTATTTGTTTCTATTTGATTATTTTTGATTTTTCTTAATTACTGCTAAAAATTCCTTGTGGTGTTTTTTACATCTGAAATATCATTAAAAATTTTTATTTGATATTGTTACTGTTTTATATTTTTTGTATCAAAATCTATTTTTGAAGTCTTCTCTTATTGCAATCAATGCTATTTCTTGATTTTCATTAATCGCTTCTTTTTACCATTTTGATTCCTTCTACAATATATGAATCTAGTCGATATTTCTTTTCTTTTAATTTTTAATGTTTTTATTATTTCATTATCTTTTACTTGTTATTATCATCTTTTTCTATCTCATCAAAATTTAATATAAATTTTTTATTTCTTCTATTTTATTTTTTTCTATTTTTAATGTTATATATGGTTTTCCTATTGCTGAAAAAGTGTATATTGTTTTATATTGTTTTAATAATTTTGAAATTGTTTCCGCTTCGATTACTATATCTTCTGCAAATGTAAATACGAATCCATTTGTTTTTCTTGAATTTTTACTATATGGCGTGGTCTTGCAATGTTTTTATTCTTGCTATTTCTATTAAGTTTTCAACTTCTTTTGGCATGTCTCCATATCTATCACTAATTTCATCAATAATATCCATAATATCTGATTCTGTCCTGCAGTTTGCTATATCCTGATATATTTCAATTTTTTGACTTGAATTTTTCAATATACGTGTCTGGTATAAATGATGATATTCCTATATCGATTTGTACTTCAACTTCTTCTACTACTTTTTCGCCTTTTTCTTCTTTTTACAACTTCATTCAATAGTTTGCTATACATATCATAGCCTATTTGTTCAATATGTCCTGATTGAACTTCTCCAAATATACTTCCAGCTCCTCTTATTTGTAAATCCCTTGTTGCTATTTTTAAAGCCTGAACCGAATTCTGTGAATTCTTTTTATTGCTTTTAATCTTTGATTTGCTTCATAAGTTATCATTTTATCTTTTTCTATATGTTATATATGCATACGCTTGCTTATTTGATCTTCCTACTCTTCCTCTTATTTGATATAACTGTGCTAAACCAAATCTGTCTGCATTTTCAACTATCATTGTATTAGCGTTTGGAATATCTATTCCAGATTCTAATATTGTTGTACATACTAGGACATTTGTTTTTTTATCAACGAAATCTTGCATAATATTTTTCAATTTCTGTTCCTGACATCTGTCCATGTGCGAATGCTACTCTTGCTTCTGGAATTAGTTTTTCAATTTCTTGTGCCTTGTTTTCTATAGTACTTACTATATTATAAATATAGAATACTTGGCCTCCTCTTTCTAGCTCTCTTGTTATTGCTTCTTTAATTATTTCTTTATCATATTCTAAAACATATGTCTGAATTGGTTTTCTATCTTGTGGTGGTTCATATATTGCTGACATATCTCTTATTCCTACTACTGACATTTGAAGTGTTCTTGGAATTGGTGTTGCTGTCATTGTTAATACATCTACTGTTGATTTGTATTGTTTTATTTTTCCTTGTCTTTTTACCCCAAAACGTTGTTCTTCATCTATTATTAATAGTCCTAAGTCATTAAATTTTACATCTTTGCTTAAAAAGTCTATGTGTTCCAATTACAATATCTACTTTTTTTATCTTCAAGTTCTTTTACTGTGTTTTTGTTCTTTTTGCGTTCTAAATCTATTAAGTAAGTCAACTGATATTGGATATTCTTTCATTCTTTGCTTGAATTCTAAATATTGTTGGTTTGCTAATACTGTTGTTGGTGCTAAATATGCTACTTGTTTTCCATCCATTACTGCTTTTAAATGCTGCTCTTATTGCTACTTCTGTTTTTCCATATCCAACATCTCCACATAATAATCGATCCATTGGCTTTATATTTTTCCATATCTTTTTTACTTCTTTTTATGCAACGAATTTGGTCTTCTGTTTCTTGATATGGAAATGATGATTCAAATTCTTCTTGCCATGGTGTATCTTTTTGAAAATGCATATCCTTTTTCTTTTTCTCTTTTTGCATATAATTCTATTAATTCTTTTTGCGACAGTTCTTAAATTTCTCTTTACTTTGTTCTTAATATCTGACCATTCTTTTTGTTCCTAATTTACTTAATTTTTATTCCTGATTCTGATCCGATATATTTTCTTACATTGTCTAATGAATCTGTTGGTACATATAGTGTATCTCCATCACGATATCTGATTTGTATATAGTCTTTAATTATTCCATCATTATTTATTGTTTTGTACACCTGTGAATATTCCTATTCCATGCTCTCTGTGTACGACCATATCTCCTATTTTTCATGTCTGCAAACACTATTTTTTTCTGCATTTTTAAAAGCTTTCATGTGATTTACGTTTCTTTTTTCTTTACTCCGAAAAAAATCTTGACTACTTAATACCAATAAGTTTGTTTCTTTTATTTTTCCAAATCCTGTTGTTAAATTTCCTTCTGTTATTACAATATTTCCTGGATTTATTGATATACTGTCTATGTCTGTTCTTATTACAGATTCTGGTATAATTGATGATATTTTTACTATTTTCACTGTTTCCTGATAAAATTATAATTCTATCGTTTTTTTATGATTTTTCAATTATTTCTTCTAGCTCTTTTTTTATCTCCACTAAAAATATTTACTTCTCTAAAGTCAAGATTATTTTTCTTTTGTATATGTTTCCTTTAATAAATATGTTTTATTTTTCTAGTTCTTCTAGATTATATTTATATTCAATTATATTTTCTAATCTTTCTGGTACGCTTTTTTTCTCTTAATCTTATTTCTTTTAAACAAATTTGCATTATCTGCTATTATTGTTTTTATTCTTAATTTTATTTTTCCAGCTCATCTAAAAATACTTTTGCAATCTTTTAAATAGTCCAATAAAGTATCTTGTTTTTCATAAAATTCATTAAAATATTTATCTATTTTTGATTCATAATCACCATTTCTTATTGCTTCTATATCTGATAATTCTTTTGGATATTTTTCTTCTATTTTAATTGCAATTTTTTTCCAAAGATGTTTCTAATATATTTTCTGTTGCTGGATATATCTCTATATTTTTAATTGTTTCTATAGAACGTTGCGTTTTTATATCAAATCTTCTTATAGAATCCACATTATCTCCCCAGAATTCTACCCTTATTCCTTCTTTATCGTTTAAACTAATGTCTATGATGTCTCCACGTACGCTGAATTGTCCTCTTGATTCTATTAAATCTGCTCTTTGATACCCTAAATTTACTAACTTTTTCTTTTAATTTATTATATTCTAGTGTTTGTCCATTTGATATTCCTATTATATTTTCATATAATACTTCTTTGCTTGCAATTTTTGCATTATTGCTTCTATTGTTGTTACTATTATGATATTTTTCTTACTATTTATTTTATTTAATACATTTATTCTATCATATAATATATCTATACTTCCTGCATCATAATCATATAATGATATTTCTTTTTAGGAAATAAATATATATTTTTCATTTCCTGTGTAGAATTCTAAATTTTTAATTATATCTTTAGCTTCTATTTCATTGTATGTAATAATTAATATTGGCTTTCTTTCTTCTGTTTTTATTGCTGATATGACCATTGGCTTTTGCAACAGAAACAAGACCCGATATTGTTACCGGGTTTTTATTAGTATTTATTATATCTTGATATTTTTTTGAATTTTTGTAAATTTTTAATTATATAGTTCATGTTGTTCCTATCTTTTATTTATATAATTTTCTCTTAATTTTACGATAATATTTTATCATTTTTCTTTTATTAAATCAATTAAATTTCTCTATTGACAAGTCTAATTAAATCAGTTATAATTGTTTTCGTTAGGACATAATAATATATTTGGCGACGTAGCTCAGTTGGCTAGAGCATTCGGTTCATACCCGGAGTGTCAAGAGTTCGAATCTCCTCGTCGCCACCAATTATTTAGAGCAGCTAGGATTACCTAGTTGTTTTTATGTTCTTAAATGTTATTATATTTATAGAATCTTTCATTACTATTTATGTGGAGGCAGAATATGTACGAATTAAGTTATGATTTTTCAGACATCAAATCAAATTATTGCTAAATATTTTCAAAATTTAATTGCTAATAGTTCAGCTAATTTGCAGCAACAAGTAAAAATTCTCAAGTGATAAATTTACGTAATGATTCTAATTCATTAGCTAATTGTATAGCAAATTTGGAACAATATTTATACTATAACTTTGAAAAATCATACAAAACTTTGATTATATACTTAATTCAATTATGAATAATGTGAGCATTATATCTGTTTTTGCCTAAAAATAGAAAAGTATATGGGAAAACTGAAATTGGGAATAAAACTATTTATATAAATCCAGATTTGCCTAATAGTAATTATTTAACTAGTGAAGAACGAACGAAATTATATATGACACATGAATTAGGCCATGTAATCAATAATGGTTGGATGCAAAAACTATTGAGTTTCTTAATAAAGAAATTAGAGCAAATAATTTATCACAACCTCAAGCTCAATTAATTTTATGAAGGTTTTTCAATGTTGGATGAAGCTACAACTCAAAATAGAGCAGAAAAATTTTTGTTTATTCTCTTTCTTCTAAAAATAGACCACCTTTACTAAATTATACAAATAAAAAGATTATTTAATTGTCAATCTTATCTCTCTAATTTTGATTTTTTTATGGTGAGCTTCAAGCTCCTGCAACTATGTTTGCCAAAACTTTGGAGGAATGGAAAGAGCAATAATGATGTTTCTGCTTTTAAATATACTTTCTGAAAGAGCTATTTCTCCATTATTTTTAATAATATATTGAGGGAATATTCAAGAGATGAGCAAATGCAAGCTTTTGCACAAGATTACAATATATGGGATTGTTAAAAAGCATCATATGCAAATTTTTGGATATGATGATATTTCATGTTGAATAATTCAGCATCTTATTTGAATAATTTAAAATCTATAACATCAAAAATGAGAGATTATAGAGAACCTATTGATTTTTGATTTATAATTTTTATAATCTGTAAATATAAAAATAAACCAAATTATTAAACTTATTGTTTAACATTTGGGTTTATTTTATATCTCTCGTCTCTATTTATTTCATATTCTGACTTACTTTTTAGAATAATCTACCTCTGGTATTATCTCTTTATTTTTTCCATAATGGTTTCATTATTCTTTTTCTTTAATAGAATCAAACTCTTTTTCTTTTTCTATTGCTTTTACATCTTTTAAAAGCATTTAATAATTCATCATCTATTTTTCTATCTTCTTGAGTTAATGAATAACGATATTTGTCTTCATTTTTCAATACCAGGTACATCTACTTGATTAACTATACTAAAGAAACTTTTTATTGGTTGGCCTAATAATTGTGAAAATTTTGAATTTTTAAAACTTTCAATTAGCTTATTCATTGGTTACTCCTTCTCAAACTATTTTTATTTTAGCATATCTTTACATAAAATGCAATATTTTTTTGTAATATTTCTTTAAAATCTATGATATATATTTATTTTTTTCTTACTTGAAATAATCAATATTTATAGTATAATATCAACATGACTAATAGATTTACGGAGGATAATATTTTTGTTTGAACAAGAAGAATCAAAACTTACAAAAGATACAATTAAAATTAAAGTTATAGGCGTTGGTGGAGGTGGCAACAATGCTGTTGGTCAAATGTTGACTAGTCCTATTGAAGATATTGAATATTGTATTGTTAATACTGAAAAGGGCATTATTGATAGATCAAAAATTCAGGTATAAATGCTATTCAAATAGGTCCAACTGTTACATCTGGTCTTGGAGCTGGTGCTAATCCTGAAATTGGTGAAAGTGCTGCTAAAGAGAGTCTTTCTGAAATTGATAAAATTTTAGATGGTGCTGATTTAGTATTTTTAACTGCTGGCATGGGTGGTGGCACTGGTACTGGTGCTATACCTATTATTGCTGAAGAAGCTAAATCTCGTGGAATTATTACAGTTGCTATCGTTACAGTTCCTTTCCTTTTTGAAGGAAGACTTAGAAGAACTAAGGCTGAAAATGGTATTGAGAAATTAAAGCCTTATGTTAATTCTTTAATTGTTATTTCTAATGATAGATTATTGAAAAATTCTGACCAAAAATATATCTATAATTGATGCATTCAAATTAACTGATGATGTTTTGAAACAGGCTGTTGAATCAATTAGTGATTTAATTAATTCTGTTGGTGATATAAATATTGATTTTTGCTGACATTCAGACCATATTAGGGTTATGAAGGTTATGCTTATATGGGTATTGGATCTTCTTCTAGTGAGATGTAAGATTGAAGATGCTACACTTGATGCTTTATCTAATCCTTTAACTGAAGCTAAACTTACAAATGCTAAAGGTGTTATCTTTAATATTTGTGGTAGTGAATATTGGACTTGAAGATATTAATCGCAGTGCTGAAATTATTTCTTCAAAAGTTGATTCTGATGCAAATATTATTTTTGGTACTGTTATAGATCCTTCACTTGGCGATAAAGTTATTGTTACAGTTATTGCTACTGGTGTTGATAAAGGACCTGATATTATAACTGATAAATAGGGAGTTTGATATGAATTGTAAAGAATTTAATCTATTACAACTTGATATTTATGATGGTGATAATTTGATATTTTCAGGAATGTCTGAAGATGTCCCTGAAAATATTAAGTCTTTACCCTATAAAAATTAATGGTATTTATGGAAAAAGCTGATTGTTGAATTAGTAAAATAAATAAAGACCTTTTGATCTTATTCTCTTAATTTTTTTATTTGAATTTGATCAATTGGCCTTTTTCTTATTCTATTTCAAATTTTACTTTTTCTGCAATGTTTGCTATAAATTCTGAGTTTTTCGGCTTTTTATCAGAGTCAAAATATTTGGCATCAAAATATTTTTGATAACTCCTCCATATTTCCCCTTTTCAAATGTTATTGCAATTGCAGTTCTTATTGCTCTTTCAACTTTTGATGATAATGTCTTATATTTCTCTGCTATTTCTGGATATAGCATTTTTTTGTTACTTCACTAATATATTCTACATCATTAACAACCATTTTTATCGCATCTCTAATGTAGTAATAACCTTTTTAAATTTGCAGGCATGCACATTGAATGAATTATGTTTGTTATTATGATTTCTTTTTGCTTTTTCTTTATCTTCTGTGTTTAATTTTTATAAATTCTTTAGTACTTTCTTTTTAACAATTGTATTATTCATATAACATCCTCCCAATTTTTGTGGTATTTTTACCAAAAAAACATTTTATCAAAGTTTGTTATATTTCTCAAGTATTTTTAATTTATTTTCCAATTTTTAGATATCACAATATTACATTTCTTTCTATTATTCGACATTTATATGTTGAAAATAGTGTTTTATCTTCTTCTTTTTATTTTTATGTTTTGCTTTAACATTACTTGAATATTCGGTGTTGATGATTTCAATGTTATTTTTCACATATATATTTAAAATATTCAAATTCATCATATTCTATATAATATTCTAGAAGTTCTCCATACTGTAATTCAATTATTTGTGCATTTTCCAATGCTTGCTTACTTGAATCTGTATAAGCTCTAACAAAGTCCTCCAGTTCCCAATAATATTCCACCAAAGTATCTAGTTACAACTATTAGTACATTTTACTAAATTATTTTTTGAAGCAATGTTAATATTGGTATTCCTGCAGTTCCACTTGGTTCTCTGTCATCACTACTTTTTTCTATTTTTGTTTTACTTTCATTGTCATATACAATGTATGCATAGCAATTATGTCTTGCATCACTATATTTTTTTCTTATTTGATCTAACTTTTCTTTTTGCATCTTGTTCATCTGCAATTTTAATAATATTTGCTATAAATTTAGATTTTTACTTCTAATTCTGAAGTTGAATTAGATAAAATTGTGTTAATCACTATTTATCCCCAATTCCTGCTGTATATCCTGTAGAATATGCTAGTTTGCAAATTAAAACCTCCAGTATATGCATCTACGTCAATAATTTCTCCAGCAAAGTACAAATTTTTAATTAGTTTTTGATTCCATTGTTTTTGGGTTAATTTCTTTAACATTAATGCCTCCAGATGTTATTATAGCTTCGCTGATATCCCTAAATCCCTCGATTTCTATAGAAAAAAATGTTTCAATGTTCGTACTAATTTTTGTCTTTCGACTTTTTACTTCATTTACTTTTTTTATTTATTTGTAAAATTTCTAATATTACTGGTATCATTTTTGTGGTAATAGTTGATCTAATGAATTTCTAAATTCTTTGTTTTTCTGTTTCAAAATCTCTTAAAATTCTTTCATCAAGTTTTTCATCTGTTAATGCTGGCTTTAAGTCTATTTCTATTCTTGGATTTTTTAATTCTTGCCTAACTAAATGTGATGATGCACTTAAAATGATTGGTCCAGTTACACCATAATGTGTAAATAACATTTCGCCAAAGTCTTCGTAAATCAATTTATTATTATTAAATAGCTTTTAGTCCTACGTTTCTTAAACTTAGACCTTGCATTTTGTTGGCATTGAATTTTTGGATTCTTTTTGCAACTAGTGGTACTAGTGCTGGCTTTATTTGAGTTATTGTATGTCCTAGTTTCTTTTGCCATTTCATAACCATCACCTGTTGATCCTGTTAATGGATAACTTTTTTTCCTCCTGTTGCTAGAATAATTTTATCTGCGAAGAAATCTCCTTTATTTGTTTTTACTCCGATGGCTTCATTATTCTTTGTTATTATTTCTGTTGCTGATGTATTTGTTACTATTTCTCTCAGATAATTCTTTTTCTAATGCATCTACAACATCTTTTTGCTTTATCTGAAACAGGGGAAATAACGGTTTCCTCTTTCTAATTTTACTGGTATGTTTAATAATTTTAGAATGTCTTTATTTGTAAAGTTTTTAAATGAACTATATAAAAATTTTTCCATTGCTAGGGACGTTTTTTTATGAATTCTGACATATCTACTCCACTTGTTATATTACATCTTCCCTTACCTGTTATAAGCATTTTTGCCTAGGATTTTATTTTTTTCAATTATTGTTACTTGATTTTTCTTTTTGGATTTAATAGCGGCCAGCATTCCTGCTGGCCCTCCACTATTATTATTACTTTCATCTTATTCCTCTAAAATTCTTTTCAACAGCTTTCATTAGGCCCAATTTTCCATATTCATATGTTAATCCACCTTGTTGAAATGCTACATAAGGCTCTCTTAATGGTGCATCACAACTTAATTCTATTGATGATCCTTGTACAAATGCTCCTGCTGCCATTATTACTTGATCATCATAGCCAGGCATATCATCTGGTACTGGTAATGAACTTGAATCTATTGGTGATCCTATTTGAATTCCTTGTACATAGTTTATTAAGTCTTTTGCATTTCCAAATTCTATTGTTTTGTACTATGTCTGGCCTTATATCAGTTGATTTTGGACTTACTTTTATATCCCAAATTTTCCATTACTTTTTGCTGTTAATATTGCAGTTTTTAAACTACTTGATACAACACTTGATGTATAAATAAACCTTGTAGTATTTTTATTCATTCCTAATGATGGTCCTACTTCTCTTCCTTCACCTGGCAATGTTAATCTTTCTGCAACTAATTCAATTAAATCGTGCTTTTCCTACTACATATGACCGTTTGGAGCTATACCTCCTCCTAGGTTTTTAATTAATGATCCTACTAAAATATCTGCTCCTAAATCACTTGGCTCTATTTTTAGTTTGTTAGCTCTCCATAGCAATTGTCAATCATTATTATTACTGAATTATCAATCTCACGTATTGCTTTTTATTACTTTTTCAATTTTTCTAATGATATACTTTCTCTTAATGAATATCCTCTTGATCTTTGTATTTTCAATTAATTTTATTTTTGATTTGGTATTTAATAATCTTTCTTGAATTTTTTATAATCAAAATCATTATCTATTAAATCAATTTGATTTCATATTTTTATTCCAAATGATTTTTAATGAACTGTTATTTTCTGTTAAACCTATTACAGAATCTAATGTATCATATGGTTTTCCAGATATACTTAACATTATATCATTTGGACGAAGTAATCCAAATAATGTTACTGTTAATGCATGTGATGCTGATATAAATTGACCTCTTACTAATGCATCTTCTGTGTGAAAAATATCTGCATAAATTTTTCGATTACTTCTCTTCCTAAATCTCCATAACCATATCCTGTTGTTTCATTAAAATGTATTTCTGATACCTGGTTATTTTTGAAATGCTGATAATACTTTATCTGAATTATATTCACATATATCATCTATTATTGAGAACTGTTCTTTTAATTCGCTTTCTGCTTTAGTAATTATTTCTTTTACTTTTTTTATTAATCATTTTTCCTCTTATTCTATTCTTCTACAATGTCACCTGAATAAATTGAAAGTCAATATTATCTGATACTAAATAATACTTTCCTAAAAAAATTTAATTTTTGATGATATTAGTGTATATATTGGTTTGTACGATTATATTTCCAGATGTATCAATTATTCCCCATTTTCCATTTTGTTTAAATCCTGCTGTATTTCCATTTTGCTCTGTTACTGCCTCATATCTTGCTGGAACAATTACTTGTCCTGATTTATCTACAAATCCCCACTTACCATTTTGTGTGTATGCATATATTTTATTATTTGGAAATAATTCTTTTATAGCTTGTTTGTCTTGCTTCTAATGTATAGTAGTTTACTGATTTATCTGACTCTAATTTTATATAATTATCTGTTATTGACATTTGTGCATTCTCTAAGCCTCTAACTACTTTTTGCATTCATGTCTATTAAATCTATTTGATTATTTTTTTAATTTTTGTTGCTTCCAATATTTCTGTTTTATCAATTTTTTGAGATTGTACTATATTCAATTGGGACAATTATTGATCCATTTGCATTTATTATTCCTGTGTATCCATTTTTAGTAACAATAAAATAATTATCTCTATAATATTCTATGTATGCATAGTTTTCTTTTTAATAATAAATTATTATTATTATCCACGATATTATAATTGTTATTTTTGATCTATTATTATAGAATATTTATCTGTTGCTTTTTAATAAACTTACAAATTTTTGTATCAATTTTATTTCCTTTGGCATCAAATATTAGAGATTGATTTCCTTTTTATTGCATTTATATATATTCCACCTATTGTTATTTCATCATAATCCATTGGAACAATAGCTTTTCCATCTAAATTATATACCCCTTTTGCTTGTTGCTTTCTACATATAAATAATTGATTTAGTGTATTATAATTAATGTCTTCATATTCGTTTTTAATAATTGTTTTTTTATTTTTATTTTATTCCATATTTACCATTAACTGATGTTATTAAATATGCATTTTTACTATCTGTTATTTCGTTAATTCTTGATAATTGTGTATAAAATTGGTTCTATTATGATCTTACCTTTTTGAAGTTGTGTATCCATATTTATATCCATTGTCTGTCTTTGTTCTTATAATAAATCCATCATTTTTATATCCATCTTTATCATTATAATATCCATCTGCATTAACGTCATCATAGATTGGCTTTAATATAACTGTTCCTTTTATATTAATTATTCCATAATTTCCTTTTTGATTTGATTTTTAATGTACCTTCTCTAAAATCAACTTTTTGGATATCTTCATAGTCTGCATTTGTGATTTTTACCATTAAAGTCTATTAAACCATAACTATTTTTGCTTCTGTACTTTAATACTGTTTTTCATAAGGTATTGAGCTAATTGTTTTTATCTAATTCAATTGCTGAAACATCTTCATAAGAAGTTAATAGTTGTTCTCCTTTTTGAATTTATAATTTTATTATTCTTTGAGTCATCTTTTTCCTTTATAATAAAAATCTTTTTGGATTTGGAATATCAATTTTAGCATATTTTGCGTCTATTACATTGTTTCCATCTTTATCAATAACTCCGTATAACCCATTTACTTCGTATACATAATATTTAATATCTTCATTTTTATTGTTTCTATTGTATAGTTATATTTGTTGTTGTTAATATTGTTTTATTATAAATATAATTCCTATTATAAATAGTGCAATTATTAGAATTAATATGCCTTTGTTGTTTCCACTACTCTTCTTATTTGCCATTTCGCCCTCCAATATATAATCTCATGTTAATTATATATTTTGAGCTGTTTAATGTCAATTTAGTTTTTCATTTAAAATGATAATTAATTTATGATTTGTCCTACTACACATCTTGAAACTTTTGGCAAATCTTTTTACATTTGTTAAAAGCATTATTTGTTCTTTATTGGCTTGTTTTATTCTTTCCCTTTTTCATTAACTACTATTTTTATTTTTCAACAATTATATATTTATATACCTTATCATTGTATTGATATATTAATTGATCTCAATTTTTAATTCTGATATCTTTTTCGAAATATTTATTTTCTTCATTTACTATTGATTTTTAGGACTATCAATTCATCTATTTTTATTATTTGATTTCATGTGTCCTATCGAACTGTTTATTATATGCTCATCCCAACCATCTTCTATTCTTCCTTTTATATTTAATGTTGGAAATTCAATATTCCATATTTTGATTTCTTCCTTTTTGTCATTGTTGAGAATTGATTTTTTTACTATTCTCAATTACTTCTTTTCTTTCTGCTATTTTTATTACATTCTTTTCATTTTTCGACATCAAAAATAATGCTGATAACAGAAGACTAGCTTCCATTATCAGCATTATTGCTGCGATTATTAGTATAATAATTATAATCTTATTATTCATTTTACTCCTTTTTATTCTTTATCTGCTGAATTTATATCGCAGTAAAATTCCACCCCATTAGGAAAATTCTTAACACCATATTTATTATTGTAATTATTCATAATTGCTTTTTATCAAAAGCTAGGCCAATTCCTGTTCCACCATTTTTCACGTGTTCTCGCCGTATCTGCTTTTATAAAATCTTCCCCAAATCTTTTTTTATAATTTCTTTTTGGTATATTATTTCCTGTATTATATACATATAGTCTAATTTTTATCATTTACCTTTTCAGTTCTAATTGATATTTTTCTTTTTCACCATTTTTCATCACAATTTTTTATAGCATTTGTAAAAATTGCTTATGATTTGTTCTATACAATCTTCATCTGCATAAACCATATTTATTTCGTCTGAATCAAAAATCAATAGTTATGTTTTTTTCTTGTAATACTACTGTTTCTCTTCTTATTTCATTATTAATTAATTTCGTTAAATCAATTTTGTATCATTAAACTTTCTCTCTTTATATTCTAGCTTCATTAGCTCTAATAGTTTTTTTAACTAATTCATCCATTTTTGCTTCATCTTGAATTACTTCTGCATAAAATTTTCTTGATTCTTCATCTTTATTAACATTATCTATTAGTCCTTCAGAATATCCTTGAATTAAAGCTATTGGAGTTTTTAACTCATGTGAAACATCTGAAATAAATTGTTTTCTCATTTCATCTACTTTTTAATTTTTCTTCAACTTTTCTTTCTAGCTCATTATTATTTGCTCGTAATTGTTCAAGTGTTCTCTCTAATTTATCTGACATTACATTTTATATTATGTCCAATTTCTCTTAATTCGCTATAATTAATTCTTTCATCAAATTTTTCACTAAAATCAAGTTTTGCCATTTTACCTGTAATCGTTTTGAATTCTATTAATTGGTTGTACTATCTTCTTAGTAAAAATCGATGATCCTATTGCAGAAAGTATCACTAGTGCAATACCTATCATTCAATTGTCTCATTAGCTACTTTAATGTTTTTCCTTTATTGAGTCTCATTTGAATTTTAATATATATTATGTCTCCATTTCTTAACTCTGATTCAGCTAATATATATCCATTTTTATATTTACTTAAAACTTCTTTTTAATTTTATTCCATTTACTTCTTGCACAGACTTTTGCAAATAGAGTTCTTTTATCTTGTTTTACTTCTTCAGAAATTCTATCATTTGAAGTGTATTTTATTAGCCCACTTGCTTCTTCTATGTAGATATCTAAGTAATTTAATGTTTCTATTTCTCTAATCTTTTTATTTCGTTCATATTCTGTCAAATCGTCATCTTCATAGTAACTATTTATAATATCAACAATGTTCTTTAAATTATATGCTTTTTGTATAATAATATACATTTTTCTGATACTAAATTATTTAATATTATTAAAGCATAATATTATTGCAATCGTAAATGTGCATAAAAAAATGCATATAACAAATCTTACTGTTTTGACTTCTACTTGCATATCAAAATTTTTTTGTTTTTCATAAACATCCCTACTATTATTTTATTTCAAATTTATAACCTACACCTCTCATGGTTTTTAATGTACTTTCCTTTTTCCTAATTTATGTCTTATTTTTCTTTATATGACTGTCAATTGTTCTTGAGTCTCCATAATAATCATAGTTCCATACATTATTTAAAAATTTTTGTCCCTAGATAATGCAATATTTTTCATTGTCTAATAAATATTTTAGTAGTTCATATTCTCTTAAACTTAATTCAATTTGTTTACCATCTACAGTGATATTTCTTCCTTCTGTGTCTATTTCTATACCATCATAATTTTTCTTTTCAACTTCTTTTAGGAGAAGTTCTTTGAAGTATTGCTTTTTATTTTTAGCGATTAATATTTTTGGGGCTAAATGGTTTTGATACATACTCGTCTACACCTAACTCATATCCGAATAATTCATCTTGTTCTTCAGATCTTGCTGTTAACATTATTACTGGTACATTTTGAGATTTGACGTATTTGTCTAAGTGCTGACCATCCATCTTGCTTTGGCATCATTACATCTAATATTACTAATTTTATTTTATTTATATTAGACTTCAAATTGTACTACTGCTTCTTCTCCATCTGCTGCTTCTATTACAGAATATTCTTCTTGTTCTATAAAATCTTTTTATTAGTTTTCTAATTCTAGATTCATCATCTACTATTAATATCATTTTATCGTTCATATAACTCTCCTTAATTATTATATTTGTTAAATTATAATTTTTCCATTTTGTCTTTTTGTAACTAAATTATGATATTTCATAGCTATTTTATTATTATTTCTATACTAATGCAAGCATTTCGCAATTTCTTGTATGTCTTATATATATCTTATCTTTTTTTAATATTTCTATAACATCAAATCTTATATTAAATTCGTTCAAATGGTTTAAAAAAATACATAGTAGGATGCTGTTGATACTATATGCTTTTGTTTTATACTATTTACAGCTTCTATTAGTTCACCATATCTATTACTTGTTCTGGTTTTACCTCTATAAATATGATTTGCTCTTCTTCTTTTTGCTATTATATCGATTTCACCTGATTTACATCTGAAATTTTGCTCAATTATTGTATATCCCAGTCTTTGTAAATATTTTATTGCTATTTTTCCCCTTCTTGTCCTAAGTTCTTTTTTTATAAAACATTTTTAACATCTTCTTTCATTTTATATTTTATAACATATCTTCCTCCTGGAAGATTTATTACTATCCTCTAACTCAAGCATTACTAATGTTGTATTTACTTCTGATACTGTTTTTCCCTTCTTTCAATAATTTCATCAACAGTTGATGGAATATTTCCTATAACATAATAAATATCTTTATATTTACTGTTTATCTCTTCTTCTTTTTCTTCAAGCCCTATATAGTTTATAATATCTAATGGTGATGTTACTAAATTTGCTCCGTTTGATATTAATTTATTACATCTAAGCTTAAAGGGTCTGTTAAATTTCCTGGTATACAAAACACTGGTTTTTGATTGTTTTATCATAAGATTTGCAGTTATTAAACTTCCACTATTTGCTCTCGCTTCACGACTAGAACTCCTAGTGACATACCACTTATTATTCTATTTCTATGTCTAAATTTACTCATATCTATCTCTTGTTCTGGTGGATATTCACTAATTATTAATCCATTATTTTTTAATATTTTTTTCTACAAGTATTTCATTTTTCTTTTTGGATAAATATGATTGAATCCTGATGCTAATACTGCTATTGTTTTTCCTTTATCAACTAATGAATATAAATGTGCTATTGTATCTATTCCTCTTGCTAAACCACTAATTATGCATATATCATTTTCTGATAATGTTTTTGAAAATCTTTTTGTTATCTCTATTCCATGTTGTCTGCATCTCTTGATCCTACAATTGCTATTATTTCATTTTTATTTAATAGTTCGATATTTCCAATCATATATAATGCTTTTTGGTTTTATTTGTAATATTTTTTAATCTTTCTGGAAAATTTGAATCTGTATTCTCTATCTTTATTACATCATAACCAAAAATTTTATTTTCATTCATTTATTCTCCTTCTATATATTTGTATATATTTGTTTTTATATTTTATCGCTTCAATAATATGTTCCTTATGTATATCTTTGCTTTCATCTAAATCTGCAATCGTTCTTGCTATTTTTAATATTTTTTTAAATATGATCTAATACTTAAACTATATTTTTTAAAAGTTTGTTTTAAAATTTCTTCTGTTTCATCATCTATTTTGCAATATTTTTATATGTTTTTCTTCTAATTCTGAATTAGTTGTTATGCCATCATTTTTATAACGTTCTAGTTGTATTGCTCTTGCTTTTTCTATTCTTTTTATTGATTATTTTTTGAAGATTCTTCTTTCCTCTCTTTTAATGTATTATATTCAATATTACTACACTCTATTGTTATATCTATTCTATCTGTTATTGGTCCACTTAACTTTGCTCTATATTGTTTTCTTTCTAAATTAGTGCATTTACATTCTTTAATTGTTGTTCCTCTATATCCACATTTACATGGATTTGTTGATAAAATCAATAATGGATTGCATGGATATGTAACTTTTTATTATTTCTGGTTAAAGATATTTCTTTATCTTCTATTGGGTTTCTCAATGATTCCAATGTATTTTTATCAAATTCTAACAATTCATCTAAAAATAAGACTCCATTATGTGCTAATGTAATTACTCCTGGCTTTTGGATTGTTTCCACCTCCAATTAATCCTGTTTTTACTTATTGAATAATGTGGATTCAGAAATGGTCTTGTTGTCTTTTAATTTTATCCTGATTTTCTACTAAATCGCTTATTTTTATTAATTTCTAAAAACTCTTCATAGGTTAACTTTTGGCATTATAGATAATACTCTTTTTGCTAACATTGTTTTTTCCATTACCTGGTGGTCCTATTATCATACAATTATGATGTCCTGCAACTGCAATTTCTAATGCTCTTTTTGCTTCTTGTTGTCCTTTTTACATCTGCAAAATCTAAATAGTTTTTCTTTTTCAATATTATTTGATAATATTTCTTCAAAATCTGTCCTTTTTCATTTCTAAAATCGATTTTTGAATATAAATATTTTTATTACTTCATTTAAATTTTTGTCCTAGTATTTCAATGTTATCTATTATTGATATCATGTCTAAATTTTCGTAAGGCACTATTATTTTTCTATTCCACTTTTTAGCTTCTAGACATAATGGTAAAAATTCCTTTTTGTTCTTTTTAATTTTTCCATCAAGTGATAATTCACCTATAAATGCTATTTTTGATAAATCTCTATTTTCTTTTTAATATATTGCTACTTTTTAAAATGCCTATTGCTATTGATAAATCATAGTGTGAACCCACCTTTTTTGATTTCTGCTGGTGATAAATTAATTATTATTCTTTTTGATTGTAGTTTTTATTCCTGAATTTTTGAATTTGCAGTTTTTACTCTATGTCTTTGCTTCTTTAATGCTTGAATCAGGCATACCTATTATTTCAAATCGTGGAAATCCAGGTGATATATCAACTTCTGTTTCTATTTTTACTGGGTTTATTCCTTCTAATCCTAATGTGTTTTATTTTAGTAATCATCTTTGCTCCGTTTGGTAGTATTTTCCATTATGGTATTTCCTAATGATAAAATTGTCAATGAAAACTATATTCAAAAATAAATACAATAAATTATACCTAATACAAAATCGAGATATTTTTAATATCTCGATTTCTTTATTTCTGGTCTTACTATTAAAGCTTTTTATTTTTATACCTTCTGCTGTAAACATTTTTCATGTTCTGTTTCTACATTGTTTTGATCTTTCCAAAAATTATCTTCTGAATGTAAATCATATGTCTTGCTTATTATTTCATATCCTGCATTCTCAAAATATTCTAGACTTGCTTTAAATAATTCGTCATCATCTGTTTTAAAATATATTTCGCCTTTTTAGAAAGTTTTTATAAGCTAATAAATTTCTATCAAAAGTTAATCTCTTTTTGTGATGTTTGCCTTTTGGCCATGGATTACAAAAGTTTATATATATACGTTTTATTTCATCATTTTGTCCCAGTATTTCTGCAATATTTGAAATATCATATCTTACAAGTTTAATGTTCTTTACTACTTTTTGTTTTCTATTTCATCTTCTATTTCTTCTTTATCAGTTGATTTTTCTAATTCCATACGCTACTTCAATATTTCTTTTCGCCATTCCTAGCATAGCGTCAATTAAGTCTACTGCTATATAATTAATATTTGGATTTTCAATTGATGATTGACTTACAAAGTTTTCCTTTTCCACATCCTAATTCAAGTCTTATTTCATTATTATTTTTCAAATTCTGTTTTCCATTTATTTTTTTATATTCTTTTGGATTATCTATGTAAAAATGGGCTTGTTTCTAATTCTTCCCTTGCCCAAGGTTTGAATCTTATTCTCATATTAATATTGTCTTCCCCAAATGACCATTTTTTTGTTGCTGGTTTTCCACAGATCGCATTTATCATCTAAATGTTCTTGTTCAAATGGCATACATCTTGATTTTGCACCTGTCTCTGCTTTAATTTTTCTTCACAGGCTTCATCTCACACCACATCGTTTTGATAAATCCTTGATTTTTCCATCTGTTCTTTAAACTCTTCTAGACTTTTTAGCTGATGTTGTTTTTATTTTTCCATGTTTTTCTTTTTACCCTATTAAACATGTTTATTTGAATTTCATCCATTAATGATTTTTATTGTTTCATTAATTCCAGCTATTGAAATAACTTGTTTTTCAAAGTTATCTCTTCTTGTTATTACACATTGGTTATTTTCAACATCTCTTGGTCCAATTTCAATTCTAACTGGAACACCTTTCATTTCCCAATAATTAAATTTGTATCCTGCTGTATAATTGTCTCTATTATCTATCTCGACTCTTATATCACTTTCTTCTAATTGCTCATATATGGTTTTTACTGCTTTTTGAACCTCTTCATTTTCTTGCTTTATTGGTACTATTATCACTTGTGTTGGAGCTACTGCTGGTGGTAATTTTAAGCCTCTATTATCTCCGATGTGCCATTATTATTGCTCCTATTAGTCTAGTTGTTATTCCCCATGATGTTTGATATGCATACTCTAATTTGCCATTTCTATTTTTAAATTTAATATCAAATGGAATAGTAAAATTTTGTCCAAAAATAATGTGATGTACCTGCTTGAAAGTGCTTTTTCCATCATGCATCATTGTTTCTACTGTGTATGTTGAATCTGCTCCAGCAAATTTTTCTGATTCTGTTTTTGTCCTTTTTATTACTGGTATTGCTAAATATTTTTCAATAATGTCAGCATATACATTTAGCATTCTTTGTGTAAATTCTTCTGCTTCTTTTTGCTGTTTCATGTATTGTATGACCTTCTTGCCATAAAAATTCTCTTGATCTAAGAATTGGTTTTGTTTCTTTTTTTCCCATCTAATGACGTTACACCATTGATTATATAAAAATGGTAAGTCTCTCCATGAATTTAACCATTTTGAATACATATCACAAAAGATTGTTTCTGATGTTGGTCTTACTACTAGCTTTTTCTTCTAATTCTTTTTGTCCACCTTTAGTTACCCATGCTACTTCTGGTGCAAATCCTTCAATGTGATCTTTTTCTCTATTTAATAGACTTTCTGGTATTAATGATGGCATTGCTACATTTTTTACCCTTGTTTTTCTAAACATTTTATCTGCTATTTGTTGAATATTTTCCCCAAATTGCATATCCATAAGGTCTATATGATATAAATCCTTTTTACTTTTGTATAATCACATAATTCTGCTTTTTATTACAATGTCTGTATACCATTGTGCGAAATCATCTTCTATATTTGTTATATCTTTTACAAATTCATCTTTATTTTTACTCATTATTCTTCTCCCTTAATCTCTTTTTCATCACTTTTTATTTCTTCATGATTTGTGGGGGATGGGTCTCATTATTTTTCTTTATTTCTTCAACTAAATCATCTATTACAATTTGTTGATTTGAGTCCATTTTAAATCTTGGCAAATCTGGCAAATCTTCCAATGATTTCATTCCAAATTTTTAAAATTCTTCTGTTGTTTTATATAACATTGGTTTTCCTGGTAAATCAGATTTTTCCAGCTTGTTCAATCAAATTGTATTCTTGTAATTTATAAATTGTTGCATTTGAATCAACACCTCTTATTGTTTTCTATATCGAATTTTGTCGCTTTCTTATTATATGCAATTATTGCAAGTGTTTCTAATGCTGCTTGTGATAGTTTTTGGTTCTATTCTTTTATCAAATGCTGGATATAAATATTCATAATATTCACTTTTTAGTTGTTAATTGATAGCCATCATTAATAATGATTATTTCAAATCCATGTTTTGGATTTTTATAATCTTCATTCATTTCATTGATTATTTGCTTTTATTTCATCTTCAGTTAATTCTAATATTGATTGTAATTCTGTGGTTTTAACTATTCTTGCTGTTGCAAATAATAATGCTTCAATTATTCCTTTTGCTTGATCCTTTTTCAACCTTTTTCCCTTGTTATATATTATATAAAAATTATAACATAATAACTCTTTATTTTCAATAATTGTATTTTTATGTTTCTTTTTATATTTCATTTTTAAATTATTTATTGATTGTGTATATTATTATCTATATAATCTCATTAAATTTGGAGGTGATTATTTTTGCTAATAAAGTATTTAAAAATTTTTGAAATTATAAAAGGTTCTAATTCAGATTTTAAGAAATTTTCTAAAAACTTCTGATTATTTGCCTTTCGAACTTAATTCTTTAATTATTTCTAAAAGATAAAAAAACCAGGATGTAATTATTCCTGATGAATCTATTAATCCTACTTTTCACTTAGATTAAAAAGACCTAAAGTATTAGTTATTTTTACTTTGGGTCTCTTTTTTTATATTTCGGTCGCTCCTATAATTCCTGCTTCATTCATTAGTTTTGCGCAAATTATGTCTATTTTACTTGTTTTATTAAATCTATATTCCTTTATTTTTGCTTCTAATTTTGGGATAAATATATCTTGATAATATACAAAACTGCCTCCGATAGCGATTGCCTCTGGTTCAAATATATTAACTATGTTTGCAATTCCACATCCTAAATAATCAATATATTCGTCTACTAATGATTTTATGTGCTTATGATCAATATTTTCTCTAATATATTTTTGTATTTCTTCTGCTTTCATATCTTTTTGGTAATGCTAATTCTTTTTTTGACTTTTTCTTTAAATCTTTTCATTGAAGCATATGTTTCGAAACATCCATAATTACCACAATTACAATAATTACCTCCTTTTTCGATTACCATATGTCCTAATTCAAATCCAGAATTATTTGTTGGCTCTAGTAATTTTACCTTGTAGAAATACGGCGCTTCCTACTCCTGTTCCTATACATAAAAATACTGCGTCATTATATTCTTTTTAAGGCTCCAAATTGCTTTTTCTGCTATTCCTGCACATTTTCCATCATTTTTTTATTGCTACTGTACAATGATATTTTTCTTTTAAAATTTTTCCTATATCAAATTTTTTTATTTTTAAATTTACTAAATTTCTTAATTCTGTTTTACTTGGATTTCCAGGTGCTGCAATTCCGATTTTTTCAATTGACTTAATTGATAAATTATATTTTTAATAATCCTGAAATCATTTTATAAATTGATTCTAAAATAAAAATTTTTCACTTTTAATTTCTGTGTCAAACTTTGATATATCTATATCTATTGATTTTTGTGATAATAATTTACCATTATCCTTTACTAGGCCTATTCCAATATGGCTTCCACCTATGTCTATTCCTATTTTCATTTGTTCTCCATTATCTAAAATTTTTCTATTATATATAAAATTAATAATATGATATAATTAGATATTCCAATATATGCACTTATTGGAATTTTTTCTTTTATGAATTTTTATATATTTTTCATTAAAATTGTTTTAAATCCTATTATTAATAGTGTAGTTGATATTGTTAATATCATTGCAATTTCAGTTACAAAAGAAATTCATTATTAAGATTAAAAATATATTATTAAATAAGTATTGATGTCTATTTTTCTTTTTTTGCAAAAATTGTGCTGACTAATGCCGTAATTATGAATACTATCATATATATTATTATATGACTTGGCCTAAATTCTTTATCATAAATATATTTAAAAATAATATTTATCATACTAATTATTATTCCAAATATTATGATTTGATCATTTAATGTTTTTATGTCTTAAATCTATTAATATTATAGTTGTTAGAAATATTATGTACATTCCACCTATTATTAATTCTAGGATTTTTATTATTGTTATAGTATTTATAGTTAAATTATAAAATAATCCTAATAATACAAATAATATTCTGATATTATTTCTACTATTATTTTGCTTTTTATCTATTTTTATTTTTTTACAATAATTACATTTTCCATTTTAAAAATATATAGCTTAAAATTGGTATTTGGTCATATATTGTCAATTCTTTATTACATTTCTCACAAAATGCTCTTTTTCTTCCATGATATTTTTAATGGTAATCTATATGCTGTTAATTCAGCAAAAACTTCCGCAGAATGCTCCTATTATAAATAAAATCGTATATAAAAAAATATATTCATATTTCTTATTTCTCCTACTTCTAAAAAGTTACCTTTATAATTCTTCGTGCCTATACTTAAAACTTTTTAGATTTATTTTTAAGTTCACTTCAAATTTCAGGTAACCTTCTTTTATTAGTTGACTAGGAATTATATTCTTAGTTATTTGTTGTGTTTGTTGTATTTGTTGTGTTTGTTGTGTTTAATTTATTTGTTATTACAACACTTTGTCCTTGGTGTTTTTTTGGTTTAAATATTCCAACTTGTTTTTGCTGCCATATTTATTGTTATACCTGCAATTAATAATAGTACAATAATTGAAATTACTAAAACGATTAGAGTTACTCCACTTTCCTTATTTTTCATATTTCTTTTTCTCCTTTGTGTATTAATTTGTTTTTACACTACTTGTTATAACTTTTTTAGTTGATGTATTTGTTTTATTCATATTTATTTTATCATTATTCGTTTTTGTTTGTAAAGTTGTTTTTATCAGTATTTTTTTCTTCTGTTTTTGTTTCTGTATTTATTTCGAATGGATCTGGTCTTTCTTTATTATAATTTTTGCTTTTGTTTATATATTGTTAAATCAGAATTGTTTACTTCATATATATTATCTTTGTCTGTATCTTCATTCTTTATTATACTTTGTTTTGGTATATATTCTTTTACTTGTGTTGGTATGATTTTATTCATTTGAAAAAAATTGTTCTTTGATAACAATTAGTATGATTATAAATAAAAATAATAATAATAAGTGATAAAAAAATACTTTTTTAATGTATTTTTCTGCATTACTTTCTCCTTATTTATCTTCTAATATTTTTTTACATTTCTTATTTGAAATTTTGCTTCATCTTTTTTTCATATTAAAATTTGAAACTTTAAAAATTATTTTCGATATCATACATAAAGTTAGCTATTCCTAAATATGGTCCAGTTACTGTAATATCAAAATTCTTTGAAAATATCTGTGAAATCTTCTATTGTCATTTTTAGATTTACGCCATTCTTTTTGCATTTTCTTCTATTTTTACTCCAGACATATTCTTTAGTATATGTTTTTAATCTTGTTGAGTTATGCTTCTTTTAAAGTTTCAGTATATTCTTGCTTTACTGTAGAAATTAATTTTTCATTTGCATTTATTTTTGTCACTAATTCTTGATAATCTCTTGTTTCATCATTTGCTTTATCTATTTCATTTTTGTAAATCATTATATGATTTAATAGTTTCTTCTATACTTGCTACTTTAAATTTTTCCTATTGATATTCCAAATTTTTAATGAGATTCCAATTAGTAAAATAAATACTAGAAATATGAATATTACTAGTGTTTTTTCATTTTGTCCTCCGTAATTATTTTATCTCAACTTCAATTGAAGCTTGTTTTGTATTTAAATCAATATCTGACATTTTTATATTTTTTTAAGACATTACTGCTTTTCTAAATCTTTCTTAAATTTTTCTATTGATGCTTTATCATCTGATTGAATAATTAGTGTAAATTTAGCTGATTTATTGTCTTCTCCCTCTGTGCCTTCAATTGACTTAATTTCAACCAATTTTTACATTTTTAGGAATTGTATAATATATTTGATTTAATAGACTATTTACTTTTGTTTTTCTTATCCTCTATAGGTGTATTTGATTTTGCTGTTGCATATTCGGTTATTATTGATTCTATTTTTGCTTATCTTCTTTTGCTTTTTCTATTTGTGTTGTTGCATAATTAGATATACTACCAATTTTTCTTCTGTTTTGATTTAATTTGATAATTCAGTAAATAATTTCCTGATATATATATTATAAATATTGATATTATTGTTAAACAATCTATTATTATATTTGATTTTTATTTGGATTATTTATTAAAAATAATTTTATTTTTCAAATTTTGCATCTCTAAAATTTAAAGAATCTTCATTTGTTAATCCTTCAATTGCCAATGAAATTGCCGCATTATATTCTATAAATTTTTTTGCTGTTATTATTTTTGTATAAAATATGGCATTAAAAATTTTTAATTTCTGTTTTTTGAAATAAACGCTTAAAATAAATATCAATATTTTTTTATATTTGCACCAAATCCTGTTAAATATATTTCATCTATTTTTCCAAACTTATTTATAACTCTTTGTAAAAATTCTGATATTTTTATATAATAACGGAATAATTACTTTTTAATCTTTCATCATATCTTTATTTTTGATTTGCATCTGTATATATTGTTGTGTTTTTGATTGTTTCGTATAATTTTACAAAACTTCTTTCTTGGTGTACTAGTTTTTGAAAAATTTCATACATATCATGTTCTAACTTAGCTACTCCATCAATATTTCCATTTATTAATGTTGTTAATGTTACAACTTCTTCTAAATTTATAATTACTATGTTCTTGTCGATTTTATTTGTTACTAAATTTGGTAGTGATGTCGCTATTGGTGTTATTTTTATCTATTATTGATGGATTTTCAAACCTTTTATATACATTGTATAGATTATTTGAATAATTATAAATATATATTGCTTTTCTTTGATTATTATTTTTCAAAGATATATCTTCCTATAATTTCATTATTAAATATATTATTTTTTTATACAATATTCTGAAAATTCAAAAGTCTATATCTTGTTTATCAATTTTTATTTGTATAAATTCTAGAATAATAATATTCTTCATTTATTGTATTTGTATTTATTATTGCCTTTTTCGCTTTTTGTTTCTTGAATAATTTGATTTATGACTGCTTTTAGGATTTCTATCATATATTTTTACACCTAATGCTTTTTACTTTTTATTTTATTGCCGTCGTTTTGAATTTTTGCATATCTAATAAAATTATTAGATATGTTTAATCTAAAGCTTTCTTTCATAAGTTTTCTCCTATGTATTCTTGTATTGTCATATTTTTCCTGACGCAACACTATGTTAATTTTATAATAACAATAATAAATGTCAATAACATACTTCTTTTTGTAAATTATTTGTAATCTGTAATATATTTATTTTTCTCTATCATAAGTCTGTTCAACTTCTTCATTTACCTTATATTGGTGTTCAATATTATCTGTTAGAGTATCTACTTTATTGTAAATTTTTTTCTAAATAATCTACAATTTTCTCGTCTTTTTGATTTATTTTGGTGATTAAATCTTCCTTTTCTTGATTTTTGTAATTGGACTTTTCCATATTATTTTAAATCTTAATTCTCTTTCAATGAATTTTATTGGTGGATAAATTTCTATTGCTGTATTTGTGTATATTATTGCTTTTTCTATATCTCCTTCTATTATTGCTATTTTTGCTAAATAATAATATGCGTATGATGCAATCTTTTTCATCTTCTGATTCTTTCTGCTCATAAAAATATTTCTTTGCTTCATCATAATCTCTTAATATCATATTTATTTGTCCAATATTCAATTTAGATATTGCTTCATAAGAATTAATCTGTGCCCGCTTTTTCATAATTTTCTTTTGCTGCTATAAAATCATTTAACATTGTATATGTCATTGCCATATTATAATACAAATCATAATCTCAATATTAGTTTTTAACATTTTTCTGATATATGTTTAATGACTCTTTATATTGTTCATTATCATAATAGGCTATACCTAGCATCATTTTTGCTTTTATAATTATCTGGATCCTTTTATTAAATCTTCTAAAATTTCAACTTGTTCTTCTTTTTATTTTTGAATTTTTAAATATTTTTACTAATTCATAATATATTTCAAAAATTATTTGGTTGTTGTTCTATAACATTTATATATTCTTCTTCTGCTTTTTCATATTGTTCATTTAATTCATAATATTTTTGCTAACCTTCTATGCCAAGCTGGATCTATTGGGTGCTGTTCAATTTTTTCAAGATATAATCTCTTGTTTTTATTGAATTACTTGCGAATTTTTATACTATAATAGACATCTACTATATTTATCTTTTTATGAGTTAAAAATTTTATTCCAATTGATGGTATTATTCCCATAAAAATAATGATAATATCTATAATTATTATTTTTTTCTTTTGTTAATATTAAATACATTGCTAATATTATTATTGAGTAATTTCTAAAATCATTTCAATAATATAATTACTTTCTTTTTGTTCTTATATATTTTATTATATTAATTGATAATAGAAATAGTATTATCAATAATATTATTGCTTCTATCATTTGAATCCTCTCCTTATTTTGCTATTATAACATAGTGTTTTTGCAGTAAATATTTTTGCGTTAAAGTGTTGACAAAACAAATTAATGTATTTATAATATTAATTGTCTGAGTGAGACATGCAGTCATGGCGGAACTGGTAGACGCACAGGACTTAAAATCCTGCGGACTAATACTCCGTCCCGGTTCGATTCGGGTGACTGCACAAAATAACAGGTTAGAATTTAATTCTAACCTGTATTTTTATTTTGATAAAATATTTGTTTATGAAATAATTTAGATTTACTACATATTTCGTATTTAATGTATAACGCACTTATTTTAAAAATGCAGTTGAAAATCCACTTTCCTTAACAAGTTTTTCCATTTCGTAAGCATTCACATGCTGTTTTATTTATTATCCATTCTCCTTCTATCTCACCATTTCCTGCAATCCAAACTGTATGTTCAATGTCCTTTGGTTTTTACAGAATATTTAACAAAAGCTAATATGTCTTCTGGGCTATATTCTTCATTTTCATTGAATACTTGTTTTTCAGAATCTGATAATATTTTTACTTCATCTACTCTATAATCTAGTAGTTTTTCGTCGCTAATTTTATCAATTTCCTTTAACTTTTGCTAAAAACTGTTCTCTTATAAGTATAGCTTCTTGTTCTTTTTAATTCAGTTGATAATTCTGCTTTGTTATTACCTTGATCTATAGTATTTGATGTTTTATTATATTTTTCTCTATATATGAGATATCCAAATACGCATAAAATTATAATTATAACTATAAATACTAGTGAACCAATTATTATTTTCTTTTTCTATTCATTTACTCTCTCCTCCCTTATTTATATATTATTTAATTGAATATTATCATATTAACTATTCTTTTACAATAATTTAATTACTCCTAAAACAGACAGGTTTATTTTTATAAAACACTTGAATTTTTGGGCGTTTTATGGGAAAATATATACAAGTGTTTACTTATATTTAGAGAGGATTTTAATATTATGAAATTATTTGATAAATTTTTAAAAATATTAAAAACTGATAGAAATACATTTGCAACATATATTTTACTTATGGTTACAATTTACTTAATTGTTGATCGTGTATTTGAAGTGTTGTTAATACTTACAAATGGTGTTGCTTATCACTATTTTGAGCCACAAGTTTATGGACTTGCTTTCTTGGCTCCTATATTTTTGTTTTCTATTTAGTTTTTCATCTTCATTTATTAAATCGGATGGAGATAAACACAAATGGTTCTATGCTTATTGTATTGAGCTTTATATTTTAGCTGTTTGTATGCTTATTGAATGGATTAATAAAATGGCTTGGTTTGGTATTTTACAATTACCTAATTTTAATAATTTTGTAATTGATTTTTCTTATTTAATCAGACCTGCATTTTTCATCTGTAGCTATTGCTATACCACTTGCTACTTGGATTTATCTATTTAATTTCTTATATAGATCTGTTTCGCAAACAAAACTTATGCTTGATTCTATTGAAGATTATGATGGAATTGATTTATCTGATTCATCTCGTGGTTGGGGTGATTATACTGATGAAAATTTATATTGGTATTAGAAAAGATAATGGTAAAAAGTTAAGCTTTGTGAAACTAGAAGATTTGAACATACCTTAGTTTGTGGTATTACTGGTTCTGGTAAAACTACATTAATTTTTTGAGCCTTGGATTGCCCAAGATATTAGTAAAAAAATCATTTTATGCTCAAACATCTAAAGCTGTTGCTTTTGCTGGTCTTCGTACTGGTATTTGTACTTTGAAATATCCTTATAGTAATGATTATTTAAATAAAAATTTCTCTTTAAATATGATTTCACCTTCAGAATCAAAGAAATCAATTTTTAATAATCGTGTTTCTGAATTGATTTATGCTGAAGCTGGAAATAAAGTAATTTATCGTAATTTAGGATTATCATACATTGCTGCAGATAACAGAGTCTTTTAAGAAAATAAGCAAAGTTTGTGATGCGTTTAGTGTTGCTTATAATATAATAGATCCACTTGATCCAAATTCAATTGGTCTAAATCCTTTTGCATATGCATCTCCTAGTAAAGCTGCTAGTTGTATTGTTACTATATTAAAAGGGTTATTTCCAACAGATCTTAGTAATCAATATGAGGCATATTCTCAAAATCTAATGCTTCAATCAATTACTAATTTGTCTATTATGTTATCAGTTGTTTATCCAAAAATTAATAATGGTAAACTTCCTACTTTGGTTGATTTGATGAAAGTAATGTCAAACTTCGATTTAGTTGAAAAGCCTTTCTGGAGTTCTAGAATCAAATGAAGAACTTTCTGAAAAATATTCAGCTGAAAATTAGCTTTTTAGAAATAATTTTTATAAAGGTAGCCCTAATAGAAAGTGAAATGCAAAGGCTTATTCAAGTTCTATTGGTGTTATCCAAAAACCTTGTTAGAAATCCTAATGTTAGAGCAGTTCTATGTAATAGAGTTAATAATCTTAATTTTTGATCAAGCTCTTGAAGAAGGTCAAGTTAATTTAGTATTAACAAGAAGAGGTGAACTTTGGTGAATCTACTCATAAAAGCTTTAGGTCTATTCTTCTTATTGCTTATGAAGCCTTCTGTTTTTATCTAGACCTGGTAGTGAAAAACAAGAATTCCTCATTATTTATATATTGATGAGCTCCTACATTCCTTACTAGTGCAACTGAAACTATATTTACTGTTTATAGAAAATATAAAGTTGGTGCGATTATATCTTCTCAAAGTATTGCTCAAATTAAAAGCTTGTGGTGATAAGTTAGGTGAAACAGTTATTGCAAACTGTGCTAATAAGATTGTATTTGGTAATAATACTCCAGCTGAAAATGAATTCTGGGAGAAAGAACTTAGTACTAAAAAGAATGGGATATTGGTAAAAGAGGTTATAATACTGATAAGATGGAATATGAATCTAAGATTACACCTGAATATGGTAATAAAGCAGCTGTTAGTGCTGGTAAAATAAAAGATTTGAAATTCAAAGCTGCTGCTTTTAGAATCAAAAATTTAAAAGGTAAAAATGACAATGGCCAAATTAAATTAGATTTTTACCTGCAAAATATCTACAAAAACAAAATATTAAATCATATGATTTTTGCTAGTTTCTCTAATGGTATTGCAGAATCTGATGATGGTGCTATTAATTCAAATTATAAGAAAGATGATAATTTTTAATTCGGAAGAAGGACCAATTAAAATGAATACTTCAAAGTTGATTTTAACTTTAATTCTTCTGATGCTATTATAAATAAAAAGGTAATAATTCATCTTCTAAGAAATAAAAATATCCTAGAACTTAATGAAGTGAACCCAAAATGTTAGACAAAAATATATAGTTTAACAAGGAGGGTTCATTTTTATGTCCAAATATTCAAATGAATTAAAATTAAAGAGTTATTAAATATTATCTTGAAGAACATCATAGTTATTCAGAATGTTGTAAAAAGTTTAATATTCCAAGTAATAAATCAATTTTGATGTGGATAAAAAAATACGAATTACACGGCGTACAAGGAATATTTAAGAGATTAAAAAGCAGTTATGATGGTAATTTTAAACAAAAATGTTATAGAATATATACATGCAAACCATTTATCAGCAACACAAACAGCAAATCATTTTAAATTAGGAGCTACAAATGTTGTATTAAAAATGGGAACGCATATATTATGAAGAAGGACCACAAAGTTTGTATGAAGAACGACGTGGTAGACCAATGAAATTAAAAGAAGATAAAAAGAAATTAAATAAAAGATATAGAAGAAGACTTAATTGCAGAAAATCAGCGTCTTCGTATGGAGAATGAATATTTATTAAATGCCTTAGTTCAGGAAAAGAATCAAGCGAGAGAACAAGAAAAAGTAATTGTTGTTGATGAATTAAGGCATAAATATAGCTTAGGAGAATTATTAAAATTAGCAGAAATGGCTAGAAGTACATTTTATTATTACTTAAAAAATATAAAAGTAATCACGATAAATATCATAAAATCAAAAAGAAATATTTAATATATTTAATGAAAATAAGGGTCGTTATGGATATAGAAGAATAACATTAGAACTAAAAAAATAGAGGCTTTTAATATTAATCATAAAACAGTTTTCGAAACTTATGAACATATTAGGAATAAAAAGTATTCAAAGGCCCAAAAGACGATATAATTCATATCAAGAAGCATTGGAAAAATTGCTAATAATTTATTAAAAAGAGATTTTAAAGCTGATAAACCAAATCAAAAAATGGGTTACAGATGTAACCGAATTTAAAAAGTACATGATAGAAAACTTTATTTATCGCCAATTATAGATTTATTTAATGGTGAAATAATTAGTTATAATTTATCAAAACACCCAACATTTCAACAAATTACAGATATGTTAGAAAAAAAGCATTTATAAAAATAAAAATAATACAAATTTAATACTTCATTCAGATCAAGGATGGCAGTATCAAATGAAAAATATATCAAAAATATGCTTAAAAGAAAAAGGAATAAAAACAAAAGCATGTCAAGAAAAAGGCAATTGTTTAGATAATTCATGTGCAGAAAATTTCTTTTGGAATATTAAAAATCAGAATTATTCTATCCAAAAGAAAAAGAATATAAGAATATAGAAGAATTAGAAAAAGATATAAAAGAATATATAGAATATTATAATAATAGTAGAATTAAGAGCAAATTAAAAAGGAATGTCTCCGATTCAATATCGAAAACATTCCTTAATAGTAACCTAATTTATGCTGTCTAACATTTTGGGTTCACTTCATAATGTTCTAGGGATTATTTTTATGCTAATAATTTTGCATCTAATTTAATTAACTTATATTTTTCCGTCTTGTTCTGTAAAGGCTGATAAAGTTTTTTTGCATTGATTCTTCATTTTGTAGTAAATCAGTTGTGTAGTATATGTTTATATTTGGTATTTCTAATTTATTCATAACTATTTCTTTTAAATGTTTCTGCCATATGTTTACTATCTTCACATAGTAATACTAATTGTGGTTTTACTGCAAATCCTGAATCACCTGATACAAAATTGTTATAAAAAAATCTCTATAATATACTAATCTCTCCTCTAATTTTTTATGCCAATTATCTTCTCTCTGATTGACTCATAGATAAAAATCAATATTTTTTTCCTTCAAATTCTACTGTTATTCTTAGTCCTGCTTTTGAATTTTTCCGATTATTTTTTGGCTAATAATTCTGGCTTATTTTTATAATCTTTGAATCCTTTAACTTTTGTCATGTATGCTATTAATAATTGGTTTATAGATAACTTTTTCTTAATTATTTCTATTGGCTTAGCAACATCTGATGGTTGCCATGTTGATGGAACCTCTTGATGTTAAAATATATTTTCCCATTTTTTTCTAGACAATATACTCTATAATCACTCATTCCACTTTTCATTTTTAAAGTAATATCTTGTTATGATTTTATTTTTCATTAATTGATCTAATTTTTCTATTTACTGCATTTTGATCTTTAATTTCTATTCCTTTGATTTGTAATAATTGGAATAATTGTCTTGATGTTAAAAAGTCAAATTCATTAATTAATTCTATTATCTTAAAATGAATATCATTTATTACTCCTGAATTGATTTTTGGCCATTATTTGATTCATTGAGACATAAACCGTCTTTTTCCATCAAATACTTTTTATCTCATTTTTCTCATTGAGAATGGTGATACTTTTGAACGTATTTCGTTATCTGCTATCATTTTTCCTCCTAAAAATTATTTTATAAGGTTTGTATTAAAAGAACTTATTTCACTTTGAGTTAAATATCTCCACTTGCCTATTTCGATATTTTTACTGCTAATTTACCGATTTTTGATCTGTGCAATGCTAATACTCTTTTGCCAATTGCTTTCACACATTTTTCCTTATTTCTCGATTCTTTCCTTCATGTATAGTTATTTGTACTCTAGAAATTTGTTTTAGCTCATCAGTTTTTAGAATTTTAGCTTTTGCTGGTTTTTGTGATGTATTTTTCTCCATTATTATCAATTTCGACTCCGGCTTTTAGCTTATCAATTTCGTCTGAAGTAATCACTCCTTTTTAATGTAACATTATAAGTCTTTTCAATTTCAAAAACTTGGATGTGTAAGTTTATTTATGAACTCACCATCATTACTTAATAATAATGCTCCAGAGGTGTACATGTCAAGTCTTCCTACAGGAACTATTTTTTTCTTTTTACTTTTACTAAATCTAATACTGTATTTCTATCAAATTGATCTTTTACAGTTGTTACATAGTCTATTGGCTTATTTAGCAAAAATATATACCTTTTTTCAGTTTTTTTCTACTATCTTATCATTATATTTTACTACATCTTTTTCTGGGTCAATTTTATATCCTAATTGATTTACAACTATATCATTTACTTTTTACTTTTTCCCTCCAAAATGTATTCTTCGCATTTTTCTTCTTGCTGCAATACCATTATTTTGCGAGATATTTTTGTAATCTTTCTTCCATTATTATAATTCCTTTATTTTATTATACCAATTTGGATATGGTGCTTCGAAGTTCATTATTTTTCCCTGTAACAGGATGTTTAAATTCTAGTTTTTAAAAGCATGAAGAGCTTGTCCTTTTTATTCCAAATTCATTTTTCCATTTGAATATACTTCATCGCCAACTACTGGATGTTTTATATATGACATATGCACTCTTATTTGATGTGTTCTTCCAGTTTCTATTTTTGCCTCTATTAAAGTATAATTTCCCTTTTCTGTTTGAATTCTTTTTAATACCTTAAAATGTGTTGTGCGTTTTTACCGCTTCTTACAATTGCCATTTTTCTTTCTATCTCTATCACTTCTTGCTATTGGCATATCTATTGTTGCTTCATTTTTCTTCAATAAATCCTTTTACTAAAGCTATATATATCTTTTTACTTTTTCTATTTTTATTTGTTCTGAAAGATTTATGTGTGCATGATCATTTTTTTGGCTATTATTAATAAACCTGATGTATCTTTATCAATTCTATGTACAATACCTGGTCTTATTATTCCACCAATTCCTGATAGACTATCCTTACAATGTGCTAAAATTGCGTTTACTAATGTTCCTTCATGATTTCCTGCCCCTGGGTGTACTACCATACCTTTTTGGTTTTATTTACTATTAATATGTCATTATCTTCATATATTATCTCTAATGGGATATTTTTCTGCTATTATTTTTTGTTTCTTTTGGTGGCTCTATTTCTAATGATATATCATCATTTTCTGCTACTTTATATGATTCTTTTGATATATTTCCATTAACTAAAAACTTTATTTTTCCTTTATTAGTTTTTTTGAATCATTGCTCTTGATAAATCTTCATTTTTCTCTGAAATATATTTATCTAATCTTATTTTTCATCTTCTTTTTTTACTTTATATTTTATTATTTTATTCATTCATTACTCTTTCATATATTATAAAAGTTCTTGTCACTATATATTTTTTGTTATATAATGGGTCTCTTGATATAAGCATATTTAGTTTTTGAACTTGTTCCTGTTATGACATGTGTTACTCCATATTCTTTGAATACATTATCATACCATGTTGCTATTTGTGAAACATTTAAGAAATCACTGAATATATCTTTTTCCTACAAATTTCTTTTTACTTTTTATTATATGTTCCATTAAATTCTGGTGTATATAAATCACATCTTGAATCTATAAATACTGGAATATCTTCAAACAATAAATAACTTCCATAGTTATAATCATTAAACAATTTTATATTTTTTTATAGTCCAATTTTTTCTTTTTATCCAATGACTTGCTTCTACTGGATATGATGTTTCATCTATATAGGGTTGTGTAAAATTTTTGGATTTATCATTTTTTTGTTGATATTAATAATACAATTATTAATATTCCTATTTCTCAAACATTGTAGTTAGATATTCTTGCACTTCTGTTAATAATTTTTGGATTTTTCCTTTGAATAAATTCAGTTATAATTCTTGCAAATACAATTCCTCCAAATAAAATTAACATTGATTCCTGTCTTCTTGTCATTATCGATAATATAAATAGCCCTGACAAAAAAATAATAAATCTCTTAATCTTATTTTTTTGTTTTTTGTAAATATTAGTATTGCTAATATTATTCCATATGATATTAATATCTTTTTCTCATTTATTAATATCATTGGCTGATGTTCGCTTACTGCTTGTGTTGTGTTACCCTTCATTATTCTATAAGTATATGCGTATGGCATATCTTTTTAGAGGGTTAACAATCCTGTAAATAAACAAATTACAAAAACTATGTATAATTTTTTTAATATTTTTCACTTGTTGCTATTCTTAATTTATAACTATCCAAATCTTTTGTTTTTAAAAGATATTTTTCAATTTTTAAATTCTCTGCTTTTTATTTTTGCTTTTCACAATCTTTTTACTTTTTCTTTATATTCTTCTATTCTTATGTCAGATTCTTCAAACTTTTTTATTTTTATCTAAATATATTTGTTTTTTTGCTTTTTCTAAGATCTTTTTGTAAATTACACTTATTATTGGCTTTTTTTATAATTCTCTTTATTATATCTTCTCTAAATATGGCAAGAATAATATAAAGTAGAATGAGAATACTGCTGAATGTAGATTTGCTATTAATATTGGTATTATTATCAATCCTAGCATGTATCTTATTTTTTTCCTGTTTCTAGTAGCTTTTTCAATCAGTAATATAGTTAACACAAATAATGGAAAGGTTATGCTTTTGTGCTCTTGCTGCTGTGTAATTTTCCATAAAGTATAATTGAAACATTGATACTAAAAAAATGATATAACTTGATTCTTTGTTATGTTTTGTATAATATAATGATATTCCTAAAAAAATATGGCTAGGGCTATTGTTGCAATATATAGCCCTGCAAATCCTCCACAATAATCATAAATATATGATGTTATGACATCATACATCCAATGTGGATATAAATATTTTTAAATCTTTATGCCATGAATAATGATCTTTGTAATCTATTCCATTTTTGTCTAATTGATTGTCCAATTTTTATTGTATAAAATGTGTCATTTTGAAATACTTTTGGTGTTATTGCAATTGCTAATAGTATTAAGCATATAATTGCTAAAATTTCAAATGCTATTTTTTTGTTTGTTTATTTAGTTTTATATCTTTTTTGCTTTTAACATTTTTCCACCTTATTTAATAACTATATTATATATTTTATTTTTTTACATATATTTCTTTTACTATTTCATGGCCTTCTAAATATGATTTTACTTTTTTCTGATTTATGAACAAGCTCTTTTACTTTTTTTCTTGTTCTTCATCCATATTTATTTCTACTAAATCTCGTAATTTTTCCATTTATTTGTACAGCTAAATTCACTTTATCATTTATAATTTTTTGTTTCATCATATTCTGGCCATTTTTCGTAAGAAATTGTATTTTCATGTCCTAATTTGTTCCAGATTTCTTCTGTTATGTGTGGTGCTATTGGATTTAATACTTTTATAAATCCTTCTGCCATTTTTGTTGGAATTATATCTTCTTTAAATGCTGCATTGATAAATATCATCATTTGAGCAATTGCAGTATTGAAACTCATATTTTTCATAGTCTTCTGTTACTTTTTTATTGTGTAATTATATTCTTTTTCTAAGTTTGGATTTTTCTTTATCTTGTACTGTACTTTTCAATTAGTACTCTCCATACTCTGTCTATGAATTTTTTACTTCCCTCAATGCCTTTTTCGTCCCATGGCTTTGCAGATTCAATTTAGTCCCATAAACATTTCATAAAGTCTTAATGCATCTGCTCCATATTCATTTATTACATCATCTGGATTTATTACATTTTCCTTTTTGATTTACTCATTTTTTTCTCCATTTGGTCCTAGTATCATTCCTTGGTGTCTTAATTTTTGCAAATGGCTCTTTTACTGGTGATATTCCTTCTTCAAACAAGAAATTATTCCAGAATCTTGAATATAATAAATGTCCTACGGCGTGTTCTGGACCACCCATATATAAATCAACTGGCATCCAATGTTTCAATAATTCTTCGTCTGCAATTGCATTTTTGATTCTTAGGATCAATATATCTTAAGAAGTACCAGCTTGATGCTGCTGCACCTGGCATTGTTGATGTTTCCCTTTTTGCTTTTTTGACCTTCAAATGTTGTGTTTACCCAATCAGTTGCTCTTGATAATGGAGATTGTCCACCTTTTTCCTGGTCTATAGTCTTCTAGTTCTGGTAATGTTATTGGTAAATCTGTTTCTGCTAATACATGAATTTTTCCATCTTCTGTATAAACTACAGGAACTGGTTCTCCCCAATATCTTTGTCTGGCAAATATCCATTCATGAATTCTATAATTTACTTTTTACTACCTATTTTTCTTCTTCAATTTTTAATTATTTTATCAATTGCATCTTTTTTTATTTAATCCATTTAAGAATTCTGAGTTTATATGATTTCCATCTTCTATAAATGCTTCTTTAGAAACATCACCACCTTCTAATACTGGTATTATTTCTAAATTAAAAGCTTTTGCAAAATCATAATCTCTTTGATCATGTGCTGGAACAGCCATAATTGCTCCTGTTCCATATGTCATTAATACATAATCTGAGATCCAAATTGGCATTAATTTTTTACTAAATGGATTTATTGCATAGCTTCCTGTGAATGCTCCTGTTTTTTTCTTTATTTAATTCTGTTCTTTGAAGATCTGATTTTGATGCCGCTTCTTTAATATATTTTTCAACTTCATCTTTTTGTTCTTGTGTTGTAATTTCTTTTTACTAGTGGGTGTTCTGGTGATAATACACAATATGTTGCTCCAAAAATTGTATCTGGTCTTGTTGTGAATACTGTAAATTCTTTATCTGTATTTGATACTTTGAAATTTATTTCTGCGCCTATTGATTTTTCCTATCCAATTTCTTTTGTATCTCTTTTTTGTTGATTCTGGCCAATCAATTTCATTTAATCCATTTAATAAAAATTTCGGCATATTTTTGGAATATCCATTACCCATTGTTTCATATTTTTTACGAACAACTGGGAATCCTCCTCTTTCACTTTTTGCCATCAATTACTTCGTCATTTGATAACACTGTCCCCAATTCTTCGCACCAGTTTACTGGCATTTCTACTAATTTTGCTAATCCTTTATTATATAATTTTATAAAAATTGCTTGTGTCCATTTATAATAATCTTCATCACATGATGCAAATTCCCTACTCCAATCATAAGAAATTGCTAATGATTTTAATTGCTTTTTAAATGTTTCAATATTCTTTCTTGTGAATGTTTCTGGATGATTTCCTGTATTTATTGCGTATTGTTCTGCTGGTAGTCCAAATGCATCCCAACCCATTGGATGTAACACATTATATCCTTGCATTCTTTTTCATTCTGCTTATAATGTCTGTTGCTGTATATCCTTCAACATGTCCCTACATGTAGTCCTTGTCCTGATGGATATGGAAACATATCTAGGGCATAATATTTTGGCTTTGAAAAAAATCCCAAATGTTTGTTTCAAATGTTTTATGTTCATCCCAATATTTCTGCCATCATTTTTCTATAAAGTTATATGCCATATCGTTTCTCCTTCTTTATTGATATATGTATTATATAATATTTTTTTCTAGTTTTTTTAAAGGTTTATTGGTATTCAAAGAATAAAAATTGCATTGATTTCAATTTTATTTTTTGATTCAATGCAATTTTATCTTTTATATTTTTTCAATTAATTCTTTTTGCTTTTTTTACGTCGTTTCCTTTTTCTATCAATATTCCAAATGATTCGATTTTTCTTCCATTTTTTTGTTTTACTTTCTTTATTTCTTCAATGTTTTTATTTTTCAAAAATCTTCTTCATTCTCATATTCAATCATGCTTCCCAATCCTTCTACATTTTGAAAAAGCTAACTCTATACCATCCTTTTGCATAAACTTTTTACTTTATATTTAACAATCGTTAATATGTCGAATCCTAAATTCTCAAATAATTTCTCTGCTTCTGATAAATCTTCACAATTTATATTTATCTTTGTTTCTGAAATTATATTCTCATCTTTATCCACATTTTTATACTTATATGTGATTTTTTTAAATTCTTTTTCCTTCAACATTTAAATATCTTAATAATACTGAGTTTTTGAGAATATATTGAATATTATCTTTTGTTAATTCTCTAATTTTTGAAGTTAAATATTTATCTTCTATCGTGCTGGTTCTTATTAATTTTAAATCCCTGTTTCTCAAGTTTATCGATTGCGTTTTCTTCTGTTTCTAATAAATATCTCGTTATTTCAATTTGTTTCATAAATTCTCCTTTCTTAGAATTCATTATATAATCTTTTTTTAAAAGTATGTCAACATTGTATTCTTTTTTTAATCTTTATGTAATATGTATAATTGATATTTTATTGTATAATTGATAACAAAGGAGATTTGCGATGAGTTTTGAGAATTCTGATTTAAAAAGCATGGTATCGTTGTTATTGACAAATTACCTCAAAATGAAATTAATGAAATATCTAAGTATGTTGCAGATACTTTTGTTTTCAAAGCTTCCAACACTTAATTTTTAACTATGCTGCATTATATGAAAATATAAATAATTTACCAATGTATTATGCTCAAATGCCTGAAGGCCTTTCTGCTGCTTGTTATTATTATAAAAATTCATCTATTTATTTCTGTGAAGGTGTTGACATTTCTGAGTTAAAAATTAGCAGTTCATGAAATTATTCATCATTTTCAAGAAGTTAAAACTCCTGGTGGTAGATTGTATAAGCTTGGTTTTATCTTCTTTCTTAGGTTGACTTTTTGGAAATTCTATAAATGAGGCTGCTGTTCAATTTATGGCTGCTTATGCTACTAATGAAGAACGTGATGTAGTTACTTACTATGGTATTAAGCTTCCTACTGATAGTCCTAATTACTACCCTATTATTACAAATTTAATTAAACAAATTGCTTATCTTGTTGGTTATGGTGTTTTTATTTGAAAGTTGTTTTTGCTGATAATAAATTTTTATGATTCTTTTTAAAAATTTATTTGGAGAATCAAATGCTTATAAAAATACAAGAATATTTTTGATAAAATAATGAATATTGAAGAAGATATTATAAAATTAGCTTCTCGTATTAGATCTGAAGATCTTTCTAATTCAAAGTTTAAGAAAATATCTTCTAAAATTGATAAATTGAAATCATCTATAAAAGCTACTTTTTTTGATACACAAAATTTGATTTTTAAAAATCTTTCTTTGATAAAAATAAATGAAATTACTTCTTCTACTGAAGTTATAAAAATATCGTAATCTTTTTATATAGTTTTACAAATTTAATTGGTTCTTCTGATGAATATTCTTTCTTTAATGATTTTTTATATTCAGAAAAATGATTGAACTTGATAATAAATTTAATGATAATTCTTTAGTTATTGTTAAAAAAATCTAAATTGAGTTTATTCTTTGATAAGCTTTAGAATGTTATTTAGTTCTAAAGTGACAGTTGCAAACTAGAACAATTGACCCCTGAATGCTTTATTTTACATTCGGGGTTTTTATTATTTTACTAGATATTCCTTGATTGCTTTTGAAGCTTTTTAATCCATCTGATATTGCAAACGCTACTGTACTATTTGTTCCAATGATATCACCACCTGCAAAAACTTTTTCTAATGATGTTTGATATTTTTCATTTACTTTAATGTATCCTTTTTCATTCTTTTTAAATTTTTCAATCGATTTTTATATTTGGTAATGATCCTGTTGCTAATACTATGTAGTCTGCTATTATTTCAAACTCTGAGTTTGGTATGTTTTTGAACTTTCCTTGTGCTGTTTTTCTACTTCTACTAATTCTGTTTTATACATTTTGCAATATTTTTCTTTTATATTCTAGAATATTTGTTAAATATTCTATTTTAACATATCTGCTTTTTGTTTCTTCAATTTTCTTCTTTACTTGCTGGCATTTCATTTTCACTTCTTCTATATACTATTGTTGCATCTGCTCCTAAATGTTTTATTGTTCTTGCAGCATCCATTGCAACATTTCCACCACCATTTATAATTACTTTTTGTTTTTAAATCTGGAAATTTCTATATTCTAATAATTCATTTGCACTATAAATATTGTTTCCTTCTAATGTCATATTTGGCTCATTTGCTCCAATTGCTAAATATATTGCATCATATTGGTTTTGTAATTTTTCTATTGTTAAATTCTCTCCCTAATGCCTGATTATATTTTTACGTCTATTCCTAATTCTAATATTTGATTTACAGTTTGTGTTGTGATTGTTCTTTCTAATCTAAATTCTGGAATGCCATGTGTTAGAATTCCACCTAATTCACTGTGTTTTTCGTAAATTGTTACTTTTACACCTTCTCTTGCTAAGAATCCTGCACATTCAAGGCCTGATGGTCCTCCTCCAATAATTGCTACTTTTTATCTTGTAACTCAAGATTTATATTTTTACTTATTTTAAAACCTTTTTATTGCATTGTCACAAATTTCTGCTTCAATTCCTCCAATGTCACTGGTTTACCCATTTTACCTCTTGTACATACTCCCTCGCATTGTTTTTGAAAATGGACATATCCTTCCACAAACTGCTCCTAATAAAGTTGTTGATGTTACTATTTTGTAAGCTTTCTCTTCATCTGTTTCTTTTTATAAATTCAGGGATTCTGTTTTTGTATCAGGGCAACCATTTTAATTGGCATGGTTTATGTATGCAATTTAAACAATAATCTCTTTTTCTTGATTCACTAATTATTCCTCCAAAAATTTTTTCTAGTATCTTAACATATGGTTTATTGTCATTTGTATTTATTTCTATATTTGTTCCAATAGGAATCACAATTTTCTTTTCACTGTGTCCAAAATTATTTGACTTTATTATTGGTTTATTAAATTCAATATCATCTATTGTGTCTAATAATATCTTGTCTATTTGAATTTCATTTTCATAATTTCCTATCCAAATACCTGCTATTTCGTTTTAGAATGCCTTCTTGTTTCATTCTATATAAATCATGTGATACTTTCTCAGGTCCTGATTCATACGATAATTCCTCGATTAATAAAATTTTATTTTTAAAATCTAATTTATTTACTCCTGATATCAAATCTGTTGTTAAAGATAAATTTCCTCCTATTGTTTTGCCTATAGCTTTTTCCTGGTCTTATTATTTCAAATTCTTCAAGGTCTTCTTTATATGCTAAATTATTTTTTATTCTCTAAAAATCTGTCAATTACTGATTTTAATCTATAATTTGTTTCTCCTGATGCAATTGATTTGAATGATGGTCCCATAAATGTTACTAATCCTGCTTTGCTATTTAATAAATTTAGCAATGATGTTGTATCTGAAAATCCACAAAAATATTTTTCGGATTTTGCTTTATGCTATTATAATCAAGATATTCATCAAGTGAAATACAGTTATTACCCCCTGTAATTGAAAATATGGCTTTAATTTTAGGATTTAGAAACATTTTCATCATATCATACGCTTTATGCTTCGCCGATGTTCCATAACCTGTTTCATCTGTTAAATAGTATTTGCCTTTTTCAATTTTATATCCCATTTCTTCAAATATTTTTATACTATTATTCATTACCTCAATATCTTCTGAATCACGTAATATTGATGATGGTGATATTATTCCTATTATATCACCTTTTTAATGTTTTTGCTATCATATTGTTTTATTCAACCTTTCTTATCTAGTCATTAATATTGTTCCTATTCTATTTGCTTTGTTTCCTTCTCTTCGATATGAATACCAATCATCATTATGCTCAACCGTACATATTTTTACAGTCATGAATATTTTCATTTTTATTCCTAATTTTGCTAATCTTGATTTTATCAATTTTGCATTATCTATTGAATAATTTATTCCTTTTTCATTTTTTATCTGTTTTTATAATATATCTTTCTAATTCTTCATCTTTAAATGCTTTTTCTGTAAATTTCTACAACATCTTCATTTACTAAAAATTATCTTTTTCTTATACATGGTCCTATACAAATTATTAGTTCTTCTGGTTTGAATTATACTCTGCCATCATTTTTCTTCAATGTTTTTCAGTAATTTTATTTACCACGCCTCTCCATCCTGCGTGTATATTAGCTCCTATATTATTTATTGGATCATACACTATTATTGGAATGCAATCTGCTGTTGCAATAAGCGTGGCAATATTTGACTGTTCAAGTATTACTGCATCAGAGTATTCAACTGTGTTAATTTCAGCTATTGTAGTACTTATATCAGTATGATTTTTGATGTGGTTGTACTAATTTTTATTTTTAAAAATTCTTTTTATCTTCTTTATTGATTCATCTCTTTTTATTAGGTTCTAAATTTCTACTAAATCCCATATTATTTCTTAATATTATTGCATTTAATACGTTATATTTTTCTAATGCATTAAAATGTTAAGTATGAAAAGTTTTTTGTTTGTATTATTTTATATTCCATATTTCCTCATTACCATATTTTTATTGATTATATCAAAGATTGTATTTTTTAAAAGTATAAAAAGTATGCATAAATTAATTATAAAACTAATTTATACATACTTTTATAAAATAAAAAAACCTGGCAACAACCTATCTTCCAGGAGGGGAACCTCGAGTATTGTCGGCACATTTGAGCTTGACTTCCGTGTTCGGGATGGGTACGGGTATTTCCTCAATGTTATCGTTACCAGAAATGTTTTTGTGTACTGTTAGCACACTCAAAAATACATAGTTAACAAGTTTTCTCTATTCTCTGTTCCCACAATGTTTAGTTATCTTTTTCTTCTCTTAATCATATTTTTATGGTTAAGCCCTCGATTTATTAGTATTGGTCAGCTCAGTGAATCGCTTCACTTACACCCCCAACCTATCAACCACGTAGTCTTCATGGAATCTTACTACCTTAACGGTATGGGATATCTTATCTTGGAGTTGGCTTCACACTTAGATGCTCTCAGCGTTTATCCATTCCGAACTTGGCTACACAGCTATGCTCTTGGTAGAACAACTGTTGCACCATCTGTTCGTCCACCCTGGTCCTCTCGTACTAGGGGCAGATCTCCTCAAATATCCTGCGCCTGCGACAGATAAGGACCGAACTGTCTCACGACGTTCTGAACCCAGCTCGCGTACCGCTTTTAATGGGCGAACAGCCCAACCCTTGGAACGTACTTCCGCTCCAGGATGCGATGAGCCGACATCGAGTCGTCAAAACCTCCCGTCGATGTGAACTCTTGGGGAGATAAGCCTCGTTATCCCCAGGGTAACTTTTTGTCCGTTGAGCGATGGCATTTCCATTCATAATCCACCGGATCACTAAGTCCTACTTTTCGTATCTGCTCGACTTGTAAGTCTCCCAGTTAAGCTCCCTTCTGCCTTTACACTCTATTGCGCGATTTCTGTCCGCGCTGAGGGAACCTTTTGAACGCCTCCGTTACTCTTTAGGAGGCGACCGCCCCAGTCAAACTGCCCGTCTGACATTGTCCTCTGACCGGATTACGATCACGAGTTAGATTCAAACTAATTTAAGGTTAGTATCCCAACGTTGGCTCTTCTTAAGCTGGCGCTTAAGCCTCAAAGCCTCCTAACTATCCTGTACATAAATTAGCCTGACTCAGTATCAAACTGCAGTAAAGCTCCATGGGGTCTTTCTGTCTTGTCGCAGGTAACTAGCATCTTCACTAGTACTACAATTTCGCCGGGGACATTGTCGAGACAGCTCCCAAATCATTACGCCTTTCGTGCGGGTCAGAACTTACCTGACAAGGAATTTCGCTACCTTAGGACCGTTATAGTTACGGCCGCCGTTCACTGGGGCTTCAGTTCGGTGCTTCATATTACTATTAACACGTTCCCTTAACCTTCCAGCACTGGGCAGGCGTCAGCTCCTATACTTCATCTTTCGATTTAGCAGAAACCTATGTTTTTGTTAAACAGTTGCTTGGGACTATTCACTGCGACTGGCTGTTACACCAGTACCCCTTCTTCCAAAGTTACGGGGTCAATTTGCCGAGTTCCTTAACAATGCTTCTCCCCGATCGTCTTAGGATCCTCTCCTCATCTACCTGTGTCGGTTTTGCGGTACAAGTATATAATACAAGATCTACAACCTTTTTCTCGTCAGCGTGCTTCTTGGTGCTTCGTTACTTTATTTTTCACTCCCCTTGCGGAACAAGTTTTTTCCATTTCCTTGCTCACCTTCCACTTCTGCGTCAGTTGCATCTTTTTAAGTATTATATAGTGCAGGAATATCAACCTGCTATCCATCAGATACGCCTTTCGGCCTCTCCTTAGGTCCTGACTAACCCTGGGCGGACGAACCTTCCCCAGGAAACCTTAGACTTTCGACGGCAGGGATTCTCACCCTGCTCTCGCTACTTATTCCAGCATTCTCTCTTCTATCTCGTCCACCAGTGCTCACGCTCTGACTTCATCCTACAATAGAATGCTCCTCTACCACTTGTAATAAATTACAAATCCAGCAATTTCGGTTGATAACTTAGCCCCGGTAATTTTCCGCGCAACTTCACTCGACCAGTGAGCTATTACGCACTCTTTTAATGAATGGCTGCTTCTGAGCCAACATCCTGGTTGTTTACGCAAAATCACATCGTTTTCCACTTAGCTATCCATTTGGGACCTTAATTGACGATCTGGACTCTTTTTCCTTTTGACCACGGAACTTAGCTCCCGTAGTCTGACTCCTGGATATTAACGAATGGCATTCGGAGTTTGATAGAGTTCGGTAACCTGGTTAGGCCCCTACCTCATTCAGTGCTCTACCTCCATTCGTCTTCCTCCAAGGCTAGCCCTAAAGCTATTTCGAGGAGAACCAGCTATCTCCGAGTTCGATTGGAATTTCTCCGCTATCCACAGTTCATCCGGTGCCTTTTTAACGACAATCAGTTCGGACCTCCACAAGATTTTACTCTTGCTTCATCCTGACCATGGATAGGTCACCCGGTTTCGGGTCTATAACGCATGACTTAATTCGCCCTTTTCAGACTCGCTTTCGCTTCGGCTCCGTTCCTTACTTAAAACTTAACCTTGCCATACACTATAACTCGCTGGACCGTTCTACAAAAAGTACGACATCGCGCCTTAAATCGCTCTGTCTGCTTGTAAACATAGGGTTTCAGATTCTATTTCACTCCTCCCGGGGTTCTTTTCACCTTTCCCTCACGGTACTAGTTCGCTATCGGTCACCAATTAGTATTTAGCCTTACGGGATGGTCCCCGCTCATTCATACGAGATTTCTCGTGTCTCGCACTACTCTGGATACAGCCATGTAAACTTGAATTTCGCATACGGGACTTTCACCCTTTATAGTCTGCTTTTCCAAAACAGTTTTGCTATCCTCGTTTAATCAATTATGCTGTCCGAACCCCAGTATCATTACTGATTCTGGTTTGGGCTCTATCGATTCGCTCGCCACTACTTTCGATATCGATTTTTCTTTCTTTTCCTGTGGGTACTAAGATGTTTCAGTTCTCCACGTTCCCTTCTCACACACTACTTTACTCATGTGTGGATAACTGGGCTCTTTTTCCCAGCTGAGTTCCCTCATTCAGAAATCCCTGGATCAAAGGATATGTGCTCCTCCCCAAGGCTTATCGCAGCTTGTCACGTCTTTCATCGGCTTTTTGGTGCTAGGCATTCACCCTATGCTCTTAGTAGCTTAACCTATGTACAATTTCTTGTACTGTTTCTATCTTTTTCTTGATTCTAAGACATTATGGTTTAACATTTTTTGGCATATAATTGTATTCTTTTTGAATACTCTAGTTTACCTGGTAATATAATTTCGCAATTATATTACACTTTTTTTATAAGAATATTTGATTTTTCTTATTAACTATATATTTTTCAATGTGCTATGAGTTATAAAACTACTATGTTATATAAAATAACATGGTGAGCTCAGATGGGCTTGAACCATCGACCTCACGCTTATCAAGCGTGCGCTCTAACTCAACTGAGCTATAGGGCTGCATATATTAGAGTTATCTAATGATAGTTTGTTTTTAACTCTATTTTTAATGTACTATTAGAAGTACATTGAAAAAAATAAACAATGAACAGTTGGTTTTTCTCCATAAGAGAGGTTTTGCAACCTCATACCTTTTGTCGACCTATCTTTCTCCTTAGAAAGGAGGTGATCCAGCCGCAGGTTCTCCTACGGCTACCTTGTTACGACTTCACCCCAATCATTAGCTCTGCCTTCGACTGCTGCCTCAATATTAAACTGTTAGCTCACAGGCTTCGGGTATTTCTAACTCTCATGGTGTGACGGGCGGTGTGTACAAGGCCCGGGAACGTATTCACGGCAGTATTCTGACCTGCCATTACTAGCAATTCCGACTTCGTGTAGGCGAATTTCAGCCTACAGTCCGAACTGAGACCGCTTTTTGAGTTTTGCTCCACATCACTGTATTGCTTCTCTCTGTAACGGCCATTGTAGTACGTGTGTTGCCCAAGACATAAAGGGCATGATGATTTGACGTCGTCCCCACCTTCCTCCGATTTATCACCGGCAGTCTTTCTAGAGTTCCCACCATTATGTGCTGGCAACTAGAAATAGGGGTTGCGCTCGTTGCAGGACTTAACCTAACATCTCACGACACGAGCTGACGACAACCATGCACCACCTGTACAGAGACTCCGAAGAGCTAAATAGTTTCCTACTTATTCCTCTGTATGTCAAGCCTTGGTAAGGTTCTTCGCGTATCTTCGAATTAAACCACATACTCCACTGCTTGTGCGGGCCCCCGTCAATTCCTTTGAGTTTCAACCTTGCGGTCGTACTCCCCAGGTGGGATACTTATTGCGTTAGCGCCGGCACTGACAATTATTCATTGCCAACACCTAGTATCCATCGTTTACGGTGTGGACTACCAGGGTATCTAATCCTGTTTGCTCCCCACACTTTCGTGCCTCAACGTCAGTTATCGTCCAGTTTGTCGCCTTCGCCACCGGTGTTCTTCCTAATATCTACGCATTTCACCGCTACACTAGGAATTCCACAAACCCCTCCGATACTCAAGAAATATAGTTTTAGTTGCAGTTCCTCAGTTAAGCCGAGGTATTTCACAACTAACTTGCATTTCCGTCTACGCACCCTTTACACCCAATAAATCCGGATAACGCTCGCTCCCTACGTATTACCGCGGCTGCTGGCACGTAGTTAGCCGGAGCTTATTCAACAGGTACCGTCATTTTTTCTTTCCTGTTAAAAGCAGTTTACAATCCGAAAACCTTCTTCCTGCACGCGGCGTCACTGCGTCAGAGTTTCCTCCATTGCGCAATATTCCCGACTGCTGCCTCCCGTAGGAGTCTGGGCCGTATCTCAGTCCCAATGTGGCCGTTCAACCTCTCAGTCCGGCTACTGATCATCGTCTTGGTAGGCCGTTACCCCACCAACTAACTAATCAGACGCAAGCCCATCTATTAGCGGATTGCTCCTTTCCTGCTTGTATCATGCGATACTCACAGCATATGCGGTATTAGCAACGATTTCTCGCTGTTATTCCCCTCTAATAGGCAGGTTGCTTACGTGTTACTCACCAGTCCGCCACTAACCGCTTTGAGAGCAAGCTCTCAATTAAGTTCGTTCGACTTGCATGTCTTATGTGCGCCGCCAGCGTTTATCCTGAGCCAGGATCAAACTCTCAAATTAATATCTCATTTCCTTAAGGAAATTTAATTCTAATTTTTTGAACTTGTAGCTCAATATAAAAATTGTTTTTTTGTTTATGGTAGTACAATTCAACTACCGCAATTTATTTGGTTTCTCAAAAGATTCATTGTTTACTTTTTCAATGTACTTCAGAATGTTTTTGTGTCCATTCTGTGTTCCGCTTGGAACGATTTAGATTATATAATGTATTGTTTACTTTGTCAACACATTTTTTTGAAATATTTTTTTAACTTTTTTAGTGTAAAAAAATATTGACTAAAGCTTTTACCTATTTTTTCGGCTCTCCTTAGTACTTTTTTTAGTATAACATGATAAAGCAGCAATGTCAATCAAAATTTTTAATCTTTTTTTGATTTTTGCTGCTTTTATCTATTTTAGATTTCTCCACCACAATTCATGCATCTTTTAAAGTTAATGTTGTTCATAGTTCCACATCTCATACACATTTTTAACTCTTGTGGATTTTGCTCAATTCTATATTGATTTTGTACATTTTCATGTTTTTGGTTGTATAGTTACCCTATTCTGATTTATCATGTCAAAAATCTGATATATCATCTACTTCTTGATTTGGTATTTCATTTTGGTTTGTTTGTATAATATTTTTGTTGATTATTCATCATCATTTTTGAAGCATTTCTTCTTTTTCTTAACTCTTCTTTTTTTCTTCAACAAGTTTTTATCTTTTCTGCTAATAGTTCTATTTCTTTTCATTTTTAAGTCTTAATTGTTCAATATTTTTCTTTTTATTGTTTGCTTTGGCTTTTCAATTAGCATATTGCTTTTTTTGGATTTTTCGCTTCTCAAACTTAATACATATAGCATTTTTGATAAAGGTAACATTTTATCTTCTATAGAATTAATAATTCTATTATTATATGATATTCCAGTTATCTGATATTTTAATGGTCTTAGCAATATTCCTTCATTATTTATAACTTTTTTTCATCTATGCCTTTTATTTCTGCATCACTTACTTTTATTGATTTCTTCAACTTGGAATGCTTCAGAAACCTTTGGAATTATAAACTCTTCTGGTTGTTTCTTTTCTTTTTGAAATCTCATTTATAGTTTTTCCATTGAACTTATGTTATTTATTATTACTGGATTAGTTGTAAATGGTGGTTTTATATGTATTTTCTAAATTTTTTTCTTTTTTTCTATTTCTAATTCAGTATTTTTTTATTATTTCGTTCTTTGATTCCTCAAGTATTGGTTCTGTATTGTTTTACCATCTATTGCTTCATTGTTGTTTACTTGGTCAATTTGTTGTTCTTCATTTTCTTCTATTATAGGTGTAGGAATTGTAGGAACTTCTTCTATTATTGATTCTTCTTGTGTCGGTTGCTCAATATTTTTCTTCTTCTATTGGCTCTACATCTTTTAATTCATCAAAGTTTTCTTCTTTAAACTCTGGTGCTTCAATTTCAATAACCTTTTCTTCGTCTTGTTCTTGAACTGATTCTTTAGTTTCTTCTTTAATGGTTTCTTCTGCTGGTTCTTTAATTTCCTCAGTAATTGTTTTTTCAGTGCTTTCTTGCACTGCTGGTTCTTCAACTTCTTCTATTATAGGTGTAGGAACTGTTGGAACTTCTTCTATTATTGGCTCTTCTTGTGTTAGTTGCGCAATATTTTCTTCTATTGGCTCTGTATCTTCTGATTCTTCAGCAGATTCTTCTTCAAACTCTGGTGTTTCAATTTCAGTAGCCTTTTTCTTCATCTTGCTCTTGAGTTGATTCTTCAGATAATTGTTCTTTATTTTTCATCTTTATAGTTTCTTTTACTGGTTCTTCAATTTCCTCAGTGATTGTTTCTTCAATGTTTTTCTTGCACTGCTGATTCTTCGATTTTCCTCATTAATTTCTTGTACTGCTGGTTCTTCGATTTCTTCTATTATAGGTGTAGAAATTTTTAGATGCTTCTTCTATTGCTGGTTCTTCTCGTGTTAGTTGCTCAATATTTTTCTTTTTCTATTGGCTCTGCGTCTTCTAATTCATCAAAAATTTTCTTCTTTAAACTCTGGTGTTTCAATTTCAGTAGCCTTTTCTTCATCTTGTTCTTGAGTTGGTTCTTCAGATGATTGTTCTATAGTTTTATCTTTAATAGTTTCTTCTACTGGTTCTTCAATTTCTTCTATTATAGATGTAGGAACTGTAGGAGATTCTTCTATATTTGTTCTTCTTGTATTGGTTGTTCAATATTTTTCTTCTATTGGCTCTGTATCTTCTGATTCTTCAACAGGTTCTTCTTCAATCTCTGGTGTCTCAATTTCAGTAGTCTTTTCTTCATTTTTGTTCATTATCTATTTGGTTGTTTTTAATTTCTGCATCATTATTGTTTTCTTGATCATCTTCATAAATGAATTTAATATCATTATCTTCTGGTTGCAAGTCTGAATTATTAAATTCTTCTATTTGCTTTGAGATTTCATCAAAAGATTTTTCTGCTTCTTCTTTATTTTTCTAATTTGTTCTTGAATTGGATTGTCTTTTTCCAAAAATTACTAATTTTTTCAGTATTTTTGATTTATATTTTCTTCATCTTCTTTATTATCTTTTGATGTTAATAAATAATTTTTGCATTTTGAGCATAGATATCTGAATTTATTATATTTTTCTTCATCGTTATCTTCTAATCTTGATTGTTCAACGTCTGGATTATTTTCATTTGTTGATACTGTTTCTTCGATTTCTAATGGCTTTGATTATTTCAAAGCTGTCAAAATCGTTATCTTCTTCATCTTGTTCATTATTTAATGAATTTTTTTCCGTCTTCTTCTATTAGCTCTGTAGCATTTTTCATTTTCGATATCTTCTAATTCTGACTCCGGTTCTTCAACTTCATTATCTTCTTCTATTGATTCTTCAACAGGTTCTTTAATAGATTCTTCTTGTCTTGGTTGCTCGATATTTTCTTCTATTGGTTTTTACAATGTCTGATTTATCAATATTTTTCTTCTTCGATCCATGGTTCTTCAATTTCAGCAACTTGTTCTTCAGGTAATTCTTCAAATTCTGGTTCTATGATTTCCTCATTAATTTCTTTTTCTACTGGTTCTTTAATTTTCTCAGTAGTTTTTGCTCTAATGGTTCTTCAGATTCTTGTGTTGTAGATTTAACAACTGACGGATCTTCTTCTATTATTGGTTCTTCTAATTTTAGTTGTTCAATGTTCTCTTCAATTGGTTCTGCAATATCTAACTTTTCAATATTTTTCTTCAGGCACTGGCTCTTCAATAATTTCACTTGTTTCTGGCTCTTTTATTAATGCTTCTTCTTGCTCTGGTTCTTCATTTTCTTCTATTATTAATTCTTGTTCTGGTTGTTCAGATTTTTCTATTTCTGACTCTACATATTGAACTTCTGTGTTCTCTGCTTTTTCATTTTCTGATTCCATATCATTAATATCAAAGGCTGTTTCAGTTTCAAAAGTTCCTTCTTCTTTATCTTCTTCTGATTCATTTGCTAATCTTTCAAATTCAGATATTTGATTTTCTATTTCTTCTTCTGTTGGAACATCTTCTGATATTGGATAAACAATATTTTCAATTAGATTTTCTTCTGATTCCTCTTGGTTATTCTCATCAGTATTTTCTAATTTTAGTGGGAATTCTTTTGTCTAACTCTTCTGCTGTTGGCATTATAGAATTTTCTGGTTCTTCTTTAGCTTCTGATTGTTCATTATTAAATTTTAAAATGTCATATTCCTCTGAGTTTTTGGTTGCTATTTTCATTCAAATTCTCTTCTTGTTTTGGTGGCATCTTCTTGAAACCAGTTCTTGGCTTTTTATTTTCATCCTCTATTGGCATAATTGGATAATCTAAGATTAATTCATCATCTATTTCTGGCTTTTTCTATATTTTGATTTTTCTTGTTCTGACTCTGTTTCTTCTTTAACTTCTATATTATCATTTTTATCACTTACATTGTCTCTATTTTCATCTTCATAATAATCAAATAAATTTATTGGTTGAATATATTCGTCATTTTCATCATATTGTTTTTCTTCCCTTTTATCTGACATTGCATAAATATTTTCTACTAGTTCAGAAGTATATTTATTATCTTTTTGCATCTTTAATGCTAATTTCTCACGTTTTTTTCTTTCTTTTTCTGCTATTTTTCTTCTTTTCTTCTTCCTTCTGCGCTTTTTAATGCTTTTTGTTGTTTCTTTAATTGCTTAGGGTCTAATGGTTCATTTATATCCATATTTTTATTATTTGCTTCTTCTATATTTTGATTTTCATTATCAGTAGGGATACAAACTCTTTATAAATATCTTCTACGTATAAATCATTATTTTTCAGTGTTTTTGTGTATTAAATTTATTACTTGAATTATTATTTAACATCTAATTTTTCCTCCGTATTTTTGCATAAAAGACTTCTATTCTATCGTATATATTTCATATTATATATTAGTGAAAAATTTTTTCAATCGGTGAATTAATAAAAAGCTATAATACTAATTTGTATTATAGCCTTTATTGACATTATTTATTTAAATTTTTATTTTTTTAATAAGAATGGAGGTAAATCTAAGTCTGGTCCATTGTTTGTTGATGGTTGAACTGGTGGAACTGGCTTTTTAGCCCATGGTTGTGCTGGTGATTGTTTTATTGATGATGTTTCTAATGTTCCTGGTTCTTTATCAAATCCTGTTGCTATTACAGTGATTACTATATCTTCATCTAGACTCTTGTCTATTACTGAACCGAAAATAATATTTGCTTCTGGATCTACACTTCTTTGTACTAATTCTGCTGCTGTATTAACTTCATGTAATCCTAAGCTTTCGCTACCTGTAATACTGATGATTACACCTCTTGCTCCTTCGATTGTTGTTTCTAGTAATGGTGATTGAATTGCTTGCTTTGCTGCATCTTCTGCTCTATTTTCTCCAGATGCTCTACCAATTCCCATATGTGCCATTCCTGTATTTAACATTACTGCTTTTAACGTCTGCAAAATCTAGGTTTACTAAACCTGGAACTTTAATTAAGTCTGATATTCCTTGAACACCTTGTCTTAATACGTCGTCTGCCATTTTAAATGCTTCAACAATTGATGTTTTTCTATCGCTTATTTGTAATAATTTATCATTTGGAATTACTACTAATGCATCTACTTTACCTTTTAAGCTTTCGATTCCTCTTTCGGCTTGTGTTAATCTTTTTCTTTCCTTCAAATGTAAATGGCTTTGTAACTACTGCTATTGTTAGGATTCCCATTTCTTTTGCGATTGAAGCAACAATTGGAGCTGCTCCTGTTCCTGTTCCTCCACCCATTCCAGATGTTACAAATACCATATCAGCACCTTTAACTGCTTCTGCTATTTCTGCTTTACTTTCTTCTGCTGATTGGCCTCCTATGTCAGGATTTGCACCTGCTCCAAGACCTCTTGTTATTTTTTTCACCAATTTGTATTTTTAAATTAGCTTTTTGATTTCATTAACGCTTGTCTATCTGTATTTATTGCAACAAACTCAACTCCTTCAATGCCTGAATCAATCATTCTGTCTACTGCATTGTTTCCAGCTCCACCTACACCAATAACTTTGATTACTGCTGTATCATCTGTTCTTTTCGTTTTTGTTCATAGATGTTATTATTATCCATTAACATAAATTTAAATCCTCCCTATTTTTATTTCATTTATTTACTGTTATGAATAAAAGAATTCTTTTATTTTTATATAATACTTTTTTTATGAAACTTTTCATTTTTTCTTTATCTATACTACTTGAGATATTTTTGAAAATGGTCTTGTAGCAATGTATCTTACTAATCCATATGCTGTTGCATAATTTGGTTTTTATCAATCCTGCAATTTTTTTCCTGTAGAAGCTTTTACCGGTATATTTAAAGTGATTTTTCCTACCATGTCACTTTTACTTATACTTAAAATGTCCTGCCCTGTTAATATAACTGTATTTATTTCTGATTTTAAGCCTTTATTTGTTATATCTTTATTTACTAATTCAAACATTTGCTCAACTCTGGCTTCTATAATTTCTACAATTTCAGAGCTTTTTACCACTTTATTTGGTTCGCTTTGATGTTGATAATACTACTTCTGTATCATTATCTATATAAGATCTTAATGCTAAGCTATATTGTTTCTTTAACTTTTTCTGCTTCTTCTAAAGATATTCCTAATACTATTGATATATCGTTTGTAATATTATCTCCACCAACATCTATTGAATTAGATATATTATTCTTTCTCCAAAGAATACTCCCTACGTCAATTTGTTGTGCTCCTACATCTAATAGCATTACTGAATCTTTTTGTTCTGATTCTTCACATTAGATTTTTCTGCTAGAACAATTGGTACATATCCATCAATTTCTATATTTGCTTTTTCTAAATACATTTCTTAATATCTTTAGATATTCTTCATCTCCTAGTATAATTTGACAATCTAGTGTAAAGCTTTGATGCGAACGAGCCTACTGGATTTTTTTGACTTCTTTTCCATCATCTAAAACGAAGTCGTTTGTTATAATATCTATTATTTGTTTTCCTTCAGGAATTTCAACTGCTTTTGCTGCTAATAATGCAGTTAATACATCTCTTGTTGATATACCCTGAGTATTTATCTTTTGCCTCTTTGTAACACTGTTTTGTATAATCGTAACGTACTTTCCTGGCATTGTGACATATGCTGAATTAATTGTTATATCCATTTCTTTTTCAGCATCTGCTACTACCTTTTTTTAGTGTTTCTGCTAGTGCAGTTTCATTTATTATTTTTCCTTTTTGAATGCCGTTGCTTTTTGTGCTGGTGCTACAAACTACTTCAATTTGATTGAAACTATTGACTTCACCGACTATAAGACTTGTCCTAGAAGCTCTGATATCGATTCCGACAATTACATCACCTATTGCCAAAGCAAAAACCCTCCTGCTCTTGTATTTTTTTATGTATGATATATTATTTTACTTTTAAAAGTCAATAATAAAATGTTATTTTTGTAATGTTTTTTTGTTACTTGTATGTAATACATTTTCTTTTTATTCTATTACTTGATTTTCTTGAGTTTTTGTCATTTTTCTTGATATTTTATTAATGTAATATCTTCTAATTATTCCTATATTATTAAATATTCTTCCTACAAAAACAATTAGTGCAGCTAAATAGATATCTACATTTAGTTTTTGTCCTAAATATGTCAATAATATTGCCATTATTGCATTCATAAAAAAATCCTGAGATAAATACTTTTGAATCAAATTTATTATCTACATTGTTCGTGATTCCACCTAATACTGTATCAAGTGCTGCAATTATTGCTATCGCTAAATATTTTGATGCTACATAAGGAACTGTTGGTAATATGAATCCCTAGTCCCACACCTACAGCACTTCCTATTATTATTGAGATCCACATATTACTTTTCCTCCTTTAAATAGTTTGATTTAATTTCTCCTTGATATTTATCTATTTCAATTTTATTTGATTCTTCAATTGTTACTTCCAAAACCATTGCTTTTCATCAAATCAACAAAACCAGTTGTTTTGGTATTTAATGTACTTGATAAATATTTTCTATCTCCTATTGCTTTGATTATATAGGTGATGATAATCTTGCCCTACTACCGTCCATTATTATGAATTTTTCATTTAATGTTACTATATCAGTTAAGTTTATTACTCTATTTCCATTTATTGAAATAGCTTTCTGCGCCCACGTATCTTAATTCATTTACTAAATTTCTAAGATCTTCTGAAGAATATTTATTTTCTCCCTACATCTTTTAATGTTATTATGATTCCCTCTCCTTTTACATCTGTTAATCCTAATAACTCATTTTGATTTTTGATATTCTGATTTTTATTAAATTTGTTGATTCTGTCGAGGTTGTTGCCGATTTTGTATATTCTGCGATTTTTGCTATACTATTTTGATATTGTGATGATACTTCATTATATTTATTTTTATATGATGAAATTTGTGATTTTAATTCTGTATCTCTTAATCCTTCTACATCTGCATTTGTGGTTTTCATCAACAGTTTTTAAATTGCAATATTGAAGTTACTAATAATGCTGCAACTATTCCAATTATTATTGTTAGTGACCATTTATGTTTTTTATTGTCTTCAATATTATTCTCCTTTCGTTTTCATATATTTTTGTGGAAGTGTTCCTGTAAATTTACCTATTTGAATATTATTTGATTTTTACTTCTGATATTAGTGACTGCTCTTGCATGATTTGAATATATCCACCAGGTCTTGTTAATGCTCCATATAATAGGGTCTGCATTTCCAATTGCTTTAATTGTGAATGGTGATGAAACTCTTTTCTCCGTTTATTGAAAATAACATTTCCTGCACATGTTACACAGCTTGAACTTACTATTCTTTGTCCATTTACTTCTATTGCTTGTGCTCCTGCGTTTGATAATTCATTTATTATTTCACGTAAATCAACATCATGTACTAAAAACTTATTTATATCATCTGTTGCTAAAGTTGCTTTTGCATCTTTTGCAACTATTATTATTCCGCTTCCTTTTACATTTGTTAATCCTAATAACATATCATTTTTTCTTTAATTTTTCTGATATATCATTTTGATGATGTTGTTGTTTTTCTGCGTTTGTTCTGACTTCTTCTAGCTTTTTTTAAAAATTTTTCTCGTTTTCTTCAGCCATTTTATCGTATTTTTCTTTTTCTTGAATCAATGTTCCTTTTAATTGTTCATTTCCAAATGACTGTGTTACCACTTCACTATTCTTTTTATTGTTCTATATTGTAATACAATTATTATAAATAGTACAAAAGCAAACAAGTCCAATTTCAATTCTAAAATTTTTATTTTGCAATGTATCTACCTCCTCTTTATACTTTTTCTCTAAATACTGGGAATTTATCTTTAAAAATCTTTATTTAAAAATATTTCTCCTTCAATTCCCTTTTCTTGTTCAATTATTTTCTTTAAATATAAAATTTTTGTTTCCATTTTATTTTTGTCACCTAAATAAAACCACTTTCTTTTCTTGTGATAAATTAATCACGTATCCTATTTTTTTCATTATAATATGCTTCTGATACTTCTATATTTTTCTTTATTGTATATATATAATTATCTAAAAATACTTGATATATCTTCAATGTCTTTGATGTCTGATTCATTTAATTTATTACCAACTTTTATATTTGTTTCTTCTGTTTTTAAACATAGATAATTTTATTAAATTTGTAGGTTCTGTTGTAACCTCTTTTTATTATCATACCACTATTGTCAATAGTGTAAAACTTATTTGATGCTGTAATATAATATTTTTTTCAATTCTTTTCTACTACATCAAACTCTAATTCTGATGATGAAATTATTTTTTTAATGATACACTTTTTATGTATGGATTTTGTTTTAAATTTTTACTTAGAGATATTAAATTTTTGAAACATATTTTTATTTATTTCAATCTTTGATAATTTAATTACTTCTGCTGCTGTTAATTTATTATTCCCTTTTTACGCTTATTTTTTGTAATGTAAAAAGGTGATTTTAAGAGCTATTATTCCTGAGATTAGTAGTATAAATATTATAAATTTTACTATTCCTTTTATTTTTTTCTTTTTCTTCTTTACTTTTTGATTCTGAAATGGTTTTTATTATTATTTATATTCAAATCTAGTTCAAATTCTTGTTCTTCTTGCTTTTCTTTTTTTCTTTGCTGCTTTAAGCTCTTTTTAATTTCTGTTTTTTTGATACTTTTTTGTTGTTTTGCTTTTTCCTTGTTTTCTTTTTAGTTCCTGTGACTTGATCGTAATCAAATAATTGAATTTTTGCTTCTTGGTATTTTACTTTTTGCTTTTTTTGTGTTTTTATATTTTTACTTTTTCCTTCTTTGGCATTTAATCACCTTCTTATTTTTTTAAACTTATTGATAACATTTTTGCTGATACTGTTCTCTTCCATTGTTACACCATATACAGCTCCTGCTGCTTCCATACTTCCTTTTCTATGTGTGATTATTAAGAATTGTGTCAATTTATTTAATTTTTTAAATATTCTGCATATCTATATACATTTACATCATCAAGTGCCGCTCAATTTCATCAAGTATACAAAAATGGTGATGGATTTATTTTTAATATTGCAAATAGTAATGCTATTGCTGTTAGTGCTCTTTTCTCCACCTGATAGTAGCATCATATTTTGTAATTTTTGCCTGTTGGCTGAACTTGTATATCAATTCCACAATCTAGTATATTTTCTTCATCTTCTAATGATATTTTTGCCATACCTCCACCAAACAATTCTTTAAATGTTTCATTAAAGTTTATATTTATTATTTCAAATTTTTCTTTAAAACGTTTTTTCATTGTTTCTGTCATTTGTGCTATTACTTCGTGTAATTTTGCAATTGTTGTTTCTAAATCATATCTTTGTTCATTCATTTGAGTATATCTTTCTTCTGTTTTCTTGTATTCCTCAATTGAATCTATATTAATGCTTCCTAATTGTTTTATTTCTTCACGTAGTTTTTGACATCTTCTTCTACTTTCTTGATGTTTATTGGTTTTTCAAATTGTTTTGCATTATTTGGTGTTATTTCATATTCTGTCCATAATTCATTTATTAATGTTGTAATTGTTTCATTAATATTTGTTTCTTTTCATTCCAATTTTAACTATTTGTTCTTTTATATCTCTAATTATCTCGAATTGTTTTTCAATTGTTTTTTTCTATTTCGAAATTCTTTCATTTTCTTTTTATTCTTTGCTGTTTTTAATTCATTCTGTCTTTCTTGACTGTTTTCTACTTCTGTTTTGATTTTTAGTATGGATTGCTCTAATTCTTTTTATCAATTGATCTAATTCTGAATTCTTTTTCTTTTTAATTGTGTGATTTCTTTTTATAGTTTTCTATATTTATTGTTTTTGATTCTATTTCAGATGTAATTCTTTCAATCATTTTCATCAATTGAAAGATTGCTTTCTTCAAATGATGATACTGATATTTTTCAAATTTGTAATATCTTCATTTAGTATATCAATATTTTTCTTGGTCTGTTTGATGCTTTTTGTGCATATTGTGTAATTTCGTCATTTAATTTTGTACATTTCTCGACAATTTCTGATATATTTTTGAAATTGTTAATTTATTATTGTTTGATTTTTTTCAACATTTTTCATTATGGTTTGAAATTTCTTGTTGCTTTCTATTTTTTCATTCTCTAATGCTGTTACTTCTTTATTTATTGAATTCATTTTCTCTTGTTCTGTTGCAAAAGATTATTTCATTTTGTTGCATTTCTGCTTTTTAATTTTTTCGATACTATCAATTTGCTCTGCATTAGATTTTGAAAACTCTTCTTTTTGATTTTCTAATTGTTTTATTGATTCTTCTAATTTTATTAGCTCTCTTTTTAATGTTTTAATTTCTTCAGTTCTTCCTAGAATATTACTTGTTTTCTTTGCTAATGATCCACCTGTCATTGATCCCTGATGGTGTTATTATATCACCTTCTAATGTTGCTATTCTAAATGAATATCTATTTTTCTTTTGCTAGTTTTATTGCATTCTCCATTGAGTCTACAATAATTGATTTTCCTAAAAGGTTTTGCATTATTCCATCATATTCTTTTTCATAAGAAATTAAATCTGATGCAATTCCTATAGTGCCTTCAACTGATTTTGTATCTATCTAACTTATTGCCTTTAAATGTTGTCATTGGTAAAAATGATGCTCGCCCTAAATTATTATTTCTTAAATATTCAATCATTGTTTTTTTGCATCTTGTTCTGTTTTAGTTACAATATTTTTGAATCGATGCTCCTAATAACATTTCAATTGCTGTAGTATATCTATTATCTACTTTAATTATATTTGCAATCACACCTTTATAGCCTTGGTTTAAAACTTGGTTTTTCTCACATTCGGTTATAATACTTTTTACGGCTTTTTGCATAACCTTCTTTTTTTCTCTTTCTAGTTCTTCCAAAAATTTAACTTTTGATTCTTTAATTCTTTTTTCTGATTGATATGAATTTATTTTTCATCAAAACTTTTGATTTTTCAATTCAATTTGATTTATTTGCTCTTGTTTTTTTAGATAATTCTAAAATTGATTTATTCCTATTATTTTTCTATCTCTTTAAATTGTAATAATCTTTCATTTTTTTATGATTCTATTTTTATCTAGATTTGAAATGATTGATACAAGATCCTTTTCTAATTGCTTTATACGGTCATTTGAATTTTTTATTATTATTTCTTGTTCATTAAATTTTTGTTGTAGTTCATATTTTAATTCAATATTTTTCTTCGATTATTTTCTTTTTCTTCAATTTCTTTAGCCTTTTCTGATAATGTTTGTGTTATTTTATCTAATTCTGCTTGCTTTTCTGCTAATTCTTTATCAAAAACGTTCTTTATTTTTTGCTAGATTTTTCTTTTTGAAATTTTTATTTTTCTTTTTCCTCATTTAATTTAGCTATCGAATCTGTTGTTTCTGTTATCGAATTTTCTAGTCTTTCTATGTTTTCATTATTATTTAAAATTCTTTCATTACTTAAATTGATATCAGAATTTATTTTCTCTAATTTTTGTTTTTGCTTTCTGATGAAATATTTTTGGATTCTTTCTATTTCTTCAATAATTTGTTCATATTTTAATTTTAATTCTTCTCTTTCTGATTGTAATTTTAAGCAATTTATTATTTTCATTTTTTATCATTTTCTTCAAATATTATTTTTATTTTCTTGAATTTCTGTTAATTTTTGTTTTTGTCGAATCTATTTTTAGATAGAATTAATCCTACTTCAATGTTTTTAGATTTTTCTCGTAAATCTAGATATTTTTGCTTTGTCAGATTGTTCTTTTTAATGGTTCTATTGTTGATTCAATTTCTGTTAATATATCGTTTATTCTTATCAAATTTAGCTTTTGTTTGTTCTAATTTCTTTTCTGATTCTTCTTTTCTTACTCTATATTTTACAATTCCTGCTGCTTCTTCAAATATATGTCTTCTATCTTCTGATTTGGCACTCAATATTTCATCTATTCGCCCTTGTCCCTATTATTGAATAGCCATCTCTTCCTATACCTGTATCCATGAATAATTCAATTATATCTTTTTAATCTACAAGGAACATTGTTTATGAAATATCCTGATTCACCTGTTCTATATATTTTTCTTTTATTGTAACTTCTTGGAATTCTATATTTAAAAACATTATCACTATTATCAAATGTCATTTCTACTTCTGCAAATGATAATGGTTTTCTAGCTTTGTGTTCCTGCAAAATATGATGTCTTCAGATTTACTTCCTCTTAAAGATTTAATACTTTTGCTCGCCTAAACACCATCTTATTGCATCTGATATATTACTTTTTTCCTGAACCATTTGGTCCAATTACTGCTGTTATTCCACCACCTTGAAATTCCAAAAATAGTTCTGTCTGCGAATGATTTGAATCCTTGAATTTCAAGTCTTTTTAGATACATTTCATTGCTCCTTTTCAATTTTGATATAATATCCATTTTGTCTTAATTATATTACCATAAAAGCTCAATGTTGTCTATTTTAGCTAACTAGTTGAAACATATAATGCTAAAATATTTTTTTATACGAAGGAGAAATTATGTTAGAAGAAAAATTTGAATTTTATAGTCCTTATAATGTTAATATCCATGATTTGGATCCAGATTTACAAAATAGTTTATCTGTTATGCAAAATTTAGATTTTATGACTCATAGACATTGTCAAAATGTTGGAAATTTAACTGCAAGAATTTGTACTTATATGCATTTTAATAGTAAGTTTATTTTTGCATTGCCTTGTTGCTGGTTATGTTCATGATGTTGGGAAATTGTTTATTGACCCTAAAATACTTCATAAAGATGGGAAATTAACTCCTGAAGAATTTGAAATTATGAAAAACACATACTACATTAGGGTATGAATATTGTATGAAGGATCATAATTTAATGTATTATTCTGATGGTCCTGTAGATCTCATCATGAAGCTCTTAATGGAACAGGATATCCTAGAGGTTTGACGAAAAAGATATTCCTCTTTCTGGACAAATTATTAGAGTTGCAGATGAATATGATGCTCTTGTTACAAAAGGCACTATAAAACTCATGTTAATATTTCTGAAACACTTAAAGATATGATTGTTGATACTGAGCCTCCTAAAAATGTTGTTGCACTTGACTTTTTTGAAGCAAAAATCAACATCTTGGAAAAATTAATAAAAAAACCTTTAAAAAGCTTTATTTAAAGTTGTTATTGATGATATCTTATATGAGATTGCAGGAATTTGTAACTATATTAATTATCTAAAAAGATCAATTAAAACGCTTACGTACTGTTGAATCTTATGATAAAAATTCAAGCTGCTCATTCTGAGCGTACAAAAGAATATTATGGTGCTGGTATGAAAATGTTGTTAAAACCTGGTGAAACTATCGAAAATTACCAACAACTAATTATTGAATTTAGTGATGCTATTGTTGCTCGTGAAGATAGAATTAAACAACTATATAATGAAATTAAAATTATAAAGAAGTTAAAGAGTATAAAAACTCGGTACATGTGTACCGAGTTATTTTTAAATATTCAATTAGTGTTTTTCTTTAATTCTTCTGCGCTTTCTATTCTATTTACTTTGTTTCTCATTTCTGATGCGTCTTTTTAATCCTTTTTAAATAAAAGGAGATATGTTTTTCTCATTTCGCGAATTCCAGTATATTCGCCTTTTTCTTTATTTCTAAATCAATATGTTCTAACATTACATTTAGTAATTCACTATTTGATATTTTTGAATATGTGCCAGTTTCTAAATATTCTTTTATTTGTTTAAATATCCATGGATTTCCTAAAGTCCCTCTTGCTATCATGATTCCATCTACACTAGTTTGTTCAAATATTCTTTTGGCATCTTCTGAGTTTTTATATCACCATTACCTATTACTGGTATTCCTACATTTTTCTTTTTACTTGTTTTATTATATCCCAATCTGCAATACCTGTATAATAATCTGAACGTGTTCTTCCATGAATAGCGATTGCTGATGCTCCGGCTTTTTCAATTCTTTTTGCTGCTTCTACTGCAACAATATGCTGATGATCCCATCCTTTTCTGATTTTTACCGTTACTGGCTTTGTGCTATTATCAACTACTGCTCTCACTACATCTTCTGCTAAATCTAAGTTTAATAGAAGCTTACTTCCATCTTCATTTTTACAATTTTGGGTGCTGGACATCCCATATTTATATCAATAATATCTCCAATATTATTTTTCTGATAAATATTTTGCTGCATATCCCATTGCTTTTTACATCGCTTCCAAATATTTGGACTGATATTTTTGTTTGTTTGACCTGTCGTATTGAATAATTCTTTTTGTTTTTCGAATCATCATAATATAATCCTTTTTGCACTTACCATTTCTGTTACTTCTAATCCTGGATTATATTTTTCGCAAATAATACGAAATGGCAGGTCTGTATAGCCTGCCATTGGTCCTAAAACTAAATTATTTTTCTAATTCTACATTTCCTATTTTTAATTTTTTATCATTTTTACCTATTCTATAAAAATATTTTTTTGTCTACGACCACTTATATTTAATAATAATGCTATCATTATAAAAGTTACTCAATAATGAACTTCCTCCATAGCTTACGAATGGTAATGGGACACCTGTTATTGGGAGCATTCCTATTGTCATTCCTATGTTTTTCAAGCATATGAAAGAAAAATATTCCTGTTATACCACTTGCTATTAGTGAGCCGAGCTCATCTCTTGCAGTTTTCGCTATTGATATTGATTTAGTTATCAGTACCACATATAAGATTATTATTGATCCTGCTACTACAAACCCCAATTCTTCTCCTATTACTGAAAAAAATGAAGTCTGTTGACTTTTGGATACAAGAACCCTAACTGAGTTTGATTACCTTTTTAAATATCCCATTCCTGTTAATTGTCCTGCACCTATTGCTATTTTTGATTGTGTTAAATTATATCCTGATCCCCTTGGATCTACTGCAGGATTTAAAACACTTGAATTCTTTGTTTTGCATGTGGTGGTAGAACAAAGAAATATAATAATGGTATTATGATAATAACTAATAAAATACCTGTTATTATATATTTTTTGAAATTCCTGCTGTAAATAGCATACATAATAATGCAAAATACGAATGCTGAACCTGTTCCATAATCTGGTTGTTTTAATATTAACAATAATGGTATTGCTGCTACTGCTAATACCTGCATTAATTTTAGTGGTTTATTAATATCATTTTCATTATTTTTAATTTTTGCTATAAATAATGCTATTGTTATTATAAATATTATTTTGGAAAAATTCAGATGGTTGTACTGATATACTTCCCTATTACGAACCAGCTTGTTGCTCCTCCTATTGGTTTTTGTAAATAGTACTGCAACAAGCGATAGCAAACTTAATCCATAAAGAGCAGGAATGCTTTTTGATAATTGATCATAATCAATTATTATTAATGCAATCATTACTGGAACACTTACTCCTAGCCACATGAGTTGTTTGTAAAATTCTTCATGTTTTTGTGCTTGCCGTTGCTGAATAAATTGCAAAACAATCCTATTATTGACAATAATACTGTGGCTATTAGTATTATCCATTCAATATTTTTACTTAATCTCTTTTTCAATCTTATCTCCTTTGTATATTAATAAAATAAATTATTTATTTGTTTTTAGGAGTTTTCAATTTTTTTCTGCTTTTTTTCTTCTTATCTGTATGTTCTACGGATTTCTTTTTCTGTTTTTTTAGAAGCCTTTTTCTATTTCCTTATTCTTTTTTTCATCTTCTATTTGAGCTTTTTACTTCTGCTTCAATTTTTTTCTTTCTTTACTTTTTGCTTTGCGTTTTTCTTCCCTTATTCATTTCTGATTTTATTTCAGTTTTTATGCTTTTTAAAAAGGAATATTGGCATATAAAGCTAGTGCGCCTATTGTTCCATCACTATTTTGCTTATTCGTTAATTTTACGTCAATTTCTTTGTCGTCAACATTAACATATTTCTTAATTACATCTATAATTTCTTGTCTCATCATATCTAAAAATCTGCTGAAACATGTGCTCTATCTTGCATTAATACTAAATGTAATCTTTCTTTGCTTGTTCCTTTATTCTTTGCCTTGCTTTTTTTCTTCGCTTTTTGTTTTCATTCTTTTAAAAATTTATTGAAATAGAACATTTCTTCCTCCATATTTTTCAGTTTTATTTATTTTTTGAATATTCTACTAAAGAACGATTCTTTTTCTTCCAGGAATTGTGATTTCAACATTTTCACCTAGAATTCTTCTTGCTATTTCGATATAAGCTTTTCCTGAAGCTGCCTTTTTTTATTAGCTACTGCTGGTTCACCTTTGTTTGTTTGAGTTATAATGTTTTCGTCTTCTGGTACGACACCCTATTAAATCTATTGATAATAAATCTAATATGTCTTCTACATCCATCATCTCGCCTCTTTTTACCATTTCAGGTCTAATTCTATTGATTATTAATTCTGGATTTCTAATATTTGATGATTCTAACAATCCTATAATTCTATCTGCATCTCTAATTGATGAAAATCTCTGCATTTGTTACTACTATAGCTCTATCTGCTCCTGCTATTGCATTTTTAAATCCTTGTTCTATTCCAGCAGGGCAATCTACAATGATATAATCAAATTCTTCTTTTAATCTTTGAGTTAATCTAATCATTTCATCTTCATTTATTGCGTCTTTATCTCTAGTTTGGGCTGCGGAGCAACAAAAAAATAAATCTGTAAATCTTTTATCTTTTATTAAAGCTTGTCTTAATTTACATTTTCCCTCAATAACATCTACTATATCGTATACGATTCTGTTTTCTAATCCCATTACGACATCTAGGTTTCTTAAGCCAATATCTGTATCTAGTAAAACTACCTTTTTCCACGCATTGCTAGTGCAGATCCAAGATTTGCTGTTGTTGTTGTTTTACCAACTCCTCCTTTACCAGATGTGATGACTATTACTTCACCCATAACTTTCCTCCTTGTATATTATACCTTTTTATTATAAAGTCAATTGTCTTAAAAGTCAATAAATTACAAAAGAAAGGAGCTTTACATTATTTTTCAAGCTCCCTAATTTTCAATATATTAAATTTGTTCTATTTACTCTTCTATTTCTTTTTCTTCTGCTTGATTTTCTTCATTATTTATTAATTCAAGATTTGCTACTGATACTTCATATGCTACTCTTTGTTCTACAGTACCATCTCCATATTTCTTTTCGTAGTTTCTTGATTGAACTCTACCTATAATTTTTAACTTCTGTTCCTACAGTCATTTTCTGAACAGAATCTTGCATTTCTTCCCCATGTTATACATGGAATGTAGTCTGATTTATTATATGCTCTATTTACTGCTAATAATACATCTGCTATTTCTCTTCAAATGGTGTTTGTCTATAAATTGGTGACTTACATATATAACCAATTAATTCGACTTCATTTGTTGCAATTCCTTGTGTTGATTCAATATTATCAATTTCGTCTTCAATAAATTCAATTGATTTTTGCAAATACTGTTAATATTAATCTATCTTTTTCATAACTATTATATGATCTAAATTGTCCTTCAACTTTTTATATTTCTTCCTATAGTTAGATCACTATCTTTTAAACAATCTTTCTGAAATTGTTACTGGTATTAGATCTGCATTTCCACTTAATCTTGGTACACTTACATTTACTGTATAAAACTTTTTCACTGTAAATCTCATGACTAAATGTTTTATCATCAGTAATTTTTACCTATTAAAGTTAGACTGTTGTTCTCTAAATAATTTTTCCATTTATGTTCCTCCTAAATTTTTCGTTTGTGTATCATTTATCTTTGTGTCAATATCTAAAAGTATAACATCTTTTTATTTTGTAAACATAAAATAGTAAAATTTGTATTATTTTTGTATTATTTTTTGTAATAATGTATTTTTGACTAGTATTTTATGCATAAAAAGATAGTATTTTTGAATAACTATCTTCATTTTATTATTTATATTCTTTGTTTTGTTTCTTTAACGATTTTTGTGTTTACAACATTTACATATTCCTATTTTGTTATTATATTTTTGTTTTTGTATGTTTTTGTCTTTTTCCAAAAGCATTTTCAGTTATAATTTCTTGTACTTGTTCTTTACCTTTTTCTAATGTCCAATTTACGCTCCCCATTTATGACAATTTTTCACATACTTTTTGAGTTCCCGTCTATTCCAAAAATTGTTATAAAAGAAAATAATCCGAATAGCTATAAGAATGTCATATTTTGTGTCATTATATAAGCAATTGCAAATACTATTGCAATTGTTCCTGGAACATATAATAGAAAGATTCTTTTTGCATAGTTTCCTTCTTATTATTTTTATTGTTCTTTCTGTTATCTTTTTATCATTCATTTTCTTCATCTTCCTCTTCATCGTCTTGATCTTGATGAAGCTCATTCCAACGCATAACTCTTATATCTTTATATGTATCTAGTACTGCTTCATATTTATCATGATCATCTTCCCATACTGTTTGTGGAATTTTATCAAATGCTGCAAACATCTTTTTCCGCTTCACCCTAAATATATTACTTGCTGCTGTGGCGTCATTTTTAGTATATCTTTTTGAAAAATTCATATAAGCTATCAAGCTCTTGATTTGCATTTATGAATGACCAAAAGTCTGTGACTTTTATTCCTGCTGCGCGCATTTGTGCTACTACTGATGCTATTAAAAGAACGATAAATACTAATAGTATTACTATTATTGCTAATATGTCCATTTAGTCCATCCTTTTTTTCTTTTGAATTCTATTTTATTATAGCAATCATATTTTATTATTGCAATTATATATTTATATTTTATAAAGCCAAAATAAATTGCAAAAAGAGCGAGTTTATCAACTCGCTCCTTCTGCTTTAGAACAAATCAGTCAAGCTCTTTGAAGCGATAAAGCTTCGTTGTAGCTTTGACTACAGTCACTTCTTTTGCCTCCTACACGGACATTTGTTGCCTGTCCGGTATTTCGAAGTGCCCATACCTTGAAGCGCTCCTCAAATTCCATACCTTTTTCTTTCAAGGTACATGAAGAGGCCTGATTGTGTGGCGAGCTTTTTCGCCATCTTTCAAATTTCTAACTGAATCCTTCTCTTTCAGGATTCTTTTCGAGGTTTGTCAACTTCTTAAAAATATCAGTATTATACTTTTTACTTCAATTTTATCATTATCTGCTGAAATTGTTGCTTCTGTTTTTATTTTTCCATCAAGCATTGCATCTGCTATGTTATCTTCAACCATTGTTTGGATTGCTCTTTTCAATGGTCTTGCTCCATAGTTTGTATCTATTCCTTTTTGATTATTAAATCTTTTGCTTTTTCATCTACTTTAATTGTAATTCCTTGTTTTTTCATTCTTTCTATTACTTTTGTTTATTAATAAATCAAAAATCTTTCCTTCTTCTTTTTCTGTTAGTTTATGGAATACAATTATCTCATCAATACGATTTAAGAATTCTGGTTTTAAAATCGTGCTTTAATTCTGCCATTACATCTGATTTTTATTGTTTCATTTTCTTTTTCTTCTTCTTCTTTTGTTGCTTTAAATCCTAATGGTTTTTGTCTGTAATTTTTGTGCACCAATGTTTGATGTCATTATTATTACAGTGTTTTTAAAGTTTACTATTCTTCCTTGTGAATCTGTTAATCTTCCATCATCTAAGATTTGAAGCATTATATTCATTACATCTGGATGTGCTTTTTCAATTTCATCAAATAGTATTACTGAATATGGTTTTCTTCTTACTTTTTCTGTTAATTGTCCAGCTTCATCATATCCTACATATCCTGGAGGGCAGCCTATTAATTTAGCTGTTGAATGTGACTCCATATATTCTGACATATCTATTCTTATTAATGAATCTTCACTTCCAAATAAATTTTCTGCTAATGCTTTTTGACAATTCAGTTTTTCCTACACCTGTTGGTCCTAAGAATAAGAATGAACCTATTGGTTTGCTTGGATCATTTAGACCCATACGATTTCTTTTTGATTGCTTTTTGCTACTGCTTTAACTGCTTCATCTTGTCCTATTACTCTTTCATGTAAATTTTCTTCTAAATGTTTTTAATTTTTCGTTGTCTGTTTCTGAAACTTTTTGATACTGAGATTCCTGTCCATGATGATACAACTTGTGCAATATCTTCTTCGTTTAATATATAAATCTTATTCTTTTTGTCATTCTCTATTTTTCTTTTTCTTTATTATATTCATCTTTTAATTCTTTTATTTTGTCTCTTAATTTTTGCTGCTTGTTCAAATTCTTGTTTTCTTACGCTTTCTTCTTTTCTTTATTTATTTTTATCTATTTCTTCTGCTTTTTCCTTTTAATGTTACTGGTTCTTCATAAGTTTGCATTCTTATTTTTGATGCGGCTTCATCCATTAAATCTATTGCTTTGTCTGGTAAAAATCTATCATTAATATATCTTGATGATAATTCTACTGCTGCTTTTAAGGCTTCATCAGTAATTTTTTACATTGTGATGTGCTTCATATTTATCCCTAATTCCTTTTTAATATTTGTAATGTATCTTCTTCTGTTGGTTCTGAAACTGTTACAGGACTGAATCTTCTTTCTAATGCTGCATCTTTTTTTCTATATATTTTTCTATATTCTTTTAATGTAGTTGCACCTACTAATTGAATTTCACCTCTTGCTAATAATGGTTTTAATATGTTTGCTGCATCCATTGAGCCTTCTGTTGATCCTGCGCCTACTATTGTATGTATTTCATCTATGAATAAAAATAATATCTCCTGCTTTTTTCACCTCATCTAGTACATTTTTTATTCTTTCTTCAAAATCACCTCTATATTTTGCGCCTGCCATTAAACTTGTTAAGTCTAAGCTTTACTACTCTTTTGTTAAATAGTTGCTCTGGTACTTTCTTTTTGCTCAATTCTTTTCTGCTAATCCTTCTACTATGGCTGTTTTACCCTACACCTGGTTCTCCAACCAAACATGGATTATTTTTTTGTTCTTCTTGATAATAATTGGATTACCCTTTGTATTTCTTCTTTTCTGCCTATTACTGAGTCCAATTTTCCCTCTTTTGCTTTTTGTGTTAAATCTAAACTATATTGATTTAATGTTGGTGTATTATTATAACTATTATTTGTTGTTGTCGTATTTTCTCCTTTTCCTGAATCATTTAATTCTTCATATAATTCATTTAAATCTATTGACAAATCTATTAAAATTCTATTGGCTATTGAATTTGATTCTTCCAATATTCCTATTGTTAAATCATCTGCATCTATTTTGTCATTTCCTTTTGCTTTTTGCATTTATTAATGCTGATTGCAATATTCTTTTTGCGTTTGGTGTTAATTGAACATCATCAAATGCTGCAAATATTGATCCTATTCTAGTTATATTCATTATTTCTTTTCTTAATGCTAATTCATCTACTTTGTGTGCTAATAAATATTGACTTGATTTGCTTGTTCCTTCTATTACAATTCCATATAATATGTGTTCTGTTCCAATATATGTGCTATTACTTTCTATTGCAAAATTTCTTGCAATTTCAAATATTTTATCTGTTCTTGTTGTAAACTTCATATTATTCTCCTTTCTTTTGTTTTTATATTATTTATTTATTATTTCTTTTAAAATTTTAGCTCTTTCTTTTTCTATATCTAGGTTTGTTATATCTTGACCTAAATATTTTGCTAATGTATATGGGTTTGAGTAATTTAAGATTTTTCATTTTTGTGTCATCTATTTTGTCTAATATTCCTAAATCAACTCCCATTTTTACCATTGATATTAAATTTAGATATTCTTCGTCTTTAATTTTATTTGAGTATGAAATTATTCCATAATCTCTTAATATCTCATCTTCAATATCTTCTGTATTTTTAATTAAATATTTTTCTTAGTTTGCGTTCATTTTCAATGATGTTATCTATTATTGGTTTTATGCTTTCTTTAATATTTTTCTTCTGTTGTTCCTATTATTTGTGTTGTTGATATTTCAAATATATCACCTTCTTCTTCATTCATTGTGATTCCTAAATTATTTACTGTATTTCTTACTTTCCTTATATTATTTGTAATATTTAATCCTGGTAAATGTAATTTTACAGTTTCTTTTTAATCCTGTTCCTATATTCATTAAATTTGGTGATAAATATCCATATTTCTCATTAAATGCATAATTTATTAATTTTTTTCTAATTTTTATCTAATTCAATTATTAATTTTGTTGTTTCTTCTATGCTTTTTCCACTTTGAAATACTTGTAATACTATTTGATCTTGCCCATTTACTTGTATTGCTATATTTTCTTCATCATTGATTATTAGTGCTTTATAATTACTTTTTAAAATTATAAAAATTCTTTCGTTATTATATTCTTTTCTAATAATGATTTTTTTGTTAGTTCATCAATTGTGTTATAATCTATGAACTTTAAACTATATCCTAACTTTGGTGTTATTTTTCTTTAATATTTCATATACCTTTTTGATCTTTTGCTGTCATTTACTGTATTGAATTTTTACTTTGCTTAAATTTCTTGTTAATCTAGATTTTGAATATAATATAACATCTGAATCTTTTTCCATTTTTTTAAATACCAAGACATTATTGTTTAATCTCCTTTATCTGATTTTTTTAATTTTTGCTGCATCTTCATATCTTTCTTCCTCTACAGCTGTTCTTAATTCTCTTTCTAGTTTTTCTAATTTTTGTTTCTTCCTTATTTTCTAGTTTATATTCTGCAGATTCTTCTGCTACTTGATCTAACTGTTCTGATGGCTTTTCTTCAATGTGTCTATTACTATTTTTGTATATTTTTTTAATACCTTATCTATTTGTTTATCAAATGTTTTATAGCAATCTTCACATTCTAGCATTCCATCTGTTATAAAATTATTATAGTTTGTTCCACATGTTTTTGCACTCTAGGTTATTTGTTTGAATTAGCGGTATTCTAGTATCTTCTAAGAATCCATTAAATAATCCCCCTAAAATATCACTCATTCCTCCAAATTCATATCCTATATCCATGTTGTCCAATCCTAATTTTTTTAGCACATTCACTACATAGGATCAATTCTTTCTTCTTTTCCATTTATTATTTGTCTATATTGAAAATTTGCTTCATTCTTTCCACAATTTTGACATTTCATATTTTATTCCTTTCTATTGAAGTCAATTTTTGACTTACAAATTTATTATTATATTTTTCAAAATATTTGATCTGATTTCTTCTTTTTTTGATTTTTTTATTGTTGATAAACAATTATCTGTTACTAAGCTCTTAAATATTTTTTTAACTCTTTATCTGTTATTAATTTTTTTCTTGATTCAATATTTCTAACAATGAATTAGCTTCTTTAACAGTAAAGCTTTATCTCCAATTTTATTTAGTAATGATTTTTTTGCATCTTCTTCATTTATTTGAGTTCTAACTATTTTTATATAGCCACCTCCTCCTCTTTGACTTTCTACATAATATCCTTGAATCGGCGTAAATCTCGTTGATATAACATAATTTATTTGTGATGGTACACAGTTAAATCTTGTTGCTAAATCATTTCTTTGTATTATTGCTTTATTTTTCTTCATCAAACATATCATCTATAAATTGTTCTATTACATCTGAAATTCTCACTTTTTGACTTTATTCTCCTTTTTCTGACTTTGACTTTCTTTGACTTTCATATTCTATTATAGCATGATTATTTTTTGCAATAGAAAATTTAAAATTTATTGTTTTTCATAATTATAATTTAAAAGTATAATTGTGAGTTAAAATTAAAAGGAGGTAATATGCCTGATTTAATAATGATAACTGGACCTCAAGCTGTTGGTAAAATGACAGTTGGACAGGAATTAGCTAAATTAACAAATTTCAAATTATTTCATAATCATATGTCCATAGATCTTGTAAATAATTTTTTTCAGCTATAGTACTAAAGAAGGACAGGAGATGGTTAAAATGCTTAGAATTAATATGTTTAAATATTTTTCTGAAAAGCTCTATTCCTGGAATTATTTTTACGTGTGTTGTAAATTATGATAAATTGTCTGACATTGAAAATATTTCAATTTTTAAAAATATTTTTTTGAATCTAATGGTGGAAAATTTTATTATGTTGAATTGGATGCGCCTTTTAGATATTAGACTTAATCGAAAATAAAACTGAAAAATAGATTATTTTATAAACCTGAAAAACAAAATATTGAATTTAGTGAAAAACAAATATTCCATGCTGAAAAACATCATCGTAATTACTCTTTACCAAATGAATTAAATTATAAACATTATATAAAAATAGATAATTCAGAATTATCTGCACTAGATACTGCTAAATTGATAAAGGAAAAATTTCGTTTAACCTGATGTATAAATAAAATTTAATTTTTTATTTGAAAATAATCCAAATAGAAAATTTAAAATTTATTGTTTTTTTATCTTAATATATAATCTTCTTGGAATAATCTTTTTAAGGAGGACTTATTATGAATTTAAATATTACAGGAAAGATTTTTGAATTAACAGATGCTATAAAATCTTATACATCTGAAAAAGTTGATAAATTATCAAAATATTTAGGTGATGATTTTTTCAGCTGTTGCAACTTTTTGAAATTCATGGAGAAGAACAAATCGCTGAATTAAGAGTTACAGTTAATGGTACTGTTTACAAAGCTACTACAGCTTCTAAGGATTTATATTCTTCTATTGATAAAAAAATATTGGAATTTTTAGAAGGTCAAATTAGAAAATCTAAAACAAAAAAAGACAAGCAAAACATGGTTGAGACAATTAGAATTCAAGAAAAAGAACTTTTGGATTTTGAAGATGGTATTGAAGGTGAAGTTGTTAAAACTATCCTTTATAGTGTAAAACCTATGATGGTTGATGATGCTTTAATACTTTTTACAAGATGATGCAAAGAATAAATTTATGCCTTTCATCAATGTTGAAACTGGCAAAGTTAATGTTATTTATAAATTAAAAGATGGCAAAAACTTTGGCTTATTAGAACCAGAAGCTTAATTGAATATTTTTTTATTAAAGCCTGCCAATAAAATGGTAGGCTTTATATGGAGGTTTTTATATGAATAAAGATGATTTATTAAAATTACTGGAGAAATTAAATTTTCCAAAAGGATCAATTTTATATTCTTTCTAGTGGATGTTTAGTTTTTTTATAATCTTCGTGATATGGCTAATGATTTAGATTTATGTATTACAGAGAACTTATTTGAACAAATTAAAAATAAATATGATTTAAATGCTGAGAAGAAAAATAAGTTTGGATTTTATAAATTAAGTGATGATGTCGAAGTTGTAGTTGACTCTGATGAAGATTTTTATTGATCAATTTGATTTAAAAAGATGGCTATCAACTTCAAAAGCTTTCTATTATTAGAGATTTTAAAGTTAAAAGAGGATTACCTAAGGATTTAGTTGATGTTAAAAAGATTGATGATTATTTGAATGATAAATCTTTTGGATATGTAAAAAGTGCTGACATAATGTTAGCACTTTTTCTTCATTTAGTTCTGTGATTATTTCTTGTATATCATCATCGATTTCAATTGATTTATGTTTTTATTTCATTAGGAATCATTGGGTAATTTTTATTAAATCTTACTAAAAACCAATTATCATTTTGATATGTCATTAATTCAAATGGATATCTGATTATTCCAGGTGTATTAAATCCTACTCCAAACTCTAACAATACTACATTTTTGTTTTACTTTCTTCTATAAATTTATCATAATTTTTTTCTGCATTTTATACCATTCTTTATTTTTGTATAAAATTTATATCTTTTTCGTAAATGTAGTTTCGATTGGCTCTCCACAAACTGGGTAGTATGGAATTAATTCTTTTTGATATTTTTAAATCTTTATCAATACTATTTATCATATCTTTTTACTAATTCTGTATTATCATATACTTTATCATGGCATCCTTGTGAACATTGATTTAAAGAATAACTACCTTGGACTGCAAATATTTTTATTTTTATCAAATCCTGCTTTATAGAATTGATTATCAACATTGCTTGTTATTACAAAATAATTTTTTGTCCTTAACTAAATTGTAAATATCTTTATATAATTTTGTTGCATCTCTTCCTATATCGCTGTAATTTATGTGATTTTGACCAAACTCCCCAATATTCTTCCAATGAATTATATTTGAAAAATCCTGATGTATATAAATCTTTGAATCCGTATTTTTGGATAAATGGTTTAAAGTGTTTTTTTCAAATTGTTTTTCCTGAATATTCTATTCCTGCTGCTGTAGATAGACCTGAACCAGCTCCTATCAATATTCTATCTGCTTTATTTATTATTTCTTTTAACTTTTTCAAGTTCTCTTTCATAATATTTTTATCCTTTTCTTCATACACTGCAAATATTATTTTTCAAATCCATCTTGATTTTCTATTACAGTTTTTTACAGCTATTTTTGCGGCTTCATCTTTTTGGAAAACCAAATACTCCTGTTGATATTGCAGGAATTGCTATTTCTTTTATATTATTTTTTTCTTGCTTCATTTAATATATTTATATAGGTTTCTTTTTAACAATTCCTTATGTTCATTGTTTAATTGATTTCTTACTATTGGACCAACTATGTATGTATTTTTATTGCATGGCAAATTATATGCATTTGTTGTAAAGCATTTAGCAGTTTCTAAAGTCCCTATCTGCTCCATTCTTTTTGCACATTCTAATCTTAGTCTGATTCCTGCGAATGTTTGAATTTGATTATCTAAACAATTATGATTTGGCTGATAACAACCTGTTCCTTGTGAATTGGCTGGATTTACTATTGCCTCTATTTTTAATTTGGTTATATCGCCATGCCAGATTGATATTTTTTCATCTATATTTTTGGCATCATAAGTATCGTTATTTCTTAATTGTAAAAATTCATTTTCTTTTTCAATATATTCATTTTGAAATCTCTTTTGGTTGACGAATATTTACTAATGCTATATATAATCTTTTCTTATCACGTCCTTCATATTTAGAAATGTCTTCTCCTCTTTCACCTAATAAATAGCTAATTAGATAATCTAAATTCTCCATATTTTCTCCTATTCTATTATCGCATCATTTTCAGTGAATTCTTTTAAAGAATTTGCTTGAACTTGAATACATGCATAAGTAATTGATTCGTTGTCAGATGCAAAAATTTGACGTTTTTCCATTTGGTGAAACTCTTAATACATCTCCTTTAGTTAATGCTATTTTTCACCATCTACTATTACTATACCACTTCCGTCCATTATAATATATATTTCTTCATTTTCTTTATGTGAATGTATGAATGGTACACTTGCACCAGCTGGTAATGTATTAATACTTACCTCTGCTCCTGTTAGTCCTAATTGATTATGGAATTCTGTTCTTCCTCCATTTGAATGTCCTATTTCGTAATTTTTTCATTTTTATTTTCCTCCTAAATTGTTTTGTTCTGTTTTGAACTACATTTATAATAATTCCTTTTTGTTTCTTTTGTATAGTAGGCACTTTATTGTTCTATAGTTACCCGTTGGTAAGTAATATTGAAATTATTTATGTTTGTTGATTGTTCTTTTATAAAAAAATGATATACTTTATTTGAAAGGAGTTTTTTTATGCAAAAAGCCAATTACACCATGTCCGGTTGAATTTACTATGTGCTTAATCAGTAACAAATGGAAAATATTAATTATAAGAGATTTATTAAATGGAACTAAACGTTTTTGGTGAACTGCAACGTACTGTTGCTGGAATTTTTACAAAAGGTTTTAACTTCAAATTTAAAAGAGCTTGAATCAGATGGACTTATTAATAGAAAAGTTTATCCAGTTGTTCCTCCAAAGGTTGAATATTCTTTGACTGATTTAGGTCTTAGTTTAAAACCTGTTTTAGATTCAATGATTGCTTGGGGAAATGAAAATAGACATAAAGTTTTAGGACAAGAATAGCTATATTGAAGCATTTATTTTTACACTAACAGTTTTTTTGTAGTATACTATAATTAGTTATTATGTTGATTTTTAGGAGGCGTAAGATACTTATGGCATATATTAAGGAAGAAGAAATTGTAAAAATAAAATAAAACTATCTAAAAGCACATATTTACTTAGATAAATATGATATGTATTATGTAGAATTCTTAATGAGATCAGGTCAAACTAAGAAGGTAAGAGTTTTTTTGCGAAAAAGGGACTTTTCCAGAATTTAATAGTGCTGAATTCCAAAAGTTACAACAAGTTTATGGCTCAAAACTTCTTACAGATTTTTCGTTAAAAGATTAATTGGCGAAAAAGGTTTGATGAACAAGGAAGGCAGAGATGATTTTATTTATTTAGGGTGGAGAGCTATACAAAAACGGATATATAGCCAATCGTCATATGGTACAATTAAACGGAAAAACAGGACAACAAAAATTTTTGATGAAAATTTATTTAGTCTAAGATTACAAGTTCAAGCAAAGAAAATAACTCTCAAAATTCTATAAATAGTAATAATAAAAATGGTAAAACATATGTAATTGGAGATATCCATGGTATGTATGGTTCATATACAGAAATAATGAAAAGAATGACATCCAAAGATCATCTAATTATTTTTGGGAGATGTTATTGATAGAGGAACTGGTGGAATTCAAATAATTCAAGATATTATGAAAAAGAAAAAGAAAACAGGCAAACTAATCCAAAGATTACTTTTTATGCTAGGGAAATCATGAAATGCAATTCTTGGAAACTGTTGCAAACCATGATAAGAAGAGGATTGCATAAGGAAGATTTAATTACTATTATGAATAGAAGGATAGCTCGTTCACAATATGGATATTATAGTTTACATAGTGATCCAAAAATCTAAAAAGCCAAGATGAATGGAAGAAAAAAACTTGATTTATATGATGTTGATTACCAAAAATTAATTGATGAAAAAGGATTAACAGATTGGGAATTAGATATTATGGGGATTTGGTTAACTTCAAACAAAGGATCTACAACAATTTTTGATTTTTCTGCAAGGTGGACGCGTTAATGGTACAAAAGAACAACAGGCTATATACTCATTTCTAGCTGATTCATATGTTACATTACCTCAAAATATTAATGGAAAAGATTATTTATTTGTACATGCTATGCCACCAAAAGATTCGCAAATGATAAGACAAATGAAACAATCTAAAAAGGATATAAGTTTAAAGAATTAACAAGAGACCAATATACTTTTTATGTTAGAAGAAAGAGATAATAGCACATATGAACAAGCTAAAGCATATGGATTTACAACGATATGTGGACATACTCCTGAATTTGGAGAAATTTTTAATAGATGATAATAAGAGATTTGTAAGGATTGATGCAGGTTGCGGGCATAAGCAAAGAAAATCAAAATTAGCATTATACTGTATTGATGATGGAAAAGTTGAATATTTTTGACGAAAAAAAGAAACAATTCATGAGCAACCATCATTATAAATGAAAATAGGATACTCGTTTTTTTAATTACGAATATCCTATTTCTTTTTACGTGATACATAAATAAATTCCTTAAATAATATTTCTTCAACAGAATGTTTATAATCATTCATAAGTCCAGTCCATTTTAGTGGGTCAGTATCTTTTAAATTTTCATCAATAGGATTTTTTCTAACATTTGTTTCATAAGTATTTTTAAGTCTTTCTTTAGCCTGTATATCAGTATCTCACAATATTTTTTTCTTAAAAGTACCATCTAAAAAGCATTAAAGAATATTCCGCTTCTTTATGTTCTTTAAATATTGTAATCTTAAATGTCCATATTTTTCCAATTTGATAATCATTTTTTTATAATTTTCTTTTTTCAAAAATACAAATCAGGAATATAATAATCTCCTTCTTTGTGATAAGTTATTTCTACCATATTAAAACCCTCCTAAAATTTAATTTCACTACTTTTTAGAACTATATTTATATCATTTTCAGCTGACTAAAAAAACAATATTTTCAAAAAAAGTGTACTTAAATAATTCTTACTGGGAAATGAAAATAGACATAAAGTTTTAGGACAAGAATAGCTATATTGAAGCATTTGAGCTTATATACAAATTTTGACATCTTATATAAAGAATGTTATCATAAAATAAATATTTATTAGGAGAATAAATTTTATAGGATTTTTGATATATTTAAAAAGAATAAGAGGTAAATAAAATAAGATGGACTATAATCATATATAGTTCCATCTTATTTTATTTATATAAGAAAGCCACCACTAATTGTGATGGCCTTTATTTCTTAATTATTTTACAGCTAATTTTTAAATCTAATTTAGATTTTTCTGCTTGCTGCATTTTTTTGATATTACACCTTTAGTAGCTGCATGATCAACTAATTTTTGCTTTATTTAATAATTCTACAGCTGATTTATCTCCGTTTGTGTTAGCTACTTCATATTTCTTAACAGCTGTTTTTGTAAGCTGATTTTATCTTATTATTTTCTAAAGTTTTTCTTTTCGATAACTTTAACTCTTTTAATTGCAGATTTAATATTTGGCATTTTTGCACCTCCTCTTGGCGTATTTTTATCACTGACTTTGCATATTATAACATAATAATTTATGTTATTCAAGTATTTAGGATTATTTATTTTTGTATTGGGGTAAGTTTGTTAAACATATGTCACACTATATATATTTGCCGATGTACAACCTTTTTAACATTCTTTTGCTCTATAATATCATACCTAACCATTAAATTTTTTTGTTTTTATTAATTTAAAATCCATATCCACCATGATCTTCTTCTCCAATATTTGCATTTATTTTTCTAAAATTGCATTTAAATTCTTAATAATATCGCTAATATTGGTATTTTTCATTCCCTTATATTCAATTTCTATATAATCACCAAGATTTTTAACAGTATCAATTGAAATTTCATAATCTTCATATCTCCATGAATTTCTTACTTTGTCTACTACAATTAATATCTCAAACCCTAAATTACACAAGATTTTTCATTTCTTCTGATGATGAAATATTTAATTCGTTTTCCTCACAATATGTACGAATAACCTCTCCTTCTGGCAACCAATGTTTATAATTAATTGTAACACTATTGTTTTTCTTCCCTTATTCTTAACCAATCATATATATGTTCTGGATCTTTAATAAATGATTTATACTTATTATCATAATAGGTATCAATTTGATGACTAGAATGAATTAATTCTGTATTTTGATTTAACCATTTTTCCAATTCTATTTTTATTATTTAATTGATATCTTACTTCTATTTCTTTACTCATATAAATCTCCTCTTTTCTTTTATGCTATTATGCTATCATTTTTATTTTTATATAAATGATAGTATAATATCAATACTACTTTCACCTTTTTAATTTTATCTATATATGTTTGTCAAAAAAATATGTCACAATTCTTGATTTTTATGACTTCTTTTTACTTTTCTATTATGCCTTGGTATATATGGCTTTTATTAATTTATGTTTTATATTTAATTATTCTATTCATAATTTTATCATATAATAAAAAAACTCGCCCTTTTGAGCGAGAATAATATAATTATAATATTTTTTATATAATGACTATTATTATAATAATTGTCATTATGTTGCTAAAGTCTTTCATTCATCCCTAAAAATGTTAAAATGCTTCTGATAGCCTTAAATGACTGGCTTATCCTTCTTGGCATTATGGCAATTAACCTTACAATGCCTCTACAGATATATGCTATGGCTCTTAAAGAACCAGTAACAAAAATCTGTATCATAGACGACCTTTAATGCCTACAGTGTTCAGCAGGATCGTCATTCCCGTTAAAAGGCAATCAGGACACTTATCCATGTGTTCCGTATTTGCATAAAAAGATATTCCAGATACACTTTTTAACAGATTTAAAAATAGCAACTAACATATTTCCTCTTTCCTCAATCGTCGAGCTTTGAAAATTAAAAACAATAAACTTCATATTTATTATAGCATTTTTAATAAATTAAATCAACATAATATTTTTAATTCATATTAATATTTTTGTTTCACTTTTTAATTTTTTTATCTATATAATTATAAAAATGGAGGAAATTAATTTGATTTGTTTGAATGATGATTTAGTTATATTTGATTATAAAGATTATAAAAACGATTTTGATATTGTTGAATTTGATTTTAATAAGAGCTTTAATACTGGTAATTATGCTATAGCAATTGATTTTTAGAAATGATTTAAAATACTCTATAAAGTGTATTAAGAAACTGATTTCATTGAAAAATCCAATATTGCTTTTTTGTACTAATTTTAAGGATTATAAAAGTTAAATATGTTATTTCTAATTATAATGATTCCATTTTAGATGCTTTAAAAGCTATTGAAATTGAGGACTTGAAAGAGAAGTACACTTTTATTTATGATAGTATATTTAAACAATTGGATGATATTTGGAGTAAAAAATTATTGTAATTTTTGCAATAACAAATGTATTGCTACTCAGAATGCATAAGAATATAGATCAATTGGATGGTTGTTGTTATTCTTTTAAAATGAATACTAACTTGTTTTCGACTAATTTTTATTAAGAATAAACAAAAATGTAAGTTTTTTAGGTGATGATAAGCGTTGCACTACGCAAAATATTTCTTGTAAGCTTTTTACTTGTGACTATTTGAAGAAAACTGAAAGTTTCGATATAAAAATTAAATGATTTTTTTGCTTGTGATGGCATTCTTTAATTCGAAGCAAAGATTAATATTAAAAATATAATTATTTTTATTCAAAAGAAGAGATTATTGATAAATTGCTGGAAAAATCTAAAAATGCCTTTAGCTTTCTACTATTATTATGATTATTATAGAATTTAGGCCAAAAATAAACCCATTGTTTAATTTGAAGTGAACCCAAAATGTTAGACAAAAATATATAGTTTAGCAAGGAGGGTTCATTTTTATGTCTAAATATTCAAATGAATTAAAAATTAAAAGTTATTAAATATTATCTTGAAGAACATCATAGTTATTCAGAATGTTGTAAAAAGTTTAATATTCCAAGTCATAAATCAATTTTGATGTGGATAAAAAAATACGAATTACACGGCGTACAAGGAATATTTAAAAGATTAAAAAGCAGTTATGATGGTAATTTTAAACAAAATGTTATAGAATATATGCATGCAAACCATTTATCAGCAACACAAACAGCAAATCATTTTAAATTAGGAGCTACAGATGTTGTATTAAAATGGGAACGCATATATTATGAAGAAGGACCACGAGGTTTGTATGAAGAACGACGTGGTATACCCCAAAAAATGAAAATTTAAAGAAAATAAAAAGAAATTAAATAAAGATATTGAAGAAGACTTAATTGCAGAAAAATCAACGTCTTCGTATGGAGAATGAATATTTAAAAAAATTAAATGCCTTAGTTCAGGAAAGAATCAAGCGAGAGAACAAGAAAAAGTAATTGTTGTTGATGAATTAAGGCATAAATATAGCTTGAGAGAATTATTAAAATTAGCAGAAATGGCTAGAAGTACATTTTTATTATTACTTAAAAATATAAAAAGTAATCACGATAAATATCATAAAATCAAAAAAAGAAATATTTAATATATTTAATGAAAATAAGGGTCGTTATGGATATAGAAGAATAACATTAGAACTAAAAATAGAGGCTTTAATATTAATCATAAAACAGTTTCAAAACTTATGAATATATTAGGAATAAAAAGTATTCAAAGGCCAAAAAGACGATATAATTCATATCAAGGAAACATTGGAAAAATTGCTAATAATTTATTAAAAAGAGATTTTTAAAGCAGATAAACCAAATCAAAAATGGGTTACAGATGTAACCGAATTTAAAAGTACATGATAGAAAACTTTATTTATCGCCAATTATAGATTTATTTAATGGTGAAATAATTAGTTATAATTTATCAAAACACCCAACATTTCAACAAATTACAGATATGTTAGAAAAAAGCATTTATAAAAATAAAAATAATACAAATTTAATACTTCATTCAGATCAAGGATGGCAGTATCAAATGAAAAATATATCAAAAATATGCTTAAAGAAAAAGGAATAAAAACAAAGCATGTCAAGAAAAAGGCAATTGTTTAGATAATTCATGTGCAGAAAATTTCTTTGGAATATTAAAATCAGAATTATTCTATCCAAAAAGAAAAAGAATATAAAAATATAGAAGAATTAGAAAAAGATATAAAAGAATATATAGAATATTATAATAATAGTAGAATTAAGAGCAAATTAAAAGGAATGTCTCCGATTCAATATCGAAAACATTCCTTAATAGTAGCCTAATTTATATTGTCCAATATTTTTGGGTTCAGTACAAATTTTACTCTGGGCTTATTTTTTTGTTATTCTTTTATTTTTTTAATTTTTCTATTAGTGGCATTAACTCTTGATTTACTTTTATTTACTTCTTCTGAATTTCCTTCTATTGCTAAAACCTTCATTTTTGGATTAGTGTAATCATCTATTTCAAATTTTACATTTCCTTTTTTGATATGTGTATCTTGTTCTTATTAATTCTTTATCTACTTTAAGATTTAAAAATTCCATTAACGTTTTAGCAAAGGCTTTGTTTTCATTGTTTAAGTTTAGAATATCTGTTTCTTTACGTATTTTTTTAATTCTTGGTTTTGTTTCATTATTTTTCTTTAAAGTCTAGATATTCTGTTATTGTATGTTTTAAGTTGTCTTCTTCAATTGTTATTCTTGCCATTATATATGTATTATTTTTATATAATGTTCTTGTTTGTGTTGTTTCACTGATTTTATGAAATTATTTGATTCGCAATATTGTATAAATTCTTTTTATGCTTGTTACTTTATAACTATATTCGTATTCACTTTTCATATTTTCTCCAACTGAATTATTTATTTAATTCTTCTAAGAACATTTTGTTCAACATTTGTGGATTTGCTTTTCCTTTTTGTTTGTTTCATTGCTTGTCCTACTAAGAACTCTAATGCTCTGTCTTTTCCGGCTTTATAGTCTTCTATTGATTGTGGATTATTTGCTAGTACTTCTAATACTACATTTTTGATTTCTGATTCATCTGAAATTTGAATCCATCCATGCTCTTTGATAATTTCTTTTGGTGTTTTGTTTTCATCAAACATTATTTCTAGAACATCTTTTTCCAATCTTAGTGCTTATTGTTCCATTGTCTATTATTTCCTACTAGTTCGGCTAGATTTTTCTGCACTGAATGGTATCTTTTTCTGATGGTAATTCTCTTTCATTTTGAATTCTTGCTATATCTGATGTTAGCCAGTTACATACTGATTTATAGTTTCTACAGATTTTTCCAGCTTTTTCAAACAAGTCTGATATTGCTTTTTCTGAGACTAGTGCTTTGGCATCTTTTTCTGATAGGCCTAGTTCTTTTAATATATCTTTTCTTTTCTGCTTTCTGGCATTTCTGGAAGATTATTTTTATGTTATCAATATATTCTTTTTGATAATTTAATGGCTGCTAAATCTGGCTCTGGGAAATATCTATAATCTTGTGCATCTTCTTTTTCCCTCATAGAAAATGTTCTGCCTGATACATCATCCCATCTCATTGTTTCTTGATATACAGTTTCACCTGATTCATTTGCTCTAATCTGATCTTTGATTTCAAAAATCTATTGCTCTTTGAATTGATTTTGAATGAGTTCATGTTTTTTCATTTCATGTCTTTTTCCAAATGGTTCATTTGGTTTATGTACTGAAACGTTTACATCTGCTCTATATGATCCTTCTTCCATTTTTACAATCTGATACTTCTATATATTGTAATATTGATTTTTAATTTTTTCAAATATCTATCAGCTTCGCCTGATGATCTAATATCTGGTTCTGATACAATTTCAATTAATGGAACTCCTGCTCTATTTAAGTCTACTAGAGCTCCACCTACAAATTCATTATGGTTTAACTTTCCTGAGTCTTCTTCTATATGTATTCTTAAAATTCTTATTTTCTTTGGATTTCCATTATCATCTTCTATTTCAATATAACCATTATTGCATAGTGGTTTATCAAATTGTGAGATTTGATATGATTTTTGGTAAATCTGGATAGAAGTAGTTTTTTTCTATCATTTTTGCTATCCATTGAAATTGAACACTTTAATGCTAGCCCCTGCTTTTTACTGCATATTCAACAACTTTTTTTCATTTAGGACTGGCAATGTTCCTGGCAAGCCCATACATATTGGACATACTTGTGTGTTTGGAGCTGAACCAAACTCTGTTGAACAATTACAGAATATTTTTTTGTTTTTGTTGATAATTCTGCGTGTACTTCTAATCCAACTACTGCTTCATAGTCATTGTTTGACATTTCGTTCTCCTTTATTTTTTTAAATTCTGGTTTATAATTTTTCTCAAAATTTAATTTGTTGTTCTATAGCATATGCGGCATTTAAGATTTTTTTCTTCTTGAATCTGCTTCCTATTAATTGCATTCCTATTGGCATGTTATTACTGTCTATTCCACATGGAATTGATATTGCTGGTACTGATGCAATATTAATTGATACTGTACAAATATCTGCTAAATACATTTCTAGTGGGTTGTTTGTTTTTCGATCCTATATCAAATGCTGTTGTTGGTAGCTACTGGTGTTAATAGTACATCATATTTTTTGAAACATTCATCAAATTTATTTTTACATATGTTCTTACTTTTTGTGCTTTCTTATAGAATGCATCATAGTATCCTGATGATAATACATAAGTTCCTAAAAATTATTCTTCTTTTTACTTCTTTTCCAAATCCTTCTGTTCTTGATTTTACGAATAATTCTTTTTAAATCTTTTATAGTCTTTTGCTCTATATCCATATCTGATTCCGTCAAATCTTCCTAAGTTTGAACTTGCTTCTGCACAAGCAATTATATAGTATGCTGCTAATGATGATTCTGATACATCTAATGAACATTCTTCTACTATTGCTCCTAATTTTTGTATTCTTCGATTGAGTTTTTCTAATGATTTTTACTTCTGATTTATTCCTTCTCCAAAAAAATTCTTTTTGGTACTCTATTTTCATTCCTTGGATTGAATTTTTTAAGATTTTTGTATAATCAATTTTTCCTTTTTACAGATGTTGAATCATTTTCATCATGTCCTGCTATTATATTTAATAATAATGCTGAATCCTCTACATCTTTTTGTCATTGGACCTATTTGGTCTAGAGATGATGCAAATGCTACTAATCCTGATCTACTTACTAATCCATAAGTTGGTTTTTAATCCAACAATTCCACAAAAATGATGCTGGTTCTCTAATTGATCCACCTGTAGTCTGATCCCAAGGCCCATGGTATTAAGTTAGCAGCAACTGCTGCTGCACTTCCCTCCTGATGAGCCTCCTGGTACTTTATTTAAATTCCATGGATTTCTTGTTATTTTTGATTGTTGAATTTTCTGTCGAACTTCCCATAGCAAATTCGTCCATGTTTAGTTTTTCCTAATATTGGCATGTTTTTCTTTAATTTTTGTTATTACAGTTGCGTCATATGGTGATACAAAGTTTTCTAACATTTTTGAAGAACATGTTGTTTTTATTCCTTTTTGTACAGATATTGTCTTTGATTCCTATTGGAATGCCTGCTTCTGGATTTTTGATTCTGCTATTGCTTCATCTAAACGTGTGCTACAAATGCATTTACTTCTGGCTCTTTTTCATTGATTCTATCTGCATATGCTTTTTGTTATTTCTTCAATTGTTATTTCTTTGTTTTTACTTTTTCCATTAATTCGTGAACTGTTAAGTCAGTTAATTCCATTAATGTTCCTCCTCTATTTTAAAGTACCTTTGGTATCTTAAACATATTTCTATCTACTTCTGGTGCGTTTTTCCATCATTTTGTCTATATTGTCAAATTGTTTTTACTTCATCTTTTCTAAATACATTATAGTCTTCTGTTGCTCTGATTGTTTCATCTAGTTTGCTTACATCTATTTTATCAATTGTTTCTGTATAATTTAAAATGTCTTCTAGATTTTTAAATATTCAGTCGATTTCATTTTCTTTTTATTTCTAAATCTGATAATTTTGCTATGTGTAATAGTTCTTCTTTGCTTATCTTCATTAAGGTTTCCTCCTTTTTCATATTTCATATTATACACTTGATATGCTTATTTTTCAAGGGTTATGGATTGTCTTTGTGTAATTATTTTGACATCAAAAAATGGCCTAGATGTACTAGACCATTTGCTTTTATCAATCTTATGGAGTTAATCGTTCTGGACCACGGAATAAAAAAACATTGCTTCTTTTCAAACTTGGTAATTCTAATAGATTCATTATTATTCTATCAACTCCTATTCCAAATCCCCATGTGGTGGGCAAACCATATTTAAAGAATTCTAAATAAAACTCCACATCTTTTTCTAGCCCCTTTTTCTTTAGCCTGTTCTTTCAATATTTCATATCTATGTTCTCTTTGTGCACCTGTTGTAATTTCTACGCCTTTCCATATTAAGTCATATCCTTGTGGAACACCATTTTTCTTAGATGATAGAATGCTCTTTTTCCTTTTTCCGAAATCTGTTACAAATATGAATTCATGATTATATTTATCTTTTTGCTAATTTTCGCTAATAATTTTTCCGCCTCCGTTGTTAAATCATCTTGTTCTTCTTCAGGACATTGATAATTATATCTTTTATTTAATTCTTCATAAACATCTTTTAATTTCATTCTTGAGAATGGTAAGCTTTGGAACAATTATATCTACATTAAAATATTCTTTAATTTCTTTTTTTCATATTTTTGCTTTTAACCTTATTTAATGCAAAAATTTATCATTTCTTCTTCCATAATCATAACATCTTCATATGTATCAATGTTTGAGAATTCTAAATCAAATCCTGTAAATTCCGTTGCATGCTTTCTTGAGTGTGATTTCTCTGCTCTAAAAACAGGCCCACATTCAAAAAAATTCTTCCAAGCCCTGAGGCAATTGCCATTTGTTTATAAAATTGAGGGCTTTGTGCCAAATATGCTTTTGAATTGAAATATTTAACTTCAAATACTTCTGATCCGCTTTCGCTTGCTACTCCAATTAATTTTGGTGAGTGTATTTCTATAAATTCTCTTTCTATTAAAAACTCTCTACACGCATTAACAAATAGTGTTTGTATTTTTAGCATTATTTGATTTTTATCTGTTCGTAAATCAAGCCATCTATAATCTAATCTTGTGTCAATAATTGTTTTTTCATCAATTGGATTTGCTTCTGCATAACTTGTTACTTCAACTTTTATTTACTTGTACTTCTTTTTCCTCCAAGTTTTACACTATCATTTTTCAATTAATTCCCCTCAACAATAACTGTTGCTCCTGGAATTAATTTAGAGAAAACTTTCGCCCACTTCCGGAAATTTAATTTTTATCAATAAATAATTGAATTTTTTTCCAGAAAAATCTTTCAATATTACAAATTGCATTGATTTTTATCTCTAATTGTTTCAATTATTCCATGAAATTTAACTTGTCCGTTTTTGTAATTTTGTTATTTGAGATATCATATTATTTCTCCTTTTGTAATATCTTTTATAATTCTTTAGTTTTTATATGTTATATAACCTTCATAATTATAGCTTTGATCTATACCTTTCATGTATACTTCATGATTATTAATTTCGTCTGTTAATGCTAAATTTAATATATTCTTTATTTCAGTATCCTTTATTGGGCTTCTTTCCATTGCTAGTAAGTAATCTTCCTTATCTACCTTTTTCCCCAATCAATTACTTTTTTTATTTCATTTTTTAAAATATGATCAAGCCATATCCTTGTACTTCTTCCGTTTCCTTCTCTGAATGGATGTGCTATATTCATTTCAACGTATTTCTCAATAATCTCATTAAAATTAGATTGTGGCATTTTTATCTATATTATTTAATGATTCTTTTAGATACATTAATGGCGCAAAATCTAAAATTTCCTTTTATCGATATTTACATCTCTTTATTTGTCCTGCAAAGTTGTATACTTCATCAAATAAATACTTATGAATAAATTGCAGTGTTGAAAAATTTGCCTGCTGGTAGTTCTACTAACATGTTTTTTTCAAATAATTCTTTTTGCTTTTTCTTACTTATTTTTTCTTCTAAATCATATTGTTTTTATTTTATTTAACAAAAATACTTTATCCTCATTTATTATTTGCTTTTTTGTTGATTTTTAGTCGCTTTCTTCTTTGTTGTAGCTTTCTTGGTTGCTGTCTTTTTGTTGTTTTCTTTGTTGTTGTCTTTAATTCATCATCATTTTTCTGATGGTGTCCACACTTCACCTACTTTGGGAGCATTCCAAGAAATGTATTTACATGATGTTTCATCATTGTGATTATTGCTACAGATATAGTAGTTACGGCCTCTTTTTGTTTTGCGAACATAAACTTCTGCTCCACATACTGGGCATGGATTTTGCAGCTTTTTTTCTACAAATGGTTTTGACATTTTTACATTCTGGATATCCACTGCATGCTAGGAATTTTTCCATAACGTCCGTATTTTTATCGCCATTGGCTTTCCACATTTTTCACACATAATGTCAGTTAATTCATCTTTTAATTCAACATGTTCAAGCTCTTCATCTACTTTTGATAATTCTTTTGAAAATGGTGTATAAAAATCTCTTATAACTTTTTTCCATTTTTCTTTACCTTCTGCTACTGCATCTAACTCATTTTCTATACCAGCTGTGAACTCTACGTTTACAATGTCTTTGAAGTTTTTCTACTAATAATTTATTTACAATTTTTTTCCAAGATCTGTTGGAACTAATTGTTTCTTTTCACGTTTTATATATCTTCTATCTACAATTGTTGAAATAATTGTTGCATATGTACTGGGCGTCCAATACCGTTTTCTTCAAGTGCTTTTACAATACTTGCTTCTGTAAATCGAGCTGGTGGCTCTGTGAAGCTTTGCTTTTGTGTCTATTCTATCTTTTCAATTCTTCATTTTCTACTAATTCTGGAATTGATTCTTCTCTATCTTCGTTTGAATTGTCGTCAGTATCTTCTACATACAATGTCATGAATCCTTTAAATCTTAAAGTTTGTCCATTTGCTTTAAAATTGTATGTTTTGTTTGATACTGTTGAATCAATATTCACTGCAACTGTATCATAGATTGCTTCTGACATTTGGCTGGCTAAAAATCTATTATAGATTAGTCTATATAGTTTTGTATTGATCCGGTGTTAGATTTTCTTTTATTTCTTCTGGGTTTAAGTCAATATTGGTTGGTCTAATACCTTCATGTCCATCCTGTGCATCGCTTTTTAGTTCTATAATATCTATTTTCATAATATTTATCACCATATTTAGCTGTTATGACTGATTTAGCTACTGCTCTTGCCTCTTCTGAGATTCTTGTTGAATCTGTTCTCATATATGTTATTAAACCAATTATTCCTCTACCTGTTACCTTTTACACCTTCATATAGTCCTTTGTGCTACTTGCATTGTTTTACGCAATTGGAATCCTAATTTTCTTGCTGATTCTTGTTGCATTGTTGATGTTGTAAATGGTGGTGCAGGTGTCTTTTTTTCTTGTGCCTTTTTTAATGTTTGTTACTACATATTTTTGATTTTTCAATATCTTTTTAAAAATTTCATCTACTTCTGCTTTTTGAATGTAATTCAATCTTTTGTTATTAATTGTTGTTAAATGTCCTTGAAACAATTTTTCCTTTTTGTCGAAGATTGCATAGATATTCCAATATTCTTCTGGAATAAATTTCTCTATCTCTTCTTCTCTCTCACATATCAATCTTACTGCTACTGATTGAACTCGTCCTGCTGATAATCCTCTTTTTTACTTTTTTTCCAAAGTAATGGACTTATTTGGTATCCAACAATTCTATCTAATACACGTCTTGCTTGTTGAGCATCTGTTATATCTAAATCTATCTTTCTTGGATTTTTATTGATTCTTTTTATACATTTTTCTGTTATTTCATTGAATGTTACTCTGCATAAAGAATCAGTTGGTATTCCTAATATGTATGCTAAATGCCATGCAATTGCTTCTCCTTCACGATCAGGGTCAGTTGCTAAAAAGATTTGTTTTGCTTGTTTTGCTTCTTTTTAATTCATTTATTAGAGGAGCTTTTTCCACGAATATTTATATATTGTGGTTCAAAGTCATTTTCGATATCTACTCCTAATTTTTGATTTTTGGCAAGTCTCTTACATGTCCTACTGATGCAACTACTTTATAAGTTTTTCCTAAAAACTTCGATATTGTATGTGCTGCTTTTTGATGGTGACTCGACTATTACTAATTTATCTGCCATTTTTGCTTCCTCTCTTATTTCATGATTGTTTCATAAATTTTTTTCTTCTACATTTTCTATTGCTAATTTTCTTGAATTTTCTGACATTTGTTTTTAATTTGTTTTTATCTTCTATTAATTCAATTATTGTTTTTGTCTAATATATCAGTATTTAAATCTTTGTCAAGTATTACTTTTGCTGCATTTGCTTTTTCTATTGCTCTTGCATTATATTCTTGATGATTTTCTGCTGCAAATGGAAATGGTACTAATATCGCTGGCTTTCCTACATTTTCAATTTCTATTATTGTCATTGCTCCACTTCTTGATACTACTAAATCTGATATGTTCATTATTTTCTTCCATATATATATATATGGTAGTATTCTTGCATTTTTATGTTTTTCTATGTCTTTTCCCTTTTTCAGATAAATATTCTTTTATTTCTTCAAAATTCTTTTTGCCTGGGTACAAATTATTTGATAATTATTTTTCTTTTTATTACTAAATCTTCTACAGCTGTATTGATACTTTTTTGCTCCTTGACTTCCTCCAAATACTAATATAATTGGTAATTTTGAATTTAATCCTAATTCTTTTGATTTTTCATCTTTTTGTTCTGTTGTTAAATTTAAACATTTTTGTATTGCTTGGTGTTCCTGTTACGACTGTATTTACTTTTTGGATTTAATTTATATTTTGCTTCTTTAAATCCTAACATTACATATTTTTGCTTTTTTGACATTAATTTTTGTTGCTATTCCTGGTAATACATTGCTCTCATGTATTATATATGGGATTTGTAATTTTTGTGCTACGACATACTGATAATGTAATATATCCACCTGTTCCAATTACTAAATCTGGTTTAAATTCTTTTTAAGATTGTTTTTTGCTTCACTTATTGAATGAATTGTTTTTATCAATCTTTTTAAATTCTCTATTGTTGGCTTTCTATATACTCCATAAGCTCCAATATGTTTTATCCATAACCGGCTTTTAGGAACTAGATCATTTTTCTAGTCCCCTATCTGTTCCTATAAATATTATTTCTGAATCAGGTTGTTCTGATTTTATTTTTGTTTGCTATTGCTATTCCTGGATTTATATGTCCACCTGTTCCTGCAGCTGCAATGACTACTTTCATTGATTTTGCTCCTTCTTGAACGTCTTTTGTTTTTTTCTTCTATCTTTGCATTTCTTGATATACCTAATAATATTCCTACTGATACTAGTAATATTATTAATGATGTATTTCCATAACTTAAAAATGGTAATGATATACCTGTGTTAGGTATTGTGTTGTTACAACTCCGATATTTAAAAATGCTTGTAATATTATTAAACTTGTTATTCCTGTTGCTACTAATTTACTGAATCTATCTTTTTACTCTTGCTACAATTAAATATCCTCTTATTGCAAATGCTATAAAATAGTCCAATAACGACTATTGCTCCTACTAATCCCTAGTTCTTCTGTAATTATAGCGAAAATAAAGTCGTTGTGTGCTTCTGGTATATATAAATATTTTTTTGTTTGCTTTTTCCTAATCCTACTCCCAAATAGCCCTCCAGATGAAATTGCATATAAACTTTGAACTGTTTGGTATGATGTTCTTATTGAGTTATCGCCTTCCCATGTATGTAGCCAGGCTGCTAATCTATTTCCTCTAAATCCTTTTTATTATTGCATTTCTGCCTATGATAAAAGCCTCCTGATAATAATGCAACTAATAATCCAAAAGCTTTTCCTAAATCAGCCATTTTTATTGAGCTCATTGCTGTTATTATACTTACTATTAATGTTACTATTATTGCGGCACTTGCATGGTTTTGTACTTTTTAATAATATTGCAATTATTGGTATTATTGCGACAAATGGTTTTAAAAAATAATTTTTGAATTTTTGTAAAATCTATATTTGTGTCACTATAATAACCAGAATATGCTATTATTAAAAATAATTTTGTTAGTTCTGATGGTTGAAATGTTATAGGTCCAAACTTTAACCATCTTGTTTACCCTTTTGCACCTGTTTCTAATCCTGGTACTATTACGATTAACGCTGATGCTATTGCTAAGAGATAAAATAGTTTATATGATTTTTAGTTTAGTAATATCAAATATCGATATTATAAACATCATAATAATTCCTACAACTGCTCCTAAAACTTCTTTATTAAAATAGTAACTATTGTTATAATTTATTAGAGCTGATGGTGCACTTGCTGATAATACCATTACTAATCCTATTAAAGTCAATATTATAGTAATTGTTACTAATATGTAATCAAGTGTTCCCTTATTTTTTTATATCATTAAAATTTATTATCTTTTTTTATTAGTTTTTCTTTTTTCTTTGTTTTTGCCAAAACTAATCCTTTTCTTCTTTTGCTAAATTATTAATAATCCGATTCCACAAGCTACTAATGTTACTGCACAGAATACTATTACTACTGTTGTTTCTTTCCAGCCACATAATTCAAAATGATGGTGAATTGGTGACATTTTAAATAATCTTTTTCTTTGTTTTTTTATAATATAACACTTGTAAGATTACTGATAGTGTTTCTGCTATTGGTATTATTGCTATTATTAATAATAATAACGGTATTTTTTTAGATATAATGTTATTCAGCAATTGCTCCTCCTAATAATAGTGATCCCGTATCTCCCATGAATACATGTGCTGGATATATATTGAATAATAAGAATCCTAAACTTGTTCCCATTATTATTGAGCCAAATATTGTTGTTTCTTTTTATATTCCACATTATTGAAATTATGGTTAATGTCGCTATTATTAATGTTGTTACACCTGTTGATAATCCATCTATTCCATCTGTTAAATTTACTGCATTTGTTGTTCCTAATATTACTAATACTGCAAATATTACATATAACCATACTGGCATTGTTGCGAATTTATTTAAAAATGGTATGTATATATCTGTTCCATTCTTAAAGATCGTTATTAATAAGGTTATATAAATTATTGATATTATTAATAATCCTGCCATTTTTGCTTTTTGGACTTAGTCCATCTGTATTTTTTTGACAACTTTTTATAATCATCTATAAATCCCTATGAGACCAAATCCCAATGTTACAAATATCATTGGGAGTAGTCTTATTGCTATTTCTGATTGGTCTTTTTGCATAGTCGAAGAACAAGAATGCACTTAATATCAATGTTGAAATTATCATTATAATTCCACCCATTGTTGGCGTTCCTGATTTTTCCTAGATGTGATTGTGGACCATCTTCTCTTTCGGATTGTCCTGCTTTTTAGTTTTCTTAATATTGGTATTACTACAAATGCTATTACTATGCTTGTAAAAATGATAGTAGTAATATCTTTATATGGAAACTCATTTAATTATTTTCCTCCTTTGGAATCAGCTTTTACTGAATTCTCATTGTCTTTAGCTTCTTCCATACCGTCAATAATTTCTTTTTATTATGATTCTTTCATCATAAGGATGTTTTTCATGATTTATTTCTTGATATGTTTCATGACCTTTTTCCAGCTAATACGATTAGGTCATTCTTTTTTAGCCATTTTAATTGCTTTTCTGATTGCTTCTGTTCTATCTACTATTACTTCATATTTTTCCTTTTTGTCTTTTTATTCCTTCTTCAATTTGATCAACAATTTTTTTGTGGATCTTCTGTTCTTGGATTGTCTGAAGTTATTATTGTATAGTCTGCAATTTTTTTCCTGATATTTCGCCCATTGCTGGTCTTTTTGTGCTATCTCTGTCACCACCACAACCGAATACTGAAATGACTCTGCCTCTTGTGTATTCTTTTTACTGATTGTAAAATGCTTTCTAAACTTTTTGGTGAATGTGCATAATCAATCATTATTGTTAATCCTAGTTTGTTGTCTACAAGTTCATTTCTTCCTGAGTACTCTAATTGTTTCTAAAGCTTCTTTTACTTTTTCTATATCACAGCCTAATTTCAATGCTATTGATAATGCTGCTAATGTGTTGTAAACACTGAATCTTCCTGGTATTCCTGTTCTAATTCTTTCGTTCTTATTGTTTACTCTTACTCTAAAATCTACATAAGAGTTTGTTATTGTTATGTCTTTTGCTAATATGTCACATGTGTTGTCAATTCCATAAGTTTGTATGTTTCCATTATTTATAATACTTGGAACTAATCTCGTTTTTAAATCATCTGCATTTACATATCCATATTTACACATTTCAAATAATCTTAATTTTGAATTGAAATAATCTTCCATATCTGGATGTTCGTTTTTACTAATATGGTCTTCTGATAAATTGTATGAATACTCCAATATCAAAAATCACTTCCATCAACTCTATGTAGTTTTTAAACTTTGTGATGATACTTCCATTACTACTACATCACATTTTTCATTTTGCCATTTGTGCAAATATACTTTGTAATTTTACGCTATCTGGTGTTGTTCTATCACTATCTTCTAATTTTTTTATCTCCTATATATATTGCTATTGTTCCAATTAAGCCTACTTTTAATCCTTGTTTTTCTAATAGTTGTTTTTACCATAAATGAGGTTGTTGTTTTTCCTTTTTGTTCCTGTAATTCCAACTAATTTAAATTTTCTTGATGGATCATCATAATAATTGCAAGCACTATTTTGCTACTGCTATTCTTGTATCTGGGCATGATACTAATGTTATACTGTCAACTGCTCCAATTTCGCTTAATTCCTTTGCTACATCTGTTACTGATTCATCATTTATTAATATTGCTGATGCTCCCTTTTAATATTGCATCTCTTATATATTGATGACCATCTACTTCAAATCCTTTTTATTGCTACAAATAAATCTCCTTGTGCAACTTTTTCTAGAATCTGTTTCTATTTTGTTTATTTCTGCTTCAATATTTCCTTTTTTGCTTTTTAATGATTCAATTCCACTTAATATTTCTTTTTAATTTTCATTATTATATCTCCGTTCTTTTTTTGAGATTAGTTTTTATTAAAATCTTAACAAAAACTCATATATATTATAAGCATAAAAAAACATTAATAAATCAATCAAAATAAGAATGATTTCTATTATTTTTTTAGAAATCATTCTTTAATTTTTCTAAAATAATTTAATTATTTTTGATATTATAGTTTCCTCTGTTTTTGGACTTTCTTGTAGTGATTTTACATAGTCTTTTTGTCTAAATTTATATATACTTTTTGACTATTTGTTAATTTTTGCATTCCTAGTTTTTCTTTTTGCTTCTTGTTCTATGTTTGAGATATTCATGTCTCTTTCAATACTTACTTTTAACTGATCATTTTGTTTTTCTATTTCAATTAAATTTGATTTTAATTTTTCTCTTGCTGCTAATTTTTGCGTTTAGCATTGCATATCTTATACATAATATTAATAAAAAGGCAAAAACTAACATTGAAACGATTATTGTTTTTGTTGTATTTACTAAAGCGGTGTTTTTATTTACTACTCTTTTCTTTGTTTTATTACTATTTTTTTGTGACTTTAACAGACCTAGTCTTACTAGGTTGGATTTTTCTCAGGCTTGTCTCATATTCATAGTAATTAGCCATTTTAGTAGTTACACCTCTTTTCTTTCAGAATATTCTTAATTTAGCACTCTTACTTCTTGAATTAATTTTTAATTCATTATCTGTTGCTATAATTGGTTTTTGTTAATGATTTTTCCATAGCATATTGGATTACATATACATATTGGTATATCTTTTGAGCAAGATACATTCGCCTTCTGCTTTTTGAATGCGTCTTTAACTGCTCTATCTTCCAATGAATGGAATGTTATTACACATAGTCTACCATTATCTTTTTAGGCATTTTATTGATTCAAGTATTGTTTTTTCTAATGGTTCTATTTCATTATTTACTTCAATTCTGATTGCTTGAAATGTTCGTTTTGCTGGATGTCCATCTTTACCTGCTGGTTTTTGATTTTGCAATAATTTCAACTAATTGTTTTTGTTGTTTTTATTGGTTCATTTTTCTGTAATTTACTATATTTCTAGCAATTTGTCTTGAATATCTTTCTTCGCCATATTTATATATGATATCTGATAATTCTTTTTCTGAATAAGTATTTATGACATCATAAGCTGAAAATGGTTGTGTTTTGGTCCATTCTCATATCTAATTCGTTATCTGAGTTATAACTAAAAGCCTCTGTTTCGTTCGTCTAGTTGATATGATGATACTCCTAAATCTAATAAAATACCATCTACCTTTTCTATTTCTAATTCTGCTAATATTTCTTTGATATCATCGTGATTGCCGTGTACCAATTTCTTATTTGAATATTCTTTAAGTCTTTCTGATGCTGCTTTTAATGCATCATCATCTCTGTCTATTCCTATTAATAGTCCTTTTTGATAATCTTTTTATTATTTCACTGCTATGTCCTGCTCCACCTAATGTTCCATCTACATAGATTCCATCTGGTTTTATATTTAGGCCATTTATGCATTCTTCTAGCATTACTGGAATATGTTCAAATTTCAATTCACTTCTCCAAATTTAGAATTTTTTTGGTTGGCATATTGCTATGCCAACCTCTTTTATACATTTGCAATCTTTTGTTTCTTACTCTTTTTCTTTTTGTATTTTTAAATTTTTTGTCTTAAAGTGTATCTATATAAACTTTTGTAAAAAGAGTTATACCTCTTCAATTCCATTTTTATACCACTTTAACTGATTGTAATATATAAAAATAAAATGCAATACTTTTTGCATTTTATTTTCTTTTTAAATTACATATATTATTTTTGTTTTTATTTTTAATTATTTCTTCGATCTATGACATACGTACTTCCGCAGATAGTTTTTTGGCAAGGTGTTTTTACAGATGCTCCTGCTTCGCCTATTTCTAGAGGATTTTTAAATTTTCCTTCTTTAACCTCTACGGCTCCCATGGATACAGTTGTCAAGGGAACTCCTCAATTGTTCCTTTTCTGTTTTCAACTTCTAAAAATCCGTTTTAATAAGTCTTTTTCATCAAAATAATGTTTCACTTTGTTATCAAATTCTATAATAATGTTTTTGACAAACTTTTTCGAAAATTTTCTCCTTCAACAATTCCTACAAAGTCGTCTCCCCTATGTGTCCGACGAAAATTGTTTTTCTCCTCCTTTTTATATTTAATATATTATCTGTTAATATTTTGGCAGTGAATTTTTATTATTTCGTCACCTTTTGAAAAGCCATAAGTATCATTATATGCTTTAAAGTTATCTAAATCTACATATAACATTGCGAATTTAATATTATTTTGTATTCTTCTCTTCATTTCCGCAGTGATTTGGACATTTCCGGGTAAACCTGTTAGTGGACTTACTGTTCTATTTGAATTTAATAATCTCATTATGTTTCTAATACTTAGATATATTACTTCTTTGTTATATGGTTTTTAAAATATAATTCTATATCGTTATTTAATATTTTTATTTCATGATTTACATCTATATTTGATGAAATTACTATAATTGGTGTTATTGAATTATTTTTCATCACTTCTTATAACTTTTTGCTAAATCTATTAGATCACAACTTAAGCAATCCTCATTTATTAATAAAATGTCTGGAATATGTTTTTAAAATTACTTTAAATTCTGATTGATTGAATCTTTTTAATTTTTATTCCATGATCTTTTTAAATTCTGATGTCAAATCATTAAATATTGTTTCATCATTATCCAATATATATATATCTTTCATTTGTACTAAGCTCCTGTTTCAATTTCTTTAACTTTTTGTTGTCCTTGCACATTTATTACAGTTACTATTATTTTTATGTTTTTGTTTTGCCAACATCCATTGAGGTATTTACTTCCTTAAGGTTTAAAGGTGTGTCTCCTGTATTTGAAATAGATCCATCAACATTTACTTCTATTTTTGATATTCCTATTTCATCTGTAGCCTTTATATTTAAAGTTCCATTTTTGCTTGATAATTCTACTTCTGGTACTATTAGTCCTTTTATTGCTTTCTTTAATGTTTCTATATTTTCTTCACTGTCTGATGCTTCTATTACTAAAATATTGTTTCCTGCTGGTATATCTAAAAGAAAATGTGTATTCTTTCTTTCCTTTATCGAATAATACTTTTCTTGTTTTCCTCTTGTAGTTATTTCCAAGTTTTGTGTTGATGAACCATTTGTTGATATTTCTCTATATTTATCCCATTCATAAGTTAAATATGATAATTGTGTATCATCTTTTGCTGTTATTTTGATTTTTCTTTTATCTGTTTCATCTTGTGTAATTGTAATTTCTGGATTTTTGGCTATCATTTTGATTTCTTTATATATTGTTTTTGATAATCTCTTTCATTTCCATAATAATCTGTTACTGTTATTTTTAATATATTATTTCCTTGTGGAATTGTTATGATTTGTTCAATATTTAGTTTATTATTTCCTTGAATTGCTGTTGATTCGCCTTCATTCCATTTGTATGATACTAGCCTTACTGGTTTTCCAGATGATATTTTTAATGTTACTTTGCTACCTTGTTTTTGATTCTCTTATTTCAAGTTGTTGGTCAATTTGTTTTGGCTTTTCTGTTAGCTTTCCATATACTCCCATTGATATCATTGCAATTCCAAATATTAATATGATAATTGCAAAACATCTTTACACTTTTATTTAATGCTAATTTGTTTGTGCCTCTTGGATCTATTCCATATCTTGGTGTATTCTATTTAAATTTGAACCTTCTCTTAATATCTGATTCATATTTCTCCTTATTTAATTACAAATTTTTTTGATTATAATTGTTCCTATTATTACAATTAAAATTGCTATTATTGTAATTATTATAATTGCTTTTAGTATTTTTTCTTTCTTAATTATTATAACATCTGCGCTGTCTTGATCATTTTTCTTTATCGTTATTGTTATTTGGGTTGAATTAATGTCAGGCGTATTACTATTATTTGTGGCTTGGCCTATTTCTGCTGAATTTGACATTAATTTTTGAGTTTTCATTTTCTTCTGACCATGTTAATGTTATTGTCGTAGTTTTTGACTCTCCAGGATTTATTATTTCATTTTTTTAATTCTTTGTTTACTATTCTTCCATCAATTTTTCCATTTTGGATTATCTGCTGGATTGAATTTTAATCCTGTTGGTACATAGTCTATGATTTCTGTTGCATATCCTGGTATTTCTCCTAAGTTTGAAATTGTTATTAAATATTGAATTTTATATACTGTATTTTTCTAATTCATTTTTATTTTTTTCTATTCTGAGTGTTTCTTTAGGATTTTGTAATTTTACAGGGTTTTGTTGTTTCTATTCCATCTTTTATTATTGATATGTTTTTGAATATTTAGTTTTAATGCTAAATCAAAATATTTTTTTCATATAATTGTTCAATATCTTGATCATCTTCACCTTCTGTCCATTTACTTGGTGTTGAATCTTGATCATCTACTGGATTTCCACTTGAATCACTATCTTCTGCTATTTCTGCTTTATTTATTATTATTCTATTTTTGTGGAACTTTTTCTTTTACTTTAAATTCTATTTCTACATCTTTATATTCAGGTGTTGTCATTGTCTTTGAATTGAAATATTTTATTAAATTATCATCTTTATTCTTTTTCTTTATTTTTTTGATAAATAATCTGTTGCTAAATATTTTACTTTTGACATATCTTGTACTGGCTGATTTGCTTCATCTACATAAAACCAACCGTATTTTTTTATTTGTTTCACTTTCTGGCAAATATTCTAATGATTCTGATATTTCATTTCTGATTAATGTTGCATATCCATCTTGAGTTCCTTCATTATATATCCTTATTATAAATTTTACTGTATCTTGATTTTCAACTCTTATTGGGTCTTTTACAGTTTTATATGTCATTGTTGTGATTTCTTGTCCATTTTTGATTTAATTGGCCATAATTCGTTGAGTCTACTGTTGGTATTCTGTCTTTTTATATCAGTGTTATTTACTTTTGTTAGAAATTGTTTTAATGCTAAATCAAATTTTTGTAATATTACTTTTTTTCAAAATCATCGTCATCTTCTTGACCTTGATAATAGTAATCTCTATCATCTAGTGCTGTTTTTATTAGCTTGATTGCCTCTATATTCTGATAATTTATCATCTGATGGTATACTTGCATTTTTCTATCATCTCTATCTACTATGTTTGATTGATTAGAGCTTTTTGAAATCTCTGATATAGATGTTATTATCTTTAATGGTGGGACATTGTTCTTTACTTTTTAATTGTAATTTTATGTCTTTATAATTTAGTGTTTGATTATCAAAAACCTTTTTATTATATTCTCTTTATCTTTTTCTGCTGATAGAAGAGTGGTTTTTAGAGTTCTTTGTGTTGCGTCATTTGCATCTAATACCCATCCATTTGCTGCATTGAAGTCATTATTTACAAATTCTAATTCTGGTGGTAAGTGTTCTGTTATTTCGTCTGCATAACCATCTATATTTCCTTCATTATAAATCCTTATTACATATGTTACTATATTTCCTGGTGCAATTGTTACTGGATTCTTCTTATGCTTATATATTGCTGTTGTTGATGTTGCTTCGACTATTGGTTTTGTATCTACGACTGGTTCTCTATCATATTTGTTTTTGATCTTTTAGTTCTCTATTGTTTACAGAGATGATGAATTTTCTTAATGCTAAATCAAAAATATCTTCCTTTTAATAATGCAATTTCTACATCATCATCATCTTCATAGCCTTTACCTCTCTCTGATTCTCCCCAATTGTATCCAATTTTTGCTTTGATCACTTAGATTATTTGGTGTTGAATCTCTATCACTTATTGGATTGTTGTTATAATCTGCTATCTTTGTTATTTCTACAATATTTCTTAAGAAATTATCGTCTGAATTAGTTATTGCAGTTACTCTGCATTGTAATTGTATATCTATATAACTTAATGAATATTTTTTTATCTTTTGGTTGTAAATTGAATTTTTTGTATTAATTGATTTTGCACCATATTCTGTTTTTATTGTTTTTATTGTCAGATGTCACAGCTTGCCATCCATATCTTCTATTAATCTCACTTTGATCTGGTGATACAAATTCTAATCCTGCTGGTATATAATCTGTAATTTCTTTTGCATATCCATTTATTTGGCCTTCATTATAAATTCTAATGGTATATGTGATAATATCGCCACTGCTTACATTTATTGGTTGTTTTTGAATGTGTTTTTAATGCTGTTGTTCCATTACTTAATTCTGCATTTTTTTGTTGCCAATTTTCTTAAATTTTTCTTGTGTTATTTGTGGCTCTCTGCTTTCAAATTTTTTTACTTATTCCTCTTGAGTCAATTACTGATGATATATATTCTCTTACGGCTAAATCAAATTCTGGCGTTCCATTTTTTATATTTATTGTTTTTTCATTATAATATTGATTTAATTCATTTTTACTACTACTACTGGTTGATTATTATTTATTGTGTTTGGTGATGATGTCCAATATCTCAATACTGCTCTATTTGATGTTCCTGATGCTACAATTCTTAAACTATTTATTGATGTTGTTCTTGGCAATACTATATAAAAATCATTTCCTATTATATTGTTTACTTTTTCTGAAAAACTACTTCCATTTACTTCATTTCCATTTGCATTTACTATTCTCAAATTTGAGATTAATGAGTTTCCATTATATGCATTTAATCTTAATTGTGCATTTCCGTTAATGTCTACTCTATATGGACCTACTAAATAATTTTTCTCCATCTAAATTTGATACTGCGTCATCTGTATTGAAATTTATTGTTCCTTGATTGATATTTTTGATATGTATAACCGTTGTTTACTGCATTATTAGCCCCATTTATTAAGTAACTGAATATCCTATCTATTGGAGTATTGTTTGTATTATAATAATATTTTTCTTTGACAGATGTATTTCTATTATTTTTCTTACATACAAATCTATTCCATTTGGTATTGATTCTGGATTATTAGTATATGCCCAAATTGCTATTTGTTGAATTGATTCTAGAACGTCTCTTAATTCATCTTGTGTCATTTTGTTCCTTATTTCCGATGAATTCTGCTCTTGACACGCCTGATTGTTCAAATAATCCATTTAATGATGTTTCATTATTTATATCTGCTACACTATTTAATATCCATATCAATTTATTATAGTTTTGGTCATTTATGCTTAAATTCCTTAATGCCATATAGTCTATAGTGTTTGGCTTTGTCATATCATAAATTTGTGTGTATGGTACAATTCTAGTATTTATTCTACTTCCAAATCCTATTCCATTTCTTAAACAGTATATTGGCATATTATAGTCATAAGAACCTATTCCACTTGTAGATTCGTTTTTTTATTATTTTTAAAAACTGGCTTATATGTTCCATCACTTGTTCTATATGTGTATGCCCCTGTTCTTTTTGAGTTTCCTAATTCATATAGCCCCTAGGTATAGTGGGCTTGAGCTTGAATCTACCGCTTGCGTAATATTTTTAATTAAAACTATTATGCTTATTAATATTATTGCGATAAGTATCTTTTTATCATATAAATTACCTTTCAGTATTAAAAATAATTCAATTCTATATTTATTCTTATTTATATTATCATATTGACTTATTTTTCAAAGATTTTTTCCTTACATGTTTTGGAAAAAAATCTATTGCATAAAAAAAGGACAAGATTTGCATCTTATCCTTTTTAATCTGGAGCATACTCAGAATCGAACTGAGGATATGAGTTTTGCAGACTCTTGCCTTACCACTTAGCCATGGCATATATTTGATTTTTAAATAAAAATGGAGCGGGAAACGGGGCTCAAACCCGCGACCTTCGCCTTGGCAAGGCGACGCTCTATCAACTGAGCTATTCCCGCATGTGTAATTGAGTTAGTATTTAGCTGTTTCCTAACGTCAATTACTATATTAACAAATTTTATTTTTAGTTGTCAATAATTTTCTTTTTACTTTTTAAGATTTATGTTGAAACTATATACCTTTGAAGCTTTTTGTGAGCTATTTCTTTCACTACCATTATAATTATTTACTATTCTTACTACATTAAATGACATTTTACTTGCATTTATTGGTTTATCAAAGTATTTATAAAATACTACGGCTCTTGTTGTTGTTTCTCCTGGATATAAAACGATTCCTTGTGAGTCTGTATTTATTGAATGTCTTTCTTCTCCTCCAACATTTAATGTGATTTCTGCTCCTGCTGTACTGTCTGCAATTATAATATATTTATCTGTTTTTATTAGTTATTTTTTTATATTATATTGTTCTGTTTTTGTAACTTACTTCTTTTGAAGCTATTTCTACTGCTATATTTTCATCTTGATTTTTTAAAGTCTACTTTTTCTTTGTCTATATATCCATAATCTGCTATTCTATAATCTTTTCCTACTTTTTGATACAGTTAATAATTCATTATATGTTTTTGTAATTTCCACTTGTTCCTGTTTTTTCAATATTGTCTGATACAGTTACTTTATATATATATCTTTTTCTATAATTCGAATATGCTTGAAATGTTGCTACTTTGTCCTTATTATATATTGTTGCTGTTCTTTGTTTAAAATTTTTCAATATTGTTATCATAATTAAATGATTTACATTCTTCTGTTAGTAGATTATAGGCTTTTGTATAATCTCCTGATATTAATGAATCTGTATATGCTCTTAATGTTTCGTTTATTGATTTTTCTTGTGATTTTTGGTACAGTATTGTCTGTCATTATTGCAACATTTTGGTGTGTATGATGAACTTAAAGTTAACTTTTTAGGAAGCTTTTTTTAAATATCCATTTATTAAAAATCCTATAAGCCATATTGTTAGTGCTATTCCTATGTATTTTTCCATATTTTCTGAAAAAAACTTGTTATCCATAATTGAATTTTATAATTTTAATTTCATCATTTCTCCTTAATTTAATTGGAATGATATTTCGTAATTGTTGTTTGATATTTCTTTTACTACTATTCTTTGTGTTAATGTTTTTGAAATTAGTATTAAATGAATCTGTTATATTTACTGTTAATATATACATGTCACCATTTCTATTTATTGTATCATATTCAATACTACTTGTACTTGGATATGTTTTTACAGTATTCTATAAATTTATTGATATCTGTAAAATTTGCTTGTTTAAATTCTAGATTTAGTTTTTGAATATGCTTTTTCATATTGTTTTTGTGTCTATTAATCTCATGTATTGTCCAAAATATATTTGCATTCTTCGACGTTCATCTGATTTTTATTGTTTTTCTTTGAAATGTTTTTGTCGATTTCAGTTTCTTTTGTTTGAAATGTTGTTTGTGGTGTTAATGTTGCTAAATCTGATGTGTCTATTTCTTTTAGAGCGCTTTGATTTTTATTATATTATTTACTATTATTATTAATATTATTGCTATTAATGCTATTAGTGGTATTAATATTTTTCTTCATTTTCTTCCTATTATTCTGCTGATATTATGACATTTTGGTTGTATAGCTTCTGTCATTGAAAGTTTTAGGGTGAATTTCATTGAATTTTTTGTTTGATGTTGTTATTAATATTTTAAATCTTTGATAATCTTTTTCTTTTCTGCTATCATCTTTTTGTTAATATAATTTCATTAACTTTCACATTATCTTTCAATTTATATTATATATTTCTTTTTAATATTTTTGAAAAATCTTCTTGTGTAGTAATTCCAATATCTTTCATATTATCTTTATTGTCGTAATAATATTCCAATCTTTTATTATTTGACGTTCTGTTTAATGATTTCTGAATTTGTTCTAATGATTGATAAAAATTAGAAATTTTTGTCAGTTAACTTTTGATTTGATATACTACCATAATAATTTTTCTTTAAATATTGATTTATTGGATTATAGTTTGATATAGAAATTTTAGAATTATTATCATATGGAATCTGTATAATAAAAGACATTATCCTATTATTTGTTAAAAATATTTTATATCGTACTTCTATATATTTATCTTGTTTAATTGTTTCATATATCACAAATTCTTGTGCGACTATCTCAGAGTTACTTTTAAAGCCAGATAGTTCGATTTCTTTCCAAATTTGTAAATATGCATTCTCAGAAAATATTTTTGATATCATTTTTTTATTTTTGAGTGTCATATATCTTTTTATTTCTTCTTGAGATTTTCCTACTAACATATCTCTCATATTTTTAAGTGTTTGATTTGTAAAATTATATAATACTCTTTTTGCAATTCGTCTTTTTGAGATGTTTCCTTTATATTCTTTATAAAATTCTTCTAATCCTCTAATATATTTGTCATCTTTATATCCTATATATATGCCTGTTTCATTTTTTGATAAATTGCTCAATTTTTAATATTTGTACTATTTATTTTTTTATTAATTAAATGTCTTTTGTAAAGCTTCAATATTAAAGAAGAGCAATATAAATATTAATATTATAAGTATTATCTTAATAATTTTTTATCCATATTACTCTCCTTTCTACATTTTAAATTTTATTAAATCTACATTGTTATATAATTTTAAATCTAATTTAATACTTTTTAATGAATAAAAAGTTACTTTTTAATTCAATTTCAGTATATTCTATATCTTTTTAATTTTTTCCTGGTATTATTTCAATATACAATATTTTTGCAATTAGATTCATCGCATATATTTTTCATAATCTTAATATACGAATATATTGATTTACTATCTTCAAATCCATATTTTTTTATATTTATTAAAGGCTTAGCTAATATCATCAGATTTATTTTCATCATATTTCATTAGTTTATAATTATTAGACGATAAATTACTCATAACTTTCTCTAATCTTGATTTCTTAACTTTTCCATTGTATACTTTATAAATTTCGTCCAAATACTTTTAATTGTAAATTATCTATTTGTCTAACATCTTTTCTATATGCGACTTTTTGTATTATTAAGATTGCCAATAATATTGTAATAATGATTATATAAGCCTTTTTCATAAAACTCCTTTAACCTGTCGTTGTACTTTTCACTTTGACTTGCTGAACTCGTTGCTTGCATATTTCTTATTGTTGCTTCCCTGTCGGTCAACTCTATCCAGCCACCCTTTTAAGAATTTTTCGCTGAGTCTCGTCGTGTTGAACAATGCTATTATAAAAAGCTCTTTGTATTTGAGCATATGCATGACAAAATTGTAATGGATCAACACTATTAACCGCATCTATAAATTCTTGATTGGCTTTTGTATTTTTCTTCAATATTTACTCCCATACTTTTCAATACTCTTCTAGCTAGCTTTATTCCTCTACCTGTTCCACCGGTTACAGAGATATCTAATATTGCTAATGCTACTCTTTCATCTTTTAATTTTTATCAAGATTATTACCTAGATAATAATCTTGATAAAATATATTCTTTGCAAAATCTTGTGTTAAATTACGCATATCTCCTGTATAGCCATGACTTCTTGCTTCTCCTTCTGTTATTCCCCAAGTAGTTTTTTCCTCCATGATCATTTGGATCATTTGTATATCCGCCTTCTGATTGGAATAAAAAGTTAAGCATTAATTCAAATCCTGTTCCTGTTGGCAATGGTCCAGAATAATTTCCACCACTTCCGCCAAATATACTTGCACTTCCAGAATATATATATCCAGATTTTTGTTTCTTCAATTTCTTTTTTTGCTTTTTTTAAATTTTTCTTCATCTGTTTTTGGTATAATTCGAATTCATATATTCTTCTATACTATCATGTGGTGATCCTTCTTCATTATGAAATACAATCTCTATTTTTTTCCATTATCTTCATTTCCAAAAATCAGTCATTCCATTAGCGACATCAGCTATTGTATCACCTCTTTTAAATTCTGTTCTTCCTGGATCTTTTTACTCCTTTTATATACATTGTATATCCTGTTAACAAATCTTTATCTATTTTTAGTGAAACTTCCAGTATATGACTTATCATCAACGTTTTTAGACCATTATATCTATAATTTAAAATTTTTATATGTATCTTCTGACATCTGAGTAAATGTAAGTTTTAAAATACCGTCTGAATAACTTGCTGTTGCATCGTCAGGTGCTACAATTTTCATGTTATCTTGATTTAAATTTTTTTAAAAATAAGCTTTGTATTCTGTTTTTATCTTTTTCACTTTTTTTCCTTTGCTTTTATTCTGATTACTTTGCTCATTTTGATTGTTTTTGTGCTTGTAATTCTGCATTTCCAATTTCTTACTTCGCCTCTTTTCACCGTTATCAGCAATCCACAATAAAACTTGCTTTTTCTTTTTGTTGTCAATTGTTCTTCTGTAAAAATATTTTTAATGAATAAAACAATTCTTTTAAATTCTTATATGCTTCATCTCCTGCATGGGTTTTCATTGAATCTAGCATTGCTAATGCTTGCATTGCTAACTTTTGATTTTTGTAAAATCCACTTTTTTTCTTAGCCATAGGACTTGAATAATAGTCGTTATCTAGATCTCCGTCCTTTCTTGCTTTTTTTCTGCTTCTTGTTTTTCATCTATATCTTCTTGTTCAATATCATATTCATCACCATCATATATATATGTTGTTTTTTTCCTTTATCTATAGATTTTGCTGCCGCAATGCTGTTTCTGCTGTTCCATCATATTGATAATATTTTTCCACTGAATACTTTTTTTATATCATCACTTGGTCCTAATAACTCTGGTTCTGCAGCTTGATAAAATACTCCTCCATTATCATCTTTTGAGCTCATTCTTGTATTTAAATAAATATCAAATCTTTTATCAATTGAATCTTCATCTTGGTCGGCATTAGAATTATTATTTAGAATATCCTCTGCTCTTGTTGCTTGACTATCTCTAAAACTTATTCTTGTTGCTAATTCATTTTGTACTTCTGCACTATCTGGTGCTGAATTTGCATTTGCCTTTGGCGTTGCGTCTGAAGCACCTTTTACTGGTTGACCTGCTGGATTTGTCTTTGCTTTTTCTTTTGCATCTGCCCTCATTTTTTCAGTTTCTGATTTATAATCATCGATAACTTGTTGTGTTAAAGAATTCATATCTAAATAATCTTCATCGAATCCATCTGTTTGATCTGATGTGTCTGCTGTTGATTTATCTGTTGTGTTATCATCTGCTGCATACTTTATTCGTTTCTCTACAATTCTCGCTCTTCGATATGCTCCATGTGTTACTTTTCCTGTTGTTCCCATGAAATCAATAGTTCCATAGAACCAATGGTCTGTTACATCTCTAATTACTGGATAATACATTGTTTGATTTGCAATTCCATTAGCAATTAATCTTGCTAATTCTAAGCACTGTGTTCCTGAAAAAGAGACCCCATCTATAGTAAATGTACCTGGATCTTTTGACATTGTAGCACTTCCTAATAATCTAGCAGATTCAAAATCATAACTACTTGTTGACAATATATTCTCAGCGATACCAACGTAATTAAATTGATGTGTCAAATTCCACCAAACCTCTGCATCTTTACCAGCTTTCCACATTCCTTGAAAAAAATTTAAATTTTGCTTCTGGATTATCTTTTTGATTCATCTTCTATCTCACTTAAAATATCGTCGTACGTTCCTCTATCAGATGGATTTACGCCATTCTTTAAGAAATAATCTATAAACTTATTCATGTTTTTGTATTGATGGTTCATTTGGATCTGGATATTTTTCTGAATCATGTGAAAACTTGATTTTATTTCCGTCTTTGTCATTCAGTTCGACGTCATAATCCATTTGTGTATTTATAAGTTCAATATTAACCTTTGTATTAAATTTTTTATTTGTTGCTATTTGTTGTGAAAGATCTGGCATCATTGTTGATGTATGTAAAAGCAATAAATAACTCTAATGGTCTGCCATACATTGCTGTCCAATCTTCAAGATCATATGAATATACTTTTCCATATCTATGTTTGTATATTAAAAATCTATTGCATTTGAATATATATATAATTTTCTTTTTTAGTATCAACTTTTTGCATAATTTTTCTGCATTTTGGACAACGTCATTATTTGTATATACGTCGCCTCCGTTATTTACTATATTAATTAAACCTTTTTGATTCTTGATCAATACTTTTATCTTCTGCTGAAGTTAAATTATCCCAAGCGCTCTGTAATGCTCCCCATAATGAAAATTGTGCACTAACATATGTCTGAGCATCTGCTGATATATAAGCTGTTAAATAATCATTTTCCTTTATCATTATTTACTGGTATTATCTTCTTTATTTCTCGCGTCTGCTTTACATCATTATCTTCTAATTCTTTTTGTTTTCTTCTTGTATTTAACATCTGCAAATCCATAAGTTTGAATATCATATCCTAAATTTTTGAATATACTGTGCAACTGATTGTATATCATCCTGTGTAACAATCTTTGTATCTCCAGTAGCAAATCCTTTTATTTTTCCAGCAATAGCTAGTCCAAAACTCTTGAGTTTTTCCTAAAAATCAACCCTGGCATTACTGTAAAAGAATCCTATTAAACCTATAACAAATATAATAGTATATTGCTATAATTATTACTGGTATAGCAGGAGCTGCTGCCGCAACTCCTGCTGCTGTACTCACTCCTCCTGCAGCCGTTCCTGCTCCTGCTGCAGCTGTTCCTGCTCCTGCTGTCCCTGCTCCTGCTGCAGCTGTTCCTGTTCCTGCTGTCCCTGCTCCTGCTGCAGCTGTTCCTGCTCCTGTTGCAGCTGTTCCTGTTCCTGCTGTCCCTGCACCTGCTGTTCCTGTTCCTGCAGTTCCTGCTCCTCCAGTTCCTGCGTTCACACTTGCAGTTTCTCCTGTAATATTCCCACCTGTCTCAGTTCCTAATGTTTCTGAGCCAGTTTCATTTCCTAAAGCTTTGTGATGTATTTTGTTTTTATCTCCTAATCCTTCTGAAACGTCTGATGAAGAATTTTTCTCCTTTTAGATTATTATCATTAGATGTTGTTTCATTAGATCTATTTTGATTCTCTGAAGATGAGCTTTCATTTGCTCTATTTTTCATTTGTTCAATAACGTCTTTAACATTATCAATATTATCTTTTTAAATCTAAAATATCATCTTTTTCTATCCCTAGCAAAAATCTTTTTGCTGAGTCTAACTTCTTTTTTCTTCTTCTTCATCATAAAATCCACCTAATGGTTCTTCTTCAGGTATGTTATTTCGAGAATCGCTCATCTTCTACACCTCCTTTTTAATTAGATTTACGTCTTCCAATCCATCTTCCAGCTCTATAAATTGCATTATGCTGATCTAAATCTCCACTATTAATATTATCTAATAATGTATCTGTTTGTTTATCTAATTTCTTATCATCTATTTTTCCATGTTTATCCATTACATCTTGATGTTTTTGATAAACTATCAATAAATTCTTGTTCTTGATCATTTTGATGGACTAATTTTTCCTTTTGCTAAATCTTTAAAATAATTATCATCTTTATCTGGGGATACTTTTTCTTGCTAATTTATATGCATCAATCATATCTCCTCGTGTCGCTCTTTTCAACAGCATTGTCCATATTATTCTTAATTGAATCTTTTGCACTAAATCCTGCTGCAATCATTGCCTTTCCATCACCGCTTGCAACTGCCAAAGCCATTTTAGCCATTGCTCCTGCTACTCCCATAGAAAGTCCAACATAACCATTTGCTGCCCTTCTTATTGTTCTTCTTTTTCTCATGTTACGCATTGCTTTTATTATTAATATCATTTAATTCATTGTTTTCTGCTGTTGTTCTATTTTTGTTTATTATTTAGCTCTTCTCTTCTTGCATCATCAACACTATAATTATCATACCAATTAGATTGGCCTTGTTGTTGATTAGATGGTGGTGTTGGTCCTGGATTTGATGGTGGTGTTGGTCCTGGATTTGCTGGTGGCGTTGGTCCTGGATTAGATGGTGGTGTTGGTCCTGGATTAGATGGTGGTGTTGGTCCTGGATTTGCTGGTGGCGTTGGTCCTGGATTTGCTGGTGGCGTTGGTCCTGGATTTGATGGTGGCGTTGGTCCTGGATTTGCTGGTGGTGTTGGTCCTGGATTTGGTGGTGGTGTTGGTCCTGGATTTGGTGGTGTTTGTCTTAAATTTGGCGTTCTCTTCTGTCCACCACTTCTTTCTGCTCCACCCATAAATCGATTAGCTCTAGAATCTCCAGCATATTGCATTCCTTTGTTTTTTTGCTCCACCTAATTTTCCTGCAACTGCTGTTATTATTCCTACTTCTCAGCTACATTTGTAATATTATTTTGGTGTTATTCCAAATATTCCTCTTACTATATTTTTCTGATTGTAATATGAATGATAGAAAAATATATTCCTATAAAAATGTCTCCAAAACTATCATTTCTCTCTAATAATTGTGTTCCTATACTTCCTAAAGCTAAGTATGTTATACAATGGAATGGCTGTATTAACACCGTATAAGAAAATTCTTTTTAGCCATGCATTCAAAAGCTTGTGACTTTCCATCACCCTATTTTATCTATTGAATATGTTACAGTTACTAGTGGTGCTATTATAATTAAGAATGCTATTGTCATCATTCTTTTTAGATATGATATGAAAAAAACATTATTGTTACAAAACATAATACCATATATGCAAATGTATTTGCTAATGAAGATGTTATCCTTATTGCTTTAAAAAGCATTAATAAATAATGTTTCCATTATATTATTGTTTTTTCCAGTTATTACTTGTTCTCCAGCTTTTATATAATGATTTTATTAACGCATCATTTATTGCAATTATTCCAATCATTATATAATGTAATACAAATACTAATGCTAAGCTTTGTACCCAGTATATTAATATTTCTTTATATTGTGCCTTTTTCTGACGTTGTTGCTAATAGCATTCTTATTGCAATATACATTGCTACTATGACTAATATTGTTATTGCAATATTTCTTATTGCTACATACCATGTTGCAATATTTTCTTGTATAAGATTATTTGTATTACTTTTTATTTGCTTTTAGTTGCATCAAAAATCAATGCTTATAATTCCTATTGGATGATCTACTGCTTGATTAAATATAATTGATTCTATAGAAAATTCTCCACCTGCAGCTAAATTTATTATTTGTCCCACGGTGTACAAACTTATCAAAAATATTGTTTTTAGGTATAAGAAATAATATTCCTACAATTCCATCTAATGCAGTTGTTATTATTTTTTTAGTGGTCCTGGCGTTCCAAGTCCATCATCTTCCTCTTCTGCTGCATCCTCTTCCTCTGCTTCTCTGCTTCCTTTTTGCCTCATTAGTAGCATCTACTGTTGATCTCATTAAATCCTCTGGGATTTGAGTACTACCATCTCTACTCAAAGTTGCTGCAGATTGCTGTTGTTGCCATTTACTTTTTCTGCTTCCAACTTTTGTTTTATTGCTACATCGTTAGTGTTTGCTATTTGGTTATCTAAATCAGTTATTTTTATCCTTAATTTGTTGTACACTATATTTAGGAGACATTTGATTCTTTAGTGCATCATATCTTATATCTCCTTTTTACTGCGCTTAATGGATCTAATGGATTAGTTAATATTGGACTATTAGGGTCTTTTTGGATTTAGTTTTGAAGGTAATATCTCTCTGTATTATCTAATTTTTGTTTCTGTTTTTTTCACTTTCTTTTCCTAATTTATCTTTAATTTTTGCCAATTCAGCTTGATCAACTTTTTATTTTAGCATCATCTTTATATATTCCTGTTTCTGTTGGATTATCACTATATATATTTGATAATGAAAACATTTCAAGCTTTACACCCTTGTCTTTTTATTTGGCCAATAGTGTCATTAAACTCTTTCCCACTTATTTCTGTATATGCAGCATTTACTACATTATTATTGATTATACAAGTTGTACTCATACTAAATATTGTTATTAATACTATTAATATTTTTCTTATTTTTCATATATTCCCCTTGTAATTATAGATTATCAATGAATTTATTTACATTTATTTTCTTCTTATTTTTATCATTAGAATCTTTTAATGCATTTATGCTATTTCCTATTTTTTCAATATTTTCATCATCTGCTACAATAGATGTTAATACCTTACTTAATTCTTCCGCGATATATCTTGAACCTTCTCTTTTTGCCCTTGCTTCACTAATATCATGAACGTCTATTCTAGTTTCATTTCTATTTTTGAGTTTTTTCTGATTCAGTACTTAATGCTTCATTATTATTAGGTTCATTACCAAAATTAATATTGTCTATATTATCCACATTATCTATGTTTGAAATATATCTATTTTTCTTTTTTTGTTTTCTTCTTCATTTGTGCTATTAATATTTTTGTTGATGTATATATCTATCATTATTATTAATTTCGCTATTGTGTTGTTGTTCATTGTTTGTATTTGAAACATATCTATTTTCGTTGTTTCTTCTATTATTATTAATATCATTATCAATTCTTGAATTTATAGAATTATTATTATTTTTCACTATTAATGTTGATATTTTTTTAATGGCACTTGTTGATTTTCATTATTAACAATCTCTGGATTATCATTTTTATGGTCTTTATTAATAGACTCATCTTGACTTTCATCAACAAAACGATTTGATTGATTTCCATTTATTTTTTTCTAATGCTGCTTGTCTTTCAGCATAATCAAGTTTTGATTTTTTCAATTACTCTATCCAGAATTAAATGTATCTTTGTATTTGTTAAATCTTCCTTTTTATCAATGTTTAATTCTGCCATTTGAACTTTTATTAATTTATCAGAGAGTTTGGATTTATATCTAAATAATGTATTCTCCTCAATTTTGCCTTAATATCATCTGCACTAATCTTTTCATTTTGTTGTTTGTACACTGTATTTTTCTTTCTTCTATCTGCCAATAAATCTCTATATTCCGATTTTATTTTTATTTTATCTCTAATTGTTTGACTATGATCTGTAACTTGATTTTTTTATATTTTACTTCTTTCTTTTCTGCTTTTTTTCTTTTTCTTTTCATAATCTTTTTTTGCTTTCTTCCAATCAGTTGCTGAAAATAATTCTAATGTTCTAAATGAAATATTTTGACCATCTGTTAAGTCTTTTATTAATGCAAATGGTACACCAACTATCCTTGCTAATTTCATAGCATTCATTGTTGCTGCTATGCCAAGCTTTGATGTAAATTGACCTGTTTTATTACTTATATAACTCTTAGCTAACTCTTTTGAATATTTACTAGATTCTGTTTCTCTTCGTGCATCTTTTCTTATTTCTAGCAACTTTTCAGTTTCTTCACCAGTTTCATCTCCGAATATATATTTACTTACAACTTTATTACCCTAAAACAACTTTATCTAACTTATCACGTATTAATTCTGTATTTGGATCATTCAAATCTTTATTTATAGATAATTTATTTTGCTATCAATTTACTGCCTGCAATTCCTGCAGCTAATGTTGCGCCACCAACTGCTTTTTTCCAAAAAGCTAATGCAGGTCTCGTTGTCATCCATGTATATGCTTTTAGCTGTTTGTAATCCTACCATTAATGTAGTAATTCCATTTTAAACTATGTTCTAGTGGTTCAGAACCCATTGCTCCAGCTTTTGAATTAAACTTAAATAATTTTAATACAATTGTTGTAATTTTTTTAGCATTGATTTTTAAAACAAACCAAAATATTAAAAATCCTATCAAATTAGTCATTGCGCCTTCGAATAAATTTTTAATAAATAATGCATAAAATAGTGCATGTAAACTTTGTTCCATTACATTAATTATTAAATCATATAGCCACTTTGAATATGCTTTACTTGCTGATTTTCCTGTTGATTCATATGCTGTTTTTCAATATAATAAATGGTCCTGAAATTATCAATATCAAAACCAATATAAATCTTTTTAAATATAAGAAAAATATTGTACAGTTAAATAAGTTACTAATACATATAGGATAGTTGCTGGAAACGATATAGATAGTCTAATATCTAATGCTCTTTCTAGTAAAATTACATTTAAATTCTGTAATCGTGGGTCATCTATATGTGCGACGTCTTTTATTGTATTAATAATATCTGTATTAAATGCAATTACTGTATATATTATAATGTGCATTACTACTAATGTTGATAGTGCTTTTAACCACGCAATCATCATTTCTTTATATCTTGCTTTATCTTCTGCTGATGAAGTATACTATTAAATAGCATTCTTATTGCTACATACATTAATATAACAACCATTACCATTATTGCAATATTTCTAATAATGTAATACCACATCCTGACACCATCTCTTAATTGAATAATGAAAGCTTTTGGATTCTTTTCTTTAATTTCTTGTACTGCTTCTGAATCATCAAAAAATTTACGTCTACTAGTGGTTCTTCATTAAATAACATAGAATCGATGGTTATTAATTTTTTGCATCTTTTAATAATCTTTTTCTTTTCATTTTTCATCTATAATATCTTGGGTGATTGTTTATTTTCTCCAGTATTTGTATTGTTCTGTGAATTATTATTTTCGCTACTATTTTCAGTTGACTCTGAACCATCTTCTTCAGCTCCTAGCCCTAAATCATTTCCTAATTGGGATTCTACTTTTGATTGATCATCATCTACATTTAATAATGCGAATGATGGTTTAGTTAAAATTATGAATAAAGCTAAAATAGCTATTATTATTTTTTTATTAAGTTATTTTTATGCTTTTTCATAATTCCTCCTTTACTACTTTTTCATAAATGATACTATTGATAAAAATATATTATATGCAATATTTACGAATCCAATTATTACAACTTTAATTATTAAAAATATTAAGCCTAATAAATAGTCTATAAAATCTCCTATTTTTGCAAAAAGTTTCTAATTATTGATACTTCCCTTCATAAGTTACTTCTCCGGAAATCCTTTGAAATCTAAAAATTTTTATCATCTAAATTTTGTCTATCATCAATTTCTTCTCCAACTGCTGTATAACCACCACCTGTAGCTCCACCTTCTCCATATGTTCCAGAACTAGCTGGAGCTGTTTTTCCTACTGTATAATATGGTCCTAAAAAAATATAAATGTGTGGTGTCCTGGCGCAACTAGTATGTCTCCAATTTGCAATTGTCCCGACCTTGCCAAAGCACTAGGTTCTTCTCCTCCTATCACTTTTTGTAAATCCATATTTAGGCAGATCTCCCGCCATTCCATCTGTTGACATTCTTCCAACCTTTGTTTGTTTTTCCCATTTTAGCAAATGCACCTTCTAATGCTGCAGATATAAATGCCGAACAGTCAATTACGCAATCTTCTGTTATTTCACCTGGATTGTAGTTATGCTTTCTAAAAATAATCAATCATACTAGTTCCACCATAATCATAGCCTATATGATCATTATTTGCTAGATCTGCAGCTATATATGCCATTGTTCTCTGTAATTTTGTATCATTTGCTCTATATGTTATATATTTATTACTTTCTGTTCCTATAGTTCCTACAGAACTTCCCATCCTTCTGGATCTCCTGGAGCATCATGATCTACTCCATGAATGGCTTGCATGAACTTTATATACATTTTTCGCCATCGACTCTTTTTTATTGATGTCGGAATGTATGCTGTATCACCAAATTCTGATGAATTTTTGCGAAGCATCTTGATTGTTATTTACCGATTCCACTTTGCCTTCTTCTGCCACTGTTTTTTTCATCTATTGTTTGGTCTGCTAATAACTTTTATATGAAAAAGCTTAAAAGTATTATTAGTAATATTAATATGGTTATTATATGTTTTGTTTTTTCTCATTTATATCTCCTGAATATCATATATTAATATTTCATTTTGAATTATATGGTTTTTAATTTAATTTGATCTGTATATTTTTTTCTATCTTTTAATATATCAGCTAATGTTTTATTTGAATATATTTTTCCTTTGTAATTTGCATATATATATATTCCAGTTTCTTTTTCTGTTATATTTGGATTTATGTAATTATATTTTTATTTCGAATCCCTCTAATGGAAATGATATATATATTGAATCTGTTGTTATCCTTTTATATAAAAATCTGGGTATATTTCCATTACTTTCTTATAAAATTCATTATAATCTTTATTTTTTTAATAATGTATTTTACAGTATTTTTCAAATTCGATATTTTTTTGATTCATCATACGTTTTTCTTGTTACATATTTTTTTCTTCATAATAGAATACAGTATAATTAATTGCATCAAATCCTTGTATTGCTATATCACTGAACTTGTTTCAATGTTTCCGTATTTAAAGTTTTCTGCTGGCATTCCTGGATATATTCCTTCAAACACTTCTTTATTATAATTTTTATCAAATATTATTACAGCAACTTTTTCCATCTATCATTTTTAATACTATATCCATTATTATCATAATAGTCCACATTTTTCACACTTCTTGTGATTTTTCCTAGTGTTTTTGAAAGATTTCTATTCCAATTATTATTTAATAATTCAACTAGTTCTTTTTGATCTTATTTCAGGATTAATTTTATCATTATTTTGATATTTCATAAAAATTTTGAAAACTAGTTATATTAGCAAAAATAGTTAATATCATTATTTACAATATATTTTTATAATTCCTTTTGTATTAAACTTTTCCTCTAATTATCATATTTTTCTTTATCAATTAATCTAAAATTCTTTTTTTATTTAATATTGGGTTTATCAATGTCATTAAATATTCAAAATAGTCTTTATTTGAAGTTCCGTCTTTTGATGGTTCTTCTCAAATTTAACATATATGTCTATTTTATAATCTTTTTCTATACCTTTTTCAACTTTAATCAAAGTCGTTCCAGTACTTTCTAAAATTCTTGATAAATTTTTACTATTTATTCCTATATTTTCTTTAATAATTGCTCTAATTAATATTAATATAAAAATTATTGCTAATATTATTAATATTTTTAATATTTTCTTTTCTTTCATATACTATTTTTCCTACTTTTAGTACTTCATCTAAATCTTGGTCGATTTCTTTTGTTTGATTTTATTTGTAATGCTTTTTAGCAACTTTGATTGATTTTCCTAACAAATAAAATGCTATTGCTGTCAATAGTGGAACTTTTATCATAATTTCATCAAACGATCCAAATATTAATACATATATCATATATTGGAATGGCTGCATTAACACGGCTGTTGAAAAATCCGTAATCCATTGTCTTAGAGCCTGTCCTCTATCGTCTGCAATTCTATCGATTGGGTACGAAACACATATTAGTGGTGAAATTATTATTAATACATATACTTGCATTGCCCTTTTTGGCATATACTAAGCAGAATTTTTAATTGATACCAAATAATTGAAATCATTGCTAAAAAGTAGAATACTTGTTTTATTATACTTCCTTCAAAGAAATATGTTCCAAATATATTTTGCATTATCTTTTTTCGACATCCATCAGTGTTTCTGCTGCTAAATCGCTTATTATTTTTTGTTGCTAAGTTTGCTATGGCTATAATTGCTATTACTAAATATTGCAATACGAATACTAAAAAAATATTCCTCTAACCCATCCTATTAACATGTCTTTAAGTTTTTGCTGTTTCACTTGGTGAAGATGTCCCTATTAACATTCGTATTGCTATATACATTAATACTACTACTAGTAGCATTACGCTTAAATTTCTAATTGTCATATACCATGTTGCAATTTGTGTCCTTACTAAAGATATTACATCTGAATATATTCCATCAGGTTCTTTTTGTATCAAATATGTCTATATCAAATATTGGATATTTATTTGATAATACTCCTCCCTACCGTAAATACATTTGTATTATCTGCAACTATTGGTACAAAAGTTTTACCCGTTATTACTAATGTTAATAATGTTGATATCATCGCTGGCACTATCGACAATATGCTTAATAAAAATAGCAAATGCTCCACTAAACAATGTTGGTGATGACGTTATTTCATCTGTTTGATTAACTCTCTTATTTCCATCAGTTGTTCCTGTTTTTGATGTTGTTGTTCCATCATTTTATTAAAGAATTAACATTATCATTACCATTTTTAATCTTCTAACCTGAATATCTTTTAACATTTTTCTCCCTTTTACTGCATCGACTACTGCTCCTGTTGCTATTGATTTAGGGACAAGAAGAGGAGTTGGTATGAAAAATTCCAATATTAGAATTAATAAAATTAATATTGTTATTATCTTATTTCTCATATTCACTCTCTTTTTATTTCTATTTTGTTTTATTTTTGCATCATATTATTTACGTTTGTTTCGATAAACTCTAATTCTTTTTGTTGGTCTTATTTCAATTATTGCTGTTTGTTCGCCAACTTTAAATAATCCCTCACCTCTTGCACAAGTTGTTAAAAATGATGCTTCACCTTCACTTAATTTGAATACTTCTTGTATATATTGTATTTCTGATTTGTCTTGAGATAAAAATAATTTTGTATCTGATGATGTTAATACTGCTTGCACTTCTGATTTCTCATAAAAGTCTTGGAATCTTTGTGATACTACTGCTAATGATACATTTCTTTTTCTTGCACGTCTTGCCATTTTGTTTAAGAAATCTACTGCTTCTGGGAATGGTAATAACATCCATGCTTCATCAACTAATACTCTCTTTTTACCTGCTTTTGATTTATCTTCACTATTCTTTTTACATATTTTTCCCCAGATCCATGATAACAATATTTGTTGTGCTAGTGGTCTGGCGAATCTTTCTTCTAGTTGTGATATATCCATGTTTATAAATTGTGTTCCATCTAATAAATCAAATGTTGATTGTCCATCAAAAATATGACATTGGACCATTATATTCTCTTACATATTGTCTCATTACTTTTACTAGATAACTATAATGAAATCTATAATCTTCGTTTGTGTTTGCTCTTGCATTATTTACAATTCTTTTATACCAACTTGTCATTGTAGGCATCTGCTTTTTCTTTCTGCCTAAAAATTCTGTTCTTGAATTACTTCTTTGATCTACGGCATATAAAGCTGTTTACATTATTGTTTATTCCTATTGATGAATATTCTTCTGCAATTGCTTCTGATATTATTTGTTTTGTTACTTCATTTACATCTTCAGATTTTGTACTTCCTCTTGCCATTGTTAATATAATTTGTGTTACATCTTCAATTTTGTTTTTCGACGTTTAGGACGATTTGCTCTTTTCCTGTTATTTCGTCTTTTACAATTTCTGGTTCAATATCAAATGGATTTATTATTGTATCAGAGTTTGGTGATATTACTATATTTACTCCACCCTAATGCTTCTGCTACTACTCCATATTCACCTTCTGCATCTAATGCTAATGTTTCAATTCCATTTAAAACTGCTGATCTCGCTATTAATGTCTTGATTGCTACACCTTTACCAGCACCAGATTTACCAAACACGACCATGTTGTAGTTACTTAATGTATTACTAAAAGTTATCATATAATATTGGTAATCCTGTTTGTCTATTAAATCCCTAGTGGTACACCATTTTCGTGTCCTACGTCTGAATTTATAAATGGAAATACTGTTGCCATTGATCTTCTATCAAATGTATGTTTTTTCCTAATTTATCACTATTGAATGGCATATTACTTTGAAATGCTTGTTCTTGTTGTGCCCATGCAGCTTTTAATTCTACAAGTGTTTTTGACATTTCTGATGTTAACAATTCTGTTCTTCTATCTAGCTCTTCCATATCATATGCAAATAATGTACATATAATTGATGATTCATATAATTTATCCATTCCAGCTGCAATTGCATCTCTTAACTCTTCTGCTTCAAGTCTTTTTGAGCTAACTCACTCTCTCTATTAATATTTCCTCTGTCTCTTGCGACAATTCTTTCTGATTCTAGTGTATTAATTACTTTATTTAATTCGTTTTGTGATTTTGCTTCACTTATTGGATTAATAAATACTGATACATTTATATCTCCAAATGTGTACATACTTCTTAAAAATTCTGGAAATGTACATTCTTGGAAGTACTGATATTATCATTGTTCTAGCATATTTATTTGAATTTGAGAATATTTCAAGATGATTTGTACTTGATGCATCTATACCTGAAGGAGCTATTAAGTCTTTTTATATCTTTTAATATTATCTGTTAATGGTCCTTTATTTTCTGTTCCTTCATTATTCTTTTATTTGGAGAGTATTTAAATTATTCCTACTCATTAATAATGGTCCTCCTCATTTGTTATTTAACGCCTGTAATTTTTCCTTATTCTTGGTTTTTACATCTATTATGTCTGAAGTGTTTATATCAGCTTCTCTAATCTGCTTTATTGTTTTTATCATATAATTCTTTACTTAAATCCTCTTTTATAGTCTGCCATTATACTTTCTGCTTTTTTCTTAATTTCTATTGCTTTTTGCTTTTCTTTCTTCTCTTAATTGTTCATCTGCTTTTGTTATACTATTTGTTGCTAACTTCATTGCTTCTGTTTCTATTTGTTTTCTCAATTCTTGTTTTCTTGTTTCTAATACGTCTTTTGCAGTTGAATATAATCTATCATATTGTGCGTCTAATGCATTCTTTAATGTATATGTATCTGATGACTCTCTATTATATGCTACATATAATAATTCTGCTAATTCTTCAGAATTTAAAACTTTTCCTGTTATTTCAGATGATGTTAATGCATTTAAGATTGTTTGAGTTCTTGTGAATAACTCTGAAAACACTAAATCATTTAATTCTATGTCAGAATATTTCTTTGTCTCCTAATCTCACTTTGCATAATATGAAACAACAATATACGTTTTTTTGTTGTAGCATATATTGGCTATCATTTATTTTTATTAGTATACTCTTCAATTGATTCACTATACTCAACAATGTTCATTTTTCTTTTTCTATCAAATGATAACTTTTTTTGACTAATTCATCATTTCCATTTTGCTTTTGCTAATTGTATTTGTGCATCGATTTTTCTAACTTCTTCTAACATTGCATCTGTTCGTCTTGAATATGAATTTAATAAATTGCTCATATCTAATTTTTCTTGTTTGTACATACAATTGTATTGGTGTTCTAATTGTGTTTTAAAAAGATATAAATCCTAATTCTACTGCTGATTTTTTTCATCATTTGATAATAGATCATAATTTATTCCTTTTACATTCTATGACCATTATAAATTGTTCTCTATTTTTCTGATAATCATGTTATCTGTTATTGAATCAAACTCCATGAATTTATATATTGAATCAATTTCTTTTACCGTCTCTTGTTATTAAATTTATTTTTTAGCTTGATTATTGTTTTTCGCCTATTATCTTTGATGAATTTTTCTTCTATTCTTTGTTTTTCTTTTAATCTCATTTTAATTATGATAAAGACGACTATTAATGATAATATTCCCTATTATTGCTATTATTCCCTATCATAATTAAATTTAATATTTCTATTTGGCTTAGTGAATTCACTATTTATTACCTCCTTGGTTAACATTAGTTTTTCTTTCCCTAGGATATTTTCAAAATTAATTGTTGTTGCTGTAGTATAATTTGGCTCTTTTCTAGGTATTGCATACGAGATATATTTTTCTGCTCTTCTTAAATTTTGCATATTTCATGATTACTTCATCTAATGTATCTCCAGCTAAATATCTTCCAATCTTACCTGTTGTTTGTGGGAATTTTTATTGTTGACTAAATAACCAATAACTGCTAATATTGCTATTAATATTAATCCTATTGTCTTATATCCTAATATTGATAATATTAAATATATTGGTGTTCCTATTAATGCACCTACTGCTGTAAATATCAATGATTTCGTTGTGAAAATTACTAAAAATCGGCCTTCCCCTTTTTAACTTATTATTTGGTATCGCATAACTTCCCATATTCTTTTCTCCTTTGTTTTAATATTATTCGTTTGTTATATTGAATCTCCCTATTGATACTATTACTTTTTGTAACTCCAACAGCTGCTACTAATAAAACTATAGCTATTACATAAAAAATTAATCTTTCTTTTTATTTTTGCTTTTTCATCTGCTCCACTTGTTATATATTTAAACCCTAAATACATGCCAACACCTACTGCTGTTCCAATTCCAATTATTAAAAACACTTGACCAATTCCACCTATATCTTTTGCAATGACTGTTGTATCAACGTTTGCCTTACTTTTTTCCTTGTTTTTATAAAATTGTCTACCGCCACTAAATATTGTTGATACCGTTGTGTCTGCATATACTTTATTATTTATACTAAAAATTGTTATTATTGTTAAAATTATCATTATTATTATCTTTATTCTTGTCTTTATATTATTATTAAGCATAATATCCCCTTGATTTTTAATATTTATTATATTATAACAATTTAGAAAATAATTATCAATTAAAAATATAAGCCTTTTTTAGACTTATTTTTTTAAAACATTTTGATGCTATATTTACAATTATTCCTATTATTCCATTTATTCCGAATATTAATATTCCACCTATTACTATATTTTATCATATCTTTTTTATTTCTGCTTTTTCCCTCTGGTGCTGCTTGCATAAAATGATACACCTTTTATCATTATAATAATAATTGCCGCTGAAACTATTAATATACTAGCTACTCCCTAAAACTTTATTTATAGCATCTACGGCATCTCCACCTTTTAACATTATTTATTTCTTTCCCTAAGGCATCTAAATTTAAATCTGATGTTCCTCTTGATTCTATTCCCTTTATTTCTATAATTCTATTTCTCTACCCTTAACAGCAGATAATTGCATTAAAACTAGAACAATTAATGGAATTATAACATATATTTTTCATTTTATCTCCTCGAATAATTTATTTATATTATATTTATTATACTAAATATATTGATAAATTTTCAATACAATACAATAAAAACCGGATTTGAATAAACAAGTCCGATTTTTATTTTTAAAAATTTCACTTTTTAATATTAGATAACTTCTAATCAAATTATATTATCATTAACCTTGTGTTGTAACAACGCTATTTGATAAGTTTGAAATTACGCCTAATAATGCACCTGCAGCAAATACAATTATTGCTCCAATTACATATTGGATAGCTGATTTTTTTAATCTCTGCTTTACCTTCTGGTGATGCTGTAATGAACTTAACACCTACCAAAACTAACATTATTACAGCTGCTGCATGACATATAACTTGTACTATACCAATTATATTGTTAGCTGTTTTTAGTAACAGCTGTTGCTGCTCCTGTATTTCCATTTAAATCTTTTTAATACACCTGCAGCTCCAGTAGCAAATACTGCTGATAATGTTGATACTAGCATCATAGCTATAACTAGTATTGTAGTAATTTTTCATAATTCTATTAATTGTAGTCTTCTTCATTAAAACTCTCCTCCTATTAGATTGTATCTATGCTATTATTATAAACAAATCATTGATTTTTTTGTCAATTAAATCTGATGTTTTTATAATTATATTTTTATTGCATCAAATCAAATGCTACTTCTTGATTTTTGATTTTCTTTTGAAAAGATTTAGATCTTTTTCAGGCTCTTTTTCTCTTTGATTTTTTATCAATTATTGCTTTCATTATTGCACTATGCGTTTGCTTGCTTTTTCAAGTATATTTTTAAATAAAATTTTTTCCACCTTTTTCCAAAAGCTTTAAATTTATCAGTTAGTCCTATTTCGTTAGCACCATTTTTCATTTTTGATGCCAATTTCCATTGCGCCTTCTTTTTGTCTTATTACTTAAGTCTCTTGTTCCATAATCGACTTTTTCTTTAATTTCTAACGCACCTCTTGACATCTTTCCTGATATATCTTTTTGAGCCTTTAGCTATACTTGTTCCAAGATATTTTGCTCCATTTGCAAAATGTCTTAAATCCTCCAATAAACTTGTTTTTCACATTTTGTTGCTCTTTGTCCAATGTTATTTATTCCTTTTGACATAGTACTTACAGTTTTTGTTTTGTTATTCCCGCAACAACTTTTCCAGCTTCTTTTTGCTTTTATTTACTGTTCCTTCCGCTAGATTTCCTACTGTATCTTTTGCCATATCATATCCGTACTTTATTCCTTCAGCTGTTTTTATCTTTTTGCTTCTAAATTTATTTCCTACTGTCTTTGCTGTTTGGGTTACAGTTCCTACTGCAGCACCAGTAACATCCATCGCTGTTCTTCCAATTTCCTTTGCTGTGTTTACAACATTTTTTCCAGCATCAACAGCACCATAAATTCCCGCGCCTGTGATATCTACTGCTTTATTTATTCCTTTTTCCAGCTACATCAAATGCTGTATATATGCCTTTTTCCTGTTAAATCTACTGCTTTATTTATTCCTGCACCCGCAAGATCAACTGCCCCGTTGATCTTTTTCTCCGCTTTATCAACTACTCCAGTAAATCCTAATTCTGACACTTCATTTATCTTATTTGAAATGCCAGTTGCCACTTTTCCAGCTGTATCCTTTGCCATGTTATAGCCAGCTTTTCCTAGATTGATTGTTCCTGCTGCTATTCCTCCTGCTGTGTCGATTACTTTTTCCTGCAGCATCTTTTAGCCATATTACCTGCTGTGTTTATTACTCTTCCTGTTGAATCTATCGCTCTTCCAGCTGCATCCTTTGCCATGTTATAGCCAGCTTTTCCTAGATTAATTGTTCCTGCTGCTATTCCTCCTGCTGTATCGATTACTTTTCCTGCAGCGTCTTTAGCCATATTACCTGCTGTGTTGATTACTTTTCCTGTTGAGTCTATCGCTCTTCCTGCTGCATCTTTTGCCATGTTATAGCCAGCTTTTTCCTAGATTAATTGTTCCTGCTGCTATTCCTCCTGCTGTATCGATTACTTTTCCTGCAGCGTCTTTAGCCATATTACCTGCCGTGTTTATTACTCTTCCTGTTGAATCTATAGCTCTTCCAGCTGCATCCTTTGCCATGTTATAGCCAGCTTTTTCCTAGTTCAATTGTTCCTGCTGCTATTCCTCCTGCTGTATTGATTACTTTTCCTGCAGCATCTTTAGCCATGTTACCTGCTGTGTTTATTACTCTTCCTGTTGAATCTATAGCTCTTCCTGCTGCATCTTTTTGCCATGTTATAGCCAGCTTTTCCTAGATCAATTGTTCCTGCTGCTATTCCTCCTGCTATTGATTACTTTTCCTGCAGCATCTTTAGCCATGTTACCTGCTGTGTCTATTACTCTTCCTGTTGAATCTATAGCTCTTCCTGCTGCATCTTTTGCCATGTTATATCCAGCTTTCCCTAGATCAATTGTTCCTGCTGCTATTCCTCCTGCTGTATCGATTACTTTTCCTGCAGCATCTTTAGCCATATTACCTGCTGTATTTATTACTCTTCCTGTTGAATCTATAGCTCTTCCTGCTGCATCTTTTTGCCATGTTATATCCAGCTTTTCCTAGTTCAATTGTTCCTGCTGCTATTCCTCCTGCTGTATCGATTACTTTTTCCTGCAGCATCTGTTATTCCCAAATCATCCATGCCCGATTTTTACTTTTTGTCCAATTTCAACTGCACCATCTTTTTACTTTTGTTTCCAAGATCAATTGCTCCATGGCCAACTTTACTCCCTATGTCAATTGCTCCTTTCCCATTTTTTTCAGCAATTTCTTTAGAGCCTAGACCTATACTTTTACCTAAATATTTTTGTATCTTTAGTAAAACTCTTAAATCCTTTTATTAGACCATTTTTAATCTACTAGCTATATCCTTCGTCCTCTCGAATCCGACTTTTTCCTAAATTAATTGTACCATTAACAATGTTTCCAGCAGCATCTTTCACTGTATTATATCCTGTTTTAACTCCTTCAACTGCTTTATCTTTTTGTATCTACTATTTTTTGTCCAGCAGAATTAATTCCATTTGCAACAAATTCCGTTGCTTTTTCCTGCAAAATCAACTGTAGCTTTTGGCCTGCATTTTTAGCTGCTTCTACAGTATCTTTTTCCAAATTCTACTGCTCCATAAACGCCTGCGCCTGCCATATCGACTGCTTTGTTTATTCCTTTTCCTGTTGCATCAAACGCAGTATATATTCCTTTACCTGCAAAAGTCTGTTGCCATATTAATTCCAGCGCCTGCTTTGTCTACTACATTGTTTATTTTTCTCCGACTTTATCAACTGCTTCTTCAAATCTGCTTTTTCTTCATTTTTCAAGCGTTACTTCGTCTGCCATTTTTTTCTCCTTTACCTAAGCAATATTAGTTTCTTCATTATATTCTTTTTATAACTGAATATCTTTTTTTCTTTATCTGACATATATTTAGGGATATATTATTTTTATCTATTTTTTTCTACAACATCTCTTATAATATCTTCAATATTTATATTCATAATTGGTAAAACCACTTTAGCTTTTTGTGATATATATCTTATAAATTCATAAGCATTTTTTTAATTCTATTTTCTATGAATTTTGTATCATTCAATGTGTTTTTCCTAATAATTTCTGGTATATTACTAAATTTTTATATCTATATCATAAATGTCTTTTTCTGCTTTATTGTATATTTTTTCTATTATTTGTGGTAATGAATTTTCTTCTATTTCAGAAATTTTTCGCTTTTGCTGGTTTTAATACTTTATTTTTCGTATTTTTGCTTCCATTTATTTTTATTTGTTATCTTTTCAAAAATGCTTTAATTGAGTTTGTTTTTCCTAATTTTAATATTGAATTTTCCTTAGTTATAATGATATTTTTGTAATGTTTCTTCTTTTGCTTTATCATTTCTTCAATGTTAATATACATTCTTTAATTACTTTGTAAACACGTATTTTTCTTCTATTTTTTTAAATATTTTTCTTTAATATCAAATTCATTTAATTTGTCTTCTATATTAATTTGCAAAAATTCATTTAATTTTGATTCCAGAATCTGATAATTCTTATATTGTATTAAATTTTCTATTTCATTTTTTTAAATAGTTGATTTTGTTCCAAATCATTAATAGAATATCTGTTTTTCTTTTTTGATTTTTCCATCCTAGAATTAATTACTGAAATTATTTTTTTAATTGTAAATCACTTTTTCTTGATATTTGTTCTGCAATCGCTTCATCAAATACATCTTCTATTTTTTGGAATACTTCTTCATATTTTTGATATGATTTGCTTCTATATTCTTTCTCATTTCCATATTTTGATTAATATTTATTCCATATTTTTCTGCTTGTTTAGAAAATGTAGCATTTATATTTTTTTATAAATGAATTTACGATATCTCTTGAATTATTACTTGATTTTTGCAATATCTGCTTTTTATTAGTCCCATTTGTATGTCAGATAATTTTGTTAATAATTCAATCATATTTTTCTCTATCTATATCTTGCATTTTTGTATCCTTTCTATTTCTCAATTATCAAATCAATTTCTTTTCATTATCATAGATTCTGATTGCTCAAGTTCTTCTGTTATTTTTCCAACTTTTTATTTTCTAAATTGTCCCAGTCAATAATTGTTCTATCAACTGTATCAACTCCTAATATTCCCTTCATTTTTTTCTACCTCTTCTCTTAATTTAAATAAAAACTATACTTATATACTTTATATATATAAAAAAGACTTTTTATTAACATTAAAAAGTCTTTTTGTAATATTGTTTATTTACTTGTTATTATCGAGATTGTAGAATTTTTGTTCTTTGAAAAGATTTTATTTTTATATTTTAGAACTTGTTCTAATGTTATGTTTTCAAGCTCTGTTATATAATCAAAACCGTTATAGCCTTTTATTGCTGATTGTAAAAATAGTCTGCCTATGTCTTCTACATCATTGAATTCTTTTCACTAATTCGCCATAAACTCTTTTTGCTACGCTCGAATTGTTCTTCAGTGATTGTTGAATTTATTATGGTTTCTATTATTTTTGTTTGCTGTTTCTTTTTGGATTTTTTGTTTCTCCTGCTATTAAAAACATGCGAATAATTAGTTGAAAAATTCATTTTCACTTCTAGTTCCGACATTATTGTTCCGTTATTATATAATTCTTGATATAATTCTGAACATTTTCCTATTATTGAGTTTAATATAATATCTGACGCTATTGCCATTTTTAATTTTATTGTCTTTTGAAAGATTGTTTTTGAATCCTATCATAAATAATGGCATGTTTACATTCATTTTTCTTCTTTTTATTTTTTTCTATTTATTGTTTCTGGTTCTTCTGGATATATTCTTGTAATTGATGTTATTTTTTTCTTTTTGAATTAACCTTTTCTTTATTTCGCTTTATGATTTCTTCTGGATTAAAATCTCCACTTATACACATTATCGAGTTGGCTGGATTATAGAATGTGTTATAGCATGAATATAAATTTTTCTTTTGTTATATAACTTATTGTTTCTACAGTTCCTGCTGTGTCAATTCTTACTGTATTGTTATGATACATATTTTGAACTGCATTTTATATAGTCTCCATGATGGCATATCATCGTATTTTCCTATTTCTTGACCTAATTATTGGTCTTTCTTTTTCAACATTTTCATCTGTATAATATGGATGTTGAACATAGTCCATTAATTCGTCCAAGCCTTCATAAAAAGTTATCTGTTCCTGAAAATAGATATGCTGTGTGGTCATTTGTTGTATATGCGTTTGCATCTAGCCCTAATGACATTAATGTCATTAAACTATCTATGCCACTCTCATTTTCGAACATTTTTATGTTCTAAAGTAATGTGCAATTCCATCTGGTACTATTACTTTCTTGATTTGTTATTGGGTCTATAAAATGATTATCGTTTGATCCTATTTTTGAATCCCCATATTACATACTTTTTATCTGTTTCATGTTTTGGGATTATCATTACTGTCATTCCATTATCTAATTTTTCAATAAATACTTTTTCTTTTATTAAATTATTTGTTATTTTCTTGCATTTTTTCTACCTCATTAATTTCCTAAAAAAAGTATATTGTGTCTATTTTTATTTGTTTTTGCAACTTTAACTATATCTTCTTTTTTTATTTTCTTCAATTTTTTGCGATATTTTTTCAATATCCATTTCTTCGTTATATAAGTCTTTATCAAATCTGTACTCTATCATATTTTTCGCTTGATTCATTGATTAAATTTAATCCTGCATTTATAAATTGTTTTGCATCTTTTCATTTCTTTTTTCAGTGATATTTCCATCTTCCATATCTTTTTAATTGATTTTTTTATTACTTCTACCGCTTTATTGTATTTTTGATACTTCGATTCCTGTTGATATGATAATTGCATTATTTCTTTTTTTAAATATGTTGACCCTGCTGAATATGCAAGCCCTTCCTTTTTCCCTTACATTTAAGAATAACTTTGAGTTTGCTCCTTTTCCTAGTATTGTATTATATAATGCTATTACTTCTTGTTTATTGTTTGGTGTATTTAATCCGATTACAAGTTTTTCCTTGTGTTACGTCCATTTGTTCTTTTTACTATATTTTTCTTTTTTCTGAAATTTTAACTGGAAAATTCTTTTTGATATTGTTATTTCTTTTTCATCAATATTATATGATTCTATATTTAAATTTTTGACATCTCCCTACAATATATAAATATTTTTCAGAATTTTTATCAATTCTTTATACTTTTTCATATAGTTTTTCACTTGTTATATTATCAATTTCATCTATATTTCCAAATTTATATAATCCATATGGTTCTTCTTTAAACATTTCTTCTAATAATCTGTTTTGTGGCATATGTGTCTTTATTGTCTTTTCTTGATTCAATAACTTTTTTTCAAATTTTCTTTTCTTGTTCTACGTAGTCATCGTCAAATTTTCCATTTACCAAATATGGCTTTCATTACTATATTCAAAAAGCATTTCTATAGATGTTTTACTTAAATCCTCATTGTTTGGTAAATAGTTATTGTTTTAATGATTCTAAATAAAATTTTTAATACCTCATTATTTCCTACTTTTTGTTATTCCTATTCCGAATGTTGCATCATACATTTCTTCTAGTTTTTTTACTAATTTCTAGTTGATTATTGTATTTTTCGCATCCTCTTTTTAAGACCGTTGGTATTAGTGCATTATATGTTACATTTTCTTTCGTTAATGGTATTGTTAAATATAGTGCATATACATTGGTTTTAAATTTTTGTTTCGATCTTTTTTTATTTTTCACTTATTTTCCTACCTTTGTTTTTATATAAAAAGAGCAATTTCTTTACAAAATCACCTCCTTATTTTTTTAGAATTTTTCTTTTCTAGCTGCTTCAGACTTTTTCTTTCTTTTTACACTTGGTTTTTCATAAGATTCTCTCTTACGTACCTCCTGTAAAATTTCATTTCTAGCACATTGTCTCTTAAGTCTTTTTATTGCATCTTCTATATTTCCGTTAGTTACTCTAATCTCTGCCATATCTCTTTTTCCCTCCTTCCAGTAATAAAACTTATTGTATGGGAATCTATTTCACCCTAAATACTTGTTTATTATACATTATTTTAAGTTTAGATTGTCAATAAAAATAATTAATTTTATATAGCTCTTGCTTTTTACTATTAATCTTTTTGTTCCGTATTCTTTACAAGTTATTAATGTTACTTCTTTTTTTCCATTTTGTTAACTGGCTAGTACATCTTACGTCTTCTGGATCAACTTTGTAAATGTCATATACTTTGTATGTTACTGTATTTCCATTAATGTCTGATAATGTGAAAAGTATCACCTATTTTTAGCTCTAGTACTTTTCCAAACATTTTTTTCCACTTGCATAATTGTGTCCCTACTATACAGTAATTACCTACTTGATTTGGTGATGGTCCCCAATATTTACATAGTGATATTTTTTTAATAAACTTTCATTTTGCTCTGATAATATTGGGTAGCTAATTCCTAATCTTGGATATTCTAGTATTGCTTCTGTTTCATAAGTTTGACCATTTGTTGCTTTTTATTTTTTTAGTTTTTGATTTTTATCTGATACGGTTTTTATATGCAGATGTTGTTAAATCTTCTTTTTCTAATTCTACATTTTCTTCATATTGATCTGATACATCTTCGTCTGAGTTCAATGCTACAACCATTACTTTATCTGTAATTAATGTGTCATCTTTTTCTTTTTGGTGATGAATCTAACTGACTTCTAATATCTTGTGATACTAATTCTTCTTCATTTTTGTTTTTCTGCAATAAAATAATAAACTAATAGTGAGACTATGACCAATATTGATATTAAAAATATTGTTTGGTATATTCTTTGTTTTTCGTTTTAATTCTTTTGTTACATATACTTTTGATGATATTAATATTTGATTCAATAGTTCTCTCCTTTATATTATTTCTGTTTATTATTTTAACATAAATCAGCTATTTTTGCAAATATTTCCAATGACAATTCTTCGCCTCTTACACTTTCAGAAACGCCCTAATTTTGCTAAAATTTCAGATAATTTATTCTTTTCAATATTTTGTGATATTGAATTCATTATTGTTTTTCTTCTTTTTGTAAAATTTTCTTTTATTAACTTAAATAATAATTCTTCGTTTTTACTTTTTACTCTTGGCTCTGATAATTTCTTTATTCTTACAATTGCTGATTCAACTTCTGGTGCTGGTATAAAATGATTCTTTTTGATACATTTGCTACTATTTCTGCGTCTGCATAATAATTTACGAAATATGTTATTGCTCCTGCTTTTTATCTCCTGAGTTGCACAAATTCTTTCTGCTACTTCTTTTGTATTAAAATTGTTATGTCTGTTATATTTGTTTTTATTAATTCTGTTATTATTGAGGTTGTTATATAATATGGCAAATTTGCTACGATTTTAGCTTTTTGGAGCAAGTTTGTTTATGTCTAATTTAAGTATATCTTCGTTAATAATTTCAATGTTATCATACATTTTAAATCTGTCTGATATGATTTCTACCATATTTGGATCTAATTCTACTGCTATTACTTTTTTTAGCTTTTTGTAACAATATTGCTGTTAAAGTTCCTAATCCTGGACCTATTTCTATTATTGTGTCTTCTTGTTCTACGCCATTTGCTATTGTTTCTAATGCTTGTTCATCAAATAAAAAGTTTTGCCCTAATTTTTTTGTTTGCATGAACATTATACTTTTTCATTATAAATTTTTGTTTCTTCATAAATATTCATAAGTTTTCCTTAATGTTGTGAATTTGATATTTTTTCTTGCAATTTTACTCTTATTACAGTTCCTTCATCTACTTGCTTACCTGATGTTATTTCTTGTGAGATTATTATTCCTGTGCCTTCTGCAGAAATGTTTAGATTTCTTGATTCTAATTCTGATTTTTGCTTGTTGTAATGTTTTTACCTTTTTAAATTTGGTACTTCTTTTGATACTCTTGTATTATATTCATTTTGTATATAATTTTACAATTCCGTTTTTCCATTAGTTTAGTTCCTGATGGTGGGACTTGCTCTTTGACGATTTCATCATCTGGTGCTTTTGTGTCTGGCTGTAATTTTAAGTTCTTTTAATTGTTTTTTACATCAGATATCTTTTTTTATTTGTTACATTTGGTACTGTTATATTTGCTGATTGTACATTATCTGTTGATATATTTGATGGAATATTTTAAATATGGTAATATTTCACTTAACATTTGTGCTACTGCTGGTGCTGCAATATGACCACCATAATGATTTTTACTTGTGGTTTTATATAGTGTTAATAATACTGTTAATTTCGTATTTTCAACTGGAGCTATTGCTAAGAATGATGATACATATCCTTCTTCTGGATGATTTGGATCTGCTTCTGATGTTCCTGTCTTTCCTCCAATTTCATATCCCTTTACTTGTGCATTTTCTTCCACCACCATTTTCTACTACTGAGTGCATCATATCTCTTATTTTTATCTGAGGTTTCTTTTGATACTACTTTTCTTACATTATCTATTTTTAGTTTCTGTGATTGTTCCTGTGTTTGTATTTTTCAATTTGTTTTACTAGTCTTGGTGTTACTAATTCTCCATTGTTTGCTAACGCTGATGCTGCTCGTACCATTTGTATTGGTGTAATTTTTAAATCTTTGTCCAAATGACATTGTTGCTAATTCTATTGGGCCTACTTTATTTTCTGGCCAAAATGTACTATTTCCTTCACTTGGTAAATCAATTCCTGTACTTTCAAACATCCCAAATGCTTTTAAGATATTTATAAAATTTTTCTGCTCCTATTCTTCTTCCTAATTGCATTAATGCTGGATTGCATGAGTTTTCTAGAGCTTGTCTTAAAGTTTCTTTTCCATGTCCTGCAACTGCAGTACATCTTATTTTTTGTGTTTGCGATTTCTTCATAACCTATACAATTAAAATCTCCTGGAGTGTCAGTTTTGCTAAATTCTCTTCTAATGCTATTGCTGCTGTAATTGTTTTTAAAAGTTGATCCTGGTTCATAAGTATCTACTACTGCCCTATTTCTCCACATTTGATATAACTTATTTGTTTGTTCTTGTGTTGACAATTTATTATATTCGTCTTGTTTCATTGTTGTTATTGTCATTGGTGTATTTAAATTATAATCAGGATATGTTGCCATCGCTAATATGTCTCCATTTGTTGGATTCATTATTATGACATTTCCACCTTTTTCACTTTTGCTTTCTTCAACTGCCTGTTTTAAGTATTTTTCTGCTATTATTTGTATGTTTGAGTCTATTGTTAAATATACATTGCTTCCGTTTTCTGGCGCTATATATTCTTGATGATTATCTGGTATTTCGTCTCTTGTTACATCGACTGCTGTTGTTAACCTTCCTTCTTTTTCCTCTTAATGTGACGTCATACCTATTTTTCAATTCCTTCTAGTCCTTGATTGTCTGATCCTACAAATCCTATTACATGTGACGCTAAATTGTTATAAGGATAGTATCTCTTTGTATCTGGATCTATATTTATTCCAGAAGTATATTTATTATCTTTTAACCATTTTGTTAATTCGTCAATTTTAGTTTTTTTCAACTTTTTGATACTAATGTTTCTGTTGGTTTTATTGCTTTTTTTAATTTATTTATGATAGTATCTTTTATCTGCTCCGAATAGTTCTACTATTTTTGTCTGCGATCTTTGCTATTTTTCATTTGTTGCTACTTGATCCACTACTGTATTCTTCTTTACCTTTTAAATATGCTGGATTTACAGTAATAGTGTCTACATCTGCGCTTAATGCTAATGTTTTTTTCCATTTCTATCAAATATTGTTCCTCTTTTAGCAGTTAATATCTTATTTTTGTGTTGATTGTAGATATGCTTTTTCTTTTAATTTTTTTCCCATCTACTGTATAAAAAGAAATTCTATGTATACGATTCTTCCTATTAATATCATAAATAACAGTAATACTGTGATTACAATTGTTTTTTAATCTCATTGCTGAAGATTTGATATTTTTCATTTTTGACACTATTTTTTTAATTTATTGTTTTTTTATTATGTTGAGATATCTTTTTGGTCATTATTTTTCCTCATTTTTTTCTTTTTGATTTATTTGATTTTTAGCATATTTTTAAACTTTAAAATCAACATAAGTTATCTTACTATTTGTGAATTTTTACTTGTCTTAAAGTACATTTTTCTAGTCAATAAAGATGAAAAAGCACTAGCTCTTGCTAATGCTTCTTTTAATTAGTTTTTGTTCAAAAACTTGATTAAATTCTTCTTCTGTAATTTTTCTTTTTTTCAATTAATACTTTTGCAACTGCATCAAGTTTATCTCTATTTTGCTCTAACAATTCTTTTTGCTCTTTGGTATGAAGTTGCAATCATTTTTGATTTCTTCATCAATTATTGCAGCTGTTTCTTCTGAATATGTTTTTCTTGTGCTAAATCTCTTCCTAAAAATACTTCTTGTGATTCTGAACCATATGTTACTGTTCCTAATCTTTCATTCATTCCATATTTTTTGTAATCATTGATTTTGCTATTGCTGTTGCTCTTTTCAATATCATTGCTTTGCTCCTGTAGAAATATCTCCAATTGCTATTTCTTCTGCTACACGTCCACCTAATAATGATATAATTTGTTCTTCCATTTCTGTTTTTGATATGAATGATTTATCTTCTGATGGTCTATACATTGTGTATCCACCTGCCATTCCTCTTGGAATGATTGATATTTCATGTACTGGATCTTGTGTTGATAAAAATTTACTTACTACTGCATGTCCACCTTCATGGTAAGCTACTAATCTTTTTTTCTTTATCTGATCTTACTCTTGTTCTTTTTCTGGTCCCATTGTTACTTTTTACCATTGCGTCTTCAATGTCTTTTTGTTCAATTGCTTTATGGTCTTGTCTTGCTGCTAACAATGCTGCTTCATTTAATAAATTTTTCTAGGTCTGCTCCTACAAATCCTGATGTGTTTTTTGCAATTAATTTCATATCAACATCATCTGCAAATGTTTTCTTTTTGCTATGTACTGCTAATATTTGTTCTCTTGCTTTTACATCTGGTGCTGGTACTACTATTTGTCTATCAAATCTTCCTGGTCTTAACAATGCTTTATCTAATACATCTGGCCTATTTGTTGCTGCTAATACTATTACGCCTTCATTTGCTGAGAATCCATCCATTTCAACTAACATTTGGTTTAATGTTTGTTCTCTTTCATCATGTCCTCCACCAATTCCGGCTCCTCTTTGACGTCCTACTGCATCTATTTCATCTATGAATATGATACATGGTGCGTTTCTTTTTGCTTCTTGGAATAAGTCTCTTACTCTTGATGCTCCTACACCGACATACATTTTCTACAAAGTCTGATCCACTTATAAAAGAAGAATGGTACTCCTGCTTCTCCTGCTACTGCTTTTGCTAATAGAGTTTTACCTGTTCCTGGTTGTCCTACTAATAATACGCCTTTTGGAATTCTTGCTCCCATATCTGTGAATTTTTTAGGATTTTTTAAAAATTCTACGACTTCTTCTAGTTCTTCTTTTTTTCTTCATCTATTCCTGCTACATCTTTAAATGTTAATTTTGTTTTATCTTCTTGATTAATCATTCTTGCTTTTACTTTTTCCAAATGCAGCTTGGCCTCCTTGGCCACCACCTTGACGCATTGTTGTGAATGACATTAACATTGTCCATAACATAAATATTAAAACAATTGATGATATTGGTAATATCCAATTTGATATTGTTTCTAAAAATGGTTGATTATCTGTACTTACTTTTTACTGAACCATTTTGCATTGATTCATTTAAGTTTGTCATTAAATTTTTCAATATCTGAAATATTTACTCTTTTTTATTGTTTCATCATTTTTAATTTTACTCTTGCTGTTTCTTTATCATAAGATATTGCAACATCTGTTACTTCATTATTTTTTTATTTTTGATATTAATTCTGCATAAGTAATTTTTGTTACTTGTTGGATTTGATACAGCTGAGTACTAAAAATGCAACTAGTACTATAATTACTAACCATAATAAACCAGTTTTTACTTTACTCATGATTTTTCTCCTTTGTTTTTCTATTTAAAAATCTAGCATATTAATTTTTGGTATTGCAATAGTTTTTAAAAGTTTTTTTCTCTAAAAGCATTGATAATATTGAGTTTTTTTCTTACGGATTTAGTGTACTAAGTTGATAAAAAAATTTTTTATTTTTTTATTAAAATTTCTATTTTTGTTTATTTTTTATTGTCTTATTTCCTACATTTCTTTCTATCATCTTTTATAATATCATCAATATTTATCTTTGATATATTATTTGTACTGTTTAATAATTCCGAAATTGCTTTATTTATTAACCTTTTTTTGAATTGCTTTATCTTCTATTCTTATTTCTTTTAAAAGAAAATTCAATACATTTTTACTTATAGGTTGCAAGTTTTTTATATTTAATTTGTACCTGCTTTTTCTATATATGAATTCTCTTCTTTTATTATTTCCGTTGTTCTTTGGAGCGTTTTTATTATATTAGGATTTATTTTTGTTAGCTCTGGAATAATTATATTTCTAATTTTTGTTTCTTGTATATGTATTCTCTTTGTTTGTTGAATCTATTCTTGGATTTAATTGTTGTTTTTGGCAATAAAGCTTCAATTTCTTTTTCTTTGACAATTTATTAATGGCTTTATAAATTTGTTATATTCAATTGGCTGTATTCCTTCTAGCCCATACATTCCAGTTCCTCTTATTAAATTTAACAAAACTGTTTCGGCATTATCATTCATATTATGTGCGATTGCGATTTTAGTTGCATTTTCTTTTTGTCATTATTTCATCAAAAATTGATATCTTATTTCCCTACCTGTTTCCTCTGTGCCTTTTTTTGTTTTCTTTTGCTATTTTTTTCTACATCTATTCTTTTTGCATAAAATGCTATATTGTTTTTCTCACAATAATTTTTCCACATATTGTTCATCTTCTGTGGAATCCTTACGGATTAGATGATTTATATGTGCAACTATTATTTTTTTATTTTTTTAATTTTTTTCTTGATATTTTTCTTAAACATTCCAAAAAGAGTAATAGAGTCAGGACCTCCTGAAACCCCGACTACTATTACTTCATTTTCATTTATTAAATTATTGTTTTTAATTGTGTTTAAAAATTTTTTTCTTCTAATATATCTATTCTTTTAGCCATATCTCTTTTCCATACTAGCAAATTTTTGTGTATTTAGGCATCCATAATAGTTCTCTTTTTCCTAATGGGCCACTTCTATTTTTGCAACTATAATTTCTGCAATATTTGTTGGCGGTACTTCATCTTTTCGATAATAGTCTTCCCTATATATGAACATTACTATGTCTGCATCTTGTTCAATTGATCCTGATTCACGAAGATCTTGTAGCATTGGACGATGATTTTTCTCTTGCTTCTAGTGCACGTGATAATTGTGATAATGCAATTATTGGAACATCTACTTCTTTTGCTATAATTTTTAAAGATCTACTTATTTCTGCAATCTCTTGTTCACGACTGTTTTGTTCTAGTATTTCCTTGTATTAATTGTAAGTAGTCAATTACTATTAGTCCAATGTTTTTTTCTAATTTTAATTTTCTACATTTTGCTCTAATTTCTCCAACTGTAATGCCTGGAGTATCATCTATAAATATCCCTGCAGATTCTGCTATTTCTCCTGATGCTACAGCTATCTTTTGCCAATCTTTGTCCTGCAGATTTCCATTTTTCAAAATCTCTACTATCAACCATTGCTTGTGAACATAGAATTCTGTGTGCACATTGTTCTTTTGACATTTCTAATGAAAATATTACTACTGGAACTCTTGCTCTTATTGCTACATTTGTTGCTATATTTAGAGCAAATGCTGATTTACCCATAGCTGGTCTTGCTGCTAATAGTATTAATTCTGTTTTTCTTTAATCCTGATAATAATTCATCTAAATCAGGGTATCCTGTTGATGTTCCTCTTATCTTTGCGTCATTTTGCTGATAATTTACTAATTTCTTCTAATGAATTACTCAAAATCTTTGAAATTTCTTCATAACCTTTTTGGCTTTTTCTTTGTAACATATCAAACATTTTTGATTGTGCTGATTCAATTATATTTGTTGAGATCTTCTGTTTGACTATATCCTAAATCCAATAAATTGTTTGCATCTTTTTATTAATGATCTTAATAGTGATTTTTTTCTTCAACAATTTTTTATGTATTTTTCAACATTTGCTGTTGTTGGCACTTTTTTTCTGGTAATTCTGCTAAATATTGAAGTCCACCAATTGCTTCTAGTTTTGCCATTGTTGTTAATTCATCTTTAACAGTGATTATATCTACCGCTCCACCTTTGGCATAAATGTTTGATATTGCTTTTAAATATTGTTTTATTATCATCTCTATAAAAGTCTTCTGGTCTTAATACTTCAATTGCTGAAACTATTGCTTCTTTATCTGTTAGCATTGAACCTAGTACAGCTTGCTCTGCTTCTATGTCATGTGGTGGTATTTTTACCTAATTCCATTTATGCCTCCTATTTTTTTCTGGAATTACATTTTACCTTTACTTTTTCCGATAATACCTTCGAATAATTTTATATCGACTGTAGTAATTCCTACTATTTTTGATTGTTTCTTTTAATTCAATTTTTCTTTTTATCGATATTAATTGAATATTTATCTTTAAAGTACATCTGAAATTTCTTTTGAAGTTACACCACCAAAGATTTTTCCATTTTCTCCTGATTTTACCTTTTATGTCTAATCTTATTTTTTTCTAATTTTTCTTTAATTTGCTCTGCTTCTTTTTCTCTTCTTGTTTCTTGAAATCTCTTGAATCTTGCTTTTGACTTTTAATAGTGCTAAGTTTTGCTGTTGATGCTTGCACGCCTAGTTTTTTTAGGAATTAAAAATTTCTTGCATATCCATCATTAACCTCTAATATTTGATCTTTTTTTCCTACGCCTTTAACGTCTTGAGTTAAAAATTACTTTCATTTTCAATTCCTCCTATTTTTTTATTAATTTTTCTATCATATATTCATCTATTGCATTTTTAGTTTTAATAATGCATCATCTATAGTTGTATTTTGGAAGTTGCGCACCCGCTAGGTTATATAGCCTCCTCCACCTAGTTTTTCTAATATTAATTGAACATTTATATCTCCTATAGATCTACCACTAATATATATTGTATCATCTGTTTTTTTCCTAAAACAAAAGATGCACTAATTCCACTTATAGTTAACAATTCATCTGCTGCTTTTTGCTATAACTAATGTTGTGTTTAATTCATCTTCATTATAAGTAGATATTGCTATTGAACCTTTAACTATTTCGGCTTTTTGATATTATATTTGATATTATTTGATATGTTTTTTTAAATCATCTTGGAATCATTTTTACTTTGATTATATCAACGCCACATTTACGTAAGTATGCAGCTGCTTCAAATGTTCTTACACCTGTTTTTAAATGTAAATTCTTTTGTATCAAGCATTATTCCAGCATATAGTGCTTCAACTTCAATTGGTGATAATTTTTATTTTTGATTGGTGAATATTGTATTATTTCTGTTACAAGTTCTGATGCTGATGATGCGTATACTTCATGAAAACTTAATATTGTATCTTTTAATATAATCTGTGCTTTTTTCTATGGTGATCTATTTCTACAACTTTTTGCATTTTCTAGTACTTTAATTGATTCTACATAATTTGTTTTATTTGTATCTACAATAACTAATAATGTATCATCTGTCATTTTTCTCTAATGCTGTTTCTCCATTTATTACACATCCAATATATTCTTCATCTTTTTCTATTGCTTCTAAAAAAGCTTGATATTCCAACTGCTTTTGAATCAACTACAATGTTTGCTTCTTTATTTAATGTTTTTGATAATCTATATATTCCAAGTGCTGATCCTATTGCGTCCATATCACTATTTGTATGTCCCATGACTAATACATTATCAGACTCTTCTATTAATTTTTACTAATGCTGTAGAAACTGTTCTTGCCTTGACCTTGAGTCCTTTTTCGACTTCTTCAGTTCTTCCACCAAAAATTCGTATTTTCTGGTCTTGCTTTTATTATTGCTTGATCTCCGCCTCTTCCTAGTGCAATTTCTTGTACTGCTTGTGCTGATCTATATTTTTCATCAAGTGTTTCTCCATCTTTTTGAAAAAAAGAAATACTCAATGTTGCTTTGGATTCCATCTAATATTTGTAGTTCTTTGATTTGTTTGCAAAAATATTCATTTTATCTTTTTGCATTTTTCTAAATTTTTTTGTTGTCTATTACAACATAAAATTTGTCACGCTCTACTTTTTACTACTAATGCTGAATATTTTTAATGCCCATTCATATATACATTGCTCAATTTTCGCAATTACTTGTGATTTTTATTTCTCCAGATAATCTTTGATTTATTTCGTCGTAGTTATCTATTGATATCATTCCTATATTTATTTCAGTTTCTTCTTCTTTTTCTTGAAGCTTTTTTATTTCTGTTTTGATCTATAAAATATAATATAAATGTATAATCACTATTTTCGTCTTTATTTGTTTTTATATAAGTTCCTAATATTTTATAAGTTTTTTTGTTTTATATCAAACTCTATTTCAATTTTTGCCTTTTTGCTTTTCTTTCGAGCATTTTTGTTTTCAGATATTGCTATTTGCTTAATATTATTTAACAATGCCATTAATTCAGAATTATCTTTGTTTACTTCTTCAAACTCACTATTAAACTTTTCACTTCTCCAAATTATATTTCCATTTGTTTCTATAATAATTAATGGAAATGGTGAGTTTATTAATGTTGTTTTTGCTGCATTATTAACATTTAATGTTAAGTCTCTCAATTGTTCAGATAATTCAGATTTTTCTTCTTTTATTATTTATTATTGTTGCAGCTATTAAAAATATATATAGTACTGCTAATATAATTAATGCTATTAGTTCCAATTTTTATCTCCTCTTACACGTTTTTTATTATACTACGCAACTACTTTTTCCTGTCAATTGTTTCAAGGGTTCAAGGTTGTTTTTATATAAATTAATTATGATAATGTCTTAATAAATAAATTAAGAAAATGTCCAAAAATAAAAATAAAATAGTATAGAAAAACTTCAATAAAAATTATTATTATTCTTATTGGAGGAAAAAGATGAGAAAAGGCAAAATTAAATATGAAAGAAAACTTTAAATATGAAACAATTAAGAAATTAGTAGAAACAAATGGAAATAAGAAAAAGCATCAATAGTATTAAAATTATCATTAAGACAAATAAATAGATTAATACAAGGATATAAAGCATATGGAAAAATACTTCTTTGTACATGGAAACCGTGATAGAAAAACCAAAACACGCCTTAACAGAAGAAATGAAAACAAAAATAGAAGAATTATATCAAACAAAAATATTTTGATTGCACATACACATCATTCAAAGTACTTAGAATTAGAGAAAATATCAATTTATCAATAAACGAAGTAAGAGTAATATTAAGAGATAGATACATCTTCTCACCAAGAACTCATAAATCAACGAAAAAGAAATTTAAAGAAAAATTACGCGAAGAAATAGAATTATTAAGTAAGCAAGAACAAAAGGCTTTTAAAAAGCAAAATAGTGCTTTCAGAAGATGCCCATCCACGTCAATCAAGAAGCAAATATTTTGGAGAAGAACTTCAAATGGATGCAAGTAATCATATGTAGTTTGGAAACGAAAAACATATCTTCACGCAGTAATAGATGATGCCACAGGACAAATCTTAGGGAATGTATTTTTGATAAACAAGAAACATTAAAAGGATATTATGAAATAACAAAACAATTCTTAATGAATTATGGTATACCATACAAAATCAAAACAGATAAAAGAACAGTGTTTGAATATAAAAAGAAAGCATCTTCCAAAGTTAAAGAAGATACTTTTACACAATATGCATATGCATGTCATCAGCTTGGAATAGAGCTCGAAACCAGCTCAGTTCCCCAATTCAAACCACGAATTGAAAGATTATTTCAAACTTTACAGCAAAGGCTTCCACAAGAATTCAGACTCCATGAAATCACGACATTAGATGAAGCAAATCAATATTTAGAAGCATATCGTAAATTTTATAATGACAAATTTGCATTGCAATATAATGATAGCAAAAATGTGTTTGAAAAGCAATTAAATGACAAGAAGTTAATCTTATATTAGCCATATTAAGCAACAGAAAAGTAGATTGTGGCCATTCAATAAGATATGAAAACAATTATTATCAATTCATAAATGTTCATAATCAACCAATATATTTTAATCAAAGGAACATCTGTGTAGTTATCAAAACGCTAGATGGAAACTTATATGCAACAGTTGATGAATCAATCTTTTCATTAGTAAAAGTACCAGAAATTAAGCAAAATCAAAGTCATTTGATGATTATATTGAAGAACCAAAGATTAAAAGATTTATATACCACCAATGAAACATCCGTGGAAATCAAAAACATTCAGTGAATTTACATCAAAACAAAAGCATAGAATAGAAATAGATGTAGCATAAAAATTAGCACCAAACTTAAAAATTTGGTGCTAATAAATAAATTTTTAGGACATTTTCAAAAATGATTGACAGTATTTGTATTAAATTTATATTTAATAATAATTATTTTAACTCTGCAAATGCATTTACAATTTTTCTTCTAAAGCTTTCTGTTGTGTTGATGTTAAATCATTTGATGTTCTAATCAATGTTGTATTTATTGCCCTATGTGTTCCATTAGCTAAAACACTTCCATCATGTGAGGCTTAAATATTCGGCTCTTTTAGAAGCTTGCTCATAGTTCTATATATTTCTATACAACCTCCTCCAACAGTTCCAATATCAATTGATGAATTACTTTTAGCATATGAATAATTTGACATATTTAAATTTTTATCCTTAAAAATAAATACATACAGTATATCCACCATCTTTATGTAAATTTCTGTTTGGATCATGTTCTTCTGTAACAACTTCTATATCATAGATTTCATCGATTGAAGATAATCGATTTACCAAAAATTCCTCTGTAGGATTGTCAAATTGCTTTATATGATTTAATACTATTTTTCAAGATTATCTTTTATCTAAAGTTAATTTACTAATAATTTTCTGTATAATCTAATGGTTGCTTTATTTCTTCAGTTCTGTTCTTAATATCTTCAACTTTCAAAGGCATTTTCCCAATAACAAATTTTTAATTGTTGAGCCTCTTTAATGCTTTTCATTTCCTTTATCTATCAATTTAGAATCTAAAGATTTTCTCCCGAATTTATTAAATCCTGTAAATCTTTTATTGATTTATCTAAAACACTATCTACTACAGCTGAAACTGCCAAATCATATTCTCTTTTTAGCTTCTAAATAAGGTTTTTAATCCTAGAAAATATACTAATATAAAACTTGATATAATAATTATTAAAACTATTGAAAAATAATAATTTTTCTCTTATTGTTTTTCTTTACTCATTTTAACTCCCCTTTACAAATAATAACATTATTTAATCGTCGCCATAAATTGGGCATTTAGTTGAATTTCATTTATATAAAAACCTTTATAAATCTCTTCAAAGAAATTATCGTCTTTATTAGTATTTTTAGGATTCGAATTTGATAACTTAATTTCGCATCTTTCTCATCTAATAATTTATAATACTTTGTAAGTTCTTTTTGATTTTCATCATTAAAATCTTCTTTAGTATATGATGTAAATCCAGATGTATTTTGATAAAGGTCTATATGGTGGATCAAAATATACAAAAGTATTGCTATCTATGTATTTCTCGCTTTTTATAATCGCCATATTGAAAATTAACATTTCTAATCAAATATGATAAGTTTCTTAAATTGTTTGAGTCACAGATTGTTGGATTTTTATATTTACCACACGGAACATTAAATTTTTCCATTTTTATTCACTCTGTATAATCCATTTAAAACATGTTCTATTCAAGAAAAATAAATTCTGAAGCTCTTTTTAACATTAATATCATTCTCTGATAAATTATAAGAATTATATTCTTCTCTTATTTTTATAAAAATATTCTTCTCTTTCCTTATTTTTCTAAAACTAGAAAAACTATTTTTCTTTTTCTAATTCTTCTATTAATTTTTTTCAACATTAGACTTAATTACATTATAACAATTAATTAAATCCATATTTATATCAAATGCATATACCTCTTTTAATATCATATTTTTGCAATATGTTTATTAAAACAGCACCTCCACCAACAAAATGGCTCTACATATTTATCTATTTTTTATATTATCTATTTCAAATGGGTAGAAGTTCTTTAATTGAGAAATTAAACTTCCTTTTTCCACCCTGCCCACTTTACAAAAAGGTTTTTACAAGTTTTCATTTATGTCGCCAATTGATTATTAAATCACTATTATATTTTATATCATAAGTCGTCTTTTTAAACAACGATTTTTAAAAATTTTTGTCATAAAATATAAAGTTACTTTTTCCCACTTATAAAAAGCTTAAAATTTATTTTTGAGAGCCAGTAAATATACTAGCTCTTTTAAATTCTAGTATGCAATTTCATATTTTTATAATATTATTTATTAGGTCTGAAGTCATAACCTTGTCAAAATGTTGTTGTAACATCTTTTTATTTTTATAAAAAGAAATGTTTTTAGCAGGGGCCTCAACATCTCTTTTTCTTATATATTATTCTTCTACTGATTCTGTTTTTTACTTGGATCTTTCATCCTTTTCATTATACATCTTTTTCTAATTTTTTGAACGTATTCTGGATCATCCATTGTTTCTTCAGTATTTATGTATGTTTCTTGATATTTTTCCATACCTGTTCCGGCTGGGATTAATTTACCAATGATAACATTTTTCTTTTAATCCTACTAAATAGTCTGATTTACCTTTTGATTGCTGCATCTGTTAAATACTCTTGTTGTTTCTTGGAATGATGCTGCTGATAAGAAGCTGTCTGTTGCAAGTGATGCTTTTTGTGATACCTAGTAAAATTCTCTTTCCTGTTGCTATTTGTTTTCCTTCTACTGCTAACTTTTCATTGATTTCATTTAGTTCATTTACATCAATTTGCATTCCTGGAATTATATTACTGTCTCCTGGATCTTCGATTTTTACTTTTCTTAACATTTGTCTTGCAATAACTTCAATATGTTTATCGTTGATATCAACACCTTGGCTTCTATAAACCTTTTGAATTTCTTGTACTATATATTCGTGAACTGCTTCTGCTCCCTTTAATTTCAAGTATCTCATTAGGGTTGATTGAACCTTCAGTGATTGGATCACCTTTTTCTACTTCTTGTCCTTCTTCTACTTTTTAATTTTAATCCGAAATGGAATTGAATATGATCTACTATCATCTTTACTTGTTATTGTAACTTGCTTTTTCTTCTTTATTTCTGTAATTGATACTACACCTGAAATTTCAGTTATAATAGCAAGACCCTTTGGTTTACGAGCTTCAAATAGCTCCTCAACTCTAGGAAGACCTTGTGTAATATCTGCTCCACCAGCAACACCACCTGAGTGAATTGTTCTCATTGTAAGCTGTGTACCTGGTTCACCTATTGATTGAGCTGCTATTGTTCCTATTGGTTCACCTATTTGTAAATCTCCTCTTGTTGACATGCTCATACCATAACATTTTTTCACAAATACCATGTTGTGTTTTACAATTTTAATACTGATCTTACTGTTACTCTTTCGATTCCAGCTGCAACAATTGCTTTTTGCTTGTTTATCTGTGATCTTTGATTCTTTTGAAGCTAAGATTTCTCCTGTTTCTGGATGTTTAATATCATTTAATGGATATCTTCCTATAATTCTTTCTTCTAAAAGATTCAATTACTTGATTTCCATTCATGATTGCATATACTTCAGTCCTTCTGTTGTTCCACAATCATGTTTCCCTTACGATAATATCTTGTGAAACGTCTACTAATCTTCTTGTTAAGTATCCTGAATCGGCTGTTCTTAAAGCTGTATCTGAGAATCCTTTACGTGTTCCGTGTGCTGCGATGAAGTACTCTAATGAGTCTAGACCTTCATAGAATGATGATTTAATTGGAATTTCAACTGTTTTACCTGTTGTACTTGCCATCAATCCACGCATACCTGCTACCTGACGTAATTGTGATAAGTTACCACGTGCTCCAGAATCTGACATCATGTAAATTGGTTTAATTTATCAAATTTGCTAATCATTACTTTTGCAACTTCGTCTGTTATTCTTTCCCAAACTTTAATTACATTTGTGTAACGTTCTTTGTCTGTTATTAAACCACGTGCATATTGTTTTGCAATAACATCTACTTCATCTTGTCCTTCTTTTAGTAATCCTGGTTTTTCTTCAGGAACACTAACATCATACATAGATACTGTAATACCTGCTGTTGTACAATATTTATATCCTGTTGATTTAATATAATCTAGTAATTCTGCTGTTCTGTCTAGTCCATGAATTTCAATGCACTTATCAATTATTTTCTTTAATTGTTTTTAGCTGTTGTGAAATTAGTTTCTAATTCGAACTCATTTTCTGGTTTTACTTCTATCTACAAATCCTAAATCTTGTGGGATTCCTTTATTATAAATAATTTTACCAATTGTTGTCTCAATTATTCCGTGTTTTATTTCATTTCCATTTTCATCATATTTTTGCCATTCTTACGTGGATTTTTAGCGTGTACTCCCTAAGTCTCCATTTAAGAATGCCATTTCTGCTTCATCTGTTGATGAGAAATATTTTTCCTGCGCCCTAATACGCCTTTATTTTTTTATAACTTCTTCTGAATCTCCTTCTTCAAGGTCAACATCCAATGTTAAATAATATGCTCCTAAAAATCATATCTTGTGATGGTTGTGTAATTGGTGCACCATCTGTTGGTTTCTAACAAGTTATTTGTTGATAACATTAAATATCTTGATTCTGCTTGTGCTTCTGGTGATAATGGTAAGTGAATAGCCATTTGGTCACCATCGAAGTCAGCATTGAATGCACTACATACTAATGGATGTAGTTTGATTGCTCTACCTTCTACTAATACTGGCTCAAATGCTTGAATACCCTAATCTATGTAGTGTTGGTGCACGGTTTAGTAATACTGGATGATCATGAATTACATCTTCTAGTACTTCCCATACTGATGGATCCAATCTTTCTACCATTCTTTTTGCACTTCTGATATTGTTTGCTAATCCTCTTTGGCATAATTCTCTCATTACAAATGGTTTGAATAATTCTACTGCCATTTCTTTTTGGAACACTACATTGATAAATTTTTTAATTCTGGTCCTACAACGATAACTGAACGTCCAGAATAGTCAACTCTCTTACCCTAATAGGTTTTTGACGGAATCTACCTTGTTTTTCCTTTTAACATGTCTGATAATGATTTTAATGCTCTTCCGCCTGCTCCTGTTACTGGTTTTTCCTCTTCTGTTGTTATCAATTAAAGCATCAACTGATTCTTGAAGCATTCTCTTTTCATTTCTTAAAATGATTTCTGGTGCTCTAATTCAATTAATCTTTTTAATCTGTTATTTCTGTTTGATTACTCTTCTATATAAATCGTTTTAAGTCAGATGTTGCAAATCTTCCACCATCCAATTGTACCATTGGTCTTAAGTCTGGTGGTATTACTGGAATAATATTCATTATCATCCATTCTGGTTTGTTTCTAGAATGTCTGAATGAATCAATTGTGTCTAATCTTTTTATTAATCTTGCTTTCTTTTGCTCACTTGAATTTGAAATTTCTTTCTTAATTTTTCTGTTAATTCGTCTATATCGACATCTTTTAATAATTTTTGAAGAGCTTCTGCTCCCATTTCTGCTTTAAATGATCCTATACCATATTTTTTTCTACTGCTTCATGGTATTCTTTTTCATTTTAAGACTTGACATTTTGATAGTCCTGTTTCACCTTTGTCTGTTACAACATATGATGCAAAATAAACTATTTTTCAACATCTTTTGGTGAAATGTCCAAAACTAATGCAATTCTATTTGGTATTCCTTTGAAGTACCAAATGTGTGCTACTAATGCTGCTAGTTCTATATGTCCCATTCTTTCACGTCTTACTTTTGACTTTGTTACTTCAACGCCACATCTCATAAAACCACACCTTTAAATCTTATTTTTTATATTTTCCACAATGACATTCCCAATCTTTTACTGGTCCAAATATTCTTTCGCAGAATAGACCATCTTTTTCTGGTTTTAATGTTCTGTAGTTAATAGTTTCTGGCTTTTTACTTCGCCTCTTGACCACATTCTGATATCTTCATCAGATGCTAAATCTATTTTTATTTGACTTAAGTTTTCTAACTCTTCCACCAAATAGCCCCCTATAGTTATTTGGTGTTTTACTTAGATTAAGCTCTTTTTACACTGCTGTACAATCTATAATATATGTCAGAGCTCAATCTTTTCAAACTATTTAATTTTAGTCTTATATATTATCATCAAAGCCTTCATCTTCTTCTTCGTATCCGTCACTGTCATCTGATAATAAGTTATCTTCAAAAATCATCTGTTAAATCATCAAACAATTCATCACTTGATTCCTCGTCATCAGTATATTCAGAGTCTACATCGACTGTTGAAAATCCTTCTGATAATTCTTTTTCATCTTGTGTGGAAATGTTATTATTGTTTTTGAATCTGTTATTGAATTAAAATCAATTCCATCATCAATATCTTCTTTTTAGTTCAATTTCATTTCCTTTATTAGTATATAGTTTAATATCTAGTCCTAATGCTTGTAATTCTTTTACTAATACTTTTAAATCCTTCTGGAATTCCTGGTTTTGGAATATTTTTCTCCTTTTACAATTGCTTCATAAGTCTTTACAGTCCAACAACATCATCTGATTTTGTTGTAATCATTTCTTGTAATGTGTATGCTGCACCATATGCTTCAAGAGCCCAAACTTCCATTTCACCAAATCTTTGTCCACCGAATTGTGCTTTACCTCCTAAAGGTTGTTGTGTTACTAGTGAATATGGTCCTGTTGAACGAGCATGTATTTTATCATCTACTAAGTGGTGTAATTTTAACATATACATTACTCCAACTGTTACTGGATGTTCAAATGGATCACCTGTTCTACCATCATATAGAACTGTTTTACCATCTCTGCTTAATCCTGCTTGTTCTAGCATATCACCAATTTGTTCGAAGCTTGCTCCATCAAACACTGGTGTTTCAACTCTCCATCCTAATGCTCTTGCTGCCATACCTAAGTGTACTTCTAATACTTGTCCTAAGTTCATACGAGATGGAATACCCATTGGATTTAATAATATATCAACTGGTGTACCGTCTGGTAAGAAAGGCATATCCTCTTCTCTCATTATTCTTGATACAACACCTTTATTTCCGTGACGTCCAGACATTTTATCACCAACTGAAATTTTTCTCTTTGTTGCGATATATACTCTAATTATTTGATTTACTCCAGGTCCTAATTCGTCTGAATTTTTCTCTTGTAAATATCTTAACATCTACTATTGTTCCTGCTTCACCATGTGGTACTCTTAATGATGTATCTCTTACTTCTCTAGTTTTTCTCCAAATATAGCTCTTAATAGTCTTTCTTCTGCTGTTAGCTCTGTTTCACCTTTTGGTGTAACTTTACCTACAAGAATATCTCCTGGTCTTACTTCTGCACCTATTCTAATGATTCCACTTTCGTTCTAGATCTTTTTAATGTATCTTCCCTAAATTAGGAATATCTCTTGTTATTTCTTCTGGTCCCTAATTTTGTATCTCTACATTCACAGTTATATTCTTCAATATGAATTGATGTAAATACATCTTCTTTAACTAATCTTTTCGCTTATTAATACAGCGTCCTCAAAGTTATATCCTTCCCATGTTGTAATAGCTATTAATGCATTTTTCCTAATGACATTTCTCCATTATTTGTTGATGGTCCGTCTGCAATTGTTTCTGCCTGCTTCTACTCTTTTCTCCAACTTGTACTATTGGTCTTTGGTTGAAACATGTACCACCATTTGTTCTTTTAAATTTCAATAATTTATATGTATCAAGGTCACCATGTTCATTTCTAATGTCAATTCTTTCTGCTGTTACTTTTTCAACAATTCCCTTATTTTTAGCTAAAATTGTGATACCTGAGTCAACTGCAGCTCTATATTCCATACCTGTTGCAAACTATTGGTGCTTCTGTTTTTAATAATGGAACTGCTTGTCTTTGCATGTTTGAACCCATTAATGTTCTTTTAACGTCATCATGTTCCATGAATGGTATCATTGTTGCTGCGATTGAAGCTATTTCTTGTGGAGATACTTCAACGTAATCAACCATTTCTGCTGGTACTTGTTGATATTCAGTTACTTTTTCTTACTTTTAATTACTTTATTAACGAATCTTCCATCTTTATCAATTGGTTCTGTTGCCTGAGCCATTATATATTTATCTTCTTCGTCTGCTGTTAAGTAATCAACTTGATCTGTTATTTTTCCTGTTTCATGGTCTACTTTTTCTATATGGTGCTTCGATAAATCCATATTCATTAATTCTTGCAAATATTGCTAATGCTGAAATTAATCCAATGTTTGGTCCTTCTGGTGATTCAATTGGGCATAATCTTCCATAGTGTGTATAGTGAATATCGCGTACTTCGAATCCTGCTCTCTCTCTTGTCAAACCACCTGGTCCTAATGCTGAAATTCTTCTTTTATGTGCTAATTCTGATAATGGGTTTGTTTGATCCATGAATTGTGACAATTGTGAACTTCCAAAGAATTCTCTAATTGCTGATGAAATTGGTTTTGTGTTTATTAACGCTTGTGGTGTAATTGAGTCTAAGTCTTGAACCGTCATTCTTTCTCTTACAACTCTTTCAAGTCTTGCTAAACCAATTCTGAATTGATTTTTGTAATAATTCTCCTACGCATCTAACTCTTCTGTTTCCTAAATGATCAATATCATCGATTTTTCCTAATTTATGATCTAAATTTAAGAAATAGCTTATTGATGCGAATATATCTTCGTTTGTTATGTGTCTAGGTAATAATTCGTCATAATTTTCTTTTAATGCTTCATATAGTTTATCTTTATCAGTATTTTCAATTATTGATTTTAATAATGAATAATTTACATACTCTTTGAATTTTAAATCTCCTAAGTCACTTTCTTCTACGAAATTGTGGATATCAACTGTTCCGTTACCTATAATTATTACTTTTACTATCTTTAACTTTTTACAGCTACTGTATTAATTCCTGAATTTTGAATTTGATTTGCTATTTCTGCTGAAATTATTTGTCCTTTTTCAACAAGTACTTCACCAGTTTGTAAGTCCATGATATCTTCAAAGGCTTCTTGATTTGTAATTCTTGTTGCAAGGCTTAATTTCATATTGAATTTGTGTCTTCCGACTTTTGCTAAATCATATCTCTTTGGATCAAAGAATAATCTATCAAACAATGTTTTAGCTGCTTCAATTGTTGGCAATTCGCAGGTCTTAATTTTTATAAATTTCAATTAAAAGCTTCTTCTTGAGTTTTTGTTACATCTTTTTTCTAATGTTAATTTTAATAGATTTTCTTCACCAAATATCTCTAAAATTTGGCTATCTTGTTCTATACCCTAATGCTCTGATTAATGTTGTTATAGGTAATTTTCTTGTTCTATCAACTCTTACTATGTAATGTCATTGTTGTCTGACTCATATTCTAACCATGCACCTCTTAATGGCATTACTGTTGCTGATAATAAATTCTTTTCCTTTTTTTGTTATCAAAAGTACTTGCATAATAACAACTTGGTGAACGAACTAACTGGCTTACTACAACTCTCTCAGCTCCATTAATTACAAATGTTCCTGTTTCTGTCATTATTGGGAAATCTCCAAGGTAAATCTCTTGTTCTTTGATTTCTCCTGATTCACGATTAAATAATCTTACTTTTACATGCAATTTTTTGAATATGTTGCATCTCTCTTTTGCTTCTTCTACTGTGTATTTTTGATTTTTTCATCCATGTGGTAATCAATAAAAATCTAATACTAGATTTTTCTGTAAAATCTGTTATTGGTGATACTTCTTTTAATACTTCACCAAGTCCTTCTTTCAAAAACCAGTTATATGAATCTTTTTTGTACTTTTACTAAGTTTGGCATTTCAATAAAATTGTCGATTTTTGAAAAAGATTTTCTAGTAGTTTTTTTCGTGTTTTACATCCTTTAACTTTAACAAAGGTGTACCTCCTCTTATTTTTTAAGCAGAAAGATTTTTGTTATTATTATAATTAAGTTCTTCTTATCATAGTTCAATTTCATTTTTGATAAAAACTGCCCCCCTTTTTATCAAAAAGCGAAACTTACCTAAGTAATTCTTCTTAATTACAATCATTTAAAATACAGAAAAATGGCTATGAAACCATACACGGCAAGGTAAACCAAATTACCATTTGATATTACCTCTTTTTAAATTTATAAACTTCTCATCATTACGAAATTTAACATCTATTAGCCCTCTAGATTTCTTTTTCCGTATAAAAAAATACTTATTGTAGTATAACATTTTTTTACAAAATGATGTCAATAGTTTATTTTTATTAATATACATATTTTTTGTGGATCTATCTTTTTACCATTATATCTTATTTCGAAATGTAAATGGTTACCTGTTGAAATACCTGTTGAGCCAACTGCTGCAATTACTTGTCCTTGTTCAACAACTTCACCTGTTCTTACATAAATTTTTACTACAGTGAGCATATCTGATTGCTGTTGATGAATTTGATTGAATTACAACAATGTTTCCATATCCACCATATGGCGAACCTGATCCTGCAAATATTACAGTACCACCTGCTGCGGCTTTTTATCGCTGTTCCTTTTGGTGCTGCAACGTCTAATCCTGGGTGATTATCCCTGATCTCCATCCAAACCTTGATGTGATTGTATATCCTGAAGCGATTGGTTTTATTAAAGTTACTCCTAAATCAGTTTTTACGCCGACTTGTGAATTGTCAACAACTTTTGCACGTTGTTCGTATGTTGACGATGTTGAGCCTGTACTTGATGTTCTTGCATTTTTGCCGATCTTGATGTTGATCTTGGCTGAACATATAATTGATTTATACTATCATCAACTGATGCTAACTTAACTTCTGTTAATTCTTTTTACATCTGGTAACTCATCACTATCCCCATCACTGTCACTGGTACATCACTTGTCCCTGTATTATCAGCTAATTTTGTTGGAGATTGTGAAACTTGTGTTTCTATTTCCTTTTCTGCTACTTGTTTTTTAGCATATTTTTCAATTATTCCCAAAGAATCTGCATTTGTACTTTTCTTGTTTTTAATTCTTGTATAACTTTTTCTGCATCTCCAAATGTTTTAAATATGCCTTTTTCTTGATTATCAACTGTTATTGCATAATACTTATAATATGCAATTCCCTGATTCCACTACCTTATTTAAAATGTCTTCGTCGTTTGTTTTAATATTTCTTTTTAATAATACAGCTTTGTATGTTGGTAATGCATCTACTTCAACGAATGCTACATCATCCCCGTTTCCTGTATTTATATAATCATTAATTCTTTTTGTAAAACCACTTTATCTCTTGTATAACCCTATAACTTTGCCATTAAGACTTACTTCATATGTTTGGCTATATGCAATTTGTAAAATACTTAATATGACAACAGCTGCTAATATGGCTATTGAAGCTAATTTAATTGATTTTCTTAGACCAACAGCTAATTTCTTAACTCTTAAAATATTAATTACCTCCATTTTTTTGGCTCTTGCTCTATTATACTACATTATTGTTTTTTGCAAAATTTAATCTTTTTGCTATAGCCATTTTTGCTGATATTATTGAGTTTTATATCATTTTAATTAGTCTATTAAATTTCTCTTTTATATAACTTTTCTAATTTTGTCATAAATTCTTCTGGCTTTTATTTCCTTTTTCGCTACTAAGTCTAATCCCTTTTCCCAACTTGCAGTTAGTTTTGATTTTAACATATCTTGCATTGACATTCTAACAATATCAAATATTGCTTCGCCTTTTTGTGTTGGTGTCACTATTTGCGTTTTTATTATTTATTTGTATATAGTCTATTTTTCTAGCTTCTTTATAATTTCTGCCCTTGTTGCACTTGTTCCTATTCCAACACCTTTTATTTGCTCTCTTAGTTCTTCGTCTTCTATTAGTTTTACCGGCATTTTCCATTGCTATATTATACTTCCAGAATTATATCTAGTTGGTGGTGTTGTTTCGCTGTTTTTATTTTCGTAATTTTTCAACTTCTAGTTTATCGCCTTTTTATAGGTTATCTTTGTTAATGGCTTCTCTTCTTCATCAAGTTCTTTGTTTTTAATATCTTTTGATATCCTTGGGCTATACAAATTTTATCACTTGATGTAAATTTTTTTCTTTATCAATATCTATCACTATATTTAATTTATTGAATTCTGCTGGTGGATAGAATATTGCTAAAAACCTTTTGTTATTAGCTTTAATGTTTGTTGCTCTAATTCTGATAATTTTTCATAGTTTTCAAAAGCCTTGTCCTGTGGGAATTATTGCATAATGATCTGTTATTTTTATCATTTACATACTTAGTTTTTTCTAGTTTGCCAACATATTTGTTTTCAGACATTTCTTTTAGAATTGATTGTATTTCTTCATCTTTGTAGTTTTTACTAAATTGTTTAGATTTTTTTGATATTACTTTTTGCTATTGCAGTCGATAAAACTCTGGCATCTGTTCTTGGATATGTTATTAATTTCTTTTCATATAAATTTTTGTGCTATTTCCAATGCTCTATCTGGGGATATTTTTAAATTTCTTACTACATTCATTTTGTAATTCTGCTAAATTGAATAATAATGGGGCTGATTCTTTAACTTTAGATTTTTATTTCTTCAATTATTGCTTCTTTTTCCTTGCAGTTCTAGGATCAATTTCTTAGCTTCATTTTCTTCTTTAAATCCTGTGTCATTATATAATTTAGAGCTTTCATTATATCTTGACGTTTCTGATACTTTCCACTCAGCTTGAAATTCTTTTTAATGTTGCTTGAATTTTATAATATGGTGTTTTTTACAAAATTTCTTATTTCTCTTTCTTTATTAACGACCATTCCTAACACACAAGTCATTACTCTTCCTATTGATATAATGGATTTATCTGTTTTTAATTTATTTGACAAATTCTGTCCATACATTAAAGTTAACATTCTTGAAAAAGTTAATACCTATTAAATAATCTTCTTTTGCTCTTAAATATGCACTGTCTGATAGACTATCATATTCGCTTGAATCTTTTTGCTTCTTTTTATTCCTCTTCTTATTTCTTCTTCTGTTTGTGAATCTATCCATACTCTTTTTTTATTTTTAATCTTTGGATCTGGTTTAACCATCATTAAAACTAGTCTTTGAATATATTCTCCTTCTCTTCCAGAGTCTCCTGCATTATATATTTCATCTATGTCGTCTCTTGTCATTAATGATTTTTATTATATTAAATTGTTTTTTCAACTTGAGGTATTATTTCATATTTCCAATCTTTTTGGTATAAATGGTAATGTTTCTATTCTCCAATATTTTTAATTGTTCATTATATTTTTCTGGATAACTCATTGTTACTAAATGGCCTACGCACCATGTTATTATCCATTCTTCTGATTCTAAATATCCATCTCTTCTTGTAAAATTATTAGATACCACCTTTGCAAATTCCATTGCTACTGATGGCTTTTTCTGTTATTATTATTTTTCTTTCCCATAGTATTTTTTTATACCATAGGTGTTTCTTTTCTTCAAGAATTTTTATGTCCTTTTTTTCTTTCTTTATTCTCTGTTTTTTTCTTGATAATTCTTGATTATATAGAAAATAAAAAACATTTCACATTACATTAATGCAAAATGTTTTTTTATTTTTTTGTTTTATTGAATTTCTGAAAGTGCAGTATTTGCTGCAATTGCTCCATCTGAAGCTGCTGTTATTAATTGTCTTAGTTCTTTTTTCTCTGACATCTCCTGCTACATATATCTTTTCAATATTTGTATGGACTCCATCTTCTGATTTTTATATAACCTGATTCATTTAAATCTACAAATCCTTTAAATATCTCTGTATTTGGTATTTGTCCAATTGCAATAAATAATCCTGAAATATCAATCTTTTGTTATTTCATTTTCGTTATTTATTATTTCTAATCCTGTAAGTTTATTTTCTGCAATTAATTTATGTGGTTTATTATTTAAAAATAAATTCGACATTTTTCTTTGACTTTAGGATTTCTATAGCTTTTTGATCTGCTCTGAATCCTTCTCTTCTATGAATCAAATATACCTTTTGCTGCTAAATCTGATAAATAAATTGCATCTTCAATTGCTGTGTTTCCACCACCTATTACGGCAACATTTTTTTCCTTTATAAAATCTTCCATCGCATGTTGCACAATATGAGATACCTCTACCTACGAGTATCCTCTCCTTCTAATCCAAGCTTTCTATTTTGTGTTCCTGTTGCAATTATAATTGCTTTTTGCTTGATATTGATTTTTGTTTGTGGTAACTAATCTATCTTTAGTTATGTTTTTGAACTTCTTCTCTCTTATATGTTACACCTAATTCTTTTGACTTGATTATATAGATTTGTTGCATATTCTATTCCTGAAATATGATTTAGTGCAGGAAAATTTTCAATATCTGGTGTGTTTATTATTTGACCACCATAATTTTTTCCCTCAAGAATCAATGTTTTTTTATTTGCTCTTGTTGCATATATTCCTGCTGTCATACCTGCTGTTCCAGCACCTACAATAACTATATCAAATTCTTCCATTTATTCACCTACTATTAATCTTTTCTACTTTTTGACATCACATCTTTCATGTTATGTGTTGGTTCAAATCTTTCTACAACATTTCCGTTTCTGTCTACCAAAAATTTTGTAAAATTCCATTTGATTTCTGGATTATTTTTATAATCTTTGTCAATTGATTTTAGCATTACTGACATTGCTAATGCTTTTTGGTCCATTTCCAAACCCTTCAAATCCTTTTTGAGTTTTTAAATATTTAAATAATTCGATTGCATTTTCGCCATTTACATCTGATTTTTTTCATTTGTTCAAATTTTTGTTTTATATTTTTAATGTACAAAATTCATGTATTTCTTCATCTGTTTCCTGGTGTCTGTCCTGCAAATTGATTACATGGTATATCAATTATTTCCAAACCTTTATCATGAAAACTTTTCATACATTTCTTCTAATTCTTTATATTGTGGTGTAAATCCGCAACCTGTTGCTGTATTTACTATTAAGATAACTTTTCCTTTTTAAATCTTTTAAATTTAAATATTCGCAATTTGGCTTCTCTACTTTATAATCGTATATATTCATTATTTTTCTCCAATAATTTTTATTTAATATATCTTTTAGATTTATTAATTCTTCTAATGGTAGATTTATACATTTCATCATTTCAATTGGTATATTTTTAGCCTTTTTCCTTTAATGCCTTACCTTCGTTTGTTAATGTTATTGATAGATTTCGTTCATCCTCTTTTGATTTCTCTTTTTTATATATCCTTTATGTTCTAATTTTTCTCAAAAGTGGTGTTAGTGTTCCTGAATCTAAGTATAACTTTTTCTCCTAAATCTTTTAACATTTTCCTTTTCTACTTCCCACATTACCATCATTGTAATATATTGTGTGTATGTTAAATCTAATTCTTTTTAAAAAAATTTATTATATTTTTCTAATAATTTCCTTTTGATGCTACATATAAAGGAAAACATACTTGATTACTCAATTTCAATGAATCATATTGTTCCATTTTTAACCTCTTTTTCTACCACATTTTTAATTGTATGCAATTAATGTTCTATAGTCAATATTTTTGATTTAATAATCATCTAAAATTCACATTTTATTCAAAAAGTAATAAGTTCCTGGAACACTGGAATCCCAAGAACTTGTATTTTATAGCTCTGACAAAATGTATTTTTATAATGTTTATTAACTTATCAATATCCTCTTTGTTATTATATATGTAAACTCACTCTTATTGCGTCATCTGATTTACCACTTTTACAAAAGTCCCTGTTCTTACACATATTCCATAATCACTTAAAATTTCTCCTAATTCAGAACTATCTATTCCTTCCATTTTAAATGTTATAATTCCATATCCTATTATACAACTACGTTTATCTATACCTTTTGAAAAATTCTACATTAGGGATTAATTTCAACTGTTCATATAAATATCTAGTTAAGTATAACATATATTTTTCAATATCTTCAATCCCTATTTTATTTATATAATCAATTGCTGAACCTAGTGAAATTATGCCTGATATATTTTTGTGTTCCTGCTTCTAGTGCTTCTGAAGCTTTATTTGTTGATATTCCTTCTTTATCTTGACTGCCACCTACTTTTGTATGCTTTCATTTCTTTTATATTTTTCACTTTTAATATAGCATACACCTATTCCTGTTTCTGCAAACATTTTATGGCCTGAAAAATATGCAAAAATCTACATCAAGTTTTTACATCTATATTGATATGTCCTACGCTTTGGCTACAGTCCAATACTATTCTGCAACTTGGATTTTTATTCTAATTCTAGGTATGATTTCTTCTATTTCCATTTCTAAACCATATACATTATGAATATGGCTTAGAACTACTATTTTTGTTTTTTCATTTATTTTTAGAAATCAAATCATCTTCTATATAATCTCCTTCGGTATCTATCAATATTTCTTTTTCAATTATATTAATTTTGAATTTATTTAATATATTTATTAAAATTCATCCAAGGAAAGAAATTGTTGATTTATGATCTTCTTTGCAAAGCATTATTTCATCATTATTTTGTAAATTATTTAACATGTATGAATATGCGATTAAGTTTTGAACTGTCAGTTGCTCTGATGTAAATATTATTTCATTTTTCTTTAGCATTAATAAATTTTGCAACTTTGTTTCTTGTTTCTTCTACTTTTTTTATTTGCTTTTTCTTGCCCAATCATAATTCCCTCTGCCTATATTTGAACAATATTCTAAATAATATTTATTAATTTCATCTATTACTTGTTGTGGCTTTTTGTGATGTTGCTGCACTATCTAAATAAACAATATTCGAATTTAATATTGGAAAATCTTTTTCGTAATTCTTCCATTTGTCTTATTTTTTTCTGTGCTTATATTATTTTTCATTGATTTTTGCAATCATTTGTCTTCATTATATTATTCCTTCTCTAAGACTCCTTTTTAATGGAAATGAGTTTTCTCTCCAAGCTATCATTCCATTTTCTAAGCTGTATACATTCATTCCTTTTTATTCAACAAACTACTAAATTTCTTTGACTTATCCCTATACTACATACTAATAGTACTGAGTTTTCTTTTGAAAAATGGCGTACCATTATCTACTAAATCTTCAAAAAGATATCTGTAATATTTATAGCATTTGCTATGTGTCCATTTTTATAAGCTAAATTTCCCTTAAATCAATTATGATTGGATTGTTTTTTTCAATCCATTCTTCTGCATTATTAATATTTATTGTTTTAGCATATTTCATATCTTCTTCTGTTAATGTTCGAATCGTTTCTCTTTTTATTTCTGAATCAAATATTTCCGGTCTTCTTTTTCTTAATATATGACATGTACCATTCCATTCTGTCACATGCTATGAACACTGCGTTTGCTGGTTCTTTTTAACTTGTCATCTATTTCTCTCAAATATTTTTAGTGTTCCTTTTAAATGCTGCTCCACTAGTAGGTCCACCTAAAATTCCACATTTTCTATTAAGGACTAGCATTTCTTCAACAGCTTCATCAGAATTAACGGATACTATTTCATCATATAATGATTTATTAAATATTCCTACTTCGTACATTTCTGTCTTTATTTCTTATTCCTGGAATTGTGTCTCCTTTTTTTCTGCAATTATTCCAATCTTTTTAAATTTTTATTTTTCTAATAGATACTCAATCGTTCCTCTTGAAGATCCAGTTGTTCCAAGTGTTCCAAAAATAATCTACTTTTTCCAAGATCATCATATATTTCTTTACCTGTATGTTCATAGTGTGCTTTTAGGATTTTTAAATTTGTATATTGATTTGTGTGATAGTACTTATTAGGATTTTTCAGATACAATTCTTTTCAATATATACAACTGGGTCATTTTGGGTCTGTTGGATCTGGACATTCTGATAGTCCTGGTAATTCTTCGATTTCTGCTCCAGCTACTTTCAAAATTTCCTTTGTTTCTGGAATTTTTATTCTATTAGTAACAGTTTTTAAATGGAATCCCATTCATACTGCATATAATTTGTAGTGCTTTTGCTGTATTCCCACTTGATGACTCTATTACCGTCATTTTATTTTCTTTTAATTTTTGAATCTCATCTTTAAGCATTGCATATCCTGCTCTGTCTTTTAGTGAACCAAATGGATTATATAATTCACATTTTGCGTATACATTGATGTTTTTTTCAGTTTTGTTATTTCTTTGCTTATTTCAATTAATGGTGTGTTTCCTATTAATTCTGTTACACTTTTATATAACACTTGTTTATTCCTCCTTTAAACATTTCAATGGTTCATAATTTTTCATCCATATAGAAAATTGTTTTTCCTTTTTCAAAAGTAGCTACTACCTTTGTTGCAATTTTCTGCTTTATTGTATGTGATTGGTCAAAATCCATAAAAATATCCTGCAGTATTTACGAATACTATCAGATCTCCACTTTGTGGTATTTTTGTCTATAAATATTTTTCTTTTGAAAATAATGTCATTTTCCATACAAAGATTTCCTATAAAGAAGACTCCTTTTCCATTGCTTTCTTCTTTGGAATCACTTATTAATATTGGGTCAACAAACATTTCTTGTTCTCCAATTAATAAATCAGATCTTTTTCATATCTAATCCAACTAAATAATCTCCGTTTTCATTTTCTTTGACAAAATTTACTTTTGATATGTTTACTCGGCTCCATCTAACAAACTACATCCTGGTTCAATATATAGTTCAATCATATTTTCACTCAATATTTCGCCTATTTCTCTGTTTTGAAATTTAGTTAATCGACTTGATAATATTTCATCTAATAATTGGTTTCGGTTATCTCATTGTAATAATCATGAATATTTAAAATTCCTTTTTAATACTCCTTTTTCAGCTCTTAACCCAAAAGATGTATTATTCCATGTTAAATCATTATTTCCTGATAATATTGATTCCTTTAATTCACTTATGCTTTCATTCCATTCTTCTTTTGCTTTCTATGTAATTTACTTTAAATCCTCCACCTATATCTAAAACATAAGGATTTAGTCCTTGTTCAAACATTTCTTCAAATATTTCAATACAATTTTTCTATTGCTAATATTTTTTCTTTTTACATTTACTGTGTCTAAATGAAATGATATACCCTATTATTTCTAGATTTTTATCGTTCTCTTGAACATATTTTATCAATTTATTTACTTGACTTTTTGGAGTTCCAAATCTACTGCTTCTGTTTATAATTTTAGTTTCTTCTGACTTAAATCCGTTTAATCTTAATAAAATTCTTATTTTTGTTTTTGTTTGAATCTTTTCTTTGAAATAATTAATTTTCTTTATTTCTTCTAAGTTGTCTACATTAAAAACAATGTTATGTCTTATTCCTAAAAATAATAAATTCATCATTTTTAGGGCCTGTTGCTTCGATTCTATCTCCTGTAAATCCATTTGATAATGCTGATTTTAATTCTTCTAATGAAGCTACATCAACATTTATCTGATTTTTGTAGTGCTTGCTTTAAAAACGAATTTGATTTGTTACATTTATGTGCATAATATTTTTTTCCAGAAAGGTGATGTTTTTTTAGTGTCTCTTTAAAATTACTTATATTCTTATCCATTACATTTTGGAAACAATATATTTAATAGGGATCATAGCAATTAGCTAATTCTTTTAATTTTTCTTTGTTTTCAATTATATCCCTTGTCTCTTGATTTAATTTTGGTGTAAATTTAAACATCTTATCACTTCCTCATAATTGAATTCTGGATCAATGTATTCTGTTAAATCTTTATTATAAAATTGACTATACCATTCACCACAATCATCTTTATATACCTGTTTTTGAATCTCATAATAATTATTCCAGTCTTTTTTTGTTGATTTTTAATAGCTCAAATATCTTTTTATTTATTTCATTATTGTCTAAAACAAAGTTATTAAATTCTTCTTCATGTCCTTGTTCATATTTTTCTTAGATATTCTGAATCTTTGACAAACCCTAAAATATTCTTTTCATCTATTTGTGATTTGATAAAATTCTATATCATCTTGATTTCTAACCTTATTTCCTATTACATAATTATTTATTTTATATTTTTTTGTTATTTCTACAAAATCCTATATACATCAATACTTTTTCTTTGTTGGTTCTACAACAAAAACATTAATGTCTGAAACACAGAACATACTTGTTCCAACGCTATCAACTCCAGCTGTTGAGTCAGTTATTACTGTTAATTTATCATTATCTAATAAGCGATTATATATCAAAACTGCACTCCCTAATTGGCTGTGATAACAAGCATATCCTACATTTTTATCAGTATATGTTCCAACTGTTAGTAATGCTAAATTTTTCATTTTTGTATGTTGCAAATTTCTTAAAAATTCATCATCAAGTGATGGTTTAATAAATGTGCTATCATTTGTTGGTGGTGTCGTCCCTATAATTATTTTATTATTTCTTTCTAAATATTTTTGAAATTTCTTCAAAAATCATCTCCTAAATATTTAGTTTCCATATTTAGGCTTTTGTCCTAGGTGTACATTTATATCAGCATCTATTGCTAATACTTTTTCATCCCTATTTTTCTAAAAATTTTTATAAATGAAGTAGATAATGTCGTTTTTTCCACTTCCGCCTTTTTTCCTAAAAAGATATTCTCATTGTTTCCCCTATTTATTAAATACACTCATTACATTTTCCATATAATATAGTTTTTGCTTGGATCTAATTTTTATTTTATATTCTTTTTCTATTGAATCTTCTATTTTCTCAAATTCATTATCTTCTAAATGTAGTGTTTTTTCCACATTTTTCACACCTAAAGTGAATATGTTCTTTACATTTATCGTCTTTAATATATTTGTAATAACTACTTACAGAATTGCTATCGATATAGTACTTGTCTACAACGCCTTCTTCTACTAATCTTTTTAATTGCCTATATACGGTAGTTTGGCTACATTGTTTATTTTTTTAATTATGTAGTTAACTATCATTTGTGCAGATAGGTCTTTTCATGATTTTGTTTTAAATAATTTAAAATTAGCTCTTGTTGTTTTTGTGTTATACTTATTCATTTTTATTCCTCCATACATTATTTGAAAATGATAATCGTTTTTCAAATTCTATCACTTTTGTTTTTATAAGTCAATATTTACTTAATTTGTGCGTTTTCACATTTTAAACTTTATAGTTGATTTTTGTATATTTTGTTATATAATATTAATTATCAAATTTAGAGGATATTATTTTATGTATTTCTTAGGAACTCGGAAGGCTAGATTTTTTTAGCCTATCCAAAAGGCAGGCGATGATACAGGTGTATCGTTGCCAATTCTGCAAGATTCAGAAGAATGCTTGGTCGTAGATTTGTTTGCCGATCCTGCAAACAAAACATCTGATTTGGTGATTTACCGGATCAAATTGGAGGCAATATAAAGCTCTGCTTTTCTTTTGATTCCAGACAGGACTTTATTGCGCTGTACATTGGCGTTCGACCTATTTGGGACGAGGATGATGAAGAACGACCAATAGTCGATGCTGCGATCATGTTTGATCCTGAGGAATCTGAAGATTCAGAAATCATTAATTTAAGGCTCCCTGATGAGCCTTCCATGATTTCTGTTATGATTCCGGATAACTTAAATCAGGGTCATGGTGAAATACTGTGAAAATCACTAAGATTTAAAATAACCCAGTGCATCGGACTTTGATGCACTGGGTTTCTCCATTGATTAAATTAAAATAAAAATCAAGGATAACCTTGATTACATGGTTGCAGGGGCAGGACTCGAACCTGCGACCTTTGGGTTATGAGCCCAACGAGCTGCCAACTGCTCCACCCCGCGATGTATGACTTTAATTATTATAAGTGCTTTTTGTTATGTCAATACTTATTAAATATTTTTCTGTTTTGTTTGAGTTATTTTTGTTTTTTCTGTTATAATTTTTGTAGTAGATTTTTATCTACATTATTAAGGAGGTATTTATATGAACGAAGAATATATTATAAAAAAATGTAATTCATGTGGTACAACTGTTAGAGTTTTAAAAAAATAATTGTGACTCTTTAACTTGTTGTGGTGAATTAATGGTTGAATGTGTTCTAACACAGTTGATGCAGCTGTTGAGAAACATAAACCAGAAGTTGTAATTGATGGTGATAAGATTAATGTAACAGTTAATCATGTTATGGAAGATGATCATTATATTGAATGGATTTCAATTTCTATTCCAGGAAAAAGAGAAAAAGTTGTTTATTTGAATCCAGGAGATGTTGCTAAAAACAACATTTTGCTATGTTCCTGGTTCTAAAAGTTTATGCATATTGCAATAAACACGGACTTTGGATGACAGAAGTTAAATAATTATTTTACAAAATGAAAAGAAGGGCTATAAAAATGTCCCTTCTTTATTATATTTATTTGTTTCTGTATTTGTTGTTTCAGCTTGAGCTTCTACTTTTTGCGCCTTGATATACATAGTTTTTAGAGAAACCTGTAATCATGAATCCTATTGGTGGGAATAATCCTAAAACCACACCCATTCCAGCTCCTTTTTCCAAAATTTCTTCATTAATTGAATTCCCATGTATATATTTGCTCCTAACCATCCTGCATATGGGATGTAATAGAAAAAAATACATATTGTTTTTGGAATATCTGCTTTTTCAAATAAACATACTAAATTATATCCTAAAAGTAATCCTTCCCATCCTGGCAATCCTAATTTTTTTCGAATGTTTTTCCAAAGTCCAATTGCTGTCAATATTACACATACTATTCCAATTATAGATACTAATACTATTGTAATTATTGTATCCTTTAATGATGCTCCATATGCTAAATAACTCAATGGATATCCATAACTATATCCGTATCCGTACATATTTTTATCCTCCTTTTTTCTAAATTTCATTGAGATTATACTATAAAAATAAAAAGACAATATTTAGAATATATAGTTCATTCTAAATTTATTGTCTTCTTTTGCTATAAATTTAATTTTAATTTTTATTTCTTTTTATTTTTCTCTTTTGTTGTATTTAAGAACTTAAATACAAGTCCTGCTATAACTGCACCTAAAATTGGGGCTACAATGAATAACCATGATTGTGCTAATGCATCTGTTCCATTTCCTGATATCGCAGTTACTAATGCAGGTCCAAATGATCTAGCAGGGTTTACTGATGTTCCTGTAAAAGTAATTCCTAATAAATGAACTACTGTTAATGCAAGACCTATAATTAATCCTGCTATAGATGAGTCTTTTTCTTCGAAGTTGCTCCTAATACTGTGTAACAGAAAAATGAATGTTAGAACTGTTTCAAGTATTAATGCACCTAATAAAGTAATTCCAGAACCATCTACTACTCCAAAAAGAGTTTGTTCCTAATCCTGTAACGTTAATTATTTCAGAACCTTTAAAAGTAAATTGTTTAAATACTACGTATAATAATGCAGCACCTAATATTGCACCAATAAATTGAGATACAATATAAACAATAAATTCTTTTCAATGTTATTCTCTTATTAATTAACATTGCTACTGAGACTGCTGGGTTGATATGGCATCCAGATATTTTTTCCAATAGAGTATGCCATTGCAACAACTGATAAACCAAATGCTAATGCTGTTGCTACTAAATTAGATCCACCAAATAAAGCTCCTACGCCACATGCGATGAAAAACTAATACTAATGTTCCTAAGCACTCAGCAATTCCTTTTTTTAGTAAATTCATGCTTCTTGTCTCCCTTTCTTATGTATTCTTTTTGACATTTTTACAATTATATTTTTACTTTTTCAAGATATTTTATTTTAATATTATATTTCATTATTATTTTATCGTTATTTTGTCTTTTCAATGATTTAAATTTACTTTCTCCTATACCAGGAATTTTTCTTTATTTCATCAATTGTCTTAAATTTGCCTGTTTTGCTTCTGTATTCAATAATTTTTTCTGCAGTTCCTTCTCCGATTCCTGGTAATGTCGCTAATTTTTCTTTATTTGCTATATTTATATTTACTTTTTGAATCTTTTTTTAGATGTTGTATTTATTCCTCTTGTATGATTCCGACTCCTGGTTCAGTTTGTACTATTTCTTTTTCTAATTTTTCATTATATCTTGGAATATATAATTGTACTCCATCATCAAGTATATATGCTAAAATTAACTTTTGGATAAATCTGCGTCTTCTGTCTTTCCTCCTGCTGTGTTATTGCATCAATTATTCTAGACCCTTCTGGAAGTTTTACAACTCCTGGTGTTATTATTTCTCCAGAAATATCTACCATTATTGTTTTTATTTTTCTTTTTCCTTTATTCCTAATTTAAACTCTATCTCATTATTTGATTCTTGTGATTTTTTTAATTTCATTTTTGGGTTGATCATTTCCATAAATGCTAAATAGCCAAATAAATGCCAATATTACTATTAATAAAGCTGCTAAAATGAGTCCAATTTTTGCTTTATATTTAATTTTTCTAGAAACGATTTGATTTTTATTCATAGTCCTCCTTTAATTTTTAAATTTATTAATATATAATTGATACAATATTTTTATTTTTATGGAGATTGTTTTGAAAAAGAAAATTTCAGTTTTTTAATTTTATTATTATTTATTTCAAATTTTATTATTTTTTAGTTATAGTGCTCTAGTTTAACTACTACGAATAATGAGCCTACTGTATATGCTAAAGCAGCTGTTTTTGTACGATGTTAATACTAATAAAATTTTTATATACAAAAACGCATACGAAAAATGTTTCCGGCTAGTACAACAAAAACAATGACTGCTATTTTAACTATGGAAAACTGTAAATTAACTGATATTGTAAAAGCTAGTTATTATGCAATTCATGAAATTCCTAAAAACATATTCAACTGGTTTATTAGTTCCAAATGAAGAGTTGACTATAGAGCAATTACTTAATTTACTTATGATTCCTTCTGCTAATGATGCTGCTTATATTTTTAGCTCAATACATTGCTAATGGTTGTTCTAATCAATACGATATGTCTGATTCTTCAGATGCGAAGAAAAATTTGATTCAGATATAGAGACTTTTTGCAAATATGATGAATAAGAAGGCGCTTGAACTTGGTTGTAAAAACACATTTTATAAATCCTAATGGTGTTCATAATGAAAATCATTATTCGACAGCTTATGATTTATGTTTAATTGGAAATTATGCTTTTGAAATTTTCTGACCTTGCAAATATTACAAAAAAAGTTCATTATTCTCTTTCTCCAACATCGGAATATTCTAAATTGTATTCTGAGCCTAGGGTCTTTGATAATACTAATTATTTGATTAATAAGAATTCTTATGGATTTTATAAATATGCTATTGGACTTAAAACTGGTTATACTGATGCTGCTGGTTATTGCATAATTGCTTCTGCTAAAAAGATAATCGCACATTAATTGCTGTTATCCTCGGTTCAGAGACTATAAAAAAATGTTACTTCATCTAGAGAACATGATTGTGCTAGATTATTTGATTTTTGGTTTTAATAAATATAATTATCAAACAATAGTAAATAAAGGTAGTCTAGTCTCTACTACTAAAATTATTAATGGAACTCCAAAAACAAGAGATTTAAAATTAATTGCTAAAGATGATTTGTCCATATTAGTGAAACAAGATTATATTATTGATGTCAATAGAAACATTGTTATGAAAACAAGTTTTTGGCTCCTATAAAAAGGTGATATTGTTGGTTATTTAGAATGTAGTGTTGATAGTGCTAAATATTCTGTTGATTTAATTGCTGATAGTGATGTTGAATCTTCAATATTTTTCTAATATTATTTTGATGATAATATGTATTATTATTCTAATATTCATTTTTATATTTATTTAGAATGAGAAGAATTAAAAAGAAAAAAAGGCTAAATTTAGAAGAAAATCGTATTAATAAAAAAATAAGCTACCTTGATGATAGCTTATTTTTTTATTATATTCAATTGTTTTTAGATACATAAATTTTGCAATTATTCTACATTTACTAATAATCTTTTTCCTATTAATATAGTAATACTATTTTTCACTTGTTTTACCAACTGCAATTTTTACCTGTTCCTAGTAAAGATTTTACTGCTTCTACATCCTCTGTATTTAAATCTTTACGATTTATAATTATAGTTTTTATCAATAGGTGTTGTTTGTGCCTCACCTTGAATTTTTATATCCTTGAGCTTTTTAATTGAGTTTTTGCTGCTTCAAATCTTTTTTAGAACCTGTTCCATTTATCAATTGTAATGAAATACTTGATTTTGGTTTTTAATGTCGTTGAACTTGTTGTTATTTCATTTTTTGTACTATTTTTTTGTTGTATTTGTATCTGTGTCAGTTGTTTCTTCATTTTTGTTCTGTATTATTTACGACTTGTAAAAACATAGTATTTATTAATTCTTTTTGTTTTTGATTGGATTTGCTATAAATACTGCACTCCATTTGCATATTTTTGCTTCTCCAGGTAATGCATTTGTTACCAAATTGTTTTGTGTTGAATCCAAATAATGATGGAACATATCCCTTTTGCTGTATTCCAATCTATATTTGTTTCTACCTCTTCTTGTGCAATCTTTAATAAATTATTAATTTTTTGTAATATTTGCTGGTTTCATTAATTGTTTTTAATAATATTTTTTAAGAACTCTCTTTGTGTTCTCATTCTTCCTAAATCATTGTCCCCATAAGATACTGGATATGATGTGTAATTATTATTATGTCTAAATCTTACTACTCCCTCTGCTTGTTCTCCATTTAATAGTTGTAAACCTTTTTTTACATGAATATGTAGTGCTTGTGTTACGTCATCATAATCCATATCGATTGGTACATCAATTCACTCCTCAATTGCATCTACAAGATCTCTCAATGCTTTTGTATCAACTATTAAATAGTATCTTATATTTTAATCCTGTTAATTCATTAACTTCTTTTAATGTGTCTTGTGCTCCACCATTAATGTATTTTTGAATTAATTTTTATCAGATGCTCTGGCTCTTTTTTCATCATCACCTGTAAAATGTGTCTCTAGGAATTGATAGCATTGATGCTGACTGGTTTTTAGCAGAATATTTACTACCATAATTGTATCTGTCATATTTTCGCTTTTTCCCATTACTAACAAATAAATATCTTGTAGCTCTTTTTCCTTTTTCTGCACTACTTCCTATTACAGTTGTTACAATTCCCTTTTAATCCTCCACCATTTTTTTGGACATGTATGAAGAAAATGATTCCTATAACAATAATTATTAACAATAGAGTTAATAAAACTTTTTCTTAATGTATGTTTTTTTGTTTTTTCTTTTTTATCTTCTTTTTTATCTCGTTTTGATTTCTTTTTGGTTTTCTTTTGTAGATTTTGTATTTTCGTTATCTCTTACATATACCTCGATTTCATCATATTCTTTTTCTGATGATTTATTTTTTTCTCTTATCTTTCATTTAATATTTCCACCTTGTTATAGAAATTATTTTTACTAATTGATGTAATTATACTTTCAACTGGATTTTTGTCAAATATTATTTTTAGTAATAATTGAATTATTTACTTCTTTAATTAATGTTGGATTTTTACTGTAACTCCAACTACTTTTAACTATACCTAGGGCAATATATACAATTATAATGGCATTTATTGCTCCAATTATTCCACCTCCAATTTTATCAAATTGTTTTATAACTGGCAATGATGTCAATAGGTTTGATATTTGTTTTATTACAAAAATGATTACACTTGATAATAGATAAAGTCCTATAAAAGATATTCCAATCATTATTTGCTTTTGTTAATTCCTGTGCTGTTTGAGTTACCATTCCTCTTTTTAGCATTATCAATTGTTTCTCCTGCTTGTTCAATGTATTTTTGAATATCATTTTTTGATTTATCTTCTTGCTTTTTTCTTTTTGTTTTATCTTCTCCCAATATTGTTTTTACAATTGTTGATTGAATTGCTTTCATCCATTTTGAGTGTTTTTCATTAATAAACTTGCTACAGGCTTACATAGTGTCATAGCTATTATTATTGATAAAAATATTGCAGCTAGATTTTATTAAACTTTTTATTAATCCAATTTTTAATTCCTATTAGTATCGAAATTACTAATATTGCTACTATTATAAGATCTATAACCATACTTTTTCTCCTATATTGATAATATTTCAATTTTACTTTTTATATATAATTGCTACTACGTTTTTGAGCCATACTAATTTGTTTTTATATTCCTAGATGTTTTGAAAGTTTTTAATTAACCATCCTAATTTATTTATTATTTTTGGCTTCATTTCCTGTTTCAGCTATTATTACATCTCCATAACAATTTATGTTTTTTTAATTGTTGATTTTAGCTGATTTATATTTTCTTTCTTTTGTTTCTGGATCTATTATTTTTATTTCAAAAATCATTATTCATTATTGATTTTTGGGCTTTCTTCGACAATACATATCTTTCCATCTAAATTTATATCTGCAAATTTTAGTTCTATCATTAAATCTATAGATTTCATTTTTATTTTCCATTTTGATATAAATATGCTGCATTATCTGTTAAAACGATTAGTTTGTCTTTATAGTATTTTTATATTTACAATTACTTCATCATTTTCTGGTAAATATGTATATATTATTGCATCTGTAGCTGAATTTTTTTGACTTTTGAAACATCTACTGTTTTTACCTTTTGATTCTGTTGTTGTTCCACTAAAATTAAATTCTATAAAACTCATAAATTTCATATCATTTGATATTGTCATTTTTGTTTGCATGTGTTGTCGAAAGATATATTTTGAATACTTCTGTTCCTGTTATATTGTAAACAGATATTATTGATTTATACGTTTTATTTGTTAAAATTACTCCTACTGCTCCGTTTTCTGTTATTGTAAGACTTGTTATTTCATCATCTAACTTCTTTTCCCATTGTAGAGTATTTTTTATATATCATATATAAGTTGTTTTTTCTAAATCACCTATCAATAGATATTTTTTTGTTTGTTGCGAAAATTGGATTTGTTACATTTATTGATATTTCTGTTTCTAATTTACCATTTTTATTATATATTTTTAACTGATTTTCTAAAATTGTTGCTACATAATCTTGATATGCAATTACTTTTTATATTTTTGTCTTGTTCATATTCTATCTTTGGCAAATCTTCTTCTTCTATACTTGTTCCTAGTATGTTTTTCTATCCAGTATCTTGATTTTTCATCTCCAACATATAGTCCAAGTATTATAACTAATAGAATTCCTAATATAATTAATATTGTTCTAATTACTTGCTTTTTGCTAATTTTTCATTAGTATCACCTTATTTTTCTTTTTCTTCTAATTGTTGGAATAATTATTCCTGCCAATATCATTGACATTGGTAATATTAGAATTATTACTGCTACTACACCTTTTGCAAAAGCTTGCTGGTGCAGAAAATGTTACTGTTCCATTGTTTTTTTCTTATTTTTATTGATGGTTTGCCTATTTGTTAAATAAGCTACTGATCTTAGTGCCATTTCTCTGTTATATAATTGTGCTATTGGCGTTGTGCTTTCTTGACCTGCAATTTTTAATTGTAGTCCTGATACAAAATTAGCTGTGCCAATTGCGACTAATCTCGATTTTTTATTATTCCTACATCTTTTTCTATGACTTCTGCTAAATTAAATGTTCCTTTTGGTGTATCATCATTTACTACATTAATGTCTGTTGTTGTCTTATAATATGCTTCGCTTGTAGTTTTTGGCTAAAATCTTAACATCTACATTTAATTTCTTTTAATTCTTCATCTGGCTTATTTTTCAATTCTTGTTGTTCCAAAAAGTATACTTTTTCCACTACTATATATGTCTTTTACTATTGGATGATATACTAGCATTGCTGAAAACATTGTTGGATTTCCTCCAACTAACTGATTTGAATTTGTTTCACATACAATTCCCATTTCCAAACCTTATTCCATATTCATCTAATATTTTTATTTATATTATCTTTTTCCATCTTCTTTAGTGTTTAATAAACTTGGATTTTGCATCCACATGATGCTTCCTCCATTTTTAATATTTTTTTGAATTCTTGCTGTTTCTATGTCACTAAAAGTCTGTTGTAGGATTTGAGATTATTAATAATTCACAGTCTTCAGGCAAATCTTTTATTTTTGTAGATTTATTTCTATTACTTCATTAATATCATTTATTATAAATTGTCCAAATAATTCTAGAAGTTCTCCACTTTCAATTCCATATTCGTTTGATCCTGTTGTAAAAATATATTTTTGGTTTTATAATTAACTGTTACTGATTGAATAGCATTTGTTAATTTTTTTCTTCTGTTAAATCATATGATTTATTCTCTTCATTATCAGTTATTATCATTTCAATTGATGATATTACTTTTATATTTTTGTCTGGTCCTTCTATCGCTACTATTCTTCCATTTGACGTTGCTCCAAATTTTTAATACTAAATCTGGCCTTTGATTTGAATTTACAATTATACAATTTATTTTATCATTTAATTCTTCACATTGTTTTCCTAAAATATATTCTGTTGAATTTTCGTCATATCCTATTAAATATATTTTTACATTTTTGATCTATATTTTTTTAATTATTTCTTTACTTTTTCTGATAAAGTATATAGTTTACCTTTTTGTTAAGTCAGCTATTTTTGGATTTGAATTTGATGCTACTTTGTTTACAATAATAAACGCTAAAATTATAAGTATAATGAAAATTACTGTTGATAATGTTTTTCATTAGCCATTTATTTTTTGATTAATGATGTTATTTTGTTTCATTATTCCTCCTATTTTTATATTTTTGCGTCTTTGTATTATTATTATTGTAAATAGTAAAAAAACATTAATATGTAGCTTATTAATAAAATATAATCTTTTAAACTACTTATTCCATTATAAAATGAATTGAAGAATGCATCTAATGGTGAATAGTCTTTTAATGATATTACTAATTTAGGTAATGTTCCAAATGCTGTTAATATTCCTACTGACAGTACTGCTGCTATTATTTGATTTTTCTGTTAAGCTAGAGCAGAATAATCCAATAGATATATATACTAATGATAATAAAATGTAACCAATTAATACATTTATTGTTGTTATAAATTCTGGCTTTTCCAAAAATACATTAGTATAAAATAATATACAAATGTTAATAATGCTGAAATTATTACTACTATTGATGCCCCTATGAATTTTCCTAATACTATTTCTCTTACGCTTATTGGAGCAGTTAGTAAAATTTGATCTGTTTTTATTTTTCTTTCTTCTGCGAAATGTTCTCATTGTTAATATTGGTATTAATACTGATAAAACTGATACCGTGATTCCAAATAAATCTGAAAATGCAGAACTTTTGTATCTAAATATATCTGTAAAAAGAATAATGAGCAAAATGTTAAAAACATTCCTATATATATCCATCCTATTGGTGATAGAAAATATGATTTTTAGCTCTTTTTTATGATTGCTATCATTATTTATTTCCTCCAGATTTTTTTCCTTTTTGCTTATTAATTTCAAAAATGCGTCTTCTAATGTTGTCTCGCTTTTTCTTAATTCAAATATTGTGATATCTTCTTTTGGAAATATGTCAAATATTTGCTTTCTTATATCTGTTTCACTGTTTTTCTGCTATTATTTCGTACAATATTGTATTATCTTCATTTACCTTTTATTTTCTTGATTTCTCTTATTGATTGTAATTTAGATTGTATTTTTTCAATCTTATTATCTGGGTCTTCAACTGTTACTAATACACTGTTTTTTTGGTTAATGCCATATTTTTCAATATTTTTCTGGCGTGTCTTCTGCTATTATTTCACCTTTATTTATTATAATTATTCTTGAGCATATTGAACTTACTTCTGGTAATATGTGTACTCATTAATATTGTGTGCTTCTTCCCTAATGCTTTTTATTAATTTTTCTTATATCTGCAATTTGTTTTGGATCTAATCCAACTGTTGGCTCATCTAGTATTAAAACTTTTGGATTTCCTACTAAAAGCTCCTGCTAAACTTACTCTTTGTTTATATCCTCTTGAAAGATTTGAAATTAATTTGTTTTTCTACTGATGATAATCCTGTTTGATTTATTACTTTATCTATTTCAATATTTTTCTTTTTATCAACTCTTTTTTAAGTCTGCTAAATATGTAATAAATTCTTTTACAGTAAAGTCCGGATATAATGCTGAATTTTTCTGACATATACCCTATTTGTTTTTTTGCTTGTTTGGGTTGTTTTTGTATGTCATATCCATTTATATATATTTGTCCTTCTGTTGGCTCAATATATCCTGTTATCATATTCATTGTTGTTGTCTTTCCAGCACCATTTGGTCCCTAGGAAGCCAACTATTTCATTTTCTTTTACTTCAAAAATTCATTGATTTTTATTACATCATTTTTTTATTATATCTTTTTGTTACGTTACATACCTTTATCAAAAGAAATTCCTCCACCTTAATGTGTATATGTAAATTATCATCAAAAATATATCATATTAGTGCTTTTATTTTTCAACAAATTACATATTTTTACATAAAATACACATGTATGATTTTTAAATTTTCTTTTTTTATCTATAATTTAAAAAGATATCCCATTAGTTTGGAATATCTTCTTTTGATTTCTCATTTTCTTTTTGTTTTCAATCATTTTTGGTTAGAGCATTTTTTATTATTTTTATATTGTTCTTCTCTAATTCCTGTTATAATTGAAATTCCAGGATGTTCATTATTATATATAGTTGCTTCCTTATCATTATGTATGCAATTATATAAAACATTATGATTTATTTTTAACTCCTTGTTCTTTTTAATATTTCAACCGTTTTCTTTGCTCTATCAAACAAATCTGCACCTAAAATTAATCGTTGTTGTTTCCCTATTTCAGTTGGTATGCTTCTATTAAAATAACTCATATCGTGCATTGGCTCAATGTTTCCATTTCTATTTGTTTTTATATAAGTTTCTAGACTTCCAACATAATATTCAAAAATTAATTTTTTTATATTCTTCTTTATCAAATGGTTTTTGAAATATTTTTTTCATAATTCCCTATTCCTATAGGATAATCTATTCTAGAATCGATTATTGGTATACTTCCACTTGCTCCTCCGATACATGCAGTATCAATTATCTCTGGATATATTAGTGCTAACCTTTGTGCAAATACTCCTGATGAAGAATATCCATTTAAAAATATTTTATCATTTATTTCAATATTTCTTTTTTTCCTTTATTATTGCTTTTAGACTTTTCTATTGTTTGCATTATCTTTTAAATGAATATTTTTATCTTTTTAAAAACATTCAGATGATAATTGTTGCCAATATGTTCCTTCTTTTTCACTTGGTAGTATTGGTATCAATATTGGACTTTTTACTTTTTGAGAGTTCTAACAAATGTTTTGCTGTTTCAATTCCTTGTTTAAATAGTTCTTTTCTTATTATTTGTTTCTAAATTATTAGATTCCATTATTAATGTTGAATTATTTTTCTATATTCTTTGGTATGATTAATAAAAATGGTAATCCTTCTTGCAAATTTATACAAATTTCTTGCCCTAATATATTTTTCTGTAAAAATCCTTTCCTATTTCTATTTGTTCCATTATTTTTAGCTAATTTTTTATTTAAAATAAATTTATTAATTTTATTATTAGTGTCATGGATTACGCCTTCTCCCAATGACTGTAATTGCATTAAATTATTCTTATCAACTTCTAATATATTTTTTTGACCTGCTTTTTATCTTACTTATAGTTTGTAATAATAATCTAAATTGTCCATCTTTATTTAATCTATCTCTATTCATTATTTCAAAAAAACTTTGTTGAATACATTTTTTCCTAAAATATATCTTATATTTAATTCTTTTGGTTCTTTTTAACTCATTTTTGTAATTTCATTGTTTCCTGTATATTCATTAATATAATATCATCTTGTATTATTTGTTTATTTAAGTCTAATTCTTTTTAATTGATTATCTGTTAAATTATTTAGATAGTTTTCAAACATTTTTCTACACATTTTGGTACAACTTTACTATAAACGTTGTTTTTTCAATCTTTGAAAAGCACTGTGCTATTTGATTTACTAATTGAAATAAGTCTTTGATATTTCCCTTTTTTTATATTTATTTCAATATTTATATTTTCTTTAATTCCTAAACTTTCATAAAAATTTTTTTGTTATTTCAATTATTTGTTTATCTGAAAGTTGTGTCTGAAATTTTTGAAATTGTTTTTCGTTATTAATTAATGTAATATTTTCAATATTTATACTTTTTCCCTAGATTTCTTCCAATTTCTTGTAGATCATTAAAAATTTTTGGTACTTCATTTACTTTTTGGCAAAGATTTTTCGCTCTTTTTTGAAAAATTTTTTATTATGAATTCTATTATCCCCATTTGCTATCCTTCCTTTTTATAGCAATTTATTAACTATAATTCTAACATTAAGATTTACATTATACAATTAACATACAAAAAGACTTCACTTTGAAGTGAAGCCTTTTGCTAATTTTTATATAATTATTCTCTTACTTTTTCTTGATATTGTGTATCCCATTGCTGCTACTAAAGCTGTTAATGTGATTCCAACACCAATCATTCGTAATACATTATTAATATCTAGTCCAGTCTTAACCATTAAAACAACTGTTGCTTTATTATCTTTGCCTTTCTTTTCTTCTTCAGAATCAGTTTCATCAAATCCAACATCATTTTTTTGTTTTATCGATTTTCAACTTTATTTACTATATTTCCAAAGTTTTTCTCTACCATTCTTCCATGTAAGGGTTACAATCAATTCCTTTTCTTCGTTTTGATTTAATTCTACTTCCTTACTCAAAAATCTTACCATTTTCAAAATGTCCAATCTGGATTTTTCTTCTAGCAACATTTCAAAATATTCTGGCAAATACTCTGCAACTATAGCACTACCTTTAATTTCTCCTGTATTTTTTACTTTTAACAGAATATCTAATCTTAACTTTACTATTATTTACTTTCTTAACTGGAATATCTAATTTTTGTAAATTTACCATTTACAAAAGTTTTTTTGTTCTCCATCAATACTTCCATCTTTAACTGTTTTATAAACTTCCATATTGAAAAATTTTTCTTCTTGTATGAATATGTTACAATTTGTTCTTTTGATGTAATCTCTACATCTTTTGGTTCTTCTACTAAATTATAATATGGAACTTCTTTTTGGTTTTTATATTGGCTTTTATCTCCAATTTTACCTTCAATTACTTCATCATCATATAATTTCTTATTAGAATCTTTGTCAACATATTTTTTACAATTACTTTTTCCATTTTTCTTTTTATAAATATAACTTATTGTTTTTGGTTCTGAGTAATAATTCCATCTGGATCTCCATCAACTTTGATTAATTCATAATCATTATCAACATTATCCGGTGGTGTTGTATGATATTCTTCACCAACTTTTCCTTCGATTATTTTGTCTTCAGAAACTTTTCCATTATCACCTGGAACTATATATTTTACAATAACTTTAGATGTTAAGTCTGTTGCATCTTTTTACCACCATTCTCATCTATCTTTTTATTTGTATCTTTTAAGTCAATATTTACACTTACTTGATTATTTACATCTTTTTGAATCAGGGGTTATTTTTAAATTTTTTTATAAACAACTTTAATATTTCTTACAACATTAACCTCTTTTATGCCATCTTTATAAGTATCTATTCCATTAATATTTTCAATAAATGTAATTGTTTTATTTACACTATCATAAATTCCATCTCCAATATCTGATTTTGCTTCATCTATTTCAAATGGTAATTTATCAATAATTGTAATTTTTGCTGTTCCAATATATTTATCAATCTTTCCACTATATTTAATACTATATGGAATTTCTTGATTTGCATCAGTGATTTTCTAATGTTGATGTTTTTCAACTTTACTATCTGTTACTTCTCCATCACCTGTTAATCTCATTGTATTTGTAATTACATTGTTATTAACTTCTTTTGAATAAAAATAACAAATCTCCTTCATTTACTTCTTGTTCATCAACTGTATAATTAATTACTTCACCATCATTGTTGTATTTTGGTAATTTATTGAATGTATATGTCCACTCATTTCCTGTTCCTGTAATAACCTTTTTCATTAACTATATCATTACCATTTTTAACAACTAATTTAATTGATTCTGGACGTTTATTTCTAGCATTGCTATTATCATTCCATTTCTTTACAACATTTAAATCTATTGTTTGTCCTGGTACTGTAAATCTTTCTGTTACTACAAATCCTTTATCTTTATCACCTTTTTATTGATGGTACATAAAAATTCTAAATCATTTGGATTATTTGGTATCACTTCTACTGTATATGGTATTTCTTTTCCATTTCCATCATATTTTTGGAACATCTTCAAATTCTTTTTGTCCAACTATTATCTGTTGGATTTCCTGTTACATTACCTTCTTTTACAATTTTTCCATTGTTATTTTTTTACAACAACTTTAACATCATTTGGTCTCTTATTCTTATTATTTGAATTATCATCCCATTCAATTGTTACTCTTGGCTTTTATTGTTTCATTTTGGTACTGTAAATTTATTTTGTTACTACAAATCCTGATTTTCTATTTCCAGATGTTGTTCCTGTATAGAATTTCATATCATCTGCATTTACTTCTTGTTCTTCTAATACATAATCAATTTCTTGACCATTTTCGTCAAATTTCGCTAAATTATCAAATGTATAACTCCAATTTTTCATCCGTTGTTCTACTTCCCTGTTACAACTTTTTGATTTTTATTTCAAAAATTATTTTGCTTTTATTACAAACTTGATTGATTCTGGTCTTCTATCATTTACATTATTATTATCTTCCCAATGCTTTGTTACTTGAATTTTTATTTTATCCTCTGGTACAACAAATTTATTTGTTATTCTAAATCCTGAGTCTTTTATCTCCAATTATCTTATTTTGTATAGAATTTAAAATCATTTGCATTAACTGCTTGTTCTTCTACTGAATAATTAATGATATTTCCAAGTTCATTGTATTTTGGAAGATTTGCAAATGTGTATGACCAATTTTCATCTGTTGTATTATTTCCTGATACAACTTGCTCTACTGGAGCTGTTCCACCATTTAATATATACTTAATGTTTGTTGGTCTCTTTCCATTTACATTTGAATTATCATCCCAATTCTTTTGTTACTGCTACATTTACTTTTTCATCCGGTACATTAAATGTATTTGTTACTGTAAATCCTGCTTTATAAGTTCCTGCAACATCTTTATTATAGAATTTTAAATCTCCTGTATTTGTTTTCTAATTCTTCTAATGAATAATTTACTTCATTTCCAAATTGATTATATTTTTGGAACATTTTCAAATGTATAAGTCCAATCATTACCAGTTCCGATTAATGTTTTATCTTCTACAATTTCAGCACCATTTTTTTAATCTTAATATAATTGATGTTGGTCTTTTCTTTTGCTTGATTTGAATTATCTGCCCAATGCTTTATCAGCTTTTACACTAATTGTCTCTGTTGGTATTTTAAAATGTATTTGTTACATCAAATCCATCATTCATATCACCTGAAATGCTCTTTTTATAGAATTTTAATCCATCTTCCACCACTGCTTCTTCTTCAAGTGTATAATTTATTAATTCATTTCTATCATTATATTTTTGGAACATTTTCAAATGTATATGTCCAATCATCATTTGTTGTTACATTTCCTGTCACAACTTGTTCAATTGGTGTATTTCCACCTTTTTAAAAATATATTTTATTGATGTTGGTCTCTTTCCATTTGCGTTATTATCATCACTCCAAGTCTTATTGACTGTAATTCTTCTTGCAAATTGTCCATCTGTCGTTGCAACTTTATATCCGTCAATGTCTTCATTTCCACCAATATTACTTGATTCTCTAAACTCTCTACTTGGTGTTTCCACTTTGAACATAAAAATGCTTTATTTTCAATATTTATATGTTCTTTAATCGGTAAATTTTTTGTAAACTACACTGAATGTTTTTTTGTTATTTCTACATTTTCATTTTTTATATGAATTAATGTTTACTTTTTGAAACCATGTTATTACCTTATTAGTATAATTTCCACCATCTAATTCAGACTTTTTCTTCATCTATTTCATAAGGTAATGTATCTTGTATCATTAATGTTCTTTTTCCAATAAAATCTGATACTTTTCCTGTGTATTTTTACTGTGTATACAAATTTATTATTTCTGTTTGTAACTACTTTTTGGTCCTACTTTTTCATATTTTTGAATTATAGATTCTTGGTATTTTCTTTTTATAATAATAATTTACTTCTATAGGATCTACGGTCATATTGCCTGTAGCATTTGTTTGGAACACTATCTAGCTCATAATTTTTGTGCAATTTTATCTGAAGCTCTTGTAGTATATGCTTCATCTACTGTTCCATTTATAATTTCTTTTTCTACAATTCCACCTTCATTATTTGGTACTCTCTTAGTTGTGTAATCTTTTCCAACTATATTACTTTGAAATTCTAATATGTAGTGATTTACGATAATATTTGTCGATTTCAATTTATAGATATATCTTACATTTACTGGTGCTTCTGTAGTAACTTTTCCAGAGGCATTTTCTGGTGTACTTACTAATTCATATTTATTATCCACAGTTCCTGGTACTGTTGTATAATCTTTTCCATATTCAACTTTTTGTTTATTATCTGGAATTATTTTTGTACCATTTTCAAGTTCATAACTTGTTATTACATCAACTTGTTTTGCTGATAATAATAATTTACTTCAATATCAGTTGTCTTAAATTGACCTGATGCATTTTTCTGGTTTTACAAACTCACCTGAAACATTTCTCTCAAGTTCATATCCATCTACAATCGCTGGAGATGTTTCATAATTTGCATTATAATTTTCCTGTTAAAATCTCACTATCTGCTATCTTTTTCATTTGTATCTTTTTATAATGATTTACTCTAACATAAGAAATTGTATTTGAAAATTGTGCCTCAATAACTTTATCTTCTGTTACATTTTTAAACTTTGGTAAATCCATACTACCATCTGAATTTAATTCCAATGGTATTTCTTCACCATTAACTAAAAACTTTACTAATCTTAAATCCTGTATTAGGCGTAATTTTAATATCCTTTTTACTATCAGAATAAATCTCTACATCTTCAAGTTTCTTACCACTATAATCAGTTTTGTGCAACATCTGTGATACTTCCACCATAAGGTGCTCGAGCCTTTATTTCATATTTCTTCCAACTATTTTTTTAACATCAATTTCAGATACTGGATCACTCTCTGGAATAATGATACCAAATTTATAATATGGATTAAGATCAATTCCATTAGAATCATTTCCATAGTAATCAGGATTGCCTTCATAACAAACATCTCCATTTTCTTTAATTGTTGGTCCAGCATCTTTCATCCCTTTGTACATATCTAATTCTGTCTTTTGATATTGTTTTATCATTTAAATCTTTTTAAATTGGCAGAAATTCTACCAAAATCACCAGGTACACTTCTATCATTATAATCATAATAATCATAAGAAAGATATGCTATAAATTTATTATTTATTAATTTTTCCTTCATTATATGATTTAAAAATCACCATTCTCTTCAAAAACTAATACAAAAGCTACTGTATCCATAATTGTCAAAAAAATATAGTATTTATTGTTTATTTTTGAGAATTTTACCTTGAATCTCTTCCTGAATTGCTGAAATTTGGCAAGTTTTCACCTGAGTTTTGGTAAAACAAATGTCTTTATTTTTCATATTCATCATTAAGAATTGTAATTGTTCTTGTTGCGCTATCATATAACATGTTTGTGGCGAAAATATTTTCTCTTTCTCCAAGTTCAATTTCCTTTTATTTTTTTCTCCAGTATCTATATTTAATGCTACTGCTTTATTTTCCTCTATTCTTAATAAAATAACATTGTCATCATATTTATAATCATAGTAGTATATATATTTATCTCTGCTAGCGATTTCATATTCCCAATTCTTCTCATCTGTATATCCTCTACCAATATTATCATATGTCCTTGTTTTTCTTAACAATATAAGTTTTATTATCATGTGATTCTATATTAAATATAATTTCTTTTCTTTTTACATTATTTTTCTGGTTCTATTTTTGTCCAACCATACTTAGGTTTTTAACTTTTCACCAACACCAACATATATCGGAGTTTTAGATATTTCATATCTATTATCAGCTGTTGATAATTCAACAAATTTATATTGTCCTGGTCTTAAACCTTTCGTATATTCACCATTTTCATCAGTTTCAACAACTCTATATTTAACACCATCAATATCTTCTTCTGTACCAACTATATTTCCCTTTGAATCATATGCAGTGCTTTCTGCTCCCCATATCATCAACTTCATATATAGCAAACTTTGTTCTAGGCAGCAATTTTCCTGTTTTTGCATCTGTCTTAATTATTGTGAATAATGGAACATCTTCTACACCTATTTTATATACTGCATTATCAGTATCTGCTGCTTCTAAAACAATATCTTTACCAGTATTAATATTTCTAGTTAATGTATCTTCAATAATTGAAACTTCTAGAACACCTGATGTATTTCTTTGTGCTTTTTATTTTTAATTTACCAGAATTTCTTGTATAACCTTCTGGTGGTGCTATTTCTTCAATTGTATATTCACCATTATATGTTTGTCCTGGTTTATACTCATATAATCCACTTATAATAGTGTGGCCATTTGTATCAGTTTCTGCAAGCTTGTCAGTTAATAGATCATTTCCTGAAACCATGAATCCAGCACCTGGTAATTTTTCATTTTTCCCTTTAATATATTTCGTAATATCAATTGAATATCTTTTAGCCTTAATATCTGTAAATTTAACACTTGCTTCATCAAGGTCTTCATTAGTTTTATTAATAACTAAATTTTCACCATTTCCAGATAATATACTAATCGTTGGATTTCCATCAGTATTAACTACTTTAAATTTAACTGGCTCATTTAAATAATATCCGTCAGCATATGTTTCTTTTTAATGTGTATTCAATTCCTGGAATTAATTTTTAAATGTTGCATTTCCGTTTTTGTCGGTTCTAGCTGATAAACTAATTTGCTCACCTTCATATAATTCATATTTAACACCTCTTAAAGCCTCTCTTGTAGCAACATCAACTTTATTCAAAGTAATATTATATTTTGAAATATACTCAAAATTTATTTTTACTTTTGTAGAAAGTATTTTCAGTTGGTTGAATTATTTCAGAACTAATAACTTTATTTTTGTCCGTCAATAAATTGCAATACCATATTTCCATTATTCTCAACAACTTTGAACTTAAGTTTACTATTTTCAGAAATATAATTATCTTCAGTACTAATTTTTCTCTAATGTATATTCTTTATCAACTAACAATCCATTAATAGTTGCAATTCCGTCATTATTTGTTATTCCAGTTTTGCTATTTTTCTTCTCCATCTAATTTTGCTGAATAAATTAATCCTTGTAATTTGTTATTTGTACTTGCCTTTTTTTAGTGTTTATTTCTAAATTAAATTTCTTTTAAAAATTGAATTCCTACTTTATTTGCTTCAAGTTCTGTGTTTAATTTTTCCGTCTTCTGTATTAAGATTAACATTAACTCCATTACTTGCAAATGATGGCTTATTATATTCAGCATTATTTTGATACTCTTTTATTTCATAAGATAATTCTGTTAATTCATTTACATTAAAAACTGTGTTTCCAAAATCAATATAATAATTCTTTATTTTAGACCAATCATTTACTTGATTTTTCTGTTTTTCCAATTATTAGAATCTGACAACCAAATTTTATCAATATCTTCATTTTCACTATAATAAACTTTCGCTTTATCCTTAAGGTTATCAGGTAATTTTATTGGTCCTGTCATAAAATGTATCAATCTTAGAATCTAAATCTGTACCTGTTAATCCTCCCTTATTATTTCTATAAGGGATTACACCATGGATTTTTCATGTTTGTTATTGATGGTGGGAAATTGTTTTTTTAATTGAATAATTACTGTTGCTTTTTCCTGTACCATTTCCATCAATAACACCTACATTTGGTGCATTAACAACATCACCATCTGTATTGTAATTTATAATTTTTTGATTTAAATGTAATTCTTGTGGTGCTACAATTGATGTTGGTATTTCAAGATATCCGACAGGCTCTTCTTTTATTTCCATTACCGTTTATATCATATATCCTTACTTTCTGGCTTTTTCAAAAATATCTTTGAGATGCATCAATTGTATTTCTATTTTCATAAAAATATTTATCATTATTTTCATTATAAATATATACTTTTACATTTGTGTTTTTGCGTATTAGCAAGTGGATTAACTGTAATTAAAACCATTAAAAAGATAAGTTTTGTTCTTTAACTGGCTTATCAGATTTTTAGATATGCTTTTTAAGAACTTTTTGCCATCTTTATCAAAAATTTCATATCCTGCTATGTTAACATTAGCTCCTCTTAAAGATATATTAGATATATCTACGACATCTTTTGGGAATTCCATTAATATTATTGAATTTTTCCAATTATTTAAATCTAATGCATCAGAAGGTGCTAATGTATCTAATAAAAATATTAAAATTTCCTTCTCTTGCTTTGTAAGTACTTTAAAAGTAATTCTCCATTATTTTTAATAATGAATTTAATCTATAATAATTAACTGCTATTTCTGATACACCTTTTGCTGAAAAATTCAGGTGAATTAGCTGTTAATTTTGAAGAATATTCTAAATGTTTATTTATAAATTTCAATTTTTTTCAAATTGTTCTTTAGAAACATTATCCTTTAATTCTTTATCTTCGATTTTCATAACATTATATATAAACAATGATCCAGGATTAATTAGCTTACTAGTTAAGACTTTAATATTTACAACATCTTTTTCATAAATAAATGGATTTTCTATATAATTGTTCCAATTTGAATTATTAAATGCTGCAATTAGCTCATTTGTGTCATTATTATAAACTTTAATCCAACCATCTTCACCTAATAAATTTTTGGTGATACTGAAAATTTTATACCATGATATTTTTATATAATTTTCATTTATTGTAGATTTATCATAAGTGCTTCCCTCTGAAAATTTTTTTCTCCTGATTTTTGAAATAATTTCTAAGTTATTTTTCATGACGCCTTCCAGATTCAATTAACCATCTTGATTCATATAAATCTTCAACTTCATCATTTCCATTATATACTCTAACTGCTCCACTTTTTTTGATACTGAACGGTTTCCTGTTTTTTTCATCATAATAATTATAATATCTATGATAACTAACTCTTGCTCTTGAAGTTTCATAATACCCTGCTGTTAATGTGACCTCTTTATTTTTTATCACCAAATTGAACATTATATTTGTCGGTTATAAGTGTTAATTTATTAAATTCTTCTCTAGTTAAATTTTCTTTAAGCATTTTGTCATTAATTGTCTTTTTTTATTAGTAATCGAAAATGTTGGATAATAAGTACTATTTATATAACAATTTATATTATTTAATACATATTTAACATGTTTGATATTTGGCTCAAGTTTAAAGTCTTCTCTTGTATATTTTTTTCAATTTCATCTTTATTAAAATGAATGAATCAATCTACCCTGTGTCATCATCATATAGATCAATTTTAGAATTATCATTTAATTTAATATACCTATAAAAGCTAACGCTCTTAATTATTACGTAATTATCTAAATCAAATTTATTGTTACCATTATAGTCACTAAAATAATTTCTTTCTGGATTAGATTTTACAATAACTTCTTGATTTCCATCTTTATTGTCTATGTTAAATCCCCATGTTACAGACCAATCTTCAAAATCTTCATCTGGGTTTTCTCCTTCATATCTACTGATTGGATTATCTTTATTAGGTGGATTTATTCCTCCATAATACCTATCTATTCTTGGAGGCTCTATTATTGGTGGTGTATGTGCATATCTTACTGATGACGTTGCTTCTACTTCTTCTGAAATAATTGGATTTTCATAATTTGGATTATTTTCTACAATTGCATGTGCTTTTTGCTTTTAAGATTAAAAATATGCTCATTATTATAATCCATAGCGCTTTCAGGATATAATGTACGAATTTCCATTGTTCCATATCTTGAATATAACTTTCCAATATTTAAAATCCTTATTTTTTTAACTTTCCGTTTGAATTATCATAATCTACTGAATAATCACTTGGTCCTAATCCTCCGATATTGACTTCTACATTTGAAGGATAATGACCATTAAATTGTTCAATATTTGATTCTATTACTCCTTCTTTTTGTAGTAAAATTATCAAAATATAATTGATAATTATCTATATGATAATAATTGCCGAAATTTATATTAAAAATGATTTATAACAATTTTATCATCTTTTTTCGCTAAAGTTTTTTTCGTCATAACTACGATTTTTGAGTATTATAATCTCCTGCTATATAAGCTATAGCATTATCAACTGAACTCTCTACCGTGAATTTTTACTTCTTTTTCGATTGAGTAGTACTTCCATCATTTGCTACATATTCTCCTACTAATTTCACTTTATTATCATTACTAATAAATTTTTAAATTAGCATTTACTTCAACTCTAAATAATACAGTTTTTGCCATTTGGAACTTCTTTTTAAATTTATTTGATTAAGATTTATTCCTACTGAATCATGAGCAATTGTTTCACTTTTCAAGCATTTTTAAACTTTTTCAGTAACATTGTCTTGTGTAAATAAAAGTTTTTGCATTTTTTTAAGCTTCCATTTCCTAAAACTCTTAACTCAATCCATAAATTTTTTTAGATGTGGCATTATAACCTTTATCTCTATCTTTTAATATATGGTAGATATTCTCCTCTATATTTCTGGCTGTTTTTTTAAGAAATAGGCATCAAATGTTACAAAATTTGTGCCTTCAACTCTTTTCTTCTCCATATTGAACAGGTGTATAGTCCCCAGCTTTTTGCGTTTATATTGCTTGTATCTGAGAAATTCTTAACTATTTTTATTTACAGAAAGATTAATTCCTAGCAGTGATAATATAATTAAAATTATAACTGCTATTTGCTTAATTTTTATTAGATTTCATCTTTAGCACACTCCCTAATATTTTTTTCCTATATATAATTGTATATTTAATAGCTTTTTACAATAGTAGTGTATTTTTTTGAAAGTTAATTTTTCCTTTTTCGCAAATGGCTTTTTTACCATTCTTTATTACAAGAAACCCTACAATTAAAAATCAGTATTATTACTAAATAATTTTTTTGAAAAATTTTATTATTTTGTTCTTTTAAACTTTGTTTTTTTCTTATTTTTTTAGTTTTTCATAAGCCTTATATGGCGTAAAAAGAATTAAATTTAAAGACCAGAAAAATTGTTATAATTTTTCCTGGTCTTTTATACATTTATTTTTGTTCCACGTGCAATTATTTGATTGTGTGGATTATATGTATCTTTTGATAAAACTTCAGTTTTAACAGTTACTCCATTCTGTTTGTAAATTTTGTATGTGATTGATGTTGATCCATTTGATCCTTTTTTTGAACTACTTTTTCTGTTCCTCGTGGTAATGTTGGGTCTGTTGTGTATGTTGTTTTAAATGGTACTGTTCCTGTTTTTGATGATTTTATCTCAATGTCATAGTCTCCATCTTCTTTTTAATCCATAAATTTTTGAAGTTCACTATTCTTCCTGCTGATGTTGCTACGATTTTTATTGGATATTTTTCTTGTATTTTTTTGAATACAAAATCTGGTGCTCCCCATGATACTGTAGCATCTGTTCCTATTGGTACATAGCCTACTGTAAACATGTGATTGCTTCTATCAGTTATTCCTAAATTTGCTCTTAATGTTGCATTATATAAGGTACTTGAGACTTGGCATATTCCTCCACCATAGTCTGTTGAGGTTTCTCCATTTACATATACTGATGCTTCTTTATATCCTCTTGCTGCAGTTCTTTTTGCCTACTGTTGAATTGAATGATAGTTTTTCACCTGGCATTACTACTTTTTCCATTAAATCTTTCTGTTGCTAATATTACATTTGTTGCTCTATTGGTATTGCTTGATGCAAAGCTTGTGCTAAATGATGCTATTAAGTCTGGAAATGCTTCTGCTGTTATTGAATCAGTTGTTACTGCTGGATATAATGTTTTTAATTTTTATTTTATATTCTGGCTTGTTTTCTTTTAACATTTCTTTTTGCTTCATTTAAAGCTTATTGCAAAAATCTAATCCTGTTTCTGAAGATGTTATTTTTATATGGATTTTTAGTGAATGTTGCATCTACTGGGCTTTTATAAATGTCATTATGTACTTTTTCAATATCTATTGGTTCTGCTTCTTTTGTGTTGTTGGTATTTCAATTGAATCTGTAGAAAAATCATTTGCCTTTTTCTTTTTCTACTATTAAATCTGCCAGTTTGCTTACATCTGCAATTGCTCCTGTTGTTCCTGCTGTAATTGTTAACGTGTTTCCATCTACATCATAAGTTGGCTGTTTTATTCCATCTGCAAATTTTCCATTTATTTCGTCCATTAGTTCTTGTAGTTTTTCTTGATTTATTGTTACTGTAAGATTGAAATCCTTTTTTATTTCTTTCTGTATTTAATATTGTAAAGTTATTTGTAAATATATCTCCATCTCTTCCTAATTCATGTGCTTTTTTTCTACAACTTCTTCTACATTAAATTTTAAATCTACTTGTTCTGGTAAAAAGCTATATGTTTCTTCATTATGTTTTAATACTATATCTGTTGTCATTCTTTCAGATATTTTTTTGATTTATTTTATTTATTGCATCAGTTTTTTTGATAAATTTGATACATCTTCTCCTAAAATTGATACGCCTTTTTATTATATTTTGAATTTTTTTGTAATTCAATATTGCAAATATTGTAGAAAATACAATTATCGTTGCTGCTAATACAGCTAATATTGTTATGGCTGCTAGTATTGCTGTGTTTCTTTTTTATTATACATTTTTACTATTTTTCTCTGCTTTTTCAAAAACTTTTTGCATCTTCTTCGTTAAGTTTTTTTCTATTTTTCACCTTTCTCTTCTGATTTTTTTCTTACTCATGCAAATTTCCTCTCTTTTTATCGTCATAATTATACAAAAATTAATTAATAAATCAAATCTTTATTTTTACTTTGTTATGGTATAACTTTATCAAATCGTACTAAAAGAAAGGATGATATTATGGATAATTTATTATATGAAAAATAAATCTGGTTGGATTAATGTTTCTGATGATGATAAAAAGCAATATTTTTTTAAGTTTGCTGATGAATATATGTATTTTTGAATCATTCAAAAACAGAAAGGGAAATTGTTGATACTTCATTAAAAAAATAGCTCAAGAAAATGGTTTTGTTGATATTGATTCAAAAATCTGAACTTAAAGTCGGTGATAAAGTTTATTTTGTTAATAGAGGTAAGAATTTATTTTTTTAGCTGTTATTGGTGAGGATTCTATAGAAAATGGTGTCAATATTATTGGTGCTCATGCTGATTCTCCTAGACTTGATTTGAAGCCTAACCCTTTATATCAATCTGGTAATATGGCTTTTTTAAATACTCATTATTATGGTGGTATTAAAAAGTATCAATGGACTACTATCCTCTTGCTATTCATGGTGTTATATTTACTAAGTCTGGAGAGAAAATTACAGTTAAAATTGGTGAAGATGATTCTGATCCTGTTTTTTTGTGATTACTGATTTACTTCCTCATCTTGCAAAAGATCAAGCTTCTAAAAAAACTTTCTGAAGCTATTCCTGGGGAAAAAAACTTGATTTAGCTATTGGAAATATTCCTGCTGTTAAAGATAATGGTGAAGAAGAGAAAGATGCAGTAAAATTAAATATTTTTAAGAATCTTTAAATAAAAAAATATGAAATTACTGAAGAAGATTTTCATTAGTAGTGAACTTGAAATCGTTCCTGCTTTTCAAAGCTAGAAGTGCAGGTTTTGATGAATCAATGGTTGCTGGTTGTGGACAGGATGATAAAGTTTGTGTTTATACTTCTTTAAGAGCTATTCTAAATGTTAGTAATCCTAAAAGGACTGCTGTTTGCCTATTTTTCTGATAAAGAAGAGATTGGTAGTATGGGTAATACTGGTATGGAATCAAATGTTTTTTTGCTACTTTTGTTGCTGAACTTTTTGAACAAGTTGAGTATTAATCGTCCTAACTTACTTGATAAAGTTTTTCTGTAATTCAAAGATGCTTTCTGCTGATGTTGATGCAGGTGTGGACCCTCTTTATTCTGATGTTTCTGATATGGATAATGGTGGTTTTATGGGACATGGTATTAGCTTAAATAAATATACTGGTTCTGGTGGAAAATACAATGCTTCTGATGCTAATGCTGAGTTTGTTTCTGAAATTAGAACTTTATTTAATTCAAATAATGTTAAATTTCAAATCACTGAACTTGGAAAAGTTGATGTTGGTGGTGGCGGTACTATTGCTTATATTTTTAGCTAATCGTGGAGTTGATGTTATTGATTGTGGTGTTCCAGTTTTATCAATGCATTCTCCTTATGAATTAACTAGTAAATATGATATTTATACTGCTTATAGAGGATATTTAGCATTTTTTAATAATTAAAAAGTTATATTTTTTTCTATATTTTTAAAACAATCCACATTTTTAGAACATTTTGTGGATTGTTTTTATTTTTATTATATAATTAATTTTAGTTTTGCCAATATAGCTCAGTCGATAGAGCAACGGATTCGTAACCCGTAGGTCGGCAGTTTGATTCTGCCTATTGGCTCCATTTAAAAAGGCGATGCATTTGCATCGCTTTTTTCTCTATATTATTTTTGTGTTTTAAAAGTCATTTCTTCGTATTTTGAAAGATCTATTCCTTTTTCAAGATATACATCTTCTGTATTCATTACTCTTGTTTGCTCTTTTGAATATCCCTAGCAGATTAGCAAGTTCATATATTTTATCGATATTGTGCCTTCTATTTCGATATATGGTTCTAAAAGTGGCCATTCATCTATCTCTATATCCATGCCTTGGTACGAATAACTGTCTCTTTTGCTTTTCTGCAAGTTTCTTTCTATAATATCCCATTTCTTCTATTAATTTATTCGCCATTTCAAAATTATCTGTTTTTATTTCTATTTCTTTTTACTTCGTCTATATTATAATTCGCTTTTATTACTATATATGTATTTTTATAGTTATTTCAACTATTTCTCCGTCTTGCCTTAATCTAATCCATTTAAAAAAATCTATTGCCTGTATCTTCAATTATTTTTTGTAGCATCTTTTCTATCTTCTAGTTTTTGAAATGTCTATATTGTTTATATTCTCTTCAATATATTTGTCTATTTCTTCATATCCAAATAATTCTTTTAAAAATATTCTTTTTTCTTCTTGATTAAATGTTGGTTTTATATAGGAAATAATATTTATTATCTTTTGTAATGAATTTTTTTGAATTTGTAATCTTATAATCTCCTAACGCTAATTTGTACATTAAGATTGGGCTATAACAGTCATATGTATATATTTTTCTGTATTCGACTTTGTTTAAACTTAGCTCCGATTTCTAATAATTTCTTTTTGATTTGTTCTTTATCGATGTTTAATATCTTGATTTCTAATTCCTGATAATTCATAATTTATTTCCTCCAACATTGCTATTAAGTTTTATTATCTTTCTTATTTCTCAAATTAATCAATTTAAATTTCCTTATCTTTTTCTTTAAGAAATTCTACCATTCTTGAATATAATTAATTTGTTTTTCTATGTCATCAACTTTATTAAGTATTTCATATATACTTTTTTTCTTTTTGATTAAAAAACAATGTGTATTTTTATGAAGTTCCAGGTTAATCTCTCTTTACATCCACCTAATTCTTTCTTTTCTTTTTCCAAAATTACATATATATCTTTTTTTATTATTCGAAATATCAAATAATGTGTAGGATATTCCAAAAATATGATTAAATCTGCAACATCAGCTCTTTGCTTTAAGGTTGGTTATACACTCCTTCCATAATCCATTCGTCTTCATTAATTCTTCTTTTAATGATATTATCTCTTTCTTTTTATCCCTCAGAGCCCACTCTTTTTTATAATTTATATTATCTAGGTTTATAATTGGCAATTCGAATAATTTTTCTAATTTGTTTGCCAATGTAGTCTTTCAGAACCTGGCCCTCCTAATATTAATATTTTTACTAATCTTTTTCATATATATCTTCCAATAAGTTAGATTTTTATTGTATCTTTTTCATCAATTTCTTCTTTTGCTTTTTGCGTATTCTATTCCAGCTCTTTCGCTTGCTCTGATGACTTCTTCAGGCATTCTTAATGAATCTAAATATTTTTCTTTTTCACTTTTTTTCTTTATCAGGATTTTTTTCTGCTAATAATTTTGGTTCTGCTTTTGGTTGGTAATACTTTTGTGCATTGCATCTTTTACCATTTTAAACATGCCTGTCACAACTGACCCTAAATATTTTTCCTACTTGAATTATTGAGTTTTTAAATTTTCCTGTTTTGGATAGATTTATTTTTGTCTAAAAAGTTCTTTTGCTTGGGTGGTAATCTTCATCTTTTTCCCTTTTTCTCTAGAAATAACTCTTCCATTTTTTTATCTATGTCTAAAACTAAATTTTACTTTTTCTACTTGTTTATCATCTAAGTTGCATTGTCCTTCATATATTACTGCATTATCTCTGTATTTTCTTACTTTATATTGCTCTATTTGTTCTTCTGTCGGCTTAATCTTTTATAGCACTGAACTCATACTGAGCTTATATCAACATTTTTGAGATAATACGTCGAAAATTCAGTGCTCCTGCAAAGAAAAAAATGTTTTTCTTTCTTCCAAGTGATGAAATTATATTGCTTGGCTTTATATGTCCACTTTTTTTAATATCTTATCACAATTTTTCTTCACTTGTTATGTGATATAATCCTTGATTTAAAAGCTTCTTTCTTAATTTCTTGTGATTTATCCAGTTTTTGTATATATGGCTTTTTGTTGCAATGAGAAAGCCCATACATTGCTATAAAACTTTCTAATAACATCTTTTGTTCTCCCTATGCTAATATTATCTCATAATGAATTTTTATTTACAATAATTTGTTTGTTAGTAATTATTGCATAAAAATTTTTCCTTAAAACTTTGATTTGATCCAACGATTTAGAGATTTACAACTCTCTTACTATCTTAACAATAAATATAAATATTAATTGACTTTCTTTATTAAAAGAGTATTTAAACAAAAATGTAATAAGATATAAAAAAATCCCCTGCTTTCACAGGGGTAGAAACAATTCTGTTTCCATTAGTTCCAATTATACCACCAAGCAACAAATACCATAATCCACAAACCTAAACAACTGATAGTGGATATTAATCCCCACCAAAAATAGTGGACATTTTTAGGGTAAATACTTATCCCCCGTGGCATTGTGACGTACACCCCTGATTCTTTATTATCAGTTAATGACTCTCTCATCTTCATAAGAAGATTTGTTTTTTCGAGAGAACTTGCATCTTCAGGGAGATTCTCAAGTTCAGCATATGCCTCAGTCAGATTCTTGTACCAATATCCTACATCATTCTTAGGTTGATGTAAAAATATAGATACAACACCTTCTGTTAGGTTGTTTTTCTCTGCATAAGAAATCGCTTTTTGCAAGTTCTTCCTTTGCAAGTTCAACCGTATTGGCATCTGCTGCTCTCTTGATGTATTGAGTGCAATTCATATCAAACTGTACAGCTTTTACAATCCGCACAGTCGACCATGCACAGAATACCAGTGTTGCCACAATAGCAAGAGCAATGATTTTTGATGCTTTTCCCATTTTGTTACCTCCTAACAAATGATTTTGGAACCACACAATATGTATACATATAAATTGTAACATAAATTATATAATTTGTCTATTATGTAATTTATTATAATAATTCAGAAGTTATATCGTTATATAAATCCTAACAAAACTATTCATAAGAATAATACAATAAAAAGTAAATTTAAAAACTTCTAGCGTTCATACGCATATGTTAAGACATACTTTTTTTCAACTAGATGCATTGAGTCTAGAATGAATGCTTTAGTATTATCAAAAATTTTTATGTCATAAAAATATAGAAATAACATTAAATATATATACTTCTGTTTTCAATAAATTTACTATTGAAGAACTTAATAAAATAAATGATGTTTTTTTAAATAAATGTTTGCCTATTATGGTATTACTATGGTACTTACAAAAAATAAGTCTAAAAACCTTTTAAAATTAAAGGCTTTTAGACTCTTGATTTTGGTGCGGATGAAGGACTCGAACCCCCACGCCGTTGGCACTGGTTACTAAGACCAGCGCGTATACCAATTCCGCCACATCCGCGTTTACGTCTTTTTATTGTAATCTTTTTATTCAAAAGTCAATACATGTATTTTAAAAAAATCCAGGAATAACCCGGATTTTTGATTAAAATGCATGTCTATTTTCTTTGTTTTTAAATAATTTAAATATTTTTTATATAATTTTTTTATACCATGGTACTTTGTCTATTAGTGCTAAATCCATTGGTTCTCGTTTTTGACAATGTTTCATTTGAAGTAAATTTTTTTGTGTCTTATTTTTCTTCCTTTTGGGCAAACAATTCTTTTTCTTTCTATGACATTTTGTTTATTTATTTCTTCTAATCCAATTAATATAGCTCTTTCTCTAATGTTTATGGCGTAATCTCTATATATTATTGATAGTAAATAACCAGTTTCTGGTTTTATTTGGTTTAGTCAATCATCTGAGTAAAGTCAATATTTGATTTATAATACATGTCTGAATTTACTTTTTAAAAATTTGATAAATGTGATTGGAATATTATTTATTATTGAATAGTCTGTATGTTTTAATACTTCAATTACTTCGCTACATGCTTGTCTATAAGCTAATTTCATATTAACCCTCTTTTTGTTTTATTTTTTTATCTTTTTCTAGTTCTTCATTAACTATATCAATTGCCTCATAAAAATCCTGGCTCATTCTTTCTTTGGCCATATATTGCTTCTAAATCTTGTCTTGTTATTGTTTTTACTGGATTTAATGAGACTTTTTCTTCTTTTCCTCTTTTTCAGGTTTTTAAATATTTCTGTTTTTCCTGTTTCTTTTTATATATTCTGGAGAAATTAATGTCTTTTTCTTGTCCTTTTTATTAATGTTTGTACAGCCATTACTATTTTTTTCTGAAGTTTGTGGTTTTTCTCTTCTGCTTTAATTTCTTTCTTTTTCTACAGGTACTGACTTCGCAACAATTATACCATCTTTGTCTGGTTTTATTTTTGTGTTTCAAAATGTGCTTTTATATATTTGTTCTATTATATTAGTTGCATCTTGTTCTTCATCTATTATATTATTTTTCCTGCTCTTCTATTGGCAATACATCTTCTGATTTTGTTTCTTCGATGCTTTTTAGATTTTTAATATATCAATATTATTATCTTTTGCCTATTTCTACATTTAATTTATTTATAACTTGTTCTTCTTTTTATTTCTGGTTTTGAATTAAGTTCTTGTTCAATTTTTTTGCTTTTAGTGATTCTAAAATGCTTGATGAACTTGGTTCTTTAAGTTCCTGACTTACTGAGTTTTTTTAATTTCTGTATTTATATTTATTGTTTGATCAATATTAGAAATCATTTTTTGATGATTTTTGTTATTGCTTCTATTCTTAATTCATTTTCTCTTATTTTTCTTTTTTTAATTCTTCTCTATCATTTTGGAATTGAATTTATTTGTTCATCTATTTTTCTTATCAATTGCTTCATCAATCACTTTTTTTAGGTGGTTGTAAATGCCTTGAATTTATAATTTGCAATGTTTTATTGATTTTCAATATTGAATTATAGATTTTTTTATATTTTTAATATCTATTTTTGTTTTGTCATCTGCTTCTTCTGTCTCAATTCCTTCATTATTGGATTCATTAATTAACTTTATTAATATTTCTAAATTTTTGTATTCATCAATTATACTTTGTGGTGCGTTTTCGATATTTGGATATTTTTTTCTTCTATTAATTGCTTTTCTTATTGTATATTGATTTACTGGAATTTTTATCAATCTTTTCTTGTTCTTTTTCTTATATATTCACTTTCATCTTTTTCCGAAACATCTGATGAATTCATCTCTTTAAAAAAATATCAAAATTTTTTTAAATTATTTTCATATTCTTCTATTAATGTGACATTTATTTCTATATCATTTGATGATTTTTACCTTTTTCTGTTGTAAAAATCAGACTCTGACACTTCTAATATATTTAATAATGTCTGTATTGTATATATCTCATCCTGTACACTTATTGGTGCTGATGTAATATCTGAATATTTTTGACATTAATAGTATTCTTCTAGTTTTTTTAATTTTTTTATTAAATGCATCCATCAATTCATTCATTTTATCATTTGTATTTTTGCATTAAATAAATTTCCTCCAATTTATGTATTCTTTATAAATTTACCATTATGGTATCTTATTGTCAAATCTATTTTTTTATAATATTTTTATTAAAATAGTTGACTTTTTTTCACATAAGTGAGTATACTTATATTGTTAGTCAAATGGGTCAGTAGCTCAGTTGGACAGAGCAACGGCCTTCTAAGCCGTGGGTCGGGGGTTCGAATCCCTCCTGGCTCACCATTTTAAACTAACTTCGAGGCGTAGCGCAGTTGGTAGCGCGCGTGGTTTGAGACCATGAGGTCGCAGGTTCGATCCCTGTCGCCTCGACCATTAAATGGCTGTTTTTAATAAAATTCAGCAGAATTCAAGAATAGTCAAACAAGTATAAAGTACTATTTTTCTAAGTAATTTAGAAAAATAGTACTTTTTAATTTAATTCTTTTTCAAATTTTGTAGTGGATAAGTTTATAAATACTTATTCACTCTATTTTTTTATACCATTTTAGAATATACATATCGATAATCATAAATTTTTAATATAATTAAACATACTTAATTAAATTTTTTTCTATTCTTTCATTTTTTAAAAATAAATTTTATTGTTTATAGCTTCTTCTAACACTTTCTTTAGTAAAATTTTATCTCCATACCATTGAATTAAATTAACGAAATCTTCTAATGAACACCATTTATAGTCTATACTTTTCTTCATTCAAAAATAATACCAGTATCATTAACCCTAGAAATAAAAAAACATATTCTATACAATCATTTCCTAAGGATTTATATTTAAGTATCCAATTTAAATATGTAGATTCTAATACATCTAAGTTGGTTTCTTCTTTTATTTCTCTTTTTACAGTTTCTTTTTAAGGATGAATCTTCATTTTCACATCCTCCAGTAACAACATACCAAAAAGATTTTTTAAATTGTGGATCTTTATCGCTTCCTAATAGCGATAAAAATTCATTTTTATCATTTATAATAAATGATAATATTTTTATTCATAGCAATTCCTCACTTTCAATTATGTATAATTCAATTTTATCTCTAATTTTCCACTTTTTTCTACCTTTAGGTGCAATTAACTTGAATAATTTATTATTTTTATCCTAAAACTTTTTGTATTAATTCCTGATTATTATATAGTGTTATTGCTTGTGAAGTAATTTAATTTTAAAATTTGTGTCTATGATTTCATCTCCATCTATGTTGCATACGGTTTCTTCTTTTTAATTTTTATGGTTATTTCTGTTGTTTTGAAATTTATTTATACTTTTTGATTGTTCATGTGTGCCTTTTTTTATTTTTATGATAAGGCCTGGTAATTTATATTTTTTTCATGTCTTTGGCATAATAAATGTCCAATAATCCATCATTGTATTTGCTATTTGGAGCAATCTGAAATCCTCCACCATAGTACATTCCATTTGCTACAACTATTGTTGTAAACTTTCCTTTTTGCTGTTGTTCTTTGCTTGTGAATTCTGCTTCTTTGTTTTTATATTTAAAAAAATGTATATATTAGACTGGCATTATATCGTTGTTTGATTGGAATTAATTTGTTTTTTTATTATTTTTAGTATTATTCCCAACGTCTGCATCAATTCCAAAACATGCAATATTTATAAAATATTTATCATTTATTTGAGCGACATCTATTTTTCGTACATTTGGGTGCTTTTGTTTTAAAATTGATTTATAAAAATCGTTTCCTGTTCCAACTGGTATAACGCCCTAAATAATTTTGACTGCCCATAATATTATTTAGAATTCTATTTATTGTTCCGTCGCCTCCGTACGGCTATGATTATATTTTTGCGTATCTAAATATTTTTTTAATGCATCTTTCATCAGATTGTCTTTTGATATTGTTTCGATTACATAGTCTATTTGTAGCTCTTGGCATACTCCTTTTATCTTTTTCTGATATTGTGTCTAATCTTTTATTTAATGAAAATTTATTTACTATAAAAACATGTCTCATTGTTTTTACTCCATTTATGTTCTTTTTATTAATTCTTCTAATTTTTTTCATTAAGTAGTTATTGCTTTTTGGAATCTTTTTATTTATTATATGAATCCATGTAAACTTCCCCTTAAGTTTTTATTAGGCTTGACCTTTCCATTCTTTATAAAATTCATCTAAAAGTTTTTCCATATATTTTGGTTCTTTCAATGGCTATTTCTCTCGCCGTTTCTGTGTTTATTTTTGTCTTTTATTTTTTTAATAATTTTTCATAAAAATGATTAATTGAATGTCTTTCTTTATTTCTATATTCTTCATAATTTTTGTATTTCAATGATTCCCATATCTGGATTATATATTGTATTACCCTTCTTTCCACCAAATGCAAAACATCTTGCGATACCAATTGCCCCGATGCTGTCTATTCTATCGGCGTCTTGAACAATTTTTCCTTCTTCTGAAATTTCTGTTATATTAAATCCACCTTTATATCCCAAGTTATTAATTGAATTTAATATGTTTTTCTAAAATCGTCTTTATCTATTTCATTATAAATATTCAATTTTTTTCATTAGTTCTATGAGATTTTTCTACTACATTTCCTTTTTGAGAATTTTTCATCAAATACATCATGTAATAATGCAATCATTTTTGATTACAAATTCATTTTGATGCTCTGTTTCATTAATTTTTATTGCTAAGTCATGAACTCTTTTGATATGCCACCAATCATGTCCTGTACTTTCTTTGATAAAATTGCCTTTAATATAATTTTTCTGATATTTTTAAAATTTCGCCTTTATTCATTGTTGTACTCCTTTTGAGCTATTATACTATAAAAATGCCAATGTTTGTCTTCTCCTAATGCTGTTGGTTTATCATTTTCTATTTCTTCAAATACTATGATCTTAAATTTATTAAATAATCTTTTTAACATCTTCTTTGTCAAAAACTCATGTCTCTATATTCTTTATTCCATGAATCATTGATTCCAAATATTGTTCCTACAAAATATCCATTTAAATTAATTGATTCTACAATTTTTCTGCCACATTGATTTGAAATATTCTTTTTACAAAATGATAAACTAAAATTAGCTATTATCAAGTCGGTATTTGGAATTTTTAAATCTTCTAGTTTTTGTTTTTAAATTGAAAATATTTTTGCTTTATCTTGTGATAGTCTTTCTCTTATTATTTCTTCAACATTTTTCTTTATCTATTCCAAGTACTTTTAAAATCATTATTTATTAAATATACTGTATCGTTTCCTTGACCACATCCTAAATCTATTGCATTAGTAGACTTTAAATTTAGACTATCAATCAAAAACTTCACATTGTTTCTTGGATATTCCTTTTTTTGTCTTATCATAATATTGTTTCCAATTCTGCATTTATATACCTCTTATATCGTCTATTTAATTTATTTTTAGCACATTCAATGATTTTTGTCTTTTTATTTGTATTAATTGTATATTTTTTTAGTTTTATTTTATAATTATTATGTAACCAATTGTTGAGCTAAGTGATTTAAGTGATTACTTGCTTTTTATTTGATGTTAGGAGGACATCATGGATAATGCTTTAATTACGCTTCTAATGGGAAGCAGATACCCTGTTGCAGGGCAACCTACTCGCGGATTGCGTTTTTGATATTGGAGACGCCAATCCTTGTACTTTCTTAGAGAGAATGATGAATAATCATCTCTTCTCTATCATTGACTTTTTACTAGTTATGAGCCATTTCGGAGCGATCTGGCTTATAGGAAGCTATGCAAATTACATAGCATAGGTTTCCTTGCCTATTATATCGCTGATATGGGGAATGTGTTGTTCCTCAATATCGCGCCCTACGGCTCAAAGTCTAATAACTATGTGGTCTATTTGCCACATCAGTTGAGATAAAGAGCAGGTGAATTCTATTAAGTATCGTATCTAAAAATCCTTTTTTCAAACTATACGGTTTTGTATAATTTGAAACTTGATGAGGCAAACATTCCTATTGGGGATACTAAACCGGACATTAGTGCCGATGAATTTTTAAGTATGATATGAACAAAAAGACCAGCGATTGCTGGTCTTTTTGTTTATTATAAAGTATTAATTGATATATTCATCTCTTACTTTTTCTTGATATTGTGTATCCCATTGCTGCTACTAAAAGCTGTTAACGTGATTCCAACACCTGTCATTTGTAATACTTTTGTTTATATCTAATCCTGTCTTTGGTACTAATACTAGAGTGGCTTGTTGTTTCTTTCCTTTCTTTTCTTCTTCGGTGTCTGTTTCTTCAAAGCCTGCATTGTTCTTTGTTTTTTCTATTCCGACTTTGTTTACTAATGTTCCAAAATTGTCTTTTAATTTGTCCACTTTAATGTGATACTTAATTCTTTACTTTCTCCTGGATTTAGCTCTATTTCTTTACTTACAATTTTTTTCCTTTTTCGATTCTCCAATCTGGATTCTCTGATGGGTTCATTGTAAAAGTATTTTGGAATGTTTTTCTTGAACTACTGTGCTTCCTTTGATTTCTCCAGTATTTCTTACATTGATTGAATATCTTACTTTTTACTTCACTATTTAATATCTTCTTTACTGGGATATCTAATTTTGTGAATTTTTCCATTTCTGAATGTTCTCTTCTCTCCATCGATTGTTGCTTCTTTTAACTCTTTATCTATTTCAATATTGAAAACTTTCTTCTCATAATAATGTGTGATCTTTTGGTCTTCTTCTGTTATTACTGGTTTTAACATTTTTCAGATTTTTTTCTGTTGATACCAAATTATAATACTCAATGTCTTTTTGCTTCAGCATTATATGGTTCATTGATATTTCCTTTTTATTACTTCGTCATTTTGTAATTTCATTCCTGTTGATTTCTCTACATAACTTACTACTACTCTTCCGAATTTTTTTCTTGTATAAATATGTTACTACTTTTTCTTCTTGAGATATCTTTCCATTTTCATTTCCTTCTACCTCTACGAATTCATACGCGTCTTGATCTATATCGTTTGGTTTTGTTGTTTGATATGCATCGCCTACGTGGCCTGTGATGACTTTATCTTCCTTCAATTTCATACTTCTATTTGATTTTAACACATATTTTACTGTTACTTTTTGAACCTATTTCTGCTGGTATTTCTTTTGTATTATTTTCTGTTATCTTCTTATTTGTTTCTTTTTAAGTTTATTTCAGCTTTAACTTTGTTTGTTACTTTTTAGATTATCTTCTGAAATCTTTAAGTCTTTATATACTAATTTGATTTCTTTCTTAATTTCTACTTCTTTATCTCCATTACTATGTGTATCTATGTTGTTTAGATTTTTCAATCCATGTAATTGTTTTGCTTTCATCATCATAACTTCCATCTGTTATGTTTTGATTTACTTAAATCCAATTTGAATGGTAATTCATCAACTATTTTTACTACGCATCTCCCATATATTCCTTTTATCTTACCTTTGTAAGTTATTGTATATGGTATTATTTCGTCTGCTTTTTGTTATCTTTTGTTAAAGTTGATTCTTTTTTTCTACTTTTTGAATCTTCTATCTTACCTTCTGTTATTGGCTTTTATTGTGTTTGTTATTGTGTTTCCATTTACAACTGATGTGTAATACCTTAATTCACCTTGATGTACTTCTGTTTCTGTTACTGTATATACATTTTCTGCTCCGGTTGTTGGATTATATTTTGGTAAGTTCTTGAATTCTACTTCCCAGTTTGCATCTGTTGTTCTATTACCTTTTGACTTCTTTGTCTGCAACTACTTCATTATTATTTCTTACCTCTATCTTAATTGATTCTGGTCTCTTATTTTTGCATTATTTCCGTCTATCCACTTTTTGTTGGCTTTTAAGCTAATAGTTGTTCCTGGTACTGCATATGTATTTACTACTTTAAATCCTTCTGTAATATTTCCTGATGTTGTTGTTGTATAAAATTCTAAGTCGTTTGGATTGTTTGGTTCTTCTGTTATTGTGTAATTTATTGGATCTGCATTTTTATTGTACTTTGGTACATTTTCAAATATCTTCTTCCAACTTTCTTCTGTTATTAATCCTGTTACTGGGCTTTCTTTTACAATTCTTCCTTCTTCATCTTTTACTTGTATCTTAACACTTGTTGGTCTCTTATTGTTTTGGTTTGAATTATCCTTCCACTCTACTGTGATCTTTGGTGTTACTTCTTCATTTGGTACTTCAAATTTGTTTGTTACCGTGAATCTGCTCTTGTAATTTCCACTTACTGTTGCTTTGTAGAACTTAAAGTCATTTTTGATTTACTTCTACTTCTTGTACATTGTACACTTCTTCGTTTCCTAAAAGCATCATATTTGTCTAATTCGAAGTTATAGCTCCATCCATCTGCTGTGTTTTTTGTTTCCGATTTGTACTTTGCTTGCAACTATTTGGTTATTTCTATTTAATACTTCATATTTGATTGAAGATGGTCTCTTGTTTGCTTTATTGCTTTCGTCATCCCATGTTTTTACTTACTTTTTACTGTAACTTTTTCGCTTGGTACTGTGAATTTATTTACTACTGCAAATCCGTTTGTTTGTTCTCCACTTATTTTCTTTGTATAGAATTTTAAGTCGTTTGCATTTACTTCTTGTTCTTCTACTGTGTATGTGATTTCATTTCCTTGTGCATTGTATTTTTGCAAGATTTGTAAATGTGTAATTCCAATTTGCATCTGTTGTTCTGTTTCCACTTACTACTTGTTCTACGTCTGTTACTCCACCTTTTTAAGATATACTTAATTGATTGTGGTCTCTTGTTTGCTTCATTGTTGTTGTCTTCCCAAGTTTTTATTTACATTTATTTCAATCTTTTCGTCCGGTACTTTGAATTTGTTTGTTATTACATATTCGCTGTCCTTGTCTCCTGTTATCTTCTTTTCATAGAATTTTAAATCTTCTGTTTGTTCTTCGATTTCTTCTACTGTGTAATTGATAACATCTCCATATCCATTGTATTTTGCTACATTTTCAAATGTGTATGTCCATTCGTTTCCTGAGCCTGTAACTCTTTCTTCTCTTACTATTGCTGCATTATTCTTTAATTGTACTTTGATTGCTGTTGGTCTCTTATTTGCTGCATTGTTGCTATCTTCCCATACTTTTTTTAACTTTTACTGTTACTTTTTTTCGTCCGGTACTTCGAATTTTTTGTTACTTTATATCCTTTGTCGATGTCCCCTGTTACTGTTATTTTATAGAATTTGAAATCGTCTGGGCTATTTGGTTTCTCTTCTACTGTATATGGGATTGGATCTCCGTTTTTGTCGTATTTTGGTACATTTTCAAATACTTTGTTCCATTCTTCATCTGTTGGATTTCCTGTAACATTTCCTTCTTTTACAACTTTTCCTTCTTTATCTTTTACAATTATTTTTACATTGCTTGGTCTCTTGTTTCCATTATTGTTATTGTCTTCCCATGTGATTGTTACTCTTGGTGTTACTTTATCATTTGGTACTACAAATTTGTTGGTTACATTGATTCCTGCTTTGTAATCTCCACTGATTGTTGGTTCATAGAATTTTTAAATCTCCTGGATTTACTTCTTCTTCTCTTACAGTGTAACTTATTTCGTTTCCGGTGTTTGCTTCATATTTTACTAAATTGCTAAATTCGTATGACCAATTTGTATTTGTATTGCTTTCTCCTGTTACGATTTGTTCTACTGTTGAACCGTTTCCTGATAATACATATTTGATTGAAGCTGGACGCTTATTATTTGCGTTTGAATTATCATTCCATGTTTTGCTTACGTTTACATTGATTCTTTCGTCCGGTACTTTAAATGTATTTACTACATTAAATCCTGCTTTATAATCTCCGTTTACTTGCTTTGTATAGAATTTTAATTCGCCTTCATTTGCTTCTTGCTCTTCTAATGTGTTTGATTTCATCGTTATGCTCGTCATATTTTTGCTAGACCTGTAAATGTATGTGTCCAATCTGCATCCGTTGTTTCATTTCCTGCTACAACTTTTTCTGATACTACTGTTTCTTTATTCTTTAATACATATTTGATTGAGACTGGTCTCTTTCTGTTTGCATTATTTGAATCATTCCATGTCTTGCTTACATTTACATTTATCTTGTCTGTTGATTGTGTAAATGTGTTTGTGATTGTGTTTCCTACTATTGATTTTTGTATAGAATTGTAAATCTCCTGGATTTACTTCTTTTTCTTCAATGTATATGTGATTGTGTTTCCTTGTGAATTATATTTTTGGTAAGTCTGTGAATGTGTGTTTCCATTCATTTCCTGTGCCTGTTAATTCTTGTGTTCTTACCACATTTGCTCCATCACTTAATTCAATGTTAACGCTTGATGGTCTCTTGTTACTTACGTTTGAACTGTCTTCCCATTTCTTTGTTATTTTTTACTTTTTACTTTATCATCTGGAAATTCTAAATGTATTTGTTACATTGAATCCTGATTGATAATCTCCATTAACTTGTTTTTCATAGAATTTTAAGTCTCCTGGGTTTACTTCTTGTTCTTCTACTGTGTATGTAATTTCGTTTCCTTGTGCGTTGTATTTTTGGTAAGTTTGCAAATGTGTATGACCAATTTTCATTTGTTGTTGTGTTTCCGATAACTGTTTGTTCTTTTTGTTGAACCGTTTCCTGATAACACATATTTAATTGATGCTGGTCTCTTTCCATTTACATTTTGAATTATCTTCCCATGTTTTTACTACATTTACTGCGATTTTTATCTTCTGGAACTTTGAATTTGTTCTTGATATTAAATCCGCTATTCATTGATCCAGTGATTTCTTTTTCATAGAATTTTTAATTCATCTGTATTTACTTCTTGCTCTTCTAATGTGTATGTAATTTCATCACCTGTTGCACTGTATTTTTGGCAAGTTTGTAAATTTGTATGACCAATCTGCATTACTATTTGTTTTTCCACTTACAACTTGCTCTATTGGTGTTACTCCACCTTTTAAGATGTATAATTGACGCTGGTCTCTTTGTATTTGCATTATTTTTCGTCTTCCCAAACTTTGTTTACTTGTACTTCAACTTTTTCATCTGGTACTTCAAATGTGTTTACTACATTGAATCCTGACTTGTAATCTCCACTGATTGCTTTCTTATAGAACTTAAAAGTCGTTTGCACTTGCTTCTTGTTCTTCCAATGTATATGTGATTTCGTCGCCTGAATCATTGTATTTTGCTACATTTGTGAATGTGTGATTCCAATCTGCATCTGTTGTGTTATTTCCACTTACGACTTCTTCAATTGGTGTAGCTCCACCTTTTTAATACATATTTTATACTTGCTGGTCTCTTGCTGGCTACATTTTGAATTATCTTTCCATTCTTTTGTAACTGCAATTGTAATCTTATCTTCTGGTACTTTGAATGTGTTGATTACATTGAATCCACTTTCTTTGCTTCCAGTGATTACTTTTGTATATAAATGTGCATTTTCTGTTATTTCTTCTTCAACACTGTATTGGTATTCTTGTCCATTTGAATCATATTTTGCTAAGTTTTCAAATGTATATGACCAATTTTCGTCTGTTGTGTTGTTTCCACTTACGACTTTTTCAATTGGTGTTGCTCCACCTTTTAAGATGTATTTGATTGAACTTGGTCTCTTGCCTTTAGCATTGCTACTGTCAATCCATGTTTTGGTTGCTTTTACGTTTATTTTTTCTTCTGGGACTTTAAATGTATTTGTTACATTAAATCCATTTACTTCTTTTGCATAGAACTTTAAGTCGTTTGCATTTACTTCTTGTTCGTCAACTGTGTAAACTATTTCGTTTCCTTGTGCGTTGTATTTTGGAAGATTTGTAAATGTATAATTCCAATTTTTCATCTGTTGATATATTTCCGATTACTTCTTGTTCTTTTGTTAAACCATTTCCTTTTTAATACATACTTAATTGATGTTGGTCTTCTGTGGTTTGCATTGTTATTGTCTTCCCAATGCTTTTGTTACTTCTACTTCAATTTTATCTTCTGGTACTTTGAATTTATTCTTTATTGTTATTCCTGTTTTTATATTCTCCAGAAATTTCTTTTGTATAAATTTTTAATCCATCTGTTGCTGCTTCTTGCTCTGCAACTGTATAAAGCAATTTCATTTCCTTGTGCGTTGTATTTTTGGTAAGTCTGTAAATTTGTATGACCAATCTTCATTTGTGCTTGTATTTCCTGTTACGACTTGCTCTTTTTGTTAAGCCATTTCCTGATAATACATACTTGATGCTTGCTGGTCTCTTAGCGTTGGTATTTGAATTATCTTCCCAAACTTTGTTTACTTGTACTTCAATTTTATCATCTGGTACTGTAAATGTGTTTGTTATATTTAATCCTGTTACTTGTTTTTGTATAGAATTTGAAATCTCCTGGATTTACTTCTTGTTCATCAACTGTGTAAACAATTTCGTTTCCTTGTGCATTATATTTTTGGAAGATTTGTAAATGTATAATTCCAATCTGCATCTGTTGTTGTATTTCCTGTTACTGTTTGTTCTTTTGTTTGATTATTTCCTGATAATACATATTTTATGCTTGTTGGTCGCTTTCCGTTTGCATTGTTGTCATCTACCCAATGTTTGTTACTGAAATGTCTCACTGTTTCTAATGGTACTTTAAATGTATTTACCATATTAAATCCATTTTTATAATTACCATTTGCTTGTTTTACATAGAATTTTTAAATCATTTTGATTTGTTTCTTGTTCTTCTATTGTATATATTATTTCATTTCCTTGTGAGTTGTATTTTGGAAGATTTGCAAAGGTGTAATTCCAATCTGTATCACTAGTTGTGTTACCTGTTACTACTTGTTCTGTAACATTTCCCTCTCCTGTTAATACATATTTGATTGATTCTGGTCTTTTTCCATTTATATTATTATTATCTTCCCAATGCTTACTTACATTTACTGAGATTCGTTCATCTGGTACATGGAATGTATTTACAATATTTAATCCTGTTATTGATTTATTATAGAATTTCAAGTCCCCTGGAGTTACTTCTTGTTCATCTATTGTATAAACAATTTCGTTTCCTTGTGAGTCATATTTTGGTAAGTCTGTAAATTTATAATTCCAATTTTTCATCTGTTGTAGTATTTCCAGTTACAATTTCTTCTTTTGTTTTATTATTTCCTGATACCAAATATTTGATTGATATTGGTCTTTTTCCATTTATATTTGAATTATCTTCCCAATGCTTTGTTACTTCTAATTCTATCTTATCTTCTGGTACTTTAAATGTATTTTTATTGTAATTCCTGTTTTATATTCTCCAGAAATTTCATTTGGTAGAATTTTAATCCATCTGTTGTTGCTTCTTGTTCTGCAACTGTGTATACAATTTCATTTCCTTGTGCATCGTATTTTGGTAAGTCTGTAAATTTATATGACCAATTATCATTTGTACTTGTATTTCCTGTTACTGCTTGTTCTTTTTGTTAAACCGTTTCCTGATAATACATATTTTATTGATGCTGGTCTTTTTCCATTTGCATTTGAATTATCTTCCCAAACTTTATTTACTTGTACTTCAATTTTTTTCATCTGGTACTGTGAATGTGTTTGTTACATTTAACCCCTGTTACTTGTTTTTATAAAATTTCAAATCATTTTGATTTACTTCTTGTTCATCAATTGTATAAGTAATTTCATTTCCCTGACTATTATATTTTGGCAAATTTGTAAATTTGTATAACCAATTTTCATTTGTTGTCGTACTTCCTGTTACTGTTTGTTCTTTTGTTAAACCATTTCCTGTTAATACATATTTGATACTTGCTGGTCTCTTTCCATTTACATTTGAATTGTCTTCCCATGTTTTGTTTATTTGTACTTCTGTTTTTCATCTGGTACTGTAAATGTGTTTTGTTATACTATACTTGTTTATTGATTTTTATAGAATTTTTAAATCATTTTTGATTCACTTCTTGTTCATCTATTGTATAAGCAATTTCATTTCCTTGACTATTGTATTTTTGGCAAATCTGCAAATGTATAATTCCAATTTTTCATCATTAGTTGTACTACCTGTTACTACTTTTTCTATTGGAGTTGATCCACCTTTTTAGTATATATTTAATACTTGCTGGTCGCTTTCCATTTGCATTTGAATTATCTTCCCAATGTTTTTGTTGCTGTAACATTTATTGTATCTAATGGAACAGCAAAAAGTATTTTCATATTCTAATAATTCTGCTGTTACTGGGTCATTATTTTTGTGTGAATTTGACGTTTATATTGCCAAGATTTGTATAAAATCTTAAATCTCCTGAATTTACTTCTAGTTCTTGTAATGTGTATGTTATTGATTTCCGTCTGTTGTGTATCTATGAATATTACTAAATGAGATGTTCCAACTTTCTGCATGTGAATCACCTGTAGCAGTTTCTTCATAGTACTTCCATCTGATCCGTGTAATACGAATTTTATAGATGTAGGTCTCTTGCCATTTACATTATTATGATCATTCCATTTTTGTTATTCCTATATTAGTGATGAACATGCCAAAATTGCAATTATTTGTTATTTCATATTCTCTAGTATTTCCTGTGGTTTCTAATAAGTTTATTTGATTACTATAATGCCATATATTGTTCATATCTTCTGATAATTGATAATCTATTTCATTTCCTTGTGCATTATATTTTTGGTAAGTTTTTCAAATTTGTAATTCCAATTTTTCGTCAGTATTCGTATTACCACTTACTGTTTGTTCTATTTGGTTTTGTTCCACCTGTTAATATATATTTAATACTTTGTGGTCTTAATGATGTTATATTTCCATTATCATTCCAATGCTTCGTTACATTAATATTAATTTTATCGTCTGGTACTGTAAATGTATTTGTTATATTATATTTGTTTATTGATTTTTGTATAAAATTTTTAAATCTGATGCATTTTACTTCTTGCTCATCAACTGTATAAGTAATTTCATTTCCTTGACTATTATATTTAGGTAAATCTGTAAATGTATAGTTCAATTATCATCTGTTGTTGTACTTCCTGTTACTATTTGCTCTTTAGAAATTCCACCACCTGTTAATATATATTTAATACTTTGTGGTCTTTTTATGATTTACATTATTACTGTCTTCCCAATGTTTTTGTTACTGCAATAGAAACTTTTTCATCTGGAACTGTGAATGTATTTATTATTGACCCTTCTATTTCATTCGTGTAGTAATTTCTTCTTGATGGAATTTCACCAATAGCTGCTTCAACAATAGCTGCTTCACCATTATTTGTATAGAATTTTTAAATCACCTTTATTAACTTCTTCTTCTGTTGCAGTGTAGTAAATTTTTCATACCTGATTTGGTGTATTGTGGTAATCCTAGCCATGATGCTATCCAATAGTCTTCATTTGGATCACCATTTAGGACTTCTTCATATTTACTACCATCATTACCTTTTAATATGATTTTTATTGATGCTGGTCTTTTACCATTGATGTTTTTATTATCTTTCCATAATTTACTTACACTTACATTTACATGAATAAGAGATTTTTGTGAATTCATTTCTTATGTTAATTGTTTTTATATTTTTCATATATACCTGCATCATAAATATTAGGAAAATAAAGATCAGAATTTATTTTTTTCTTCAAATTTATAATCTATTTCATTTCCATGTTCATTATATTTTGGAAGATTTTTCAAATCTATATGACCAACCTTCATCTGTATCATTATCTCCAGATATTTCTTTTTCTATAGGTTGATTTCCGCCTTTTTAATACATATTTAATTTTAGTAGGTCTTATTCCTTCGATATTTGCATCATCATCCCATTGTTTTATTTACTTGTACAGAAATTTTTTTCATCTGGTACTGTAAATGTGTTTGTGATTGTTAGTCCTGTTTTATATTCTCCAGATACTCTGTTTGTATAGAATTTTTAGATCATCTGTGTTTTACTTCTTGCTCTGATACTGTGTATGTGATTTCATTTCCTAAATCATCATATTTTGCTAGGTTTGTGAATTTATATCCCCAACCGTCATTTGTTGTTGTGTTTCCTGTTACAACTTCTTCTACTGGAGTTTTTTCCACCGTTTAATACATATTTAATTGATGCTGGTCTTTTTCCATTTGCATTTGAATTGTCATCCCAAACTTTATTTACTTGTACTTCAATTTTTTTCATCTGGTACTGTGAATGTGTTTTGTTAATAAAAATTCATTTTCTGAAGGAGTTGTTGCTGCTGATTGATAGAATTTGTTAGTTGTAGTTTCTTCAACTCTATATGTTATTCTATTGCCTAATTCACATGCTCTTTCAAGGCCTATTTCTCTACTTGGAGTTACTCCATCATAGATTGGTAATTGTTCAATCTTTGTTTCCCATCCATCGTTTGTTGTTTTATTTCCTGTTAATGTATAATCTCCTACTTTACTTTCTTTTCCGTCTATTGTTTTATACAATGCGAATGTTACTGATTGTGGACGTTTTTCCAGCTATGTTATTATTATCATTCCAATTTTTCTTTATTGTAATTGCTTTATTATAAGCTACTATTGGTCTATGGTTTGCTTGTACTTCTCGTTCATTATTCCTATCAAGCATTATTTTTTTCCTAATACTGTATTTTTCCATATTAGGTTCTTCAACTTGATTATAATTTGGTAAAATCTTTATATCTAATGATAATATTTTTATTTATTTCAATAGTTGTACTTGTACCATTTTGACTTTTTAAGCACATTGTTTTCTGTTGTTGTCTCTGATTTTTTTCATAAGTGTTAATATCTGATATTGGAATATCCCATATAATTTCATTTGTTTCACTATTATATATTCCACCATCAAGTTCTATTCCTGCTGCTAATTTATCGCTTTCTTCATAATGGATTGGATATGGTAATTTATCTTTCAATCTTACTTTTTCCAGTTCAATATAATCAAAATATTTACTCTAAATGTAATATTATATAGATTTAATTGAGTTTTTGAAACTATTTTTTCTGGGCCTACCTTGCTTACATTAATATCATTAATCCTTGGTGTTACTTTTCTATATTTATATATAACAGTTATAGGATCTACTGTCATGTTTCCTGAAGCATTGTTTGGTGTTTCTACTAAACTATAATTTGGCTGAACATTTTCTGCTTCTTGAGTTCTATATGCATCATCTACTTGCCCATTTATTACTTTGTCAGCAATTATTGTTCCATCTCTACTTGATAGTGGTGTTCCTGTTTCTGATTCTGTTACATCTAAATATTTTTACATTTACTTTTTGTATCTTTTAATTTATATACATATTTAACATTTATATCATCTGTACTTTCAATTGTTCCTCTTGGATTTCCTTCAATTCTCACTAGTTCATATTTTTGGATTTCTAAATCAGAACTTGTTGTATATTGTGAGTCTATGTCTAATGTTTGTTCTTCTTTAGATTTGATTTCTTCTGTGCTTCCATCTGTTTTTTCTACAATGTATTTTTGTTATTACTTTTTGCTTTTTTTCTTTTACGTAGTAATATTTAATTTCATTATTACCTGTTTCTTTAATCTTACCTATTGTTCCACTTGCATTTTCAGGTATTACATATTCTCCTTGTTCATTTTTCTAATTCATATTTATCTAAAAATTATTGGTTCTGTTGTATATTGTTCGTCATCATTATCTTCATAATATTTTATTGTTGAAGGAGCTAATTCTATTGCTGTATCTTTTAAATAATAATGTGTAATTATTGTTTGTTGTCTTTTAGATTTTAATGATCTAAATACTACATTAATATTCTTATCTTCTGTAATGTTTGTGAATTTTGGTAATGTTATCTTTTGCCTTTTTGCAGGATTAAGCTCTTGATTTGGAAGAGGATATTCCTCTCATTAATTGTTATTTTTTTCTACTAGATATCCTGCATAAGGGCTGATTACAATATCCTTTTGTGAATTTGAATAAATTTCTACTTCTTCATAAGGATTTTCATCTTTTTCCTGATATTTCACCACCAGAATTAGCTGTTGTAGTAATTTTAAATTTTTTCAATTTATTTTCTACTACAATTTCTGATTGTAGTGGTTTAGCTGGGGTTTCTAATTTTAAATCTACTTTTTATTGATAACATCTGTATTATAATTATCTGAATATTCTATTGATCCATCTGCAGTCACATTAATATGCTTAAATCTCTCATAAAATCTTACTTTTGCTAGAGTAGTATTTGCAATTTCATTTCCCTCTTCATCTGTAACTGTTACTTCTACTGAAGTTTCACCCTTTCCTTCTTGCAAATATTTAAAGAAGTATATTTTACCATCTGGTAATACTGTAAAATCTTCTCCTTTTTCTTTCTATACTTCTCTTTAGTGTTCCACTTCTATCATATACATCAATATTATTAGTTTTAATGTTATTTACATATATATTTCCTTCATAGTCATCATATACTTGATCAAATGTATTTTCACGATACATCGCATCTGCTTCTCTATCAGTATCCACATTAATTTTTGATAATATATTTAATTCGTTATCATACACAGTTAATACTGTTTGACTTTGATTGCTATAATCTATTGATAATACACCATTTTTTCATACTTGGCTTTCTTTTTGCATTGTATGCTTCTTCTAATAATACACTAGCATCATTATTTTTACAACTGGATTTTTGGAATGGAACAGATTTTTGTGTCATTATCAAATAATGAATTTCGAAAAGCCCCCATATCCCATTTCAATCTATTATATTGATATCTTGAAAAATCCAAAAATAATCGCCAACTTGTGATATAAATCTTCCATCCGGACTATATTTTCTTATTCCAAGTTTAGGTATATATGAATATATACTTCCATCTTTTCCTATATTAATTTCTGGCATTTGATATGAAAGTGCCTGAATCAAAAAGTTACTTCCTTTTTTTACATTAAATTCATTGTCATATATAGTTAAAATACGGTTATTACCAATTTTTATCGGTTTTTATCTTTTTTAATGTATAGTGAATTACTTCTCCATTAACGAATGTTCTTCTTAATCCAACAGTTTCACCATATGATTTAGTAACTTCTGGTATTTTTCAAGATTTTTATCTTCTACAAATTTATATTTAGCTTTTTGCTGGTTCTCCAACATTTACTGTATATGTTCTATCTGATTCATTTTGAGGTAATTCATATTTTTTCATTTGATGCTTGTAATTCAACAAATTTATATTTTCCTGATTTTAAGCCTGCTGAATATTCTCCTTTTTCATTTGTAGTTATTGTACGATATTGTTTTCCACCTATATTTTTCTAAACTTCCTACAGGATTATTATTAATATCTAATGCTTCTGATTCATTTCCTGAATCGTCTACTTTTTGATATTCCAAATTTTGTATTTGGTAGTAATTCTGATGTTTTTGCATCTTTTTTATTATTTTTGAATAATGGCTCATTTTCTGCGAATAACATTACTGTTGGATTATCTTGTTCTGCATTTTTAATATCTAATTCTGTAGTTGTTGCCATAACTCTGGCAATATTTCCAGCATCTCTTTGTACTTTTAATCCCTACTTTGTATTGTCCTTGATATCCTTCTGGTGGCACTAATTCTTCAATTACATATTCACCTTTATATTGTTGTCCTGGTTTATATTCGTAAAGTCCTGTAATTGTAGCTTCTCCATTATCATCAGTTTCTACAACTTTACCATTTAGTATTCCATCGCCAGTTATTAAAAAAATTGTGCATGTGCTAATCTTTTATTTAAATTTCCTTTTTCATATTTTACTACTTTTTAATGTATATGTTTTTACTTTTTCATCTAATATACTAATATTTGCTTGATTTTGTTTTTCTCTTGTTTCTAATATATTGATGCTTTCTGCACTACCTTTTATTATTGATATTGATGGTGTTCCATTACTTTTCAGTTACTTTAAATGTTATTTCAGGATTTATATAGTGCATTGGTGCTACTGTTTCAGTTAATGTATAAATTACATTTGTTTTTAATCCACTAAATGTTAAATTACCATTTATATCAGTGTTTCCATATTTATTACTTTCATTACTTGATGATAATTTATATCCTACATTTTTAAGGTTTGATTTATCAAATAATGATTTTTTATTTATTGTGATTTTATATTTCTTTAAATATTCAATTTTAATATTGGCTTCTGCATTAGTTGTTCCAGTTGGCTGTATTTCAGAACTTTCTTTTACAAATTCATTTCCCTCAGTAATTTTTTAAACTTAATCTTCCATTTTCTTCTGCTAGTTTGAACTTTATTCTAGCATTTCTTGATTCATAGTTTTTCATCAATTGATTTTTTCTGTTAATGTATATTCTTCATTAACTTTAAGATTTTGAGCTACTGCATGTCCATTTGTATCTGTTAATATAGTCTTTTGATATTTTTACTTTCTTCATCTTCTTCATTATTTTCAACACTATATAATGAATTCGAAATTGCAGTTTCTCTACCTTTACTAATGATGTTATATTTAAATTATATCTCTTTACTAATTGTATGCCGACTTTATTTGATTCTGCTGATGATGATAAATTTCCATCTCTTTCAGTGTTCAAATCAAATGTTCCTGCAACTGTGGCATAAGATTTTTCATTCATTGGTATATTTAATGGTACATTTATATTATATGTTATTGTCTCTGTTGCGTTTGCTCCTAAAACTTTACTTCCTAAATCAATATAGAATGATTTTTATATTATTCCAATCTGTAATCTGATCACGTGTTTTCCATAAGCTTCTGTCTTCCATTGATGGATCTACTAATTCAGAGTAATATACTTTAGCAATTCCATTTAAATCATTTTGGTAATTGAATTCCATCTGATGTCATAGTTGTCGTAAAAATTAGAATTTAGTGCTTGTTTACTTAGTGGACTGATATTGTTTGAAAATGGTATTTTTCCTATTAATTTAATATTTGATACTGATGGTGTCCAATAATTTGCTAATTGGACTTTTTACAGTGGCTGCTCCTGTTCCATTACTTTCGATTATACCTGTTCCTGGAGCATAAGTTGTTTCTCCTTTAGTATTGTATCCTGTAATTTCTTGGCTTATTACCAATGTATCAGGGCTTACTATTGTAACATTCATTGTTGAATATCCAACATTGTCTTCTGTACTTCCATTGTTGTTTTATATCAAATATATCTTTTTGTTTCATTTATATATTGTAGATAACTTGATGGGTATGAATTGTAATAATATATTTTTGCTGTTGTATTTTTGATTTTAGCCAATGGATCTACAGTTATATTTGAGTCTATATTAAAATGATGGTTGATTTACTGGCTTTTTCTGATTGTAAATATACCTTTTAAATATTGTTTTCCATCTTTTTCAAATTTATCATATCCAACAACTGCTAAGCTATTATCTATTGGTGTTATTTTTATTTATTTCTAGCTTTTTAATTTCTTCTGGATATTCAATTAATACTGTTGAATTTTTCCAGCCTGCCTCTGTGCTTTTCATAATAATTTTTCTTGATTTCTAGCTTCACTTTTTCAATGATATTTCTTGATTTACATTTTTTGTTTTGATATGTATTTAATGGCTTATTTAAACTTCCAGTTATATATGATTTTTGTATAAATGTATCATTGTTTGTTGCTAATTGTATGTAATTTGTATATTCTTGTCCTTCACTTACAATTCTTGCAAATTTTGGTTTTTATTACAATATACTTTGCTTCATTATAATATGTTTTTTCATTTATTCCCTTTACTAATTCTTCTGTATTTATATTCATGATATGTTTCATGTTTACTGTAGAATTTGTATCGATTCTTATGTGTTTTATTGAATTTGAATATATGAATGCTTTTTCTTTATTATAATATTTTTGTAATATCTGATTTTTGTGAATGTTGCTACTAATTGATTTGTATCATTATCATATATTTTTTAAATTAAAAATTATCTGGTAAGTTGCCATTTCTTTCAAAAATATATTCCTTTATAATGAATATAATCGTCTGCTTTTATTGTATCTCCAAATAAATTTTTCGTTTTTCCAAAAGCGACTCCATTTTCATCAATTACCCTTATTCCTTTTTGTTCCGTTTGTTGAATTTATATCCATTGAATATATAAATTCATTGTCTCTTCTGGTAATTGTCCATTATATGCTGCTTGTTCTTTAATTTTATTATGTCTTTCTAAATATATTCCTACTGATGGAGTATTTGTTCTTATATAATTAGCGCTTGTATTTGCTGTTACTGTTTGATCACTTGTTTTTTTGTTGAAATGATGATTTTATATATCTTAAATTTAAAAATGATTCTTTTGTTGTTAATTTTATTAATTCTTCATCATTTATTTCTTTTTCGTGTCTTATCTTTACTGCATATCTCTTATTTAAATTTATATTGTTTAATACAACTTTACATGTTTTATTGGTGTATTATAATTATAAATTTTATTTTGATATTCAATTATTTCATTTCTATCAAATGTGTGTATTAATTCATTTGTTTCATCATTATATACTTTTATTGTTGAGTTCTCATTTAATACAGTTGGATTTATATAAAAGCTTATACCTTTATTTGTTACTACATTTCCTATATTTAGTTCTGGATTTAATAGTTTATCACCATAATCATTTTTAGATTCTGTTAATTCAACTTCACCTGCTAGTTCTTTATCAAGATAAAGGATTCCATTCAACATTATAAGTTTTCGCTCTTAGGTGTCGTTGTACTTCCATCATATCTATCTATTGGAATATCTGCTGTTGGTACTCCTCTAAAATTGATATATTCTGGCACATATTTTTGTTTCTGTTCTCGTATAATAATTAATTTTTTTGCTTTTACAACTGATGTTGACGTTGATTCAAGAACATTATAGTTAGGGTTATTATATGCTGTTAATTTTAAATTTCCTTCTAATTTTTAATTCTTCATTTTTTCTTATCTTTTCCTGCTTCTACTGGATATTCAACTCTTATATTTGTATTATTATTTCCAATATATTTATACTTTATTACTAACTCGCCTGTGTTTTTTATCATAATTCGTTTCTGCGTTATTATTTTTGATAATTATTTACTGTTACATTTACTGATTCTGCATTATATCCATTAAATTTTGGTACTTGAACTCTATATTCAAATTCTTTTTATTGTATTATTTATACTTGTTAATCCTGATACATTTGATTGAACATTATTTATTTGTTCTCCTCATTTAATAAATAGAAATATGCATATGGCTTTTTGATTATCTGTATAATTATACTCATTTATATAACCTGAATTTATTAATGTTGATTCTGCTTTTACTTTATCATACATTGTTTCTACTGAGAAATTAACGTTTTTCTAATGGTGTTTCTGTTCCGTCATTTTGCTACATAAGTACCTGTAAAAGTTATTTTATTGTCATCTCTTATGAAATAATCTTTATTTAATACTTTAGGATATACTTTTTACTTTTATTATTCTTGTCGTTCCACTTGCTACATTTTTTTCAACTTAATTTCTGAAGTTTTTCCTACATACACTCCATTTATAACATTATCTGGTACTAATGTTGCAATAATGCTTGCATTAGTTCCATTTATTGCAATTTTTCCCATCTTTTAAATGTCCATCTCCAGTAACTCTTAATTCCATATACATTTCTTTATTTGGAACATTGGATACAATAGGTCCAGTTATTGGCCCTAATAGAGCTTTACTAGTTATATCATTATCTAAAAAATATGCATCAAATGTTACGTTTTGAGTTCCATTTATTGCACTTTATTGATTCAATTGATGCACGATAATTGTGATTATTTAGTTTATTTATTCCTTCTTTGAAATTGTTTTTACAATATTATTTGTTGCTATTGTTGCTCCAACTATAGCGATTATACTCATTAATATTGTAATTGCTCTTTTTAGTTTACTATTGTTTTTCACTTTTGCACCTCAAAAATAAATACTTTATTAATAATCTTCTAACATTCTTATGATAATTTCAATATTATCAGTTTTATGATATTAAAATTTCCTATATGGGATGCACCTTTTCATAATCTTTTTATTACAATTTTTATTTTTATTTTTACGATAATATTTTTCTTGTTTTTTTAATTTTTTATTCTTTCTATATTTAATTTGTTTAGTTTCACAATCGTAGAAATATTTTTGTAATTATTCTCAAATGTATTGATTTATAGGCATAGAATCGAGTTAATATCCTCAATTCTATTTTTTTCTACTATTTTACTGTATTTGTTTGCATCTTTTTAGACTATCCATTAAATTTGATATTTGTTTATTATTTATTAAAATTTCATTAATATTATATTCTAATGCTGTCGTAAGATTCTTATATGCTTCTTGTTTCTCTTTATCTTTAAATTCTACTGTATGAGATACTTCATTTATTGTGTAATTACCACTTTTCTTGTATTAAGTAATTTATTATATTTTTCTTGCATTTTGAAATTTTCTTTTGTTGATCCTAACTTCTTTATTACATAGTCATCATCTTTTATTTCGTTATCTCCACCAACCATTTTGTAATATGTTTTTCATCTTCTTCGCTTAGACCTTGTTGCTTTTGCATATTTTAACATTTCATCTTTTTTTGGTTTAATGTTTTATATCTTTCTTTTACTTCATCTACTTTTTGATATTTCTCTTTCTATTAAAGATTTAAGCCCTTCTTGCTCTATTTTTTTCCCTGCTGAAATTATTTTATAGTTTATGAAAATATTTTTGATGTTGCTTTTAGATATTTCTTTTTTTGAATTTCCTTTATATTATTTATATAATCTGAATAATAATTTTTATAAGCTTTTTCAATTGCTTGATATCTTTTTATCTTTTGTTTTTATTCTTTTTAAAAACTTTTGTCAACTTGATCTAATTTTTTTGATTTCTAACTAACATTTCTAAGTAAGATTTCTCTGATTGTAATATTTCATTATCACTTTTTCATTGCAAATATTAAAGCTATTAATAGGCCTATTACTACTATTATAGTTAATATAATTGTTATTTTTCTTCATTTGTATTCCTTTCTTCGCTCAATTTTATTATAAATATTATATCAATAAATTTTTTAATTATACAATTTTAGATTATAATGGATGATTACCATCCATTATTTTCATTTGTTAAACATATCTCTTTACTAATATTCCACCAATTGCAATAATAGCAATACCTGCTGTAGCAATTCCAATATATACTGGTGCTGAACCACTTACTGTTGTAACTGTTACTGGTGCATCGTCTTGATCATCTTCACCTTTTTCTATTGTTTGGTGTTGAATCTCTATCTGGTGTGTGATATTTATTATAGTCTTCACTTATTTCTGCAGTATTTGTCATTACCTTCATGTTTTTCTTCACCATTAATCCATGTTAATAATACTGTTACTTCAGCAGTTTCTCCTGGTTTTTAATAATGTATCTTTTAGTTTAGTTGTTACTATTTTTTTCCATTCTTTTCTGTCCAGTCTGGGTTATCTGCTTTTATTAAATTTCAATCCACTTGGTATGTAATCTGAAATTTCTTTTTGCGTATCCTTCAATTTCACCTTCATTTTTAACTCTGATTGAATATCTGAATTTTACTACTGTATTTTTAATCTCTTTTTATTAACTTCAACCTTTACTACTGGTTCTGGATCTTGCTCTGCATAATGTCCTGTGTCTTTTACTTTTTGCTTTTCCATCTTCAATTACGATTACTTGTGTAACCCATTTTCTTAATGATAAGTCAAAGTATCTTACGTACTTTTTTTCAATATCTTGGTCATCTTCACCTTCATTCCATTTGTTTGGTGTTGAATCTCTATCTTTTACTTCTTTTCCAAATTCATCATGATGCTTACTGATTTGAGCTTTGTTTATTAAGATTCTGTCAGATGTTTGTGGTTCTGTTACTTTAAATGCTATTTTTTTACATCTTTTGTAATCTGGTGTTTCCATTGTTGCTTTATCATAAGCTTTTTAATAGATTTGATCCTGATGTTTTTCTTGTTCTTTTGATAAGTAATCTGTAACTATTGATACAGCTTCTTTTTATATTTGTTGTAACTTTTTCCATCTTTATCTAGTAATTGCCATCTGTACTCTTTATTTGTTGCATTTTCTGGTAAGAATTCTAAGCCTTCTGGAATATCGTCTTTAACTTCTGATGCATATCCATTTACTTCACCTTCGTTATATACTCTAATTGTATATGTTACAATATCAGTTGTGTTAACTAATAATGGCTCTTTTGTATGATTATATGTCATTGTAGTTACTGGTTTTCCATCTGCTCCAATTGTTCCGAATTTTTGATGTGTCTACTTGTGGAATTCTATTTGTTATTGCTTCTTCATTTACTTTTTGTAATGAATTTTCTTAAAGCTAAATCAAATTCTCCTTCTACTACTACTTTTTTCAAAGTCATCATCATCTTCTTGTCCTTTATAGTAATAACGTTTGTCACTCAAATCTTTTTATTTGAATTATGTCCTCTATATTCTGAGAATTCATCACTTGTTTTTTTGGTAATACTACTTTTTTGTAATTATCTCTATCAGGAATCTTGAATTCATTATGTGATTCTGTTATTTCTGCAATATCTGTTAGATATTTTTGTTGGCTTTACTCCTGATTTAATTTTTTTGTTTGAATTTTTAATTCTTTATAATCCAATGTTTTTTTCCATCGAATTTTTTAATTATATTAGCTTTATTTGTTTGTTCTGATAAATATTTTTGTTTTGATTGTTCTTCCTGTATTGTCTGATGGATCTAATTGCCATCCGTATTGTTTATTGAAATCGTTATCTATATATTCCAAATATTCTGGTAAATGATCTACGATTTCATCTGCATAACCATCTATATCTCCTTCGTTATATACTCTAATTGTATATGTTACGATATCTGATAATTTAATTTTTACAGGTTCTTTTGAATGTCTATATATTGCTGTTGTATCTGTTTTATTTTACCAATGGTGTTACGTCTACGTCTGGTATTCTACTTGTTATTTCTGTTCCATTTACTGCTGTTATGAATTTTTCTTAATGCTAAGTCGAATTCTTTTTTTCAACTGGTTTTAATGGTTCATAATCATCATCATCTTCATAACCTTTTTCCTCTTTCAGATGTTCCTGGGTTATAGTTTGTTATTTGTTCTTTAGTTAAATTTTTTGGTATAGAATCTCTATCCCTTACTTGAACACCTTCTTTTTGGTTCTTGAGATGTTATTTCTGCTACGTTTGTTAAATCTTTTTGCTGTTAAATTTGCTGTATTTAATACAGTACATTCTACTTGAAATCTACATAGCTTAAAGTTTTTGTATTTTTATCAAAGGCTTTTTATTAAGTCTTTTGCATGAAATTGTGATTTCAATGTTTTTCCATCTTTTTGTCCATGCATTTGCTTGATTTATTTTTACTGTTTTCTGTTAATTCCAATCCTGCTGGTAAATAATCTGATATTTCTCTAACATATCCGTCTATATCGCCTTCATTATATACTCTAATTGTGTATGTTACGATATCTCCTGTTTTCAACTTGTAAAGGATTCTTTGTATGTGTTTTTACTGCTGTTGTTTTTGAATTCTGTACGTCCTGTTGCTAGATCGTCTAATGCTTGTGCAGTTATTACAGGCTCTCTACTTGCGACCTTTTTTGCTGTTCCTGCAGATGTTCTAATTCCTGTTATAAATTTTTCTTAATGCTAAGTCAAATTCTTTATTGTTTGGTTTTTAATGGTTCATAATCATCATCATCTTCATAACCTTTTTCCTTTTTCAGATGTTCCTGGGTTATAATTTGTAATTTGATCTCTTGTTAGGTTGTTTGGAACAGAATCTCTATCTCTTATTTGTTGATTGTCTACTGGTCTTTGTGCTGTTATTTCTGCTACATTTGTTAAGTCTCTTGTTGTCAAGTTTGTTGTATCTAAAACTGTACATTCTACTTGATAATCTATATAACTTAATGTCTTTTGTGTTTTTTTATCAAAAGCTTTTTAGCAAGTCTTTTGTATGGAATTGTGATTTTAATGTTTTTTTCCGTCTTTTGACCATCCATTTGCTTGATTTATTCTACTATTTTTCTGTTAATTCTAATCCTGCTGGTAAATAATCTGTTACTTCATCAACGTAACCATCAACATCTCCTTCGTTGTATACTCTAATTGTGTATGTTACGATATCTCCTGTTTCAACTGTTAAAGGATTTTTGTATGTGTTTTTTACTGCTGTTGTTTTTGAATTCTGTACGGCCTGTTGCTAAATCGTCTAATGCTTGTGCAGTTATTACAGGTTCTCTACTTTCTACTTGTTTAGCAACGCCTGTTGCACTTCTAATTCCTGTAATGAATTTTTCTTAATGCTAAGTCAAATTCTTTTTGGAATTTCTCTAACTTGAATTATTTTTTTCATCATTAAAAAGCTTTTTGGTGCTTTTTGTACAATTACTACTGGTTGATTTCTTTTGTGCAATATTTGCAGATGTTGACCAGTATGTAATATCTGTTGTTTGATAGTTGGCTGCAACTGCAATTTTTAAATGTTTTTTTACATTTGTTGATTTTTGGTACTACTGCATAAAAAGTCTGTACCATTTGCATTTAGTATCTTTTCTGATACTGTATTTCCTGGATATTCAACACCTTGTGCATTTACAATTCTTATATTATTTCCTAATTGTACATCTGCTTCAATATTAACATTAATCCCTGGGTTATTTGTATATGTTAAATTATATGGTCCAAATTTATAATTTGATCCTTCTTCAACATATGTTGCATTATCTTTATTGAAATTAATTGTTGCTGCTGATGTTTGATATGTATATCCTCCATTAACTGCTTCTTCAGATTTTTGTTATTAAATATCTATATAATTCATTTAATGGGTATGTAATTTCATCATTATAGTACTTTGATACTACTGGTGATTTTTGAATTATTTTGATTTGTTGCTCCTACTCTTAATGACTCATTTTGTTCCTGATGGATGATAATCTCCTGTAGGATTTGTATAATACCATATTGCCATTTGTTGTGCAGCTTCTAAAAATATCTACCATTTCTTCTTGTGTCATTTGAGCTTTGTCACCTTTGAAATCGTTAACATTAATACCTGCTGCTGTAAACAATGCGTTTATTGATTCTGGATCATTTGGATTTGCTACATTACTTAATATCCACATTATTTTATTATAATTTGGTGTTACTCCTGCAGTTATTCCAATTGCTTCTTTGTATTCGTTACCAATTGTTTCTGGTTGTTTCATATCAAAATGTTGTGTATATGGAACTATGGCTGCTGTTGAACCTTCTGATCCAAATCCTATTCCATGTCTTAAACAATATATTTGTGTAAGATAATCTACATTTCTAATCCTTGTGCATTTTCATATTTAACAATTTTTATTGCTGGTCTACGTGCTTTTAGATGCATCTAAATAATCATAAAAGCCTGTTTTTCTAGCATTACTATTGTTATATAATCCTAAATACATTGGATTCGCTGAAGAATCTGCTGCATAAATTTTTACTTGATGTCATGAAAATTCCTGCTAATAAGATTCCAGCTAAAATAATAAAAACTTTTAATTTTTCATACTTTAATCTCTCTATCCTTTATTAATTTTAGTTTACACTACTATATTATTATACAATATTTGCGTCTTTTATGCAATATGTAAACTAAAAATTAATATTCTTTTAAAATTAATTTAATATTTACGCATTAAAGGACTGGAAGTTTCCGAGGTCCTCTTTTTGAAGCTTAATATAAAACAGCAGTTAATCAATTACTGCTGTTTTATTTTGATTATTTCTAATGAATTTAATTCTTCAATTATTTCTTCTTTATCTGTAACTCCGATAAATTCTTTTATTTGTTCACCTTTTTTAAAATTAACAATGTTGGTATTGTCATTACTTCGTATTTTGATGCTAATTCTTGTTCATCATCGCAATTTACTTTATAAAAATCAACGCCATCTACTTCTTCTGATATTTCTTCTACAATTGGCTCATCATTCTACATGGTCCACACCAATCTGCATAGAAGTCTACGAATACTAATTTATCTGAACTTTTTACATTTTTCAAACTCTTCGTTTGTTAATTGTTTTTACCATATTTTTCCTCCTTTATTTTTACTAATTTCGCAATATAAAAATCCTTTCAAAATTTTCATCTGGTAAAAATTGTTATAGTCTTATCATTGATTCCTTTTACTATATTGATATTTTCTTTTTCAATAATATCAATTTTTTTCTAAATGAATATTAGAATTCTGAGATAGTATTTTTTTGAATCATTTCATCATTTTCTTTTTCAAAATTGAACATGTTGAATATATTAATTCTCCGTCTTTTTAGTAATTTAATTGCCTTATTTAGTAATTTTTCTTGTGTTTTTATTGTTTTTTTCTAGCAAAGATTTTTGTTAAATATTTTTGAAATTTGTTTTATAATTAATTGTTCCTGTTCCTGTGCATGGTGCATCCAACAATATTTTTATCAAACTTTAAAAATCGTCTAATTCAATGAATTTTTATTTATACAATAAACATTTACTCCTTGCTTATTTATATTATACATCATCTTGTCAAGTCTTATTGTATTTCTCTCACATGCTGTTATATTTGCCTTATTGTCTGACATTGCTGCTATTTGCGTTGTTTTTTTCCTCCAGGTGCTGCTGCCATATCTAATATATCTTCTTGTTCTTTCAGATTCAAGAATAATGGTGGTATCATTGAGGATAAATTTTTGAATATATATTTTTCCTTCTTCATATATTTTTTGTTTTTCTGATTTCTATATCATTTTCTAATAGAAATATTGTTGGGCTTTGCACATTTTTCACAATTTCATTGTTGATTATTTCATATTCTATTTTATTTGCTTCTAATTCTTCTATTATTTCTTCTTTATTCGACTTAATTGTATTTACTCTAAATGTTGTTTTTCTATTTGAATTATATCCATTTATTATTTTATTGAATTGTTCTTCATTATATTGTGATTTTTAATTCATTTTCTAACCATTCTGGTAAATCTATCATTTTATTCACCTACTTATTGTGTATATCAATTTGTTGATATGGTATATCTATAGCATTTTCTTCCATTACATCTGCTATTATTCTTAAAAGCTATTCTATTTGCTTTTAATTTGTCTTCTGGATGGCATGTTATTGCTATACAATAATCCTTACTTGAACTTGCAAGGTCAACTAATCCTACATTTTTTTGCAGTATAGATAAACTCTTCCTTGTTAAGCAAATCTGCTACCAAATTTGCAATTTTTATCAGCTTTTTCATTTTTATTTCATATGGAAAATTTATTCTAACGTATAATTCTTTTGACACTTTTTCAACTTGCTCAATATTTCTATTTGCTATCGTTATTTCATTTCCTGTTTTAATATCATACATTTTTGTTGATCTGATACCAATCATTGATACTTTTTCCCATTATATCTTGATATTTTATTATATCTCCTACTTTGAAATATTCATCAGATACTATTGTAAATCCTCTTATAATGTCTTTTTAATGCATCTTGTATTGATAAACCTACGATTGCTGAAATAATTCCAACTCCGGCTAACATTGAACTAACATTGACGCCATTTACTTGTAACAATATTAATACAACTAGTATCATCATGATATATCGTAATGAGCTTAATGTTATTCCTATTATAGTTTTATTTTTTTGAATGCCCTGTTATTTAGATTGTTATGTCTTGCCTTTTTATTAAATGATTAAATCCTCTGAATATTAGTAAGCTGATTGCTACAATTATTATTGAATAAAAAAATTTTTGCTGTTTAATATTTTTATTATTGTCTCCATTATATTATTCATATTTTCCTCTTTTGTTATTTTTCTATTTCTATAACAATTCTTCCGGATTTTTGTCGTATTTAGAATTTTTATTGATTTTTAAATCGTCCTTTTTCCTCTTATTGTTATATACGAATTTTTCTTCTATCTTTTAAAGCTTGTTCTTAATTCTTCTTTAAAATTAACAAAAAAACTCTTTCTTGTTGTATTAATTCTTGTGCTTTGTTTCTTGAGTATTTGCTAATTCTGCAATTATTGAATCAAGCCTCATTGACTGTACTATAATTTTTAAATATTTGTTTTTCAGGTTCATTATATTCTAAATCTGATATGTTTTTCTATAGTTATTTTTAGATTTTTTTGGAATCGTGTTAATGTGTTGATATTACTAGCAATAAATTTAGAAATATTGCTTTTTACATATAATATCTGCTCCATTTTTCTTTTTACTATTATATCTCCTATTTTTTTCTCTTTTATTCTAACTTTATTAATGCTCCTAAATATGTTCTATGATCATATTTATTATAATATTCTTTTTGGATTTTTGTATTCTTATTATACTTAATATTTCATTATAAATATTTTTCTAATATATATTCATATTGTTCTGTATATACTATTAAGACTTTTTCTTTCTGAACTTTCATGGCCTCCATATAATATTATATTTTTGATATCTGTTTTTAATAATTTCATTTTTATTATCTCTTGTTCTCTTAAATCTAGAAAAATCAGTATCCATATAACGGTTTTTATTTTTGTGCTATTTTAATTTTATCTTTTTATTTTTGATTTTTAATAGTTCCTCTTTATCTTTTTGATGTTTTGATTCTTCACTAATCTTGTCCATCTTCAAAATCCTTTATTGCTTCTTTTGAACATTCTTTTCCATTTTTTTCTGCTGAGTCACTTAATTTGTATTTTTTTCATTATCATTGAATATTCTTGTTCTACTCTTTCTTTTAAAGAATAATGTTCTATCCAAAAATCAATTTTTTTAGCTAAATCTGTACTGTTATCAGCTTTAAATAACGATTTTTTTATCTATTGCAAATTGCTTTGCTGCTGTTTCTTCACTGTCTGCAATTATTGGGACTCTGCCCAATGCCATTGCTTCCATACATGTTATAGGTTCTGATTCAAAAATCTGATGGATGTATGTATAAATCTGAATATCCTAATATTTCATACAATTCTTCTTTTGCATACCAGTTGAATATTGGTAAGTTTGTTAATTTGTATGATTTTTCTTAATACGTTTTCTTCTGGTCCTTCTCCTGCTGCTATTAGTTGTATTACTTTTTCATATTTTTGATTTTTGCTATTGCATCAATTATTATATCTTGTTTCTTTTCTTTTACATATTTTTCCTGCTGTGGCTATTATAAATTTATCTGCAGAATCTACTTGGTTTATTTAATTTTTAGATAATGTAATTCATCACTAATTCCATTAGATATTTCGTGTAAATTTGATATAAATCCATGTTCTTCTAATTCGTTTACTATATAATTACTTGGACAATGTAAATGTTCAATCTGATTATAAAAATCTCTTAAAATACATAAAAATTAACTTATTTACTATTTTTGCTTTTTTTCTAAATTTATTAAATTACTTATAGTTTGGGGTTGTATATAAAACCCTGCAGTGCATAGCACGTCTGCTTTTTGTGCTATTTTTTTAATATTTTTCCTTGATAATCTAAATGGTGTAAAAAAAGTGTATTAAATCTACCTTCCTTACTATTTTTTTCGGCTTCTTTTTATGTTAGGTTTAGCAAATTTTAATTCTTTATCGGCAATTTTTATCTTTCAACAAGTTCAATTTTATTTCTTGACATTCAATTTTATTTCTGGCCATATCTCCAATGCCTATCCAATAAATTGTATGTCCCATTTTTTTGATAGTTCATCTGCTAATTTATTTGCAATGACTGTTACTCCACTACTCATATTATCCATCTGATCTATTACAAAAAGTATATTCATTATTAATTCCTTTTTATGTTTTCGTATCTCTATCTTTTGTTTATTATATGAATTTTTCTAAATTTTTCTATTAAATATATTGTGTTTATATCTTTAATATACTGCATATTAATTAATTCTTTTGCTTCATCTATTGTACATTCAATGATCGCTATAAATTCATCGGAATCTAGTTTTTTTGTTCAGAGATTTTTTTCACAATCTTTTGCTATAAAAAGATGATGTAAGACCTGCAAATGATCCCATGTCACAATAATATTCTCTTAATTGAATTAATTCTTTTTGCTTTAAATCCTGTTTCTTCAAGCAATTCTCTTTCTGCTGCTTCTGAAGCTTTTTCTCCATCTTCTACATATCCAGCAGGCGCTTCTACTCCTACAGTTCTCTTAGTGAAGACTCTTGGCTCTATTACTAATATGACATTATTATCTTTTTGTTACTGGTAATACTGTTACTGAATTTCCTTCTCTTCCACTCTTATATATCTGTTCTCTATGAATTGTCTTACCATTATTTAACTTTATTTCATAATTTTTTTACTGTTATAAATCCTTCGCTTTCAAATGGTTCTGACTTTTCTATCGTTTTAAAAATATTCTATGTACTTATCTATTTCATTTATTTTTTTCTTTTCTCATATTTACTCCCCATATATCTTTTTATATTACCACATTTTTCTTTTTTTCTCAATATTTCTCTTGTTTTTATTGTATTTTTTTATTATATCTTGTATAATATTGGTGTTATTAATATGCAATAGTAGCTTAGCTGGATAGAGCACTCGGCTACGAACCGAGAGGTCGGGGGTTCGAATCCCTCCTGTTGCACCAAAGCCATCATTTCAATGATGGCTTTTTATATTCTCCTTATTATTGTAAAATGTTGAGATATTGTATATAATTATTATACTATTTATAAGGAGGTAATATTTTGGAAAAAGAATTAATATCTTATTTATCAAATATACTTAAGAAAAAAATTTTTATTGAGAAAATAGCAAATATCGACGAATCTATTGATAATTTTTTTAAATTCAAAATATAAGTGAAATTAATAAAATGGCTGTTCTTGAACAATTATACTTATTTCAATTGTATTCTAGTGCTTATATAGGTCCTGACCCTAGAGCAAAATCTAATATCTTATCAAGTTATTCTCTTGTTTTTTGAATGTAAGGATGATAATGATTTATTAGAAAATTTATCTAAATTCAAAAATATAGTTGATGTTATGAAAAACGCAGAGACTCATCCTTTGGAAACTTTTTAAGAAAAAAATTAGAGGATGATAAGAATTCAGAAAATTTAAAATTTTAATTTATAATAATTGGTATAATATCGTCAAAATAAAGTTAGTATCCTTGTACTAACTTTATTTTTGTTTTTATTTTATTTTTTTATTTTTCTTTTTCTATTTCTACATATCTTTTTATTTTTTTGTGTTGTCGTTTTTTTCCATAGGGATATCTGTAATTTCAATTTCTTTAATATGTTTATATGTTACTAAATTTTTATTAATTTCTTTTGATATCTTTCCATATATCCTTTTTGATATTCTTCTTTTGATTTCTCTCCATATAATTGTTTTTATTCTATCTTTGTCATAAACAATTTTTGCTTTTAAAACTGTATCGGTTTTTATCTTTATCTCTAGAAAAACTATACATTCTAACACATAATCTAATTTTGTTATTAGAAATTCAAGTTCTTGAGGATATACATTTTTTCCATTTTTTTAAAAACAATGATATCTTTCTTTCTACCTGTTATAAATAGAAATCCATCTTTATCAATATATCCATAATCTCCAGTTTTGAAAAATCCATCTTTTGTAAATGCTTCTTTTGTTTTTCTTCATCATTGTAATATCCTAGCATTACATTTTGACCTTTTGCTACAATTTCACCTATTCCATCTTGGTCTGGATTATTTATTTTTTTAACTCTTGATTTATTAGGCAATATCCTGCTGATCCTATTCTATGTTTAGTCTCGCTTTCTGCTGTTAGCACTGGTGATGTTTCAGTTAGTCCATAGCCCTGTATTAAATTTATTCCCCAATTATTATATGCAATTATTGTGTCTTTTGATATGCTTGCTGACCCATATAACACCTTTTTTTAAATGTCCTCCAAATACCTCATGTATTGGTTTAAATATTACTTTTCTTAAATCTATATGTAGTTTCAATAAAGCATTTGATATTTTTATCATCTTAGATATTAATTTATCTTTTCCCTTTTCTGCTAATCCTTTTTGAATTTTTATACATTGTTTCCATTACTAATGGGACTGCTACGAATATGGTGATTTTTATATTCTTTTTAAATTATCTACTATATGTCTTAATCCATCGCAAAAATGCTACTGTTCCACCTTTATACATTGATAATAATATTGTAATTGTATTTTCAAATGTATGATGTATTGTAAAAAGATAATAAAGTGTCTTTTGGAGTTATTTCTACATGAAATTGAATACTATATACATTGGCCATTATACCAGCTTGCGTTAACATTACGATTTTAGATTTATCCGTTGTTCCTGATGTGAATAACATTATATTCATTTCATCGTCTTTTATTTTTAACTTTACTGTATTTCTTATCTCCATTTTTTTAAGTAATTCTAGACCTTCTTCAATTGCTGTTTCTAAATCAATTATGTCTTTATCATCTACTTTTTCCATGCAAATTATTGTTTCTAATTTATTGTCTTTTTGTCTATCAATCTTTTAAATATTTCTAAATGATTTTTATCTGTTATAGCAGCGTCTATATCGCTTCTTTTTAATAAAAGATTCTATTTCTTTTTCTGGTAATAGCTTGTCCATAGGCGCAACGATTTTTCCTGATGTTGCTACACCTAAATATCCTTCTACCCATTTTTTTCGCTATTATCGCCAATTACGACAATTCTTTTTCATTTCTTTTTCATAATTTAATATAAATGTCGCCAATCCTCTAACTTTAGTTGCAACTGTTTTTAAAAAGTAGTTTCTACAATTGTCGCAGGCTTTTTCTTTGATGTCTTTTTATATTTATAACAAATATTATCTCCATATGTTTCTTCTGCATAATCAATTAATTCTCTAAAATTATTTAATTTTTCTTTTTTTCTTCTATTTTTTTGCCATTGCTCTACCCCTTATTAATTTGATTTCATTATATATTTTTTTATTAATGTATTTCAATGGCATTTAAATGAAAAAGAGCACTATTAAGTGCCCTCTTCACAAGTATCCATCTTCTTGCGTCTGTATCGAGAGTTTATCATGTAAACATCCTCTCCTACAAAAAGACTTTGGGATACTCTTTTGTAGCGTACTCCTGCAAAATCCATGGTCCTTCCGATTTCTAACATTTCGAGTCTAGCTGTGAATCTTGTATTCAATCCACTTTTTAGTTCTCTGAAAATATGTATCCTCAGGTTACTAGACCTTCTAGTTTCTCTTGCAAATTGTTAGCCTCTTTTCAAGACCTTTTCCTTGAACTCATTGTTCTCAAGCTCATAGCTTGCAAACATTATGCCCTCAATTTTGCAGAGTTCCCTCTTTTGCATGTTTTCCTCCTTTTTCATGTCGCTATGGGGACTTAATCCCCAATTCAAAGTTATGAAAAGTTACATTACTGATATATTTTAATGAATTTACATAATTTAAGCAAGTGTTTTCGGTAATTTTATTTGTTTTTATTAGCTTTTTTTAGTCGAATTTTTGTGATATAATGATACAAATTTAAGGATTGGAGACTTTATGAATAATGATTTTTTCTTCAAATACTTATGATAAAAATGATGATTTTTATTGATATAACTCATGATTTAGATAAACATTATATTGATACAATTGAAATTCTTAGACAAACAGTTGAAGCTAAAGATCCTTATACTAGGGGACATTCTGATAGAGTTTCTGCTTATTCAGTTTTTACTTGGTAGAAATTAGCTCTACCTAAAAGATTTAATTACTCTTAAAATTGGTGGATTATTCCATGATATCGGAAAGATTGGTATTCCTGATTCTATTTTTACTTAAAGAGTCAAGGTTGACTGATGATGAATATGCTCAAATAAAAATGCATCCCATTGTAGGTGTTCAAATACTTGGAAATTCTGATTTCTTTTATGATTGTTTTGCCTATTATTTTACATCATCATGAAAAATTTGATGGTAGTGGTTATCCTAATAGATTACGTGGACATGATATTCCTTATTTAGCTAGAGTTTGTAGCATTGTTGATGCTTTTGATGCAATGACTTCTCGAAGGAGCTATAGGGATGTGATTCCTCTTGAAAAAGTTGTTGAGGAGCTTAAAAAATATTCTGGAACTCAGTTTGATCCACGGAATTTTGTTTGCTTTTTTAGATATTGTTGAGAATGATTATGAGTCAATTTCTAAAATTATTAGTAAATATAAGCAAAAATTAAGCATGTATTTAATTTATTATTAAAATACATGCTTTTTTTATTATTCTATTCCTAAGTATTCATTATATGTCATTTCTTTATCTATTATTCCATCTGCTTTTTATATCAATTATTCTATTTGCTACTGTTTGCATTAATTGATGATCGTGTGATGTAAATAACATATTTCCTTTAAATTTTTCCATTCCTTCGTTCAGTGCTGTTATCGATTCCATGTCTAAATGGTTTGTTGGTTCATCCATTATTAAGAAATTTGCTCCTGATAACATCATTTTTTTGAAAGACACATCTAACTTTTTCTCCTCCTGAGATTACATTGACTTTCTTTAATGCTTCTTCTCCTGAAAATAGCATTCTTCCTAAGAAACTTCTTACATATGTTTCATTTGGGTCTTTAGAATATTGTCTTAACCAATCTGTTATACTTTCATTTCCTGTGAATAAATAGTTGTTATCTTTTGGGAAATAACTATTTGTAATTGTTATTCCCCATTTGATTGTTCCTTCATCTGGTTCAACTTCTCCTGCAATGATTTGGAATAATAATGTCATTGCATTTTCATTATCCGCTAAAAATGCTATTTTATCATTTTCTTTTACTTTAAATGAGATATTATTTAATATTTTTTTCACCATTTATTGTTTTACTGATTCCTTCAACTTGCAATATTTCATTTCCTGGCATTCTATCTGGTTTAAAATCTACATAAGGATATCTTCTATTTGATGGCTTTTATTTCTTCTAATTCAATTTTTTCAAGCGATTTTTCTTGATGTTGCTTGTTTTGATTTTTGATGCGTTTGCACTGAATCTTTGAATGAATTCTTGAAGTTCTTTTATTTTTTTCTTCTTTTTTTCTTGTTTTTGCTCTCTCATTTGTTTTTTGAATTAATTGGCTTGATTCATGCCAGAAATCATAATTTCCTGGATATAATTTTATTTCCCATAATCCACATCACAAATGTGAGTACATACTTTATTTAAAAATATCTATCGTGTGATACTACAATTACTGTGTTTTCAAAATTAATTAAAAAAATTCTTGTAACCATCCTATTGATTTTTAAGTCTAAATCGTTTGTAGGTTCGTCTAATAGTAAAAATATCTGGATTTCAAATAATGCTTGTGCTAATAATACTTTAACTTTATCTTTTGGTTCTAATTCTGACATTAATCTATAATGGTCTTCTGGTTTTTATTCCTAAATCATTTAACAATGTTTCTGCATCTGATTCTGCATTCCAGCCATCTAATTCTGCAAATCTTTCTTCAAGTCTTGCTGCAATCATTCCATCTTCTTCTGTGAAATCAGGCTTTGCATAAATCATATCTTTTTCATTTTTGATTTCATATAATTCCTTATTTCCCATTATTACTGTATCAATTACACTTTTATCTTCAAATTCAAAGTGATTTTTGTTTTTAATACAGATATTCTCTCAGTTTTTCTCTTTACTTACTTCACCTTTACTTGGTTCTAATTCTCCTGATAAAACTTTTTAAAAATGTTGATTTTCCTGCACCATTTTGCACCTATTATTCCATAGCAACATCCTTTATTGAATTTCAAATTTACGTCTTCAAATAAGCTTCTTTTTCCAAATCTTACTGATACTCCATTTGCTGTTAACATTTAATATTCTCCTATTTTCTTATCTTTCTAATGTTTTTTTCCTTGTTGTTATATAAATTTTTGCTAATTCACTTAGCATTTTTAATAATCAAATCCCTATCTTCTTTTTAACTCACGTACTTGTCCTATTATTTTAATTACATTTTTCAGCTTTATTTTCACCAATTTCTGCAAATGTTTTCAAAGTCAGAATCTAAAAATATTTTTAAAAATCAAATCAACTACTTTTTTCGATTTTTTTGCTTCTGTTTCTTGAAGATATTTTCTTAGTGATTTATATACTATTTCACTTTTTGATTTGGTTTCTTTTGTCTGTTAAATTTCTTAGCAATTAATTGCCATGAATAAATATCGTGTTGATAGATGTTCTTTTCTGTACTTGTTACTACTGTTACTTTTTCCACCTTGTTCCATAATCCTTCCAATTATAGATTCTTGTGGTAAGTATGTATGTATTTTTTTCTTTTATTTGTATAAATTTTTTTCTGATTCAATAATTTCTTCTGGAAAACCTGGGCCATCATAATTTAATACTTTTTAAGATTCTTACTTTATTTTTTTAAAGAAGAATTTATCGCTGCGTAAACAGCAATATTTCCTCCTTTAGAATGGCCTCCAAAAATAAATTTTTGAATTTGGATATTTTTTTCATCATATTATTTGCATATTTTTAATGCTTCTATTTGCGCAGGAATGTCTTGTGTAAATGATAAATTAAAATCTTCTTTTCCAACCTATGATTGATTTATCAGTTCCTAAAAACGAAAATATATTTTAGTTCATCGTTTAATGTAATAGTAATTGCAGAAAAATTGCTTTTTCTTCATCTTGATCATTACTTTCTCTATAATCTGTAACTTTTAAATTCTTAAATCGTGCTGACTTTCCAATTAGTTCATTCATCTCCCTGTCGCCAAGATAATTGTATTCATCATCTTTAAATTTAGACATGAGATGTCACTAATTGTTTCTTCTAATTCCATTTCTATCTTGAAAAAAACGGAAAGTATGAATATCTTGCTAAAATTAATTCATCAATTTCATTTAGTTCATCATGTTTTTAGAGATATATCTCCTCTCCATTTTAGATAATCATTTATGTTAGACATTTTTTTCTCCTACTATTATCTTCCTCTATATGCCATGTATGGTGCAATTCTTGCTGATAATTCTCCTATTGTCATTGTTTGCATTATTACTTTTCCTGGTCCTCTTACTACTGTGTTAAATATTCCTTCTCACCAAATAGTACATTTCCTATTCCTTTTTACACTTTTTAATATCCATTGTACATGTAGATTCCATCATTGCTAAGTGTCCTGTTGCTATAATAATTTCTTCATCTGCTTTTTAAGTTATATTCAATTGATGTTCCATCTATCTCAAGAAACGCTGTTCCTTTTCCAGTTAACTTGTTCATTATAAATCCTTCACCACCAAAGAATCCTGCTCCTAGCTTTTTTTGGAAGTGTGCACTTAATTCTACACCGTCTTCTGATGCTAAATATGCACTCTTTTTGAACAATATATGATTTATCTGGTGTTACTTCTACTGCTAAAATTTCTCCTGGAAATGAAGATGAAAATGAAATTTTTGAGTCGTCTTCTGTTGCAGTAAATTTGCTTAAAAACATGCTTTTCACCTGTAAATGCTCTTCCAAACATTTTTTTAATTCCACCTGATTTAACTTTATATTCAATTTTAGGATTCATATATAGCATTGCTCCTGCTTCTGCTGATATTGATTCTCCTTTTTTTAAATTGCATTCTACATAAGGTAGTAATGATCCATTAACTTTGTAATCCATACGTTTCTCCTTTTACTATTAATTATTTTTAAAACTAAAAAGCACCTCTTTTTATTTGAGGTGCTTTCTGTTGATGGGCGACCGGGGGTCGAACCCCGGACCTTCTGATTAAGAGTCAGCTGCTCTACCAACTGAGCTAGTCACCCATTTTTTTCCAATCCTGCTCAAGTATACAACAGTTTTTCTTTTTAGTGTCAATATTTTTATTTTAAACTTAATTTTTGTATTAATCTATTACTCATCTATTTCTAATTATATATAGACTTTTTCTTTTTGTTAATATATACTGAAATAACTATATTAAGAGGTGATTCTATGCTAGGTTATTTGTTATCTAAAAATTCGCACAGATAGAAAAATGTCAAAAACTAGACTATCTGAGCTTACAAATATTAATATTGGTCATTTGTCTCATATTGAAAAAGGGGAAAGAATTCCAAGTCATAAAGCTTTTAAGAGAAATTTCGAAAGCTCTTGATATTCCTTACAAAAATTTAATGCATGCTTATGACCATGATTTAACTGATGATCAAATAAAGTATGGTGCTGCTAATCATGTTTTTATATAATAAGATTCCTATTTTTTGGATCTTTATTAGGTTTTTACTAAAATGTGATTTTGATACTTCTAATGCTGATTTTTGCAATTTTTTTATTAATGATGAGTCAATGTCTCCAAAAATTTGCTTTTAGGTTCATTTGTTTTAGTTGAGCAAAATGCTCCTTTATCTAATAGGGATTATGGCGTTTTTTTATGTATAATGATAAAATATTAATTAGACGTTTTATTATAAGAAAAATGATTTGGTTTTGCGTGCAGAAGATCCCAATATTAGTGATATTATACTAGTTAATTCTGATAATTTTTATATTATTGGAAAAATTTTTATTACCAAAAAAATTAATTTTTATTTTTAATATTTAATTTTTTTCCTTTATGTTTCAATATTTTATCTGTATAATATTTTTGGAGGTTTATATGAATTTAATTGATGGTATTATTTTTTTAATATAAATAAATTAAAGCAGAATTCTTTTGTAAAAATGACTTATACTGGTTTTTAAATACTTCAAAAAGTTCAAAAATTTTTGCTCATATTGGATTTTGGTCCAGATTGGCAAAATATTACTGATTTTGAGATGAAAAAAATCTGGACTTGGATATGAGCTTACTTTTTCAATTGCCTTCTCAATTTGATTCTATCAATTTGGCTTTTATGAATGATAAAAATGAATGGGATAACAATTTTTGGAAATGATTTTTCATTTAAATTAATTCCTATTAAACAATCTAAGTTGATTCCAGTTACAGAATCTAGTTTAAATTGCATTACTTTACAAAAAGTAACACAAGTCTCAGAAAATTTAAGTTGTTCTTTATGAAAAATTAGTAAATTTTTGCCACGACTTTTGTTCAATAATTATTCATTTGATACCAATTTAAATAATAAATAATTGTAATTTCTATTTTTTTAATAAAAATTACAATTATTTTTTTCTGTTTTGATGTTGACAATGTAAATTTTCTATAGTAAAATAAATTTCGTCAAGGTGATACCTTGTCATTCATTTTATATGAGTCACTAGCTCAGTTGGTAGAGCACTTGACTTTTAATCAAGTTGTCCGGGGTTCGATTCCCCGGTGGCTCACCATTAATTCATTCAATGAATTAATATGACCCCGTGGTCAAGCGGTTAAGACATCGCCCTTTCACGGCGGAGACATGGGTTCGATTCCCGTCAGGGGTCACCAATTTAATTTGCCACTTTAGCTCAGCTGGTAGAGCAACTGACTTGTAATCAGTAGGTCGTCCGTTCAAATCGGACAAGTGGCTCCATTTTAAGAGTCGATGATTTTAGGGTACTATTGTTGTTGGCTTTTTTATTTTACTTATTTTTGGAGTTTTTATGAATAAAGTAGCTATAGTTACTGGTGGTGCAAGTGGTATTGGACTATCAATTACTAAAAAAATTGTTAAAAATAATTATCAAGTTATTATATCTTATAATTCTTCTGCAGATTCTGCTAAAGATTTATTGAAAAATATGCAAATATTGACATTTTTTCAAATTGATTTATCTAATCCAGAAAATGTCCAAACTTTAGTTGATTTTTGTATTATCTAAATATCATAAAATTGATTTATTAGTTAATAACGCTGGCGTTGATTTGGTCGAAATGATTAATGATACTACTTTTTAATGATTTTGATTATATAATGAAAGTTAATATTTATTCACCATATTTTTTTGACTAAATATGTTTCTGAACATATGATTAATGCTAAGTCTGGAAATATTATTAATATATCTTCAATCTTAGGAATTACAGGAGGTTCTTGTGAATCTGCTTACTCTATTTCTAAAAGCTGGACTTGACGGACTTACCAAATCACTCGCTCAAGAACTTGGACCTTCTAATATTAGAGTTAATAGTATCGCTCCAGGTTTAATTGATACAAATATGAATAGCAATTTAACTTCTGATGAAATTAATAATTTAGTTAGGGATTTTTCCTATTTCTCGTATTGGAACTCCTGATGATATTGCAGATTTAGTCATTTACTTAGAAAACGCTGGATATGTAACTGGGCAAGTTATCCAAATTAATGGTGGTTGGAATATATAAAAAGTCTCTAGATTTCTCTGGAGACTTTTTTTAATATAAATCTTGTGAATCATCTGCTGATGTATTGATTTCTTCCCTATTTAATTCTTCTACTAAATCATCTACATCAATTCCATGTACCATACATGCTTCTTCTAATGTTTCATCTTCTGAAATTGCACACCCTATGCAATGCATTCCTGCGTCTAATAATATATTTATTTTTCTGGCTCTTTATCTATAATATCACCAATTATTGTTTTTAGTTATTGTCATTTTTTTATATCCTCCTGTATTTTTTGTATTTATATTGTATCATCTTTATATTTAAAAGTATAGACTTTTATTCTTTTTCCCTGTTATTATACTAATCACAGGAGGTAATTTAAATTGAATCTATTTTTCATTATTTATTTTTCTTTCTTAATTTATTTTTTTATTATTTTTATTTTTATGTTATTACTATTTTTCAATCTTTATTTTTATACTAAAAATAAAAAGATAAATATTAAACTAAAAAGATGGTGATCTAAATTAATTTATTTTTCTTTTTTTATTTTCATTAATTTTTATTATTTTTTTAATTTGTTTTTTTATTTAAAGATTTTGTTTTTTTCTAATTTTATTTTTTTAAATACTGATATTTATTTTTTTAAAATTAATTTTTTTAATAATTATTTTCATTTTTATATTTAAATTGTTTTTTATTATTTTTTTGTTTTTATCACATTTTATTATTTTTAAATATATTTTTTCAAAAAAATTAAATTTATTTAATTTTAATAAATCTCTTTCTTTTTACTTCTCAATTAAATTTATTAATTGGAAAAAAATCTAAATAATGAAAATATTTATATTCCAGCAAAAAGTTTATATCAAAATATACTTGTTACTGGTTCTATAGGATCTGGTAAAACTGCTTCTGCTTTATATCCTTTTTACAAAGCAATTAATTAATTTTAATGCTCATGATTTTTAATTCTAAATTAGGGATGCTTGTTCTTGATGTCAAAGGGAATTATTATTCTAAGATAGTTGAGTTTGCAATAGCATCAAATCGTTTTAAATGACTTGATAATTATAGAGTTAAATGGTAAGTACAAGTACAATCTTTGCATAAACCTAATTTATCTGCTTCTGTTTTTAGCTAATAGATTAAAACAAATATTATTATTGTTTTCTCCAAATAATTCTGAATCTTATTGGCTTGATACAGCTGAACACGTTTTTAGAAGCCTTTTATCACAATTTGTCGATTCTATAATAATGGTTATGTTTCTTTTTATGAATTACATAAATTGATTTCAACAAAAAGAATACTTTTATTCTAAATTTTCGTTAATACGTGCAGAATTCTTAGATAATAATATTTCGACATCTGATTTTTTACAATTTGTCTTCTGCAATTAATTATCTTGAAAATGAATTTTTTTCTTTAGATGATCGTACTTATGCAATTTTAAAATCAGAAATTTCTAGAATGACTAATGTATTTATTTCTGATTTAAGCGTAAAAATACATTTTGTCCTAGCATAAATGAAATTAATTTTTAATGGATTTGATGATGTTATTAAATCTGGAAAAATCGTAATATTAAATATGAATATTTCTAAGTATAAAAATCTTTCAAAAAAATTATTGCTGCTTATTTAAAACTTGATTTTCAAACTGATATTTTTAAACCAATTAGCTTTTGGCGATGTTTATAGAACTATGGCTTTTTATCTCTGATGAATATCAAGAATATGTTACGGCTTCTGATGCTGATTTCTTTTTTCTCAAAGTAGAGAGTCAAAATGTATAAATATTGTTGCTACTCAATCATATACTTCTTTATTAAATACTATTAATAATCAAAAATTCAGTTCGTGTAATTATTCAAAATTTAATTAATAAATTATGGTATAGATGTGATGATGTTTTTACTATTGAAGATATTCAAAAAAACAAATTGGTAAAGAAGATAAATTAAAAAAATCTCTAGATCTTATTCTGAAAAATGGTAAATTCAATAATTATAATTTTTATTAGCAAAGATATTGTTTCTAAAAACACAAATTTTTCTGAAAAGTGTTAATTCCTATACTCAAAATGATTTTTATTTATGATTATAATTTCTTTACTCAAAATCTTGAAACTTTTTTTCATGTTTAGCTTTTTCTTTCTGATGGATTTAAAATTTTTAAAACCTCAAAAAAATTGAAAATGCTACCTTATTTTTATAAAATAATATTGGAGGTATTATGTTAAAAAAATTATTAAAAATTCTTATAATTATTATTTTTTTGTCTATTAATTTTTCAAAATTTAATTTTGCATTTGCTTTTTGCTCCTAAAAATAGTTAATAAATTAAATTCTTCATTTAATGATATTGAGAAATGGTGCATAAAACTTGCTACTCCTGCTGCAGCTGTCTCTTTAGCTATTGGACTATTTATTAAAAAAATTTAGTTTTTGGTGATGAAGAGCGAATTAGAATTTCTAAAAAAATAATACGTGCAACACTTATTTCCTATGCACTTTTATTGGCAATAGATCTTGTTTTAGCTGCTATAAAATCTTTAGTAAGTTAGAGTTTAATTTTGAATCAATCTTTAAATCAATCACAAATTGTTGAAATTATTATTACAACAATTAATAAAATATTTAGTAATATTTTTTTCTTCTATTAATAATTCTATGTTTTCTAAACTTGATGAATTTGCTTTTTGTTGATGTTAGAATATTAAATAATAAATATATTAAAAATTTTTATAGGTAATTTTTTCTGGTGGTGGAAAAAAATTATTTATTTAACGGATGCATTACTGATAGCAATTGCTTTATATTTTATAATAAAGTATTTTTTCTCAGTGTTTTCAGGAGTTCAGACTGAACGTCCTTTTCAATTTATTTTTAAATTATTTATTTTTTTGCACTTATAATTAATTTTTTCATATACAATTTGTTTTGGTATTATAAATTTTACTAATTTAATTTCTTCTTCTATTCAAGAACTTGGTAAAGATGTTGTTCATTCTTCAATTTCTTTTTCTGAATTAATTAATAAGTTAAATAATAAAATTTCAATTTCTTCATCGGATAATTTTTGATTTATTTTCTTTTGATGGAATGATTAAAAAGCTTAACTAGTATTGGTCTATTAAGTTTATTATTAAATTACTCTGTTAGATATGTTTTAATTATGTTTTTTTATTATTTCTTCGCCGTTAGCTTTTCTATCTTTAATTAATTATTCTACTAATTGGATTTTTTTAAAGCTTGGTGCAAGTCCTTATTTTTCTTTATTAGTTATTCAAGTATTATTACCATTAATTTTTATTGTAATTTTTTCAATAGATATTAATAATAAAAATTTTTATTTATAGGATCAATTTATGCTATGACTAAAAATGAATGATTATGTTAAAGAACTTTTTGGTGGTATCACTTCTGATTTTTCTCATAATTTTCAAACTCAATTTTTTTAAGGAGATAATTGTGAATTTTATAATTCCTCAAAATTTCAATTTTAAAAAAATAAATTTCTTGGATTAATTGATTATCCGACATTAATTCTTGATTTTATTTATTTAATATTTCTAAATTCTTTATTGAATATTTTTTTATTCATGATTTATTAGTAAAATTAATTTTTATTATTATTTTTATTTTTCCAATTTTTATTAAGTTTATTTAGCTTTTAATAATGAATCTTTTATTTATGTCTTATTTTTATATAATTAAATATTATTGTTCTCCCTAGATTATATATACTTAATGATGTTGAAAAATAGCCTATTTAGTGTTATAATCTCGCAATAGGAGGTATGTATTTTATGAAATTTGAACAACAAAATGAGTCGCTAATTTTTTTCATCAACTTCAATTTCAGATATATTTTTTACAGAATATTTACCTCAAATGAGCGGTGATTGTGTAAAAATCTATTTTTTATATACTTTTTATTTCTAAATATAGTAGTGAAATAAATATTAATGATCTTTCTAAAAACTTTCTATTGATTTAGAAGATATTGATAAATCTATTAAATTCTTGGAAGAACATAATTTATTACTTAGAAAAAGAACATGGTTTCACGGTTTGTAATATTCAAGAAATTGAATTAAATAAAAGCTTATAAGCCCAAAGTTACTATTTCTAGTAAGGCTTTGGAAAAACTGCTGAAAGTAAAGCTAGAGCTGCAATAATTGATACTATTAATAATCAATTTTTCAAGGTGTAATGTCTCCTTCATGGTATGCTGATATTGAACTTTGGTTTTCAAAATATGGATTTGATGATGGTGTAATGATGGCATTATTTACTTACTGCTATAATAGATCTGCGCTTCATAAAAAAATTATGTTTCAACTGTTGCTGATAGTTGGTCTAAAAAAATAATATTAAAACTTATAGTGATTTAGATTCTTACTATGAAAAACAAGAAAAATTTCTTCTTTAAGCTCTGCTATCAAGAAAAAAATTAAGACTATCTCGTAATCTTACTGAATTTGAAGAAGAATATTTATTAAAGTGGAACATTGATTATAATTATGAATTTGATATTATTGAGCTGGCTCTAAAACGTGCTTCTACTGGAGCTAATTTAAATTTCGAATACATTAATAAATTATTAACTGATTGGCATGAACATGGTTTCAGCAGTGTTGAACAAATTAATACATATTTAATTAATGAGAAAAATAAACCTATACAATCTTCCTACGTTCCTAAAAATCTTCTACGCCTAAATCAAAAATAGCTCAAATAGATGATTCAAATAAACGTAAATATAACAATTTTAATTCATTTTATAGTAATTAAGGAGACTTAGTATGAATTATTCTAATTTGCAAAATTTGCTTAATGAATATGAAGAAAAAGAAATAAAAGCCATTTCTCTTTCTAATCTAAAAAAAGAAAACTTATATAATCAAGTTTCTTCTTTAAAAGATATTGATATAAATATAAATAAGGCATCTGTTGATAAAATAAGATTGATTTTAACCACAAAAAAATCAAAATGATATTTATATTATTGACAAACATATTAATGAGCTTAAAAAGGAACGTGATCGTATTCTTACTGATAGAAATATCAACCTTGATGATTATAAACCTGTTTTTGAATGTTCAAAAATGCAATGATACTGGTTATATAACTGTTAATGGTAAATCTGAACTTTGTTCATGTATAAAGCAAAAATTATATAATATCGAGTATAATAATTCAAATATTTATGATTTAGAAAATCAGAAATTTTTCTAAATTTGATTTAAATTATTATTCAAATGACATTGATGAAGAAAAAAATTTGAAAGAAATATTTCTCCAAGAGATAATATCATAAATATAAAGAAGATATGTGATAACTTTATAGAAAACTTTGATAATCCAATTGAAAAAAACTTATTATTTTTGTGGTAGCCCTGGACTTGGAAAAACTTTTTATCCTCTTGTATTGCTAATGAATTAATTCAACTTGGTAAGACTGTTTTTATACCAAACTGCTCCAATTATGTTAGATCAAATTATTGATGCAAAGTTCAATAAAAGAACTTCTAATTTATTAAATGAAATTAACAATGTTGATTTATTAATTATTGATGATTTGGGTACTGAATCTAAAAATTCTGTTACTACTACTGAATTGTTTAATATAATTAATTCAAGATTATTAAATCAAAATAATAAAATTACCAAAACAATTATTTCAACAAATTATGACTTAAAAACAATTATATAATATTTATGAAGAAAGATTATTATCAAGAATAATTGGAAATTATAATGCTTTGCTATTTCTTTGGTGATGATATTCGTATAATAAAAAGATTTTCTTCAAAAATAAAAAAATAAGCAATTTGACAATTATTCAAATTGCTTATTTTTGTTTATTTTATTTTATTGTTCTGTGTCCTCTTCTAGCTTCTCTTCATCACTAATAGTTTCTATACTTACTACTTTTTCCTCCATCGTTTTGTTCTCATTAGTGTTACGCCTTGTGTTGCTCTTCCTAGAATACTTACTTCTTTTACACCAATTCTTATTAAAGTACCTTTATCTGTTATCATCATCACATCTTGGTTTTCATTTGCAATTCTTACGCCTACGATATCTCCTGTTTTAGAAGTGATTTTGTAAGTGATTACACCTTTGCCTCCACGAGTTTGTACTCTATATTCATCTAATTCTGTTCTTTTTCCAAATCCATTTTCTGTAATTGCTAACAATGTATTATCTTTATTTTCTGTGATTGTTTCCATTCCAATTACTTCATCATCATCTGATACTCTAATTCCTAATACACCTTGTGCGGTTCTTCCCACTGGTCTTACATCTTCTTCACTAAATGTTATGCATAGACCTTTTTGTTACAAGAACAATATTGTTTTTCCATTTGATAGTCTAACATCAATTAGTTCATCTTCATCTTTTTAGTGTTATTGCTATTAATCCTGTTTTTCTATCTGTGTTATACTCATTTAGAGGTGTTTTCTTTACTAATCCTTTTTTTAGTATTCATTATCAAATATTCTGCGTCTTCAAAAACTCTTTAATGGAATTACAGCTGCTATTTTTTTCACCAGGATCTAATTGTAGTAAATTTACAATTGCAGTTCCTTTTGCAGTTCTTCCTGCTTCTGGGATATCAAATCCACGTAGTTTGTATAACTTACCTTTGTTTGTGAAAAAAATAAAATTATATCATGTGTTGATGCATTAAATATTTGCTTTACAAAAATCATCTTCACGTGTTGTTAATCCAGAAATACCTTTTTCCCCCACGTCTTTGACTTTTATATGTATCAACTGGCATTCTCTTTATATATCCAAAGTGTGTTAATGTTATTATAGAATTTTCATCATCAATCAAATCTTCGTCTTCTAAGTCACCTTCAGCTTTTAACAATTTTTAGTTAGTCTTTCATCTCCATATTTTTCAATCATTTCTAATGATTCTTCTTTAATTAAATTAAACACTAATTTCTCATCTGCTAAGATTGCTCTTAAATGTTCTATTAATTTTAATAAATTTTGATACTCTTCCTCAATTTTTCTCTTTGTAGTCCAGATAAAGTTTTTTTAATCTCATATCCAAAATTGATTGTGCTTGAATGTCATCAAGCTCCAAATCTTTTCATTAATTGTTCTTTTGGATCATCATATGATCCTCTGATTACTTTTTATTACTTCATCAATATTATCAATTGCAATTCTTAAACCTTCTAAGATATGAGCTCTAGCTAATGCCTTATCTAATTCAAATTCTGTTCTATTTATTATAACTTCTTTTTCTATGCTCTATAAAATATTCTAAGCATTGTCTTAATGTTAGGGATTTTTGGTTCTCCATTTACTAATGCTAACATTATTGCACCAAATGAAAGTTGTAATTGTGTGTATTTATATAATTTATTTAGGACTACTTGTGCATTTGTGTCTCTTTTTAGCTCGATCACTACTCTGACCATTTCTTCTCTATCAGATTCATCTCTAACTTCTGATATACCTTCGATTTTTATCTCTAGCTAATTGATTTATAGCAATTATTAAGTTTGCTTTGTTTACTTGATAAGGTAATGATTTTTATTATGATTTTTTTGACGATTTCCTGACATTTCTTCAATCTCAGCTTCGCCTCTCATCATTATTTTACCACTTCCAGTTAAATAAGCATCTCTAATTCCTTCTCTTCTAAAATCAATCCTCCTGTAGGGAAATCAGGTCCTTTTACTATTTTTAATAATTCTTCATCACTTACTTGATCTTCATCAATTAATTTAATAACGGCATTTAAAAATTTCTGTTAAGTTATGTGGTGGTATATTTGTGGCCATTCCTACAGCTATACCTGATGATCCATTTACTAATAATGCTGGCAATCTTGTTGGAAGTACTGTTGGCTCTTGTCTTATTCCGTCAAAGTTTGGCATAAACTTAACTGTATTTTTTTCAATATCTGCAAGCATTGTTTCAGATATTTTTGACATTCTTGCTTCTGTATAACGATATGCAGCAGCTCCGTCTCCATCGATTGATCCAAAGTTTCCATGTCCATCAACTAGTGGATACCTCATTGTGAAGTTTTGAGCAAGTCTTACCATTGCATCATATACTGATGAATCTCCATGTGGATGATATCTACCTAAAAACGTCACCTACAGTTGTTGCAGATTTTTCTATATGGTTTATCTTTTGTTAATCCATCTTCGTACATTGTATACAAAATTCTTCTATGGACTGGTTTTTAAACCATCTCTTACATCTGGTAAAGCACGTTGCACTATAACGCTCATGGCATAGTCAATATATGCGGTTTTCATTTCTTCAACAATTTCTCTATCTACTATTGTTCCTTCATTATATTCTTCGATATTGTTATCTTTGCTCATCTCTAACCTCGCTTTTTTTAACTCTTTTAACATTATACTAAACCAGATTTTTAAAAATGCAAACCCTGAAAAAAACAATTTTTTGTTGATTTTTTTCAAATGTTTTCGCAATTTTTATTTTTCTAATATACTAGTCGATTTGCTAGATTAATTTCTTCTTCTGATAAATTAAAATCTCCACCTTTTCTTTCTATTATTTTATATAAATTTTTCTATTTTTCTTGCTTCTTTTTATTGTTGTTTCTATAGGAAAAAGTGATTTTTATATTTCTTTGAATATTATTTGTTTCCCTTCTAATTCCATCAAAATCATGTTGATTATAATATTCATTCCATCTTTCTATATTCTTATTTAATGTGCTAACTTTTCTTAATTGATCTTCAAATTCAGATTCTATATTTGATTTTATTGAATCTACAATTATTTCCTTTCCTCCATTTATTATGTCTTTAACTTTTTCCGGTATTAATCCATGTCTATTTGCTGTGTTTAATGCAAAACTTAAGCCTCCTGATATAGTATCAATTATTCCTCCATTTCTTACTACATTTCTTGCTTGATTTAAATTATCAAAATGACCTGTTGCTATTCCTATTACACTTTTTCCCTAAAGTCTATTGTTGAATCTATTGCTTGTTTTATTGTAGCTCCTAATCCCTTCTTTAATTAATGTATCTTTCAAGCTTATTACTTGATCTTCTATAAAATTTGGTAATAATGCTCTTATTCCTAAATTTATTCCTGTATTTATAGCTTTTTCCTAGCATTGTGTCCAAAAATTTATTTTGTTTCTGATCTATATTTTGATCTTGCTGAATTTGATTTTTGATTTGTTAAATTCAAAGTTTGTGTTAGTGTATTCATTTTTCTCCTATTCTATTAATTCTTGTTCAAATTTATCGGAATTAATTTTTGTTAATATATGATCTTTTTCCTACGAAAAATAGACATTCTCCTTTTCTTAATGATTTTATTTCTATTTTTTTCTTTTTGATTAATATCTATATATTTTTCTAATGTTTTGATATTTTCTTCTTCTAAGCTAAAAAAATAGTTTTAATTCTGAATTATTTAAAATACTTTTTCCATATGCTCCTTCCTCTAATGAAAATAAATCTGATACGTCTTGGGTTATTGCTGTAGCTCACCTCCATATTTTTCTTATTGTTTTAAATATTTTTATATATAAAACTTGCAGTTTTCTTTGTTGGAAGTTATTCCTATTAGCCTCCATATTTCATCTAGATAAATTATTTTTCTTGAATTTCTATCTTTTTATTTTTGTCCCAAAAATAATTCTATAAATATGTACATACCAAATTGAATATTTTTCTTCACCCTAGCTCATATATATCACCTATTATTAATTTATTATTTAATTCTATATTTGTATAATTATTAAAAGCATTTTAATGATCCTGTGATGAATGGTTCTATTTTTGCATTTTTTTATTTAATTCTTTGTATAAATCTTCTAGAATTGGCATATCTGTGCTTGTTTTAAATTTATTATTTTTTTAAATAAAGATTTGTCATTAAAATCTATATTTTTATTTTTATATATTTTAATAATTTTGTTTTTCTAATTCTGTTCTTTCTTCTTCTGTTATGTCTTGAAATATTAATTTAAAAATCCAATTAATTTATTTAATTTTGTTGCTAAATATCCTTCTTCATTTTCTTCTAATGAATCTTCTCTTATATCAAATATATTTATATATGTTTTTGGATGCTGGTCCTATTTTTTTATTAAACTGCCATCTAATGATTTTGAGATTTTTTTCATATTCCCTTTCTGGATCTATTATGTATTGATTTATATTTAATATATAATTTCTTAATACTTGTATTTTAGTAAAATATGATTTTCCAGATCCTGATGATCCAAATATGCATGTATTTGAATTTTTATATTTTTTCTCTGTCAAATTTATCTATTATTATTAGTGAATTATTATTAATATCTGTTCCATATAATATTCCTTGTTCATCATATATTGTTGATGTTATGAATGGATATGTTCCCTTTATTCCATCTGTTAATATGTTTCTTTTTACGGCTCTCTTAATATCATAATTATTTTTTATTTAATGGTAAATTAGCTAATATTGTTTGTTCTTGTCTAAAATATGATTTTTTTGATTTTAATCCACTATTTTTGTAATATTTCTTCAATTTTGTTTATTTGATTTTTAATTCTTCCTTATTTTTTTGAATAAGTTGTTATGTATGTGTAAAAATATAATAATTGTTGATTATTTAATTGCATTTCTCTTCGTATATATTTTTGCATCTTCTAAACTGCTTTTTGCTATATCAATATCTATTCTTGAATTATTTATTTTTTTCTAAATCAACTGTTGTGTTTCCAATATTTTTTTGCTATTTCTTTTTATTATTTTATATTGATTATTTTTTCTATATATATTGATATTAATATATTTTCATTTATTTCTAAAAATATTTTTAAATATTAATTCTTGAAATATTCGATTATAATTTATAATTAATAAACTTGAAAAGAACATTCCATCAATTTCTATATATTGAGGATTTGTTAAATTAATATATAATGGATTTTTTCTTTTTATTTTATTCATCTCCTGTTATTAATGTCGTTTTTAATTAATTCTTCTATTTCCTTTTTATCTAATTCTTCTGTTTTTATTTTTACATTGTATTAATTGTTCAATTATTTTTAATTTTATTTCTTTTTATTTTTATTTTTATTTTTATTTTTTTAATATTAAATAATATTCTTTATTTGTTGTTTTTTTGTTATTATTTAATTTTTTTCTAAATAATTAATATATTGTTTTTGAAATTATTGAATTATTATTTTCGATGATGTATTTTTATTTTTCTAAATTAATTTTTTTATTTTTTTATAAATATCTGAATTTCAATTTCTAAATTAGAAAATATTTTTTATAATTATTTAAAAATAACTTCTTTTTCAATTTCTGATTTTAGATTAAAATTTATTGGTATTATTTTTTTAAAATAAGAATATATTCTTTTTTATTATTTTCTATGATTCCATTCTCATAAATTGTTTCAATTCCCTAACCAATTTTTAAATGAATTTATTGTTTCTATTTTCAATGCTTTTTTCCTTTCTTAATTATTGTATTTTGTTTTCCATATATTGTCAAACTAAATATAGTACAAAAGAGCATAAAAATATTTTTATGCTCCTTTTTATTAATTAAAAATCTAAATTTTTACATATTTTTGCATTATCTTCAATAAATTTTTCTTCTTGGTGGAATTTCATCTCCATTAATATTTTTAAATATTTCATCTGCTTTTTCAGCGTCTTCCATTGTTACTTTTTATTAATATTCTATTCTCTGGATCCATTGTTGTTTCCCATAATTGTACTGGATCCATTTCTCCTAGACCTTTATATCTTTGTATTGAAGTATTTTTCTCTTCCTACTATCATTAATTCATTATCTAATTGTTCATCAGAATAGCAGTATATATCTTTTATTCCTTTTTAGATATTTTATATAATGGTGGTTGTGCTAAAAATACATGCCCTTGTTCTATTAAAGGCCTCATATATCTAAAGAAAAATGTTAATAATAGTGTTCTAATATGTGCACCATCAACATCGGCATCTGCCATTATAATTACTTTTTCCATATCTTATTTTATTAATATCAAAATTATCTCCAATTCCCTGCTCCTATTGCTTGAATGACTGGTTTTTAATTTTTCATTATTATATATTTTATCAGGTCTTGATTTTTCTACATTTAACATTTTGCCCCATAGAGCTAAAATTGCTTGGTTTCTTCTGTTTTCTACCTTGTTTTTGCAGATCCTCCAGCAGAATCTCCCTCTACTATATAAACTTCGGTTTCTTCTGGATTTTTGCTTGAGCAATCTGCTAATTTTACCTGGCAATGTTGTTACATCTAGTGAGTTTTTCTTTCTTGCCAAATCTCTTGCTTTTTCTTGCAGCTTCCCTGGCACGAGCTGCACTTATACATTTTTCAATAATTGTTTTTGATATTGTTGGATTTTTCTTCTAAAAATGCTGATAATGATTCAACAACAACAGATTGTACTATTCCTGTAACATTACTATTTCCTAATTTTGTTTTTTTGTTTGTCCTTCAAATTGTGGATCTTTAACTCTTACTGAAATTACTGCTGTTAATCCTTCTCTTATATCTTCTCCTTGCAAATTAGTATCTTTTATCTTTTAAGATATTATGAGATCTAGCATAATCATTAAATACTTTTTGTCAATCCTCTTCTGAATCCCTCTAAATGTGTACCACCTTCAATTGTATTAATGTTATTTACAAATGATTGAACGCTTTTCATTGTATGAAGTTGTATATTGCATTGCTATTTCAACTGGTACATCTATATCTTTTTCTCGATATAGATTGGATCTATATCGATTTTCTCTTTTGTTTTTTTATTAAGAAACTCTACAAATGAACGTAATCCACCTTCAAAAGCAGAACTCTTCTTTTTAGGCTCTTCTCTCTTAAATCCTCAAGCGAAATATATAATCCTTTTGTTAGGAATGCCATTTCTCTTAGTCTATTTTTGTAGAACTTCATAAGTATATTCTGTCGTTTCAAATATTTGGCTATCTGCTAAAAATCTTACCTTAGTTCCAGTCTTGTCTGAATCTCCAATTCTTCTTAATGGTTCTACTGTTTTTCCTCTTTCAAATTTCATTTGATAGATTCCGCCATCTCTTTGAATTGTTACTTCTGTCCATTCTGATAATGCGTTTACAACTGATGCGCCAACTCCATGAAGTCCTCCGGATACTTTATATCCACTATCTCCACCAAATTTTCCACCTGCATGTAATACTGTATATACAGTTTCTGCTGCTGAAATATGTGTTTTTGCATGAATATCTACTGGTATTCCTCTACCATTATCTTCTACAGAAATTACGTTTCCTGGTTCAATTTTTACTTGAATTTTTGTACAATACCCTGCCAATGATTCATCAACACTGTTATCGACTATTTCATATACTAAATGATGTAATCCTCTCGCAGATACACTACCAATATACATACCCTGGTCTTTTTCTAACTGCTTCTAAACCTTCTAGTACTTGTATTTGGTTTTGCACCATACTCGTGGTTGTACTTTTTCCTCCATTTTTTAACATCCTTTCTGTTCTTACGCATCTTTTCAATATACTCATTTCTATTGGAAAAAAATTAGATTGTCAAGCAATAATATTTCCATTTTGAATATGATATGATGTGCTATTCTCTATTTCTATATTTTTTGTACAAGTTATAATTACTTGAATATTTTTATATTTGTTAAAAATTTTTATTCTTTTTTTCATCTAATTCTGACATGAAATCATCTAATAATAGTATTGGATATTCACCTATATCGTCTTTTTATTATTTCAATTTCCGATAATTTTAATGATAATACTGCAGTTCTATTTTGTCCTTGTGATCCATATATATCTACTTTTTTTATCTATATATATCTTAAAGTCATCTCTATGTATTCCTGCACTAGTGTATCCTCTAATTTTATCTATTGCTCTTTTTTTGATTTTAATTTTTAATAAATTCATCTTTACTATTGCAATCTGATAAATATTCTATTTCAATAATCTTTTGCTATTTTATCATGTATTCCTTGGATTTTTTTGAGATATTTTTTTATAAAATCTTTTCTATAATTATTTATAATATTTTCCATATTCATATAATTTTTTTCGTCCCAAATTTCAAGCATTTCATCATTTTCTATTTTATTTTTTAAAAAACTATTTCTTTGTTCTAAAGTTTTATTATACATTGATAAATTGTATAAATATCTAGGTTTTAATTGTCCCTATCATCATATCTAGAAAATTTTCTTCGTTCTGAAGGACCATCTTTTTAATATATTGATATCATCTGGTGTAAATATTACTATATTTAAATTTCCTACTAATTCACTTAATTTATTTAATTTTTATTCCATTATGTGAAACGATTTTTATTATTTATTAAAATTTCTATTTCACCCTATTCTGTCTTTTTCGTATTCTCCATTAATTTTTTTAAAAAAATTTTTTTGACAACATTATCATTTCTTTATCTTTATTTGTTCTAAATGATTTTTCCAAACGCCATTAAAAAAATGGATTCTATAATGTTAGTTTTTTTCCCTGTGCATTATCACCATAAAAAAATATTTATATCTTTACTTAAATTAATTTTTTGTTGTTCATAATTTCTAAAATTTTTGAATATTAATACTTTTTAAATACATATGTCCTCAAAAATTATCCACATTTTGTGCTCTAAATGTGGATAATACTTTATTATTAATCTTTTTTTCAATCTTACTGGTAAAATCATATATTGATAATCTCCATCATCTTCTATACTTCTTATTACTGATGGTGATATACTTGTTCCAAAGTCAATATAAACTTCTTCATCATCTATATTTCTAAATACATCTAAGAAGAATTTTGGATTAAATCCTGCTTCTAAATCTTGTCCCTCTGTTGTTGTAAATATTTCTTCTTTTGCATCACCTGTTTTGGTTTGTACATGAAATTTTGATTTTTTCCAACTTCTACGTTTAATTTTACTGGATATCTTTTTTCTTTTTCCATTGATGAAGACGATATTAAACTTATTCTTTCAAAACAATTTGAAAATTAAATTTTTGTTTACTCTACACGTGTTTCCCATTTTTTTAGGTATAACTTCTGAATATTTTAAAAATTCACCGTCTAATAATCTAGTCACTATTTTTACAGTTTTCTATTTCAAACAATGCTTGATTTTTTTGCTATTCCTAATTTTATTAAATCAAATGAGTCTATTAATATTTTTATTTATTTCTTGTAATGTTCTTCCTGGTATTACAGCTTCAAAATCATTTGTTTTTGTATTTAATATTTTTTTGATTTCCACGCTAATCTAAATCCATCAACTGCTACTACATTTAATTTGTTATTTTTTTACTTCAAATAAACATCCAGTAAATACTGGTCTATTTTTCTTCTGTACTTATTGCAAAAATAGTTTTTCCTAATCATATCTTTTAATGTATTTTTGTTCTAATTCAATTGAATTTTCTACATTAATTTCTGGTAATTGTGGAAAATCATCTGGATTCATTGTCGCTAATTTATATACTGATCCTTCACATTCTATTACTAATAAATTATTTTCATTAATTGATATTGTTATATTAGTATCTGGTAATTTTCTAATAATTTCACTAAACATTATTGCATTTACTACGGTAGATCCTTGTTCTAATACATTATTTTCTTTAATGATATATTCTATTCCTAATTCTTTATCATAACAAGTTAATTTTATATTATCATTATTTGTTTGAATTAATATACCTTCTAATATAGGCATTGTTGTTTTTGTAGCTACAGCTTTTGTAACTGAGTTAAGTGCTTTTATCATTTTGTCTTTTTCAAAAATTATTTTCATATGAAACCTTCTTTCTTTTTTATTATATATAAATAATTTAGTTGTAGTAATAGTATATATGTGTTAATTGTGTTGAAAAGATTTAAAAGAGCTTGTAATATATACGGAAATTCGTGTGTAGAGTTTTTGTGGAAAATGAAATTTAAAAATCCACAGTATAAAAAGTTAATTAAGAAATTGTTTTTACACAGTTTTTTATACATTACATTCACAATGTGTTTGTGGAAAGATTTTTAAATTAATTTTTCCTTTGAAATTTCAACTTTTATTGTAGTGCATATTCGAACAAAATTTTCACAAACAAATTTTTTTGTTAATTATAAATATTTGTTGATAAATTAATTGTTGTTGAAAGCAATATTTTTTTCACACTTTCCACAATTGATTTTTGTGTTTGATACATTGTTCTTTATTTCTGTTTCTATTTTTGTTGCAAGCATGCATTACTGTAGTATGATCACGTTTTTCCAAAAATCATTTCCTATTTGAGGTAATGACATTTTGTGCTACGTTTCTACATAAATACATTGCAATTTGTCTTGGGAATGTTACGTCTGCTGATCTTTTTGAACTTGTTAAATCAGAAGGGTTTATATCAAGTATTTTTCCTATTACTTCCTGAATATATTCAGATGAAATAACTTTTTCTTTTGAAGTTATCATTGTATCTATGGCATTTTGAGCCATTTCAATAGTTATTGGACTATTTGTTAATGAAGCTTTTGCTATTAATTTTTTTAGAATTCCTTCTAAGGCTCTAATGTTTGAGTCCACATTTGTTGCTATTAATGTAAGAATATCATCATTTATTAAAATGTTATCTAAGTCTGCTTTTTGTCTTAGAATTGCTAATCTTGTTTCATAATCTGGGTTTGAAATGTCTGCTAGTAAACCCCATTCAAATCTAGATTTTTAGTCTTTCCTCTAATAATTCTAATTCTTTTTGGAGGACGATCGCATGTTAAAAATGATTTGTTTTTCCTGATTCATATAGTGCGTTAAATGTGTGGAAAAATTCTTCCTGAGTACTTTTTCTTTCCAGCAATAAATTGAATATCATCTATTAATAATGCGTCGATGCTTCTATATTTTTCTCTAAAAATTTTCTGTTGTTTGATCTTTTAATGCATTTTACTAATTGATTTGTAAACGTTTCTGATGTTATATATAGTATTTTTTTGCTGATGGATTATTTTTCTAATATTTGATTACCAATTGCATGCATTAAGTGGGTTTTTTCCTAATCCGACTCCACCATATATAAAAAAATGGATTGAATTTTAATCCAGGTGCTTCTGAAACTCCTTTTGCTGCTGCTTGTGCAAATTGATTATTTGTTCCAACAACAAATGTTTCAAATGTGTAGTTTGGATTTAATCCAGAACTTAAAATTTGTCTATTTAATGGAGTAGTTGAATTGAAATTTTTCTTCAACTATTTCATTTTTAATTTTATTATAATATTACATTTTTTTATGTGTTACATAGTTAAATGTATTTTTTTATTAATTCTAGATATCTATTTTTTGTAGAGTATCTCTGTGAAATGGAGTTTCTACTGATAGTATAATATTATTGTCGTTTATTGATTCAACTACTATTCTTTCAATCCAAGTTTGAAAAGGTGATTTCTGTTGTTTCAGCTTTTAATAAGTTTTTTGGCTTCTGTCCAAATTTCTTCTATTTTTTTAGATTGTCCATAAAATCTCCTTTTCAAAAATACGAAAAAAATGAAAAAGCCATTTAATTATAAAAATTATAGAAAGAATTTCTAATTTTTAATTAAATAACATTTTTCATTTGTAAATTTATTCTTTAATATGATAGCAAAAATAGGGCTAATAGTCAAGGAAAAAAATGCTAATATGATATTATTTTTTTCTACAAAATTATTGACATAAGTGTTTAAAGAATGTATAATTGCAATTACGATTAGATATATGATATATGGGAGGTGGAATAATGAAAAGAACATTTCAACCAAAAAGAGACAAAATAAAAAGAACATGGTTTTTATGAAAAGAATGGCAACTAGATCTGGCCGTAATGTTTTAAAAAGCAAGAAGAGCAAAAGGAAGAAAGAGACTTTGCGCATAAATTTTTGGGTCACTTGAATTGATAGTGACCTTTTTAAGGTATATTATGAAAAAAAGTTAAAACTTTAAAATTGAATTATGAATTTAAGAATGTGTTTAATAGAGGTAAATATTTTAGGGCTCATCAAGTTATTGGATATATTTTTAATAAATAAATTTGGATATAATCGATTAGGGATTAGCAATAAGTACAAAAGCTATGTAAAGCTGTTGGCCGTAATAGGATAAAAAGAGTTATTAGGGCGGCTTATCTTGATTTAATAAGAGAATATAATCTAAAACAAGGATATGATATTGTATTTATATGGAATAAGAATGTAAATATCGATAATATTTCATATTTTTGAAATAAGAAATGATATTAAATATATTTTTAGAAAGATTTGGATTAATTATTGAGGATAATGATGAAAACATTTTTTTAAATTTTTATTAGAATTTATCAATTGACATTATCTAAAGGTTTTTTTAGTTTTTTTGGATTTCATTGTAAATTTTATCCGAGTTGTTCTGAATATACAATGCAAGCAATTGATAAGTATGGAGTATTTAAAGGTATTGGCTTGGGACTTAAAAAGGATTATGAAATGTAATATATTTTTCTAAAGGTGGATATGATCCATTGAAATGAAGGGAAACAGTATATAGGGATTTGTAGCTAATATATTTGGTTATGTATTGAATTATATTTATAATTTAGTACAAAAATTATGGTTTAGCTTTTATTGTTATTTACTTTAGTATTAAAAGTTAATATTATTACCATTAACTATAAAGCAAGAAAAATCGACTAAAGCTTCTCAAAAAGATGCAAAAAGAATTGAATGCTTTGAAATTTAAATATAAAAATGATGCTGAAAAAAATTGAATGCAGCAACTATTGAGTTGTATAAAAGAGAAAAGTTTAGTCCTTTTTACAGGATGTATTACAGCGATTTTACAGTTTGTGATTATTCTGGTGTGTTTTTATTTGGTTAGTCAACCTTTAACTTATATGAGAAAGGTTGATTCAAATTTAATTAAGCAATATTCACAAGAGCTTGAACAAAAGTAATGTTAAGTCTTCTTATAGAGAAATAGCAGTAATTTCTTATAAAGGTAATGAAGATTCTAGAGTTTATTTAAATATGAATTTTTTAGGCCTTGATTTAACAAAAAGTACCAATGCAAAAATTTGAAAGATCCAAAAGTTTATATTATTCCAGTGTTGTATATTATAACAATGTTTGTTAATATTAAAATTAATACTAGATTAATGAAAACTAAGGAACAATTAGATAAAGAAAAAGAAGAAAAAGGCTAAAAAGAAATTGGAAGCTACTAATAAAGATGATGAAAAAAATTTGATGCTGAAGTTGTTGCAGATGAATTACCAGATATGCAATCAATGACAAAAGAGCATGAATTATATGATGCCTATAATGTCAATTTTTATTGGAATTATAGCACCACTTGGATTATCTTTTATATTGGTTATTAAGTAATGTTCTAAAACACAGTTGAAAAGATTAGCTATTTCTAAAAATTTTTTTCTAAAAAAAGAGGAGGCATAATATGTCTAAAACAGTTATTGCAGAAGGTAAAACTTTAAATGAAGCAATTGATAATGGATTAAAAAGCATTAAATTGCAAGAGAAGTGATGTTGAAGTTAAGGAAGTTAAAGATACTGATAAAAAAATGTTTTATAGTATTTTTAGCGCCAAGAAAAGTAAAAGTTGAGCTTATATTAAATAATGAAAAGAATGATGAATATAAGGTTACTGATGAAGATTTAAAAATGCAAGTGATACTTTTAGGTAGATTCTTAGATAAGTTTAAAGTGAATTTTTAAAGATTTAGATTATAAAATTGAAGTTAAAGATGATATAATACATGTTGATTTTTATAGGTGAGGATTCTTTTGAATTTAATTGGATATAGAGGAGAAGTTTTTAAATTCTCTTCAAACGATTTTTAATAGCTGTTTTTAAAAAAAGAAAAAAAGATTCTAGAGTTAAGCTATATTTGAATGTTGGAGATTATAGAGAAAAAAAGAAATGATATTTTTAAAAAGAATTAGCAAGGAAAAATAGAAGCTGAAGTTCTTAAGAATCGTAAAAAGAGTTTTTAGAACCTATGAGTGCTTATGAAAGAAAAGGTTATTCATACTGAGTTACAAAATAGTGATAAAGTAATAACTTTTTAGTATTGGGGAAGAGCCACATAGAAGATTGGTAATTGATTTAAAATAATTAAATAAAAAAATTTCGAAGTCAAAGTTCGAGGTTGTTGTTATATGACGCAATCTATCTTTGACTTTTTATTTTTGAGGGAATAATGGAAAATACGATTGTTGCAATATCTACAGCTATGGGAAATGGTGGTATTGGAATAGTAAGAATGTCTGGTGAAAAAGTCGTTTGAAATTTTAGAGAAGATTTTTAGACCAAAGAATAAAGATTCTTTTATCAAAGGATATCAAATTAAATATGGTAATATTGTTGATCCACGAAATGAGGAGATTATTGATGAGGTTTTTAGTATCTTATTTTGTTTCTCCCAAAAGTTATACAACTGAAGATATGTGTGAAATTAATACCATGGAGGTATGGTTGTTGAAAAAGGATATTGGAGCTTTGTTTGGAAAATGGTGCTGAGATTGCTAGCCCTGGTGAATTTACTAAAAGGGCATTTTTAAATGGTAGAATAGATTTGTCTCAAGCAGAGGCAATTATTGATTTAATTAATTCTAAGACAATAAGAGAAGCAAGGAATCTATTAATCAATTGGAGGGGCATTTATCTAGTAAGATCGAAAAGTATTAGACAGAAAAATGCTTGATTTAATGATTGCGATTGATGTGAATATTGATTATCCTGAATATGATGAAGAAGAAGTGACTAAGAATAAATCTCTTTGAATGAATTAAAGATAATTTTAGAAGAGTTGATAAAACTTGAAAAATAGTTTTAATACTGGTAAAGTTTTTAAAAGATGGTGTAAGAACTGTTATATTGGGAAAGACTAATGCAGGTAAGTCTTCTTACTAAATAGAATTTTAAAAGAAGATAGGGCAATTGTTAGTAATATTGAAGGAACTACACGTGATACTATTGAGGAATTTGTTGATATTGAAGGAATTCCTTTAAAAATTAATAGATACTGCTGGTATTAGGAATTCTTCTAATGAAATAGAACAGATAGGGATTCAAAAAAAGTAAAAAAATTAGCTAATTCAGCTGATTTGATAATTGCTATATTTGATATCACAAAAAAATTTGGATGAAGATGATCAAGAATTACTGGAAATTATTAAAGATAAGAAATGTATTATTTTGTTAAATAAAATAGATATTTTACCTGAAAATATTGATTTAGAGAATAAATTAAAGTTAATTAATAAAAATATATTAAAAATATCTGTTATGGAAGATATTGGAATTCAATCATTGTATGATAAAATTATTGAATTATATAGTTTTAATACTGAAAGTTTATCAAATGATGTATTAATTAGTAATGAGAGACATAAAAATTTGATTCAAAAAGCAAAGATGGAAATTAATGAAGCTATTAATGCTACTGAAAAATGATATGTATATTGATATTATTTCAATTTATATTACTAATGCAATGAATTATTTGGCAGAAATTACAGGCAATAATGTTACAGACGATGTTATTGATGAGATATTTAAAAAAATTTTTGCTTTAGGAAAATAAAAAAATTTAAAAACGAACACTTGACAAAATATATGATGTGAAAAATGTGGATAACTTAATTTTATTGAATTTTTTTATGTGGATAAGTGTTCATGTTTCACAAAAATCATTTAAAAAAATGTGGATAATGTGAATTAAAATGTTGAAATATATAAGGAGGTTAGTGTGAATTATTTTGCCGGAAAATATGATGTAGCTGTTATAGGAGCTGGACATGCAGGTTGTGAAGCAGGTCTTGCAGCTGCAAGAATGGGAATGAGAACTTTGGTGTTTTCTATAAGTTTGGAATGTATTGCTAATATGCCTTGTAATCCTCATATTGGAGGTAGTTCTAAAGGACATATTGTTAGAGAAATAGATTGTTTAGGTGGAGAGATGGGAAAAAATATTGATAAGACATATCTTCAGTTAAAAATGCTGAATACATCGAAAGGGCCTGCTGTTCATTCATTAAGAGCTCAAGCTGATAGGAAAAAATATCAAAGTACTATGAAACAGACTTTAGAAGAACAAGAAAATTTATTTATAAAGCAAGCAGAAATAGTTGATATTATTGTAGAAGATAATAAAGTAAAATCGGTTGTTACTAATGTTGGTGCAGTTTATGATGTTGATGCTATTATTTTTGGCGACTGGTACTTATTTAAAAGGTATGATACATATAGGTGAAGTTCATTATTCTTCAGGGCCTGATGGAGTTTCTGCAGCTAATGATTTATCAGAAGTATTAAAGAATTTAAATATTGAAATTAGAAGGTTTAAAACTGGTACACCTGCTAGAATTAATAGGAGAAGTATTGATTTTTTTCAAAAATGGAGATTCAAAATGGAGATGAAATTATTGAGCCTTTTTTTCTTTAGAAAATAATTTTACTAGAGATGATACTCAGATGCCTTGCTATTTGACATATACAAATGAAAGAACTCATGAAGTAATTAGGAAAAAAATCTAATGAGAAGTCCTTTGTATTCTGGTAAAATTCATGGTACAGGGCCTAGATATTGTCCTTCTATTGAGGATAAAGTTGTTAGATTTGTTGATAAGGAGAGGCATCAGTTGTTTGTGGAACCTATTGGTAGGGATACTGATGAAATGTATATTCAAGGAATGAGTTCTTCTTTACCTGAGGATGTTCAGTTAGAAATGTATCATACTATCCCAGGTTTGGAAAATTGTGAGTTTACTAGACCTGCTTATGCTATTGAGTATGATTGTATTGATCCTCAGGAATTAAAGATTAGCTTAGAGCATAAAAAGAATTTCTGGAATGTTTTTTGCTGGGCAGATTAATGGTACTTCAGGATATGAAGAGGCTGCTGCTCAGGGCTTAATAGCTGGAATTAATGCAGCTTTAAAATTAAAAGGCAAAGAACCTATTATATTAGATAGATCTCAAGCTTATATTGGTGTTTTGATTGATGATATAGTTACTAAAGGTGTTACTGAGCCTTATAGAATGATGACTTCTAGGGCAGAATATAGACTACTTTTTGAGGCAGGATAATGCTGATTTGCGTTTGATAGAGATTGGCCATGAGGTTGGATTAATTTCAGAAGATAGATATAATAAATTTTTTTGATTAAGAAGAAGGCTATTGAGGATGAAGTTGAAAGATTAAGAAATATAGTTGTTAAACCAAGTGATGTAAATAACAATTATCTTGAGTCAATTGGAACAAGTAAAATTACAACGGGTGTTAAAATGGCTGATTTACTAAAAAGACCTCAAGTAACTTATGAGAATTTAGCTTTTATAGATATTGATAGAGTAGAGCTTGATGAGAGAGTAAAAAGAAGTTGAGATTTTATTGAAATATGAGGGATATATTAATTTGGAAAAGTATTCAAGTTGATAAATTCAAAAAGCTTGAAAATAAAAAGTTGAGTGAGGATATTAATTATTCTGAAATTTCTGGGTTAAGATTGAAGCTAGACAGAAACTTGATAAGGTTAAACCTTCGTCTGTTGGACAAGCTTCAAGAATTTCTGGAGTTTCGCCAGCAGATATTACTGTATTATTAATTTGGCTTGAAACTAATAAAATTGAAAAGGGATTAGTTATGAATTATAAAATTATAAAAAGATTATATGAATATTGATGATGTTAGTGCAAAGAAATTTGTAATTTATATGGAATTATTAAGAGAATGGAATGAGAGAATGAATTTAACTGCTATAACGGATGAAGAAGGGATTCTTGTGAAACATTTCTTCGATTCGTGCAGTATTAGTGACTTTGTGGGTAATAATTCTAAAATAATTGACGTAGGAACCAGGGGCTGGATTTCAGGATTACCTTTAAAAAAATAGTAAATGATAGTTTGAATCTTACATTGGTTGATTCACTTAATAAGAGAATTAATTTTTTTAAATGAAGTGAAAAATAGATTGGGGTTAAAGGATGTTGAAACGGTTCATGGTAGAGCAGAAGATGTAGGAATTGATAATAAATATCGTGAGAAATATGATTTTGCAGTTTCTAGAGCTGTTGCAGAGTTGAGAATATTAGTTGAGTATTTGTTACCATTAGTTAAAGTTGGTGGTAAAGTTATTGCAATGAAGGTCCTAATGTTGATGAAGAGGTTGAAAATGCTAAAAAAAGCTATAAAATTATTGGGAGGAGAAATTGAAAAAAATAGAAAGTTTTAAACTTGGAGATACTGATAATGAAAGAACAGTAATTATTATAAAGAAAATAAAAATACAGAATTAAAATATCCGAGAAAGGCTGGAATTCCAAAGAAAAGTCCATTATAAATGTTAAAAAAAGGCGTAATTTTTTTAATTGACAAATTACGTCTTTTTTTATATTATTATTGCAGTTGAGAGGAGGATAAGATTTTTGGGCAAAAGTTATTTCTGTAGCAAATCAAAAAGGTGGTGTTGGTAAAAACTACTACAACTATTAATATTGCTGCTATTTTTAGCAAAAAAATAAAAAGTTTTAGTTATTGATTGTGATCCACAAGGAATGCGACAAGTGGACTTGGAGTTGGGAAGATGAGTCAATTTTCAACTTATGATGTTTTAGTTAATGAGGTTGAAATATGTAATACAATCCAAAAAACTGAGTTGCCAAAACTTGAAATTTGTCCTACAAATATGAATTTAGCTGGTGCTGAAATTCAGTTAGCACAAATGGAGAGAAGAGAATTTTGCTTTTAGCAGAAAAAAATTGCTAAATGTAAGGATAACTATGATTTTATTTTTATTGATTGTCCTCCTTCTTTGGGATTAATTACAATTAATGCGTTGACAGCATCTGATAGTGTTTTGATTCCGGTTCAATGTGAATATTTTGCACTTGAAGGAGTTGGTGAATTACTTAAAACAGTTGATATTGTTAGAAGATATTATAATAGAAAATTATCTATTGAAGGTGCTGTTTTAACAATGTATGATCCAAGAACAAAGCTTTCTAATCAAGTTGTGGAGCAAGTTGCAAAGTATTTTGGAAATAAGGTGTTTGAGACATTGATTCCTAGAAATGTTCGTTTAAGTGAAGACTCAAGTTATGGCAAGCCAATAATTTTATATGATCCAATTTCTAAGGGATCAAGAAGTTATGAAAAATTGGTTAAAGAATTTATTAATAGAAATAAATAGGTTAACATAAAGGAGAAAAATGGCTAAGAATTCAGGTTTAGGGAAAGGGCTTAGATGCTTTATTTGCAGCACCTATAGCACTTGAAGGTTTTTAACGAAGAAGAACAAAAAAATTAATGAAAAAGATGGTGAAACAGTTAAATTTATTAAAATTACTGATATTGAGCCTAATGTAACGCAGGCAAGAAAGAAATTTGACTCGGAAAGTTTGAATGAACTTGCAGAATCTATTAAAAATTATGGTATTTTTACAGCCAATTATTGTTGAAGATAAGGGAAATTTTTATAGAATCATTGCTGGTGAAAGAAGATGGAGAGCTTCTAAAATAGCTGGATTGGAAGAGATTCCTTGTTTGGTTAGAGATGAAGATGAGCAAAAGAAATAAAAGAGATTTCATTAATTGAAAAATATCCAGAGAGAAAATTTAAATCCTATTGAAAAGGCTATGGGTTATAAGGAATTAATTGATAATTATAATTTGAGACAACAGGATTTGGTTGATAAATTGGGCATTAGCAGAACATATGTTACTAATACGTTGAGAATTTTAAATTTGGACAAAAGAGTTATAGAGTTGGCTCTTGAAGGAAGCTTACAGAGGGACATTGTAAGGCATTGATGGCTATTTCTGATTTGGATAAACAATTTGAAATGGCTACAAAAATAATTGAGACTGGTGGAACTGTTGCTGATATTGAAAGGGCTTTTAAAGAATAGTTCAAAAAAACAGTTAAAAAGGCACAAAAAGAACGAAGCAATTTATAGAAATATAGAGAATGATTTTTGAGAAGTTTTTGGCTCTAAAGTCAAATTAAAGGCTGGTCCACGTAGTGGTAAAATTATTATTTCATATTCATCAAATGAAGAGCTTGAGAGATTACTAGAGATGGTTAAAAAAATAATGGTTAGAAATGAATGGAGTGCTTAAATTGAAAAACAGTTAATTATGTAGAAATTTTTATTTATGGTGATTAGTATTATTTCCTTAGGGATTTCTGCAGTTAGTATATTTTTGGACAATTAAAACTAAAAAAATAGATATGAAAAATATGTAAAAATTGGGGAATGGGTCTAATATTGCTGAAGCTTTGGATGAGTACATTAAGCAGGTTGAAAAATATTGAGAAAAGAGATGATCAAATTCTAGAATATTGTACAGCTTTTAAATGCTGAACTTGGCAGATGTATTAAGAAAATTGGAATTGTTAGATATGATATGTTTTGAAAAATAATAGAAGTAAATTAAGTTTTGCTTTAGCTTTATTGGATAGAAAAAAATACTGGAGTAGTTATTAATAGTATTTATGCTGAAGATAATTCAAATGTTTATGCTAAACCAGTTGTTAATGGAGTGTCTAAATATCAGCTTTCATTTGAGGAAGAAGAGGCTATTAGACAAGCATCAATTAAATAATATTAAGTATAAATAAAAATGCCTTTAAAAACGATTTTA